>SAMEA104404106__coassemble_401_pt1 | contig 46370 bp, 39 predicted proteins | sample SAMEA104404106__metabat2_high_PE_053 | metagenome-assembled genome bin SAMEA104404106 (sample SAMEA104404106) | Balaenoptera acutorostrata
CGCCGGAGATCAGGCCGCCACCGCCGATGGGAACGATAATCTGTTCTACGTCGGGCAGCTGATCCAGAATTTCCAGAGCGATGGTGCCCTGGCCAGCCATAACATATTCATCGTTGAAGGGGTGAGCGAAGGTGTAGCCTTCTTCCTTGTTCAGACGCTCTGCTTCGCGAGCAGCATCGTCGTATACGCCGGGAACCAGAACGACCTCAGCGCCGTAGCCCTTGGTTGCTTCAACCTTAGCCAGAGGAGCGCCTGCGGGCATGCAGATTACGGACTTGATGCCCATGGTGGTAGCGGACAGAGCAACGCCCTGAGCGTGGTTACCAGCGGAGCAAGCAACAACACCGTGAGACTTTTCTTCCTCGGTCAGGCTGCTCAGCTTGTTGTAAGCGCCGCGCAGCTTGAAGGAACCGGTCATCTGCAGGTTCTCATTCTTGATGTAGATGGTGTCACCAATCTTGGGTGCAGGGGTCAAAGGGGTCTTGCGTGCGACGCCTTCCAGAGTCTTCTGTGCGTCATAAATCATTTCAATCGTCAGCATGGGTATCAATCCTCCGTCTTTCCAAAAACTTGCTGTGTCAGTCTTTTTCCGGTAGGTGTTGCAGCTAAACCTCCGCGTGCAGTTTCCTTCAGATCGGAGTGCATGCTGTCGCCTATCTTCTTCATGGACCATATTACTTCATCGGCAGGAATCTTGCTGTCAATTCCGGCCAATGCCATTTCCGCTGCAGCGAACGCATTGGCAGTGCCCATGACGTTACGCTTAATGCAGGGGATTTCAACTAAACCTGCCACAGGGTCGCAAACCAGACCCAGGACATTCTTCAGTGCGATTGCGCAGGCGTGCTCCACCATCTGGGGGGTGCCGCCGCACATTTCGGTCACTGCGCCGGCAGCCATCGCACTGGCTGCGCCGCATTCAGCCTGACAGCCGCCTTCAGCGCCGGCAATGGATGCGTTTTTCGCAATGACCATACCGATAGCAGAAGCGGTGAACAGAGCCTTGATGGCAGTGTCCTCGTCAACGCCGTCATCTTCCATAACCGTCAGCATGCACGCGGGAAGAATACCGCAGCTGCCGGCCGTGGGAGCCGCAACAATTCTGCCCATGCAGGCATTGGTTTCGGATACGGCGATGGCCTTGGTGATGCACTTAATAAAGGTATCACCCACGATGCTGTGACCCATACGCTGACTCATCTTATATGCGTCACCGCCGGTCAGACCGCTGGTGGAGCGAACATCGCGCTCCATACCGGATTTCACGGACTCCTTCATCACCTGCAGGCTGTACTGCATACGCTCGTACACTTCATCGTAGGTGTAGCCCATTTCCTCCATCTCGTCGTTCATGACGAGATCACAAATATTGATGTTGGCTTCGTTGGCTCTTACAACCAAGTCATGCACGGAATCATACTTCATTTACACACCTCATATGGACTTGAGTAGAATTGACTGGTACACATTGGGGTAGTTTGCGATGGTGTGGTTGATGGATTCGTCCATTTCACCGTCAATCTCAATCACCATGACTGCCTCGCCGCCCTTAACGGCTCTGCGCAGCTCAAACTTACCGATATTCACGCCGTTTCTGGCCAGAATGCTGGTGACAACGGAAATCATGCCGGGGGTATCCAGGTGGTACACCAGAAGGGTGGTGCAGTCACCGGTAATGTCCACGGCGGTGCCGTTGATGCGGCGAATGCTGATGCGGCCGCCGCCCAGAGAAGCGCCTTCGATCTCCTGAGTCTTGCCGCTTTCGCCGGTAATCTTTACCAGAGCGGTGTTGGGGTGTGCATCGTCAATCTGTGTAGGGTAGAACGCATACTCCATACCCTCCTGCTTAGCCAGCTCAAGGCTGTTGCGAATACGCAGGTCATCGGTGTCCATGCCCATGAGGCCGGCAATAATTGCCTTATCGGTACCGTGGCCCTGATAAGTCTTCGCAAAAGAGCCGCTGAAATAAATATCAGCTTTCTTTACCGGCTCATCAAGAATACTTCTGGCGTACTTACCGATTCGGCAGGCGCCTGCGGTATGGGAGCTGGACGGACCGATCATTACAGGACCGATAATATCAAAAACATCCATATTAATCCTTCTTTCTCACAGTCTATCCTCAATTCTAACAAATCGAGTATATCAAATCGAGTTTTTCAGAGCAATTCACAATTTAGCCAAATATGTCCGATTCAAATAGTCGTTTTGGCTTACAAATTCAGTTCGTGTTTTCCCACGGCGCACATATGCCGCTTTTATCCGTCGGTTTGCTTATTTTTGTTGCTTTTTTATCAGGCTTGTCACTTGTTTAACCAACTAAACAGGCCAAAACCGTCATTTTCCTCTATTTTCTGCATTGACTATTTCGGCTAATGTGTTTTTTATGCAAGTTTTTGCCTTTTTGACTCCACCGTCATTTTTCCGTGATTTTGCACAAAACGCTTTTCATTGACGGACAGTTTTGGGCCAAAAAAGCGAGAGCGCCCTTTTTGCGCTCTCGCTCGGAACATTTTTTTACCAAATAAAGGCAATTTGGATCAGGTACAAAATCAGCATATGAACGGGATAAAATGCATAGCAGGCGTACTGCAGCGGTTTGGAATGGTAGCCCTGTCTGCCGTTGTACATCCAGATGGGAATGAGGGCCAGCACGGCCAGCATCTGCTCGGCAAGCTCGAAGCTCTGGCCGAACAGGTTCACCGTCACCACCAGGCCCGCCATGGCGTCGTTAATATACAGCATGCCCAGCAGCTGGATAATCCAGCCGAACTTCACGCCGCGGGTCCAGTAGAACAGCAGCACCATCATCACGCCGTAATGGTAGTAGTCCACGAAGGTCAGCAGGCCCAGGACGTTTGCCAGCAGGAAGGAGCAGACGCTCACCAGAATGAACTTCCAGGTGCAGCCTCTGTACTTTTCCATCCAGCTCATGAGCAGCAGCGCCAGCAGGAAGGTGAACATGACGTTCTGGTGCAAGGGGTAGAACCAGGAGCCGCCCATCATCAGGTTGAAGGGAATCTCAGAGATGAGGGCAAACACCAGCAGACGCTGCAAATACTTTTTCCGGTCGTGGGTTTCGTAGAACCCTTCCACAATCTGGAAGGCAAAAATGGGAAAGGCCAAACGGCCGATCATGGTGCACCACTGGGCGCCGGGCAATACCGTGGCCCACATATGGTCCAGCAGCATAAAGGCCATGGCCATGAGCTTCAGGGTCAGAGCGTCAATACACTTCAGGGATTTTACGTGATTCATAGGTCCTCCTTAGGCTTTGGGGGCAAACTGACACGTACTGAACAGACGGTCCACCAGACCGTCGTATTCCTGCGCCCGATTGCATTTTTTGATTTGCTTCACCAGCTTTTCGCTGCCCGGGAAGGACACGCTGAGGAAAATCCAAAGCTCCTTCATTTTGGCCAGCAGCTGCTTATCGCCCCAGGCAAAGTCCACGTACCGCTCGTAGAAGCTGTCGTGGAATCGGCGAATCTCTGCATTGCCCACGGGTCTGCCGGTTTTCAGCTGGGTAATCAGGCCGGGATTTTCCAGCAGGCCGCGGCCCAGCATCAGGCCCTCCAGCTGGGGGTACGCCTGCTCTATGGCACGGCAGTCGCCGGGGCTGTGCAGATCTCCATTATAAATGAGGGGACAGTGTAGCAGCCGGACCGCCTCAGCAAACATATGGGGCCGCACAGGGCAGCGGTACTGATCCTTCTGGGTTCTGGGATGCACGATAATTTTGGAAATCGGGTAGGTGTTGAAAACTTCGGCAATATCTGCGAACTCTTCTTCCTGCTCGATGCCCACTCTGGTTTTGACGGATACCGCCATATCCAGGTTCCACCGGCTGAATACCTGATGGAAAAAGGCGTCCAGGGCGATGGTATCCCGGAGCATACCGGCCCCCTTCCCTTTCGTGACCACGGTGGGCGAGGGACAGCCTGTATTTAAATTTACCTCCCGATAGCCCAATTCATACAGTTCCTCACAGGCTTTGAGAAAATAATCCGGGTTATTCGCCATGAGCTGGGGCACGGCGTGCATTCCCCGGTTATTTTCCGGGGCAACGTCCTTGGCCTCCTTGGGGGAAAAGCTGTGGTGCATATTGGGGGTAGCAAAAGGAATATAGTATTCGTCCATTTCCGGAAAGACCTCGTGATGGGCCTGACGGAAAACATATCCGGTAATCCCCTCCATGGGGGCAAAGCTATAGTGCATGGTCGCTCCTACCTATATAAAATAAAAATAAGGCACAGCCGAAGCTGTGCCTTATGAGGTATCCTTGGGTTACACCAAATTACATCTGGAAAGTGTGTACGTAGTTGGTGATGGCAGCTTCGATAACTTCAACAGCTGCGGTGCGGTTACGAACTTCGTCAACAACGGTTTCCTTGCCTTCCAGTTCCTTGTAGATCTGGAAGAAGTGCTTGATTTCTTCAAACATGTGGCTGGGCAGCTCAAAGATGTCCTTAACAATGTTGAAGTTAGGATCGCTGAAGGGAACAGCAATGATCTTTTCGTCGTTCTTGCCGCCGTCCTTCATGGTGATTACACCGATGGGGTAGCATCTAACCAGAACCAGGGGATCAATAGCTTCAGAGCAGATGACCAGAGCGTCCAGGGGGTCGCCGTCATCGCCGTAGGTACGGGGAATGAAGCCATAGTTTGCAGGATAGTGAGTAGAAGTATACAGAATACGGTCCAGTCTGATCAGGCCGGTTTCCTTATCCAGCTCGTACTTTTTCTTGCCGCCCTTGGGAATTTCAACAACAACTTCAAAATCTTCGGGCTTAATTCTAGAAGGCTTAATATCGTGCCAAATATTTTTCATCACAAAAATACTCCTTATTTCTCGACTATACTTACGGGGATAGTTTTATCTACCTATGTATTATGTGCATACCGGGGCCGGATGTCAAGTATATTTTGCCCTGACAATTAATTAACCGAAACGGGTCATTTTGCGTCAAAATCAGTGCATCCGGCACTTTTCCCAACATGTTGATGCAAAAGCAGATACACTTCGTGTATTATGTACGCAAATTGTCGGTAATTTGCCAAAACCGCCGTTTTTTGACTGTTTTTGTCCCGTCACATATTTTTCATTCCGTCATAAATATAATCAATAACTTTTTTCCCGCTGATGAGATATTCCCCGGAAAGGCCGTGAATATGATCCAGGAGGGTATCCAGATTTTTCCGGCTTTCGGCGGAGACGAAGTACCGCACGCCGTCCTTTTTCTTCTTGATGTCCGAGCAGTAAGCGCTGGAATCGTTCATGAAAAAGGAAACGGACATATCGCCGTAATTGATGATGGGGTTTTTATCGCCCAGGATTTTCAGGTCGAAGCGACTGCCGTCCTCCAGCTCGTCAATGAGGCCCTGGAGATGTCTGCGGCGCTCCTGACGGGTCAGCGTCTCCCCTTCATAGGCGTCGAAGGCGGAGATCTTGCCGGTGCTCATATACCGCAGCAGGGCAGAGTCGAAGATGACCACGGATTTATCGGTGGTAAACTCCTTGAGGTACCGGCCTCTGGCCCGCTCCTCCTTGTGGATGGGCTCGCCGTACTTATCCAGCAGCTCGTCGAACAGGTCCTCGGTCATGTACATGGGGAACATGGACGACAGCAGATAGCGCTTTCTCGTGGTGCTGGAATATTTATAATAGTATAGGTTCTCATTGGAATTGGAGGATTCCAGCATGAACTGCTGCTGTCGGATAAACTTCCGGGCGTCGTCGTAATATAGGTCAACCACAGAGGGCACGTCGGTTTTCACCAGCACGCTCTGGTTGGAAAAGGGCAGACGCACACTCTGCTCCACAAACCGGTCCTTGGCAATGAGCAGGCGCTCCGGCATAGTCTCCCCGCTCTGGCGGTCGATTTCCACCAGATCCACATCGGCGTTATTTCCGATACTCAGCAGGTTGCAGATGTGCTTCCAGTACAGGTCCACGTTGCCGGAAAACCGCTCCGGGTCAATCATGGCCGTGAGCTTCAGCCGGGTACTCTCCGGGTCCAGGGCGGCCAGGTCGTCCATGACGGACTGGAACTCCCCGGTTTTCGTCACAGGCTGGGTGGCCAGGATGCACTCCACCGCAGGGGCGGTGCGCCGCTTGTGGCTGAACGCCGCAGGACGTACAGGCTCAGCCTTGGGGGGCTTTTCGCCGTCGCTGCCGTCGGCATACTTACTTTTCCAGTACTCCTCCAGCAAAATCTCCGCCAGCTTCCCGGTGAAGCACTCCCCTTCCGGGGCGCTGCCGTCTTTTCGGGAGAAACCGAACTGCTGGGCCGTAAGCCGTCGACGCTCTTCGTCGCATTCGTCGGCCACGAACCGGGCGATGCTCTCGGTCAGGTGGTCAATATCCTTGCTGGGGGGCAGCTTGGCGCCGTTCACCCACTTACTGATATATGACTTATCATAGCCCAGGGCCGTGGCCAGGTTATACATTTTAATATCATTTACCGTAAGCACGGCCTTGATGGTACTGCCGAAGCTCATGACGCCTCTCCTTTCTCCGGGGGCAGTCAACGGAGTTGACCGCACAAAAAAGTTGACTTTTTAATCTTGCTCATATTTTATAACTCAGTCAACTTTTCGTCAACTGGAAAGTTGACTTTTTTGCTCAGATTTGCCAAAATGTTATCAAAGAAGAACGATTCGGAACACTTATGGTCAATCTCACGGAAAATCGGTGTTTTTCTCTGGGCTCTTTTAGTCAATCATTGTGCAATCGGACACTTTCATTCACTTTCAGTCCTTTTACTTTTCGGTCAACTGAGGCTAGTATAGACTCAGAAATTGTGTGAATACGGCGCAGTCCTCCGGGACTGGGAATGATAAAAGGAGAATGAAGATGTCCAAGCTGTTTGATGAAATCTCTTTTGGCAATGTAACTTTAAAAAACCGTCTGGCTGTTGCCCCCATGGGTACCATCCATGATATTGACGGCGGTGTGTCCCCCGACCAGCGTGCATACCTGGTAGAGCGTGCAAAGGGCGGCTTCGGCCTGATTTACCCCTCTGCCCACACCGTATCGGATAAGTACGAGCATGCTCACTCCTCCGGCAACTTCCTGTGCAACGAATCCCAGGCCGCCCGCCTGAAGATTCTGGCTGACGAGCTGCATCAGTACGGCGCCAAGCTGGCCATTCAGCTGAGCCCGGGCTACGGCCGTGTAAACGTCGGCACCCCCGAAACCACCACCCACGTTTCCGCCAGCGAAATCCCCACCTTCTGGCACCCCAACCACAAGTGCAAGGCCCTGACGGTGGATGAAATCCACGAGCTGGTGGCCTGTGCCGGCAGAGCTGCAAAAATGGCCAAGGACGCAGGCGTTGACATTCTGGAAGTACACGCCTACGGCGGCTACATGCTGGACCAGTTCATTTCCAAGTGCTGGAACAAGCGTACCGATGAATACGGCGGCTGCCTGGAGAACCGTCTCCGCTTTATCCGTGAATTCTATGAGGCAATTCGTGAGGCTGTGGGCCCCGACTACCCCATTTCCGTAAAATTTACCCCCCAGCATTCCTTCCACGGCGGCAGAACCCTGGATGATGAAGGCGTTGAAATCTGCAAGATTCTGGACACCTGGGGCTTCTGCTACATCCACCTGGACCACGGCTGCTACGAGGTCTGGAACAAGGCCATCCCCAGCGCTTACGACGAGCCCGGCTCCCAGCTGTTCATCGCAGAGCGTATGCGTAAAGAAGGCATCACCACCCCCTTCCTGGTCCAGGGCAAGCTGAACTATGCACCTCTTGCTGAGAAGGTACTGGAAGACGGCGTGGCCGACATCATCGCCATGGGCCACCAGTCCCTGGCTGATCCCTACTGGCCCAACAAGGTCAAGGAAGGCCGCTACGACGACGTACTGTACTGCACTGCCTGCAACGAGTGCCTGAACAGCGCCGTCCGCATCCCCGGCTCCTGCGCCATCAACCCCCGCACCTGCAAGGAGCGCCAGGCCAATATTCCCGATCCCAAGCGTCCCTTGAAGCTGCTGGTTGTGGGCGGCGGCCCCGGCGGTATGTACTCCGCAGCACTGGCAGCCCGCATGGGGCACCACGTTACTCTGTGGGAAAAGACCGGCAAGCTGGGCGGCCTCATTAACGCAGCGGGCGCTCCCGACTTCAAGGTGGATATGCGCCGCTACAAAGAGCACCTGATTGCCCAGGTGTATAAGTCCGGCGTGCAGGTGGTCTTCGGCAAGACCGCCGACGAAAAGAGCATTGACGAATTTGCCCCCGACGCAGTAATCCTGGCCCACGGCGCTGTGGCAGCCCGTCCCCCCATTACCGGTATCGGCAACGCCAACGTCGTCACCGCATATGACCTGCTGGCCAACAAGGAGCCCGTAGGCGAGCGCGTGGTGGTCCTGGGCGGCGGCCATGTAGGCTGTGAGGCAGCCATTGACCTGGAAGAAAAGGGCAGAAAGGTCACCATCGTTGAGCTGGGCGGTCCCCTGGTAGAAAAGGCCGATATGTCCGCCAACATGAAGCTGGGTCTGAAGGAGCGTCTGAACAAGGCTCACATCCAGATTCACACCAACGCCAAGATGATTGACATTGAGGACCGTGACGTGGTCATCGAAACCGAGACCAGCATCTTCCCCATTGCCTGCGACAATGTCATTCTGGCCAGCGGCTTCCGTGCTGACCACTCTCTGGCTGAGGCTCTGGCCGATAAGCCCTACAAGGTCTACCCCATCGGCGACGCCATCCAGCCCGGCAAGGTATACGAGGCAGTACACGGCGGCTTCAACGCAGTTCGCCAGATTAACGAATGGGTCAACGCCCAGGAGTAATCCCCATAAAAAACAGCACCCCCGGCAGAACTTCTCTGCCGGGGGTATTTTGTGGAAAAGTCTATGGCAAAGGCCGTATCCGGTGAGCGGATACGGCCTTTTTCAGTGCGTTTTTCACATTTGCATCTGCTTAATGTGGGAAATCGTACAAATCTCGTCGAAATACGTGTAAAACGGACGCAGATAGCGGTACGCTTCCTCCAGGTTTTCCACAAGCTGACGGCTTTCCACCACCTGGCCCCAGTCGTAGGTGGCACAGATGGAGAAGCCCTTGCGGTTGTACCAGGCGTCCAGCGGCGGCTGGGGATTACCTTTGGGGCGCTTGTATTCCTGGGCGTCCAGATAGAATTCTTTCTGCTTGCTGAGCTTTTTGGCCAGCGGCAGCAGCTTTTCCGGATGGGCGTCAATTTCCTTGCGGTAGCACTCCATGGTAAAAGGCTTGGCCAGCCACAGGCCCACGCCGCAGGCGTAGCCTTCGGGGCGCAGCTCAAACCAGAATACGGGCTGCTCGGTGCTCATATTGGTGTGGGGCTTACGGAAAGAGAACCACAGATGGTCCTTGTAAGGGCCCTTGTTGTGGATGCGTCGGGCGTCCCGGTAAATGCGGGAGATGTGCAGCTCCAGGTCCAAATCCGGGTTATCCTGCTGGAACTGTTGGAATACCTCCTGGGCCAGGGCCTTCAGGGGCTGATAGACGAAGTTTGTGTACTCACTTTTGTGCTCCATGAACCAGGAGCGGTCGTTATTGAACCGGATGCCCCAGAGAAAATCCGAAGCAGCGGTGGAAAATCCTTCAAACACAGGCAGTCATGCCTCCTATCACTGGGTTTTGTGCACGTGGTTGTTGATGTGGTCGATGCAGTAGCAATGGTAGCCCACGCAGCGGGAGCAGTAGCGGAACTCCAAATCGGGGTAGTCTGCATCGGTGCGTCCGCAGACCTCGCACTTGCGGGTGTAGGGCTTATCCTTCATTTCCTGCTGAATGCGGCGGGTCTCGTTTTTAAAGTTCACGGTGTTCTTTCTCTGCTGGCGCTTATCGGCAGCGAAGTAACCGAAAATCCAGTCGCTGAAGAACAGGAAGTAGTTGAGCAGAGCCACCAGAGGCAGCAGGTTCATGGGGAAGCGGCCGCCCAGGATGCCCATGGCAAACAGCACGGCGTCCACAATGGCCAGCCACTTGATTTTAATGGGAATGATGAAGAACAGCAGCACCTGCATATCCGGGAAAAGCGTAGCAAAGGCAAAGAACATGGAAAGGTTCACATAGTCGATGCTGAGGCCGTAGCTCACACCGGTAAGCAGCCACATGACGATGCCGTAAACGGCCGTGAGCACCACGCCGCTGGCGTAGTAAATGGTGAACTTGGCTGCCCCCCACTGGTCTTCCAGGGCGTTGCCGATGAAGTAGTAAAAGTACATCCAGAACAGCAGCCAGATACCGCTGGAGCCGGGAATGAAGATAAAGGTCACCAGACGCCAGATCTGACCGTGTTTAAAGATCATCTCCGGGTTGAAGGTCAGCATGTTCAGGAACAAGTGGGTGGTATCCATCGTCGAAAATACCCAGACGAGCAGATTGCCCACAACAATGTACATCATGAGTCTGTTGATGCCGAAACGCGGATGGGTAAAGCAGAATCGGTCGATCTTATTCATTAGCTTTTTCAAAATAAAGTCCTCCATAGGAATAATGCGTACTGTGACACATTGTACCATAATTTAAGTGGAAATACACTATTTTTATGCTTTCGTTTTTTCGACAAATATGGTATATTTATGCTGTATATGTATAAGCAGAAGTTTGGCCAATTTTTGGCTAGTGAATAGAAAATGGAGAAATAATTTGAATTACGAAGATCAGAACACTGAAATGAGCAGCACTTCCGAGCAGAAGGAAGAAAAGCAGCTCAGAAACGATATTATTGAAGGCCGCAACGCCGTTATCGAAGCTCTGAGAGCTGGCCGTGCCATCGACAAGATTTACCTGGCCAAGGGCGATACCGACAAGGCCCTGGGCCACATTGCCTCCAAGGCCAGAGCCGCAGGCACCGTCGTTGTGGAAACCGAACGCCGCAAGCTGGACCAGATGAGCTACACCGGCGCACATCAGGGTGTCATTGCTGTATGTGCCGTCCGTGAGTACTGCTCCATCGACGACATTCTGGACATCGCCAGACAGCGCGGCGAAGACCCCTTCGTCATCATCTGCGATGAAATCAGCGACCCCCACAACCTGGGTGCCATCATCAGAAGCGCAGAGTGCGCTGGCGCTCACGGCATCATCATTCCCAAGCGCCGCAGCGCAGGCGTAACCGCCATTGTGGGCAAGGCCAGTGCCGGTGCTGCCGAGTACATGGCTGTAGCCAGAGTCCCCAACATCACCGCTGCCATCAAGGAACTGAAGAAGGAAGGCCTGTGGATTTACGGCACCGCTGCCGACGGTCAGTCCCCCCTGTGGAAGACCAACTTCTCCGGCCCCATCGGTCTGGTGATCGGCTCCGAGGGCGACGGCATGGGCAGACTGGTGGCTGAAAACTGCGACGTCACCGTAAGCATTCCCATGAAGGGCAAGGTTTCCTCCCTGAATGCTTCCGCTGCTGCAACCATTCTCATGTACGAAGTACTGCACCAGCGCATGAACTAAACCAAACCACCTAAGGATCGTGAGATAATGGATATTATTGACGAACTGGATTTACCTATCGACGACGTTCCCGATAGCTTTGAATTCAGTCTGGATGACATCCTGGATGAATATGGCACCCTGGGCCTGGTTTCCGAGGACGCCCGCTATACCGGCGACGCCCCCGAATCAGACGTAGAGGCCCGTTACCACGAAGAACGGGACGAGGACCTGTTCTCCGAGATGTCTGCACAACAGAATATTTCCGATAGCTCTGACGGCGGCTCTTATGGTGATCCCTTTGGCCTGGGGGACATTCTCAGCGAATTTGCCACCCCCACCGACGATGAAGGCGTGAAGCTGTACGCCCCGGCCTCTGCCCAGCCCGATACAGACAGCGACGGCGTCCGGGTATACACCCCCGGCAAAGCTGCCGCAGCAGAAGCCGAGGACGAAGCGGCCTATCTGCCGGATTTGGATACCGACCTGGAGGCCACCATCATGATGGACGCTTCCGATGATGCATCCGATCCCACCGTCGTCATGCCTGCCGCCAGCGATGAAGACATGGCCCACATTGACGAGCTGGTGCTGGTGGATGAAATTCTCGCCGGTGACACAGCCGACCTGGAGGCCTTTGCCGAAAGCGCTGCCGTGGCCGGTGCCGCCGCAGCCGCCGAGCCGGTCAAGAAGAAAAAGCTGAGCTGGAAAGAAAAGCGTGCGGCCAAAAAGCAGGAAAAGCTGGCCCGTAAGGCTGCCAAGAAGCAGGCCAAGGCTGATAAAAAGGCCGGTAAAGCGGCCCCTGCTCCCGCTGTTGCAGCCGAGCAGCAGCCCGAAATTCTGCCCTCTGCCGAGGAGCAGACCGCCGAGCTCTTTGCCGAGCTGGAAGCCGAGCAGCTTCTGGCAGAGCAGCTGGCCGAGGAAGACGCACGTCAGGAAGAGCTCCGGGAAGAAGAGCTGTTCGACTGGATTGCCGCCACTACCCCCAAGGAAGAGGAACAGACCGTCAGCGAAGAGCCTGTAGAAGTTCCCGAGTACGTCCCTGAATACGAAATTCCCCAGTCCAAGAGCGCCTTTGATCTGGACGACAGCACCATGGACGAAACGCAGTTCATTACGCTGGAGCAAGACAGCACCGAGGACTCCGACGTGCTGGTCAATTCCGATATTACCCCCGAGGACTATGCCGATACGGAAGAAAGTCCCGAGGAGGCCCAGCGGAAAAAGAAAGAGGACGACGAGCTGCGCTATGTGCCTGAGCCCTCTGCGGCCAAGGCCATTTCCTCTGCCGTGGGCAAGCGCTTCGGCAATGCCTTTGCTGCCTTTACCCAGGCTGACGAAGATTCCGAGCATGACCTGGGCGACGAAATCGCCCCCTCTAAAGCAACCAATTTCTACAATCAGCATTTGTCCGGCTACCGTACCCGCCTGCACATGGCCTTTGTGCTGTGTCTGGTGGTGGGCTGGATTTCCCTGGGCTTCCCGGTATTCGGCTCTCTGCGCAACACCACTGTTGCCGCCCTGGCCTGCCTGAGCCTGCAGCTGATTGTAATGTTCCTGGGCGCCGATATTTTTGCCATCGGTCTGCGGGGCATTTTCCGCAGACCCCCCGGTGCGCAAAGTCTGGTGTCTATTTCCTGTATTGCCTCCATTCTGGACGCCGTGGTCATCATTATGTCCCAGGGCGAAGGTGGCTATCTGCCCTTCTGCGGCATTTCCGCCATCAGTATGTGCTTTGCCATTTACGGCAGCCTGCTGTATTGCCGTGCCCAGCGCATGAACTTCCGTGTGCTGGAACAGTGTCCCAACCCCATGACCATCAGCGTGGACTACGGCATTGTGGATGAAGAAACCACCACCGCCTACCGCACCGACGGCCACCCCGAGGAATACATCCACCGCAGTGAAGAAGAGGACCTGAGCGAAACCGTATTTGCTATGCTGGCTCCCCTGCTCATTCTGGGCATCCCCGTCCTGAGTCTGGTGGCCGCCCTGCTCACCAAGAGCATTGACCACGTGTTCCACTATATGGCCGGTATGTATGCCGCAGCCGCTCCCTTCTCTGCCCTTTTGGCCTTCCCCCTGCCTTACCTGGAGGTGGAAAAAGAGCTGTACCGCACCAAGAGCTCCATTGCGGGCTGGACCGGTACCAAGGAGCTGGGCCGTGTGAGCACCATGATTGTCACCGATAAGGACCTGTTCCCCGATGAGACCATTTCCATCGGTTCTGTGCGTATTGTGGAAAACATCCCCACAGACCTGACCGTTTCTTATCTGTGCAGCCTGATTATTGAATCCGGCAGCTGTCTGGCCCCCGCCTTCCGGCTCATGGCCGACAACAATGACTGCGAGCTGTTCGACGTGGAAAACTTCCAGTGCCATGAGGCCGGCGGTCTTTCCGGCGATATCGGCCCCGACCACGTTCTGGTGGCCAGCCATTCTTATATGAAGCTCAACGGTCTGCGCATCCCCGCCAGAAAGAAGGAGAGCGAAAACGCCCTGTTCCTCACGGTAAACGGCCACGTCATCGCCTATGTTGTGGTTGACTACAAGCCCGTGAAGTCCGTGAAGAAGGGTCTGGAGGCCGCACTGAACGGCTCGGCAGAAATGATTTTCGCCGCCCGTGACTTTAACATCACTCCTCTGCTCATCAGCAAGAAGTTCAAGTCCCCCACGGATAGCTTCCGCTTCCCCTCCTTCCAGCAGAGATATGAGATCACCACCCATAACGAGTCTGAAACCGCAACCTGCGCAGCGGTAGTCTCCCGAAAGAGCTTCTACCCCTACGCCATGGTGGTGGAAAAGGCCCGCAATCTGTACAAGTCCGTCAGCATGACGGTGGCCCTTTCCGTGCTCAGCTGCCTTGTGGGCGTGGTGCTGGTATTTGCCGCAATCGTCCTCGGCCTGAGTACACAGGCTTTCGTGGGCCGCCTGCTGATTTTCATGCTGCTGTGGCTCATTCCCACCATTGTGATCTCCGTGAGCATCACCAAGTAACAAAACGCACCAAAACCCGGCGCAGCCTGTGCTGTACCGGGTTTTTTACGCTGTTCTTCCCGTAAATGGGGCGTAAATGTTTCCAAATAAGTGCCCGATTCGTAGAATCTGCATCGAATTGTTTGTACACATTTGTCTTATTGATAAAGATTGCACAATAGTGTATAATGTACAAAGATAATCGACTTTTGAACGATAAATTGTTCCAAAGTATACACTTTTTGGAAAGGAAGAAAACCAACCATGAGTTACGCAACCAATAGCATCCGAAACATCTGCCTTCTGGGCCACGGCGCCAGCGGTAAAACCGCTCTGACCGAGTCCCTGCTGTACGTCACCGGCGCAATCGACCGCCTGGGCAAGAACGCTGACGGCAACACCGTTTGCGACTATGACGCAGAAGAAATCCGCCGCGGCATCTCCATTTCTACCGCCGTAGCACCCCTGGAATACAGAGGCGCAAAAATCAACGTCCTGGATACCCCGGGTAACTTTGACTTCTCCGGTGCTGTTATGGAAGCTCTGCGCGCAGCAGACGCAGCTGTTATCGTATGCTCCGCCAAGGACGGCATCACTGTCGGCCTGGAAAAAGCCTGGAAATACTGCGAAGAGCGCAACATGCCTCGCTTCATTTATATCTCTAAGATCGACGAAGAAAACAGCGACTACAACGCCACCTACAACGCTCTGCGTGAGCGCTTCGGCAACAAGATTGCTCCTGTCGTCGTTCCCATCTGGGATGAAAACAAGCGCGTCACCGGCCTGCTGGATATCCTCAACAAGCGTGCCTACGAAATGCACGACCTGAAGCGTGTGGAAATCGACGTTCCCGAAGACAAGGTCTCCGTAATCGAAGAGTTCAACGACGCACTGAAGGAATCCGTTGCTGAAACCAGCGAAGAGTTTATGGATAAGTTCTTCTCCGGTGAAGACTTCACCTACGGCGAAATGATTAAGGGCCTGCACCAGGGCGTTGACGATCTGTCTCTGTTCCCCGTACTGTGCGGCTCCGGCAATAACTGCATGGGTTCTCTCATGCTCATGGACCACATCATTGACCTGTTCCCCAACCCCGTAGAAGGCAACTACCACAAGGCCACCAACGCCGACGGCGAAGTGGAAGAGTTCGTTGTCTCCCCCGGCGGCGTACCCTCTGCCTTTGTTTGGAAGACCGTTTCCGACCAGTACGGCAAGTACTCCTTCATTAAGGTTCTGTCCGGCCAGATTACCCCCGACACCCAGCTGGTTAACGCCCGCACCGGTGAAAAGGAAAAGCTGGGCCGTCTGTACGTCATGACCGGCGACCACGCTGTGGAAGTCAAGCAGCTGTCCTGCGGCGATATCGGCGCCATCGGCAAGATGGAACGCGTTAAGACCGGCGATACCCTGTGCGACGCCAGAAAGGTCGTTTCCCTGAAGGGCATCCCCTATCAGGCTCCCTGCTACTCCATGGCCATCTCCCCCAAGACCAAGGGCCAGGACGATAAGGTTGCCGCAGGCCTCATCCGCCTGAACGAAGAAGATCCCTCCTTCACCATTGTGAACAACCCCGAAACCCACCAGATGGTTCTGTCCGGCATGGGCGATATCCAGATTGACGTTCTGTGCAGCAAGCTGAAGAACCGCTTCAATGTTGAAACCGTTCTCACCCCCGCCAAGGTTGCTTACCGTGAAAAGATCAAGGCTAAGGTTGAAGCACATGGCCGTCATAAGAAGCAGTCCGGCGGTTCCGGCCAGTTCGGTGACGTTTGGATTCGTTTCGAGCCCCAGGACGAGCAGGACGAAATGATTTTTGCAGAAGAAGTCTTCGGCGGCGCAGTTCCCAGAAACTTCTTCCCCTCCGTTGAAAAGGGCCTGCGCAATGCAGTCACCAAGGGCGTTCTGGCCGGCTACCCCGTAGTAGGCCTGAAGGCAACCCTGTATGATGGCTCTTACCACCCCGTTGACTCCAACGATATGGCCTTCCAGACCGCAGCCCGCCTGGCATACCAGGAAGGTATGCCCAAGGCAAAGCCCACTCTGCTGGAGCCCATCGGCCTCATGAAGGTCACCATTCCCGATGCTAACCTGGGCGATATCATGAGCGACATCGCATCCAAGCGTCGCGGCACCGTTCTGGGCATGAACGCCGAAGGCGGCATGCAGACCGTTGAAGCCGAAGTTCCCATGGCTGAAATGAGCAGCTACACCATCGACCTGCGTTCCATGACTCAGGGCCGTGGTTCCTTCACTCTGGAATTTGTTCGTTACGAAGAAGTTCCCGCAAACATTCAGCAGAAGATCATCGCTGAAGCTAATGCTGAAAACTAAAAATTTACAGTAAATGACAGTGAGGCGTGCCTTCGGGCACGCCTCACTTATGGAGTAATTATGGCAAGAACAAAAGCACCTCGTACCGGCAAGGCCAAGGCCTCCGGCAAGACTAACCGTACCAAATCCACCGGCACCACCATGCCCCCCAGACGGCAGAAGGAGCGCTCTGTATTCCCGGACGATGAGTTCGGCTTCTACAGCGATACCCCTGCAGCCCCCGCCGGGCAGCAGTATGAGTTTCCTCCCGAGCAGTTTGAGGTAGAGGAAGAACCCATGGAGGCCCCGCAGGCCGAAGAGCAGCAGCCCGCCGAAGAACCCGAAGCAGCCCCCCGCCGTGAGCGGAGAGCGCCCCGGAAACGGAAGGCAGAGCCGGAGCCCAAGGCCGTGGTATCCCCGGCCGGGACCCTGTGGAATTTTGTCGGCTTCCTCTTCACGGGCGGTATCCTGGTGCTGCTGATTCTGGCCAGCATCTGGGGCGGCGAAGACATCAAAAACAGCAATAAGCCCCCGGTGACGCCTCCCCCCATCGTTACCCCTGCGCCGGTGGCTCCCCCGGAAGAACCTTCCGCCCAGCCCGATACCGGCATAGAGGGCGGCGCTGTATCTGAGACTCCGGATAACAGCTCCCCCATCGAAGTCATTGACCCCACCCCCGTTCCCTGAGGGAACAACTAAAAATCAATACAGATAGACCACAATGTCAGGAGGATTTCTATGAGCGAACAAATTAGCAGCGAACTGAACCGTATGCCCATGATTGGCGATACCGCACCGGCCTTCCGTGCCATGACCACCCAGGGTAAGCTGAACTTCCCCGAGGACTACAAGGGCAGCTGGACCGTATTCTTCTCCCACCCCGCAGACTTCACTCCCGTTTGCACCACGGAGTTCATCACCTTTGCCCAGATGGAAAAGGAATTTGCCGCCATCAACACCCGTCTGTTGGGTCTGTCCATCGACTCCCTCCATTCCCACCTGGCCTGGGTCAAGAGCATCGAGTCCATCAGCTGGAAGGACTCCGGAAACATCGTGGTGCCCTTCCCCATCGTGGCCGACATCAGCATGGACGTTGCCCGCAAATACGGCATGCTCCAGACCGTAGCCAAGACCCAGACCGTCAGAGCCGTGTTCATCATTGACCCCGACTCCGTTATCCGGGCCATTTTGTACTACCCCATGTCCACGGGCCGCAACATCCCGGAAATCATCCGCATGATTCAGGCTTTGCAGCTCCACGATGCCGAAGGCAGCGCAACGCCTGCCAACTGGCAGCCCGGTGAGGACGTCCTTCTGGGTGCGCCCCTGACCATCGAGGAGGCCAACGATCGCATGAGCGGCCAGGATTGCAGCCTGGAGCCCATTTCCTGGTATCTGACCGTGAAAAAGAAATAAGGGGAAAATCCCCCATAGAAAAAGCCGCAGCAAATCGTTTTCGTTTGCTGCGGCTCTTTTTATGCAAAAATTAAGGCTAACTGCTCCGGCGTCAGCGCTATGCACTGGCCTTTTTCCAGGCTTTCCGGCAGACGCAGACCGCCGATGGCCACACGCTGCAAATAATGCACTCTGCTGCCGCAGGCCATGGCCATGCGCCGTACCTGGTGGGTTTTCCCCTCCGTCACGGTCACATAGGCGCTCATGCGGTCCGGGGAAACGGTGATTTCACCGGGGCGGCACAGGGTTCCGTTAGGGAAGGTAATGCCCTCCCGGAATTTCTCTTCCGTGCCCTGGGGAAAGGCCCTGCCCACTTCAATATAATAGGTCTTGGCCACGTGGTGCTCCGGCTCCGTGATGCGGGTGGCAAAGGCCCCGTCATTGGTGATGAGCAGCAGGCCCTCGGAGGCCTTGTCCAGCCGTCCCACAGGGAACAGCGGCATGGCGTTATAGGGCTCCGGCAGCAGGTCCATCACCGTCTGGTCTTGGGCGTCACTGGTGGCCGTCACGCAGCCCGCAGGCTTATGGAGCAGCAGATACACCGGCTCCGCCTGACGCACTTCCCGGCCATCCACGCACACCGTGTCGGTAGCTTGCACCTCCACGCTGTGGCTTTCCGGCCCGGTGCCGTTTACGGTAATACGCCCAGCGGAAAGCAGGTCCTTGACCTGGGCTCTGGTAGCCACGCCCCGTTCTCTCAACAGCTTATCCAGACGCATATCAGCGGATGATTTCCCGGATGAATTTCTGCTCCGGAGGGGCTTCCGGCGTAATGGTGAAGCAGTCCAGCAGCTCCCGGGCAGCCTTTTGGGCGGCCTCCTGGGTAGCAGCGTGGATGACGGCCAGGCTCTCGCCTTCGGCTACCTGCTCGCCAACCTTCTTTTCCAGCACCACGCCCACAGCAAGGTCCACGTCGTCCTCCTTGGTGGCCCGGCCACCGCCCAGACGCAGAGACACCATGCCGATGCCCAGAGCGTCCAGCTCAGCCACATAACCGGGCTTGGGGCTGGGAACCGGCAGCTGCACCGGGGCTGCGGGCAGCAGTTCCGGGTGATATACAGCCTGGGGATCGCCTTCCTGGGCTTCCACAAACTGGGCCAGCTTCCGCAGAGCGCTGCCGTCGGCGATGGTGCCCAGCAGCTTTTCCCGGGCCTGCTCGGTGGTTTCCACCATACCGCTGGCCGTGAGAATGCAGCTGCCCAGGGTCAGGCACAGCTCCAGCAGGTCGCCCTTATGTTCCCCCTTCAAGGTGGCAATGGCCTCCTTCACCTCCAGGGCGTTGCCTACGGCGTGGCCCAGAGGCTGGTCCATATCGGTGATGACGGCCACGGTGTTCCGGCCTGCCATCTTGCCCACAGTGACCATTTCGCTGGCCAGAATCCGGGCATTTTCTTCGGTTTTCATAAACGAGCCCTTGCCCACCTTCACGTCCAGCACGATGGTACCGGCACCGGCTGCCAGCTTCTTAGACATGATGGAGCTGACAATCAGGGGGATGCTGTCCACCGTGCCCGTCACGTCCCGGAGGGCGTACAGCTTTTTATCGGCAGGGTCCAGGTCGGCGGTCTGACCGGCAATGACCATGCCCACGGTTTTCACGTTTTCCATGAACTGCTCATGGGTGATATTGATGTTAAAGCCGGGGAAGCTCTCCAGCTTGTCCAGGGTGCCGCCGGTGTGGCCCAGGCCGCGGCCGGACATCTTGGCCATCTTCACGCCCAGGCTGGCCACCATGGGCACCAGCACCAGGCTGGTCTTATCGCCTACGCCGCCGGTGGAATGTTTATCCGCCGTCACGCCGCCCAGGCCGCTCAAATCCAGTACGTCACCGGAACGCACCATTTCCATAGTCAAATGCAGGGTTTCTTCACTGTCCATACCGCGGAAATACACCGCCATGAGGAATGCCGACATCTGATAGTCGGGGATGGAACCGTCCGTATAACCTTCGACGATGAACTGAATTTCTTCGGGAGTCATCTTGCCCCCATTGCGCTTTTTGAGGATTAGTTCGCTCATCAACATAGTAAGGTTCTCCTTTATCTCGGGATAGATGTCCATAGTATACCACACCGTTTCCCACAAACCAACATCACCAGGGAAAGATTATGTACCGCTTGCCCTCGATTGTGCGCAGCAGGGACGCATCGGGTGTGGAAAACCCCTGATTTTCCACGGGAAAGGCCAGAAACGTCCGTCCGTTTTCCACAGTCTGCAAGGTTCCGTCGGAAAGTGCGTACCACAAAATGTCCTCCGGGTCGGACGCTTCTTCCGGGACAGCTTTCCTCAGCTGCTCATCTCCGCAGTGGGTCACAGGCTGGCCCAGGGCCTTAAAGTCCGCCAGACTGAAGCGCTTGCTGATGCGACGGTCGTCTCCCTCCGGAATGCTCAGTCCCAAATACACGGGCCTGCCCCGGCCATACAGCCACAGGCGCACAGCCGAACCCGGTCCTTTGAAGCTGCCGGTAAAGCGCATATAGGCCCCCTCCCGGCTGAGGGTTCCGGCCCCCAGGGTTTCCCCGCCGATGATGATGGGAATTTCCTCCATTACAGCCACCTCCCCATAAAAAAACTCCCCCGCTCCATGTATATGGACGGGGGAGAATCAATATGCGGTTTTATTCCTCGGGAATCACCACAATGGGGGCCTCGGGGTCATATTCGCCCCGCAGCAGCAGGGTCACGGGCTGCACTTCGCCCTCCTGGGGCTCGGCGGGACTCATGGTGAGTTCCTCCAGCACCATATACAGGTGGTTGAGAGGCAGTGCTTCGCCCTCTTCCGGGATGCTTCCCGCCGTGACGTCCAGCACCTGGCCCGTCAGATGCAGGCTGCCTTCCCGCAGCAGAAATTCCGTGCCGGGCTGGCAAACAAACTCGTCACCGGCTTCCAGAACCTCCGGGATAAAGGCGCCGTTCAGCTCAGCGGCCATGCGCTGTTCCACATCCTCCACGGCCTGCCGGGTCAGCTCGCTGTATTCCTGCTCCAGCTGGGGCTTCAGGCGCTGCTCCAGATAGCTCAGGGTCAGCAGCGGGTCTTCCGCAGAACCGGCCCCCACGGCGTAAACGCTCACACCGGCCAGCAGGCAGGCTGCCAGCAGAAACAGAGCCGGTCGTCTTATCCAATGCTTCATATGTACCTCCATAGGCTCGCGCAAAGGGGAAAACTCATAAGCCGAAGCTCACGGCAATGGCCGAATCCACCTTATGCATGGTGTCTCCGTCCAGCTTCCCCATTTTTTCCCGCAATCGGGACTTATCCAGCGTGCGAATCTGCTCCAGCAGAATCACACTGTCTCGGCTGAGCCCCACGCTCTGACCGGACAGCGCAATATGCGTAGGGAGCTTGGCTTTTCCGGTCTGTGAGGTGATGGCCGCAGCAATCACTGTGGGACTATGTTTGTTGCCGGTGTCGTTCTGCACGATCAGCACCGGCCGCATACCGCCCTGTTCACTTCCCACAACAGGGCTCAAATCTGCGTAGAAAATATCTCCGCGTTTTACGATACTCAATGTGTTCATCTCCGATGATGGGCCGCCCATTCCATACTATGTTTGCGCAATGGTATTGTCCCACAGGGATATGAAATTTATACCGCTTAATTTTCCAAATATACTCTGGGCACTCTGGGGCTCACTGCACACAGCAGCTCGTAAGAGATGGTGTCGGCCACTTCTGCCAGAACGTCCACGCTCTGCTGCTCGCCGAAGATTTCCACCTCGTCGCCCACCTGAACCTCAGGCAGGTCCGTAATATCCACCATGCACATATCCATGCAGATTCTGCCGCACTGGGGGGCAGGCTTGCCGCCGATGACCACGGAGAACTGGCCGGACAGACTGCGGGGCAGACCGTCGGCGTAGCCGATGGGCAGCACGGCAAAGCGCTTGCTGTCGGGGCAGGTGTAGGTTCTGCCGTAGCTGATGGACTCCCCGGCCTCGTGCTCGGTAATTTCCACCACACGGGTCTTGAGGCTCATCACGGGCTTCAGCTCCAGAGCGCCCCGCTCACCGGCGGGGTACAGGCCGTACTGGGCCAGACCCGGACGGACCATATCCATATACATCTGGGGATAGTTCACCATGGCTGCGGAGTTGGTGCAGTGGCGCACCAGGAACTTCTCGCCGCTTTCCTGCTCCAGCCACTCAATGCTCTGGGTGAACAGGGTGTACTGGTTCCAGGTATAGGGGTCGCCCAGCTCGTCGGACACGGCAAAGTGGGTGAACACGCCGCGGATTTCCAGATGCTCCAGGCTCATGGTGTTCTTGGCGTCCTCCAGGCCCTTCAGCTTGCGTACATCGAAGCCGGTGCGGCCCATGCCGGTTTCCAGCTTAATGTGTACCGGCAGAATGAGGTCGGTGCCCTCCAAGGCGTCGTTGAAGGCCTGGGCCAGACGGTAGCTGCCCACGGCCTGGCAAACATTGCCCAGCTGGGCAATGGTGGGGGCATATTCCGGCAGGCTGGGGCCCAAAATCAGAATTTTGGCGTGTACCCCGGCCTCTCGGAGCTCAATGGCTTCGTCCAAGCAGGCCACAGCCAGATAGGCCACTTCCATTTCTTCCAGGCACTTGGCCACCTGCACGGCGCCGTGGCCGTAAGCGTTGGCCTTGACTACGCCCAGATAGCGGCAGCTGTCGGGCAGCTGCTTGCGCATTTCGCTGACATTGTGTTTCAGGTGAGACAGATTAATCTCCACCCAGGTGCGTTTCTTCTGTTGTTCCATGATTCGATTCCTTTATCTCAGCATAGCTGAACTTGCAGCGGGCTTTCACGATGCCGTTTTCCGCGAGCTCAAAGGCCCGGGGAACGCCCTCCCCGTCCATCCAGGTGGTCACGGCAAGCGTATCGTCCAGCAGCTGCTTGCTCACTAAGTATTCTCCCTCCGTCCACAGGCTGTCGGTCATGCCCTCGGTGAGGGCACGCAGCATCAGCGGCACGGCCGTAATGGGGGACGTCCCCCGCTGGGTAAGCTGACCGGTGGATAGCACCACACGGTCATAGGTAAGCGTCGAGTCTTCGTCTGTGCAGGTGGCCTTGATCCCCGCAAGTACCTCGGGGGACTTCACCACGACCTGCCAGTCGCCGGCACGGAAGCAATAGTCCAGGGTGTAATTTTCCAGCGCATCGCCGCAGTCTGCCTGCAGCTGCGCGGTAAACAGAACCTGCTCTGCTTCATCCAGCCGTAATTTGGCTGCATGGAATTGACTTTCTGCCTTACTGCCGCAGCCGGTCAGCAGCAAGGTGCTTAGCATCAGTACGGGAAGAATGCGTCTTGGCATTCCCTGTTCACCGTCCGATCATGGGTTTCATTATTTCCGGCATTGCCGAAATGAGGTCTGAGGGGAGCATGGAGTATTCCCCCAAACGCCGGGCGCACAAATCGCCGCAGGCGTCGTGGATGCACGCAGCGGCCACCACTGCCTGCTCCACAGGCAGCTGGCCGGCCAAGCCGCCCAGGATACCCGCCAGCACGTCGCCGCTGCCGCCGGTAGCCATACCGGGATTTCCGCCCAGGGAAAGGTACACCTTGCCCTCCGGGAAGGCGATGGCCGTTTCCGGCCCCTTGAGCACCACCACGCAGCCGTGGTCCCGGGCAAACTGCGCCGCATCGGCGCCGGGGTCCCCGGTGAGTCGGCCGCCCATGCGCTGAAATTCTCCGGCATGGGGCGTGATGATTTTCAGGCCCTCACCCTGTCCCAGCAGGTCCGGGTCATCTTTCACGGCATACAGGCCGTCGGCGTCCACCACCGTGAGCTTGCCGCCCTTGGTGATCACGTCTCTTGCCAGTCTCAGGGCGTCGTCGCTGCGTCCCAGGCCGGGCCCCACCACGCAGACCGTGCAGTCCCGGAGCTTCTGCTCCACGTCACGATAATACATGGGCCGATTGATGGGAAAGGGCATGGCCTCGTCCAGCTTGGAGGCGATAATGGGATAAATCTCCTCCGGCACGCCCACATAGGTAAGCCCTGCGCCGGAACGCAGACAGGCCCGTGCGCACAGGCTCACCGCACCGGTGTAGCCTACGCTGCCGCCTAAGATGAGCACCTTGCCGTAGTTGGATTTATGGGTGTTGCGCTGTCTGACCGGCAGGGAGATGTCCGAGGCGGAACAGACAATTTTTTCGATTTCCATGACTTCACCCCCTGATTTTTTCAATTATACTATAATATATCGAAAAAAGGTAGCCAATTTACATCCGTTCTCTTGCCAAAAGAATGGTAATGTGCTATAAAAGAGGAGTTATATCGTGTATGACTGTGATCGGGAAGATAGCAATTCCCCGCAACTCAGAGAAGGACGCCTTGGCTGTGAGCGTCCCGTTGCGATTTTGCTTAGTTCGCCCGTGAGTTCCGGCCAATCCCCGGCGGCTGCCCACCGTTATCCCGGCAAAAGAGCGGCTATGATGGTAGCCGAATGTGGGTGGTACCGCGGAAGATGTGCTTTCGTCCCTTTTGGGGATGGGAGCTTTTTTTATTGTTCTTTTCCCGAACCGCCAGACCCACGCATCCCTGAGTTTATAGTTTGAAACGGAGGAAATACAAGAATGAAGACACTCTTGAGTGAGCTGAGACAGCGTGCAGTGGCAGAATTTGCCGCAGCAGAAGATGCAGCAGCACTGGACGCTCTGCGTGTTAAGTACCTGGGCAAGAAGGGCGAGCTGACCGCTGTGCTGAAGCAGATGGGCAAGCTGTCTGCCGAAGAGCGCCCTGTTATGGGCCAGCTGGCCAACGAAATTCGTGCTGAGCTGGAAGGCACCCTGGAATCCAAGAAGCAGGAGCTGGCCGCAAAGGCTCTGGAGCAGAAGCTGGAAAGCGAAGCCCTGGACGTGACCATGCCCGGCAAGAAGCAGGACCTGGGCCGCAAGCACCCCATGTACAATGTACTGGACCAGATTAAAGACATTTTCATCGGCATGGGCTTTGAGATTGTTGAAGGCCCCGAAATTGAAAAGGCCGATTACAACTTCACCAAGCTGAACATCGACGAAGGCCATCCCTCCAGAGAATGGACCGACACCTTCTACTTCACCGAGGACAGCCAGTACCTGCTGCGCACCCAGACCTCTCCCATGCAGGTACGCACCATGGAAACTCATCCCCTGCCTATCCGTATGCTGGCTCCCGGCCGTGTATACCGCAAGGACGAGGTTGACGCCACCCACTCCCCCATGTTCCACCAGATTGAGGGCATGGTCATCGACAAGGGCATCACCATGGCTGACCTGAAGGCCACCCTGAACCTGGTAGTTCAGCAGATTTACGGCGAAGACACCGTAACCCGTTTCCGTCCCCACCACTTCCCCTTCACCGAGCCCAGCTGCGAAATGGACATTCAGTGCCACAAGTGCGGCGGCAAGGGCTGCCCCACCTGCAAAGGCGAAGGCTGGATTGAAATTCTGGGTGCCGGTATGGTACACCCCAAGGTTCTTGCCGGCTGCGGCATTGACCCCGACGAATACTCCGGCTGGGCCTTTGGCATGGGCCTGGAGCGTCTGGCCATGGGCGAATACAAAATCAATGACCTGCGTCTCATCTTCGAAAACGATGAGCGCTTCCTGAAGCAGTTCTAAAGAAGGGAGACGAAATATTATGTTGCTTTCCAGAAAATGGCTGAATGAGTTCATCAGCCTGCCCATCAGTGAAGTGGGCGACCACGACTTTGCCGAGGCCATGACCATTTCCGGCTCCAAGGTAGAAGTCACCACCCATCCCGGTGAAGAAATTCAGAATGTTGTCGTCGGCGTCGTCAAGGAGATCGTGCGCCACGAGAACTCCGATCATATGTGGATCTGCCAGATTGATGTGGGCGAAGAGGCCCCCGTGCAGATTGTTACCGGTGCCCAGAACGTGAAGGTCGGCGACTACGTACCCGTAGCCAAGGACGACTCTCACCTGCCCGGCGATATCCACATCACCGCCGGCAAGCTCCGGGGCGTGATGAGCTACGGCATGCTGTGCTCCGTGAAGGAACTGGGCGTAACCGTCCACGACTTCCCCTATGCCATCGAAGACGGCATTTTCATCCTCAGCGACGACCCCGAACTGGCAGGCACCCTGCATGCCGGTCAGGACATCAAGCCCATCATCGGCGCCGATGACAGCCTGGTGGAATACGAAATCACCCCCAACCGTCCCGACTGCCTGTGCATGGTGGGTCTGGCCCGTGAAGCTGCTGTAACCTTCGGCAAGAAGGCCACCTTCCACGAGCCCACCGTCAAGGCAACCGCCGGCGGCAACATCAACGATTACTGCCGCATCACCATCCAGGACGAGGACCTGTGCCCCCGTTACACCGCCCGTATGGTGAAGAACGTGAAGATTGGCCCCTCTCCCCTGTGGATGCGTGAGCGTCTGAGAGCTGCCGGTATGCGTTCCATCAACAACATCGTGGACATCACCAACTATGTTATGCTGGAGCTGGGTCAGCCCATGCACGCCTTCGACTTCAGCTGCGTAGAAGGCGGCCACATCATCGTACGCCGTGCAAAGGCCGGTGAATCCATCACCACCATTGAAGGCGTCACCAGACAGCTCACCGAAAATATGCTCTGCATTGCCGATGAATCCAAGCCCGTAGCCGTTGCCGGCATCAAGGGCGGCGCAAACTCCGAAATCGTCGGCGACACCGCCATGGTTCTGTTCGAGTCCGCCAACTTCAACGGCCCCTCCACCCGCCGTACCGCTGCCGCTCTGGGTATGCGTACCGACGCTTCTGCACGCTTTGAAAAGGGTCTGGATGTCCAGAACACTTACATGGCTGTACAGCGTGCCTGCGAGCTGGTTGAGCTTCTGGGCGTAGGCGAGGTTGTAGAGGGCATCATCGACGTTATGCCCAAGCCCTACACCCCCACCACCGTTCTGCTGGAGCCCAAGAAGATCAATGCCCTGCTGGGTACCGATATTGACAAGGAAACCATGATTAAGATTCTGCTGGACCTGGGCTTCACCATGGACGGCGACACCATCATTGTTCCCTCCTGGCGTACCGACGTGGAGCACTACTCCGACATTGCAGAGGAAGTTGCCCGTTTCTTCGGTTACAACAACATTCCCAACCAGATGTCCGCATCCGGCGTCAGCGCCGGCGGCTACACTGAGCAGCAGAAGTTTGAGCAGGATCTGGGCACCGCCTGCCGTGCCTGCGGTTTTGATGAAATCATCACTTATTCTTTCATCAGCCCCAACTACTACAATAAGATTAACCTGCCTGCTGACAGCAAGAAGCGCGATTCCTTCAAGATTCTCAATCCCCTGGGTGAAGATACCTCCATCATGCGTACCACCACCCTGCCTTCCATGCTGGAAATCATTGCCCGTAACTACAACTACCGCAACAAGAGCGCCAAGCTGTACGAAATCGGCAAGATTTACCTGAAGCACGAAAACGACCTCATGGCCGACGAGCCCCGCATCCTGAGCCTGGGCGCTTACGGTGCCGACATGGACTTCTTCACCATGAAGGGCGTTATCGAAACCCTGTTCGAGCAGTTCCACACCGAGGATATCTGGTTCGAGGCAGAAACCACCACTCCCTCTTACCCCCCCGGCCGCTGTGCAAAGGTCTTTGCCCAGGGCAAGGAAATCGGCGTATTCGGCCAGATTCATCCTCTGGTTGCCGCTAACTACGGCATCGACGCTGAAATTTACGCTGCTGAGCTGAGCTTCGAGGCTCTGCTGGAAACCAAGGGCGCCCGCCCCGTATACCAGCCCCTGCCCAAGTTCCCCGCTTCCACCAGAGACATCGCCGTTGTCTGCGACGCCTCCATCCCCGTGGCAAAATTGGCTGCCTGCATTAAGACTGCCGGCGGTCAGTACCTGGAGCAGTGCGACCTGTTCGACGTTTACCAGGGTGTCGGCATTGCCGAAGGCAAGAAGTCTGTTGCCTTCAACCTGACCCTGCGTGCTGAAAGCCGCTCCCTCACCGGTGAAGAGGCTGAAGCCACTGTCAAGGCCATTCTTACTGCTCTGGAAACCGAATACAGCGCCGTTCTGCGCTGATTCCGTTCTCCCGGTAAAGACAGTTTCAAAACACCGCCGAACCCTTCGGCGGTGTTTTTTTGTTACCGGTTTTAAAAAATCTTAACCTTTTGTGCCCCACATTGACACTTTACACTGGGAGAAATATAGAGTATGATGTTTGTATTGAATCCATATTAAAAGGAGGTATACTGATGGAAGACGTAACAAGAAAGTTTGCTGCGCTGGATAATAAGACCGAGATCAAGGAAATCCTTTCTTCGGTATATGACTCTCTGTTGGTGAAGGGCTATAACCCCATTAATCAGTTGGTCGGTTACATCATCTCTGAGGACCCCACCTATATCACCAACTACAATAACGCCCGTGCCCTCATCTGCCGTATTGACCGCGATGAGCTGCTGCAGGAGCTGCTGATGAGTTATCTGGACAAATAAAACCAACCGCCGAGCAAGAGGCCCAAGCCCCCTGCCCGGCGATGTTTTTTGCCCCGAAAAAAAAATAATTTGAAATTTATGAAAAAAAGTGTTGACATTTTCCCCCAGGCGTGTATAATAATTATTGTTCCTAGCGGATTTGTGTAAAGGTAGCACACCGGACTCTGACTCCGTTTGTGAGGGTTCGAATCCTTCATCCGCTGCCACAAAGAAAACCTCACTGATTTCAGTGAGGTTTTTTCTTTATCCCCGCCGCACAAACTACTTGTGTGGCTCTTTTTTTGTCTGCGGAACTTTTTCCAGAGGTTCCCGGTCTATTTTCTCAGCACAGACCCTTATTATTTCATGGATATAGGAGGCCCGTATGCTTTTTTCCAGTATCGTATTTTTATACGCTTTTCTCCCCCTGACTCTGCTGCTGTATTATGCAGCCCCCAAGAAGTCCCGCAACAATGTTCTGCTGCTGGCCAGCCTGTTCTTTTATTTTTATGGTGAACAGGAATACACCCTTCTGCTGGTTCTGTCCTCCGTGTCGGACTACCTCCACGGCCTGTACATGACCAAGCACCAGGGCACCAAAAAGGCGAAAATCGCCCTGGTGAGCTCCATTGTCATTAACCTGGCCATGCTGGGCGTGTTCAAGTACACCGACTTCTTCCTGGGCACGGTGAACAGCCTTCTCGGCACCAACATTCCCCTGCCCCATCTGGCCCTGCCCATCGGCATCAGCTTCTTCACCTTCCAGACCATGAGCTACTCCATCGACGTGTACCGCGGTGAAGCCAAGGCCGAGCGCAGCTTCCTGAGCTTTGCCACGTATGTCTGCCTGTTCCCCCAGCTGGTAGCCGGTCCCATCGTCCGCTATACGGACGTGAGCCGTGAGCTCAGTGAGCGGACACTATCCATTGACCGCTTCGCTCTGGGTGCCAGACGCTTCTGCGTGGGCCTGGGCAAAAAGGTCCTCATTGCCAACCTCCTGGGTGAGCTGGTGGCCATTTACCACGCCAGCCCCGACCAGACCGTTGTCTTTGCCTGGTTCAGCGGCATCAGCTATATGCTGCAGATTTATTACGACTTCTCCGGTTACAGTGACATGGCCATCGGCCTGGGCCACATGCTGGGCTTCACCTTCCCGGAAAACTTCAATTATCCCTTCTGCTCCAAAAACGTCACTGAGTTCTGGCGTCGCTGGCACATGACCATGAGCTTCTGGTTCCGGGATTATGTGTATATCCCCCTGGGCGGCAACCGCTGCAGCTCCAAGCGCTGGATTTTCAACGTCATGACCGTCTGGTTCCTCACGGGCCTGTGGCACGGCGCAGCCTGGAACTTCGTGGTTTGGGGCGTAAGCTACGGCCTCATTCTGCTGGCAGAAAAGTTCTTCCTGGGTAAGGTCCTGGACCGCATGGGCTCCCTGTCCTATGTGTACCAGCTGCTCATCAGCGTAGTACTCTTCACCGTCTTCGGCGGTACGGGCACGGAAGGTATTCTCCACGATCTGTCCCTGCTCTTCGGCGGCGGTGAGCTGGTGAATGCAAACACCCTGTACTATGTACGCAGCTATGCTGCCGTCTTTATTGCCGCCGCTGTGGGCGCAACCCCGCTCATCAAAACTCTGGCCCAGAAGGTGGAAGCCACCAAGGCCGTGGTGGTGCTGGAGCCCCTGCTCATTGCCGCTTTGCTGCTTCTGAGCACCGCTTACCTCATCGACGGTTCCTTCAACCCCTTCCTGTACTTTAGATTCTAAGGAGGCTGCAACCATGAAACTTCGTGAAACCCTCACCGCTGCGGTTTTTGCAGCCATCATCTTTCTGTTCGCCATAGCCCATGTCATTCTGCCGGATCAGGACGTGTCCGTCACTGAGCGCCGTCCCCTGCAGCAGCTGCCGGAGCTGACCGTGAAAACCGTCATGAACGGCAAATACGGCCAGAAGCTGGAAAGCTACCTGCTGGACCAGTTTCCCCTCCGGGACGAGCTGCGGAGCCTGAAGGCCCACTGGCACTTCGACGTATACGGCCAGGCCGACAACAACGGCATTTACCTGGTGGGCGACCAGATTCTCAAGCTGGACAAGGTCGTGAAGCCCGACGAGGTGAAGGCCATGTCCGCCAGCGTGAACAAGGTGCTGGAAAAGTACCTCACGGACAATTCCGTATACTTTGCCCTCATCCCCGATAAAAACTACTTCGTGGCAGCCGCCAACGGCTACCCCGCCATGGATTGCGGTCACATGGAGCAGCTGCTCCGGGAAAATCTGGACCCCAAGGTCAATTACCTGGGCATGGCGCCCTTCTCCGGCCTCACCATTGACAGCTACTACAACACCGACCTGCACTGGCGGCAGGATCAGCTGCAAAGCGCCGTGGACGGTCTGGCCCAGGCCATGGACTTCACCGCCCCTGACCTGAGCACTTATACCCCCAGCCAGTACAGCCCCTTCTACGGCAGCTACTACGGTCAGGCCGCCCTGGGCGGCAAGGCCGATACCATCACGGCCTTGTCCTCCCCGGCAACGGAGGCCACCGTGGTCACCGGCCTGGAATTTACCGGGGAAAAGCCCGTGTATGACTCCAAGGACTTCCACGAAATGGACGGCTACGATATTTTCCTGGGCGGCCCCCAGGGCATCGTGTACCTGGAAAACAAATCCGGTACCACCGGCCGGGAGCTCGTGGTATTCCGCGATTCCTTCGGCTCCTCCATTGCCCCCCTGTTCATGGAGGGCTACGACAAGGTCACCCTGGTGGACCTGCGCTATATGGCCAGCTTCAATCTGGGCCAGTTTGTGGACTTTGAAGACACCGACGTACTGTTCCTGTACTCCACCGGCATTGTCAACTCCGGCAAACTGCTGAAATAAAAAAAGAAACACCCCGATGAACCTTCATCGGGGTGTTTTTTCTCGCTTAAACGCCGCAGCGGCGCAGAACTTCGGGGTCCAGACGCTCAAAGGGGATGATTTCCGGCTGCCGGGCCAAATGGGGGGCAATGTGCTTTTCCAGGGTCAGCATATCGTACCAGCGGCCGAACTTATAGCCCGCATTGTGCATGCGGCCCACCAGAGTAAAGCCCATGGCCTCATGGAACTTCACGCTGTCGTGAGTGAGGTATTCATCCTCCACCTCCACGCCGGCAATCTGGGCATACAGGTTCACCACGTTTTGCTCCAGCAGCAGGGCTTCCATGGTCTGGTATAGCCGTTTGCCTACGCCGGACTTTCGGCAATTCTGTGCGACGTAAACGGACAGTTCCATGGACCAGCCGTATGCCGCTCTCACGCCGTAGGGGGCTGCGTAAGCGTATCCACAGATTTTCCCGTCAAGTTCCGCCACCAGATAGGGAAAAGCGTGCATATAGCCGTCCATGCGCCGACGGAACTCCTGGGAGTTGGGCGGCTCGTATTCATAGCTGATGGCGGTGTTCCGGACATAGGGGGCGTAAATGGCCGCCAGCTCCGGAGCGTCGTCCAGCCGTGCCAGTCGAATGGTCAGATTTTGTTCCATGGGACACTCATCTCGATTCCGTTAAGATACCTTTAGTGTAGCATATCGGGAAACGAAAAAACAGCCGCCGCAGAAAATTCTGCGGCGGCTTCGGTTTATGCCTCGTAAATGGTTTTGCCTTCCTTGATGGTCTCCAGGACGGCGATGTCCCGAATGTGGTCCGGAGCAACTGTCATGGGATTTTCGGCCAAAATCACCAGGTCAGCTAATTTACCCGGGGTGATGCTGCCCTTGGACTTTTCCTCAAATACCTGGTAAGCGCCGTTCACGGTGATGGCCTTCAGGGCCTCATAAACGCTCAGGCGCTGGTCCTCACCCAGCACTCTGCCGCCCATGGTTCTGCGGCATACGGCGTTCTGCACGGCCAGCAGGCAGTCGGGATTCACCACGGGGGAATCCTGGTGGACGGTGAAGGAAATGCCTTTGCGCAGGGCAGAGCCTGCGGGGCTGATACGCTGGGCACGTTCAGGGCCCAGGACGGAGCTGTAATGGTAATCGCCCCAATAATAAATGTGGTCCAGGAAGAAGGTGGCAATCATGCCGATGGCCTTCATGCGGTCCAGCTGGTCTTCCCGGACGGTCTGGGCATGGACCATAACCGGGCGCAGGTCCTCATGGATGCCGGTCCGCTCGATGGCCTGCTCATAGCAGCGGATGAGCTGCTCACAGGCGGCGTCGCCATTGCAGTGGACGTTCAGCTGCCAGCGGTTGCGCAGGCAGGTTTCCGCAGCGGCGATGACTTCCTCGTCCTGGTACTGAGGGAAGCCGCAGTAATCGGCGCTCTGGCCCTCGGGGGCCTCGTAGTAGGGCTGGCTGAGCCAGGCAGTCTTACCCTGGGGAGAGCCGTCCAAAAACAGCTTGTAGCCGCTCATGCGCACATGGTTTTGATAAGGAGCTACCGTGAGGCCCTTGGTGAGCAGGGCGTCGGCGCAGTCGGGGGCCACCTGGGTGATGATATCAATGCCGATCTGGCCGGTGGAGCCGCCCACCTCCAGCAGCTGAGCCTCGCCCATGGTCACTCTGGCGTCCTGGGCCGTGGTGATGCCATAAGAGGCGTAAAGCCGGTTGGTTTTCCCCAGTGCGCCCACAACCTCTTCCGGGGTAGGGCCGTGCATTTTGCCCTGGATATCCGGGGACAGGAAGGCCAGCTCCGTGATGAGGCCATTGGGGGTGCCGTCGGGGAAGCGCTCCACGGTGCCGCCCTCGGGCGGGGTGAAGTCGCCCCAGTAGCCCAGAAGCTGCAGGCCCTTGGTGTTCACCACGCTCATATGTCCGGAAGCATGGATGCAGGAGATGGGCACCTCCGTGCTCACCCGGTCCAGGTCCAGACGGGTGATGTGCTGCTTATCCGGGAACACGGACGGGTCATAGCCCATACCCGTGAGCCAGCGGCCGTCAGACCAGTCCCCGGCGTCCAGGGCGGCCTGAAATTCTGCCAGCAGCTGCTCTTTTGTGTCGCAGTGGCCGGAGGGAGAGGGCTTGGCGTTCACCATAAGCTGGGCATAGGCCACAGCGGTGAAATGGGAATGGGAATCGAAAAAGCCGGGCAGCAGGGTTTTCCCCTCCAGGTCACGCACCTGGGTCTGGCTGTCGGCCAGGGATAAAATCTCAGCATCAGTGCCCACACGGGCAATTTTGCCGTCCTCAACCAGAACGGCCTCAGCCTGGGGCTGGCGGTCATCCATGGTGATGACCTGGGCATGATGAAGAATCAGTTTTGCCATAAGGCATCCTCCTTTTATTCTATGGGAAACGGCCGGTACAGGCCGCATACAATACCAGTTCATACAGCACTATACCAGTGTTCCCGGCTTCTGGCAAGAGTGCCTCCGGCACGCAAAGCGGGCCAGCAGGACACCGGGAAGCCGGGGCCTCCCGGAAAATTCACAAAACGTCCACACACTTTGCGCTTCGTCATGGTTTATTGATGATAAATCTCCCCGATTTTTGCACTTTCCGGGAAAAAGAGCGGAATTCCCCCGGAAAATATACTGGATTAGACGGTTTTTGTCCTACTCCACTTTTCACCTTTTGGGGAAGAGTTTTTGCCAATTTTTCACAGATTTTCCGGAATTTTTTGGTTACTTGACACATGTCAAGATAATAACTTGCAAAACTATTGAACCAGGGGACATTTGATGATACACTTAGTCCGTTAATTATTATTTTCCTGAAAGGGGAAAACTAAACATGAGTCTGAAAGAATCCAATGAAAAACTCAATATGACCATGCTCTGCGACTTCTACGAGCTGACCATGGGCAACGGTTATTTCCAGTCTGAAATGAGAGACAAAATCACTTATTTCGACGTGTTCTTCCGTAAGGTCCCCGACGATGGCGGCTTTGCCATTATGGCCGGTCTGGAACAGGCCATTGACTACATTAATCATCTGCACTTCAGTGAAGAAGATATTGCATATCTGCGTGCCAGAAACATTTTCTGCGACGAATTCCTGGAGTATCTGGCAAACTTCCAGTTCACCGGCGATATCTGGGCCGTGCCCGAAGGCACCCCCATCTTCCCCGGCGAGCCCATCATGGTTGTCCGTGCTCCTTCCATCCAGGCCCAGCTGCTGGAAACCTTCCTGCTGCTGACCATCAACCACCAGAGCCTCATTGCCACCAAGGCTAAGCGCATTTGCCGCGCTGCCAACGGCAGAGCCGTTCTGGAATTCGGCTCCCGCCGTGCCCAGGGCTCCGACGCCGCTATTCTGGGTGCAAGAGCTGCTTACATCGGCGGCTGCGCCGGTACCGCCTGCACCATTTCCGACCAGCTGTACGGCATTCCCGCCGGCGGCACCATGGCCCACGCTTGGGTGCAGATGTTCGACAGCGAATACGAAGCCTTCAAGACCTACTGCGAAATCTACCCCACCAACGCAACCCTCTTGGTGGATACCTACGATATTCTGCGCTCCGGCGTACCCAATGCCATCCGTGTGTTCAACGAAGTGCTCAAGCCCCTGGGCATCACCAAGTGCGGCATCCGTCTGGACTCCGGCGACATCGCTTACTTCACCAAGAAGGCCAGAAAGATGCTGGACGACGCCGGCTGGACCGAGTGCAAAATCACCGTTTCCAACTCCCTGGACGAGTACCTCATCAACAACCTGCTGCAGCAGGGCGCTAAGATTGACCTGTTCGGCGTTGGCGAGCGCATGATTACCTCCAGAAGCGAACCTGTTTTCGGCGGCGTTTACAAGCTGTGCGCTGTGGAAGACAAGGACGGCAACATTACCCCCAAAATTAAAATCAGCGAAAACGTGGCCAAGATCACCAATCCCGGCTACAAGCGCGTTTACCGCTGCTACGAAAAGGCCACCGGCCGTGCCAGAGCCGACTACATCGCACTGGCTGACGAAGTGATTGACCAGTCCAAGGCCCTGACCATCCGTGACCCCAACGCCACCTGGAAGGAATACACCTTTGAGGCCGGTGAATACGAGGCCCGTGAACTGCTGGTGCCCATCTTCAAGGACGGCAAGCAGGTTTACGAGTGCCCCAGCCTGCCCGACATTCAGGCTTACTGCTCCAGACAGCTCAAGACCCTGTGGCCTGAGGTCAAGCGCTTTGAAAATCCCCACACCTATTACGTTGATTTGTCCGATAAGCTGTTGGAGCTCAAGACCACCATGCTGAAGGAAATGAGAGAAAACCGCTAAGGAGGCCCCAGGATGAATGCTGAAGCCCGCAGACAGGCGATTGTGAAGCACCTTTCGCAGTCTACTGCGCCGGTCAGCGCAACCGTACTGGCAAATCTGTTCTCCGTCAGCCGTCAGGTAATCGTGGGCGATATCGCCCTGCTGCGTGCAGCAGGCTCCGAAATCACTGCCACCCCCCGCGGCTACGTCATCAATCAGTACCGTTCCGGTCTGACCAAAACCATCGCCTGCGTACACCCTCAGGAACGCACCGAGGAAGAACTGAATATCTTCGTGGACAATGGCTGCATTGTAGAAGACGTGGTGGTTGAACACCCCATCTACGGCCAGATTACCGGCCTGCTGCATATTGCCTCCCGCTACGACGTGCAGCAGTTTATTGCCCGCATGCAGGAAACCGAGGGCGCTACCCTCTCCACCTTAACCGGCGGTATCCACCTGCACACGGTCCGCTGCCCCGACGAGGCAACCTATCAGCGCACCTACGAAGCCCTGCGCCAGGCAGGCTTTATCCCCGAAGGTGACTGACCCCCACAAATAAAAAACGGCCCCCCAAACATTAGATTCGCTCTAATCCTTGGGGGGCCGCTTCCTTTGGCCCGCAGGGTGATTCCCTCAGGCCTGGGCTGCCTGATGAATGCGGTTGCGGATGTACTGACGCACTTCCGTTTTGGGAATTTCCAGCACCACGGAAAATTCGCCGAACAGCAAATCCTCGGTGCGCTTTAAATACCGCTCATCAATGGCGCCGAATTTCTTTTTGAGCTCCATCATGCGCTCTCTTTTCTTTTGCAGAGAAAGCGCCAGCTCAATGAGATCCCGGCAGCTGTGGCTGCTCATCTTCTTCTCGTAGTAGTCCTGCAGCTGACGAAGTGCAGAATTATAGTAAGGCTCTGCCTCCATGTGCGGAATCTCGTCAATGAGCACCAGCGCCTCCTGCTGGGTGATGATGGGGCGCATGAACATTTTGGTATCCACAGGCACAGCAATCGTACAATCCTGATACATGGGCTTAATCACATAATAAGCCTTTTTCTCGTCACTGTGAGGCACCTCGAGCATTTGAATCCCTTCAATGGAGCAAACACCATTGCTGCCGTATATAATTCTGTCCCCGATTTCGTACATACTGTGCCTCCTGTTCTTTGCTAAATTACTAACAAAAACAGTATATCATCTTTTCCCGAAAAAGTGTAGAGCTTTTTATGCAATACTACAAAATATCGTTAAATTTCCGTGTGTGTTTTTGTGAGGCGGTATTCCGACAATTTTGTCCGCACGCCGTAAATAGTGGCATGATTTGTCTATTTGGCTCAAATTTTTTCTGAAAAACTTTAAACTTTTTCGTTGCTTATCTTTAAACAATAAACTTTACAATTTCCCCCATAAGTGATATACTGCATTAGTCCGTGAAATACGAACAGAATGAATACCCGGAGGGTTAATATGGATCAGATTGATTATGCCATTTTGGATATCCTGAAGCACAACGCCAGAGAAACCGCTTCCAACATCAGCAAGGAGGTACACCTGTCTGTATCTTCCGTCATGAACCGCATCCGCCAGATGGAGGAAAGCGGCATCATCAAAGGCTATGAAGTGAAGCTGGACGGCAAAAAACTGGGCTTTGACGTCACCGCCTTTATGGAGGTCAGTCTGGAGCATCCTAAGTATTATGACAGCTTCTGCCAGGCCATTTTGAACCACCCCAACATTGCCGATTGCTTCTACTTCACCGGCAACTTCGACTTCCTGCTGCACATCACCTGTACCTCCTCCGACGAGCTGGAATCCGTACACCGGGAAATCAAGTGCATCGAGGGCGTTTCCGGCACCCACACCCACTTCGTGCTGAAAACCGTGAAGTCCGGCCAGTACCCCCTGAAAACCAAGGGCGAGGCATAAATTCCTGCAAATTCCCGCACCGTGATGCTGCGCATCACGGTGCTTTTTGTTTTTTCTGCAAGGAAAAAGTCGTTGACACAGACACACCTTTGGGCCTACTATAATCATACTTTGTACCGGGATCGCTTCCCGGGAGAAACTAAAGGATGGAAAGACCTATGGACTCTATTGCTTATTATAACGGCCAGATCGGCGCTCCGGAAACCATCATGATCCCCATGCTGGACCGTGTGTGCTTCTTCGGCGACGGCGTTTACGACGCCACCGTTTCCGCAAACGGCGTCATCTACCTGCTGGACGAACACATCGACCGCCTGTTCCGCTCCGCAGACATGGTGGGCATCAAGGTGCCTTACACCAAGGACGAACTGAAGGCGATTTTGCAGGATGTGGTTTCCCGGGTAACTAACCGCCACAGCTTCGTCTACTTCCAGCTCACCCGCGGCACCGCCCCCAGAAGCCACTGCTTCCCCAAGGGTGACGTAAAGGCTAACCTGTGGATTACCGTCACCGCCCGGAAATTCCGGGACTACTTCTCCCCCATTCAGCTCACCAGCATGGAGGATAAGCGCTTTTTGTACTGCAACGTCAAGACCCTGAACCTGCTGCCCAGCGTACTGGCTGCCCAGAAGGCTGAGGAGGCAGGCTGCTACGAATCCGTTTTCCACAGAGGAGAAATCGTCACGGAATGTGCCCATTCCAACATCTCCATTCTGAAAGACGGTGTGCTGTACACCCACCCCAACGACGAATACATTCTGCCCGGCATTGCCAAGAACCATCTGTTCATCGCCTGTGAGAAGCTGGGCATCCCCGTAAAGCACGAAGCCTTCACCCTCACTGACCTGCGTAATGCCGACGAGGTGCTGGTGACCAGTTCTTCCAACTTCTGCTCCTTTGCCGATACCTTCGAGGGTCAGCCCGTGGGCCGCAAGTGTCCTGAGCTGGTGACCAAGCTGCAGAACCTCGTCATCCAGGAATACCTGGACTACTGCGGCATTGACAGCCTCTAAAACAGTATAAACGCAAAAGACGTGTATCATCTCTGATACACGTCTTTTTTATTGCACGGCTTATTTCCGCTTTTTGAGCCACTTCCGCAGCCGCACCCCCAAAGGGGGCTTCTGGTTTTTCCGGGCCTCGGCAATGGCCTGGGCCTTCTGCTGGGTGGGGGCAAAATAATACTTCCGGGTGTACTTGAGCTGCGGGACATTCCGCTTCATGGTGTGCGCCTCGGGCACATAGTTCTCCAGCAGGGCCTTATCGTAAGGATAGGGCCAGCCCTCCCGCTCATACACCGCCTTAGCTGAATACACCTTGTCCCGGTGACGGCCGTTCACCGTCTGACCGCGCATGATTTCCGTAATGTCCAGGGGCTCCAGCACAACCGCTCCGGCCTCCTGGGCCTTTTGCAGCAGCTGCAAGCCCTTTTCCGTCCGGGCCAGCACCACCGTATGGCCATCGGGGGTGTCCTTTCCCGCAATGTTCCAGGGGTCGCCGCACACGAGGTCGGCGCAGGTGTTCATCTGGTCGTAGCAGGCCAGGCACCGGTGGCACTCGTAGACGGGCTTTATGGTATGGCGGTACTTGTTGGGCAGCTCGTGCATCCCGGCCTCGTCCGTCACCGTAATAGCACCAGGCCAGCCTCCGGCGGCCTTATCCCGAAAACGGAAGGCCGAAGGGACCGTGCAGCCCGCTTTGGCGCAGATGTCGTCAATCATGGCGCCGCTGTTCTGTCCGGCGCAAATGAGGCCGATGCGGTACTCCGGCACCAGCTTGGGCGCTGCCTGCTCCATCAGGGTGAGGGACTCATTCTGGCAGCCCAGGGTCACGGCAGCCAGTCCCTTACCCCCTGCGCCCCGCAAGGCCGGGAGAATGGGCAGCTGGGTATAATAAGACCCGGCAGAAGCCAGAATCTCCTCTTTCGTCCGGGCAATCACAGCCTTGGGCCGCTGGGTTTCCGGGTCGAAGCCCGCCACCAGTGCCCCCTGGACGCTTCCGCTTTCCAGCAGATAGCACAGCAGGGCTGTTGCCACACCGCCGGACTGGCCGTTCTGCCGCACTTCGGGGTCTGCGGCATAGCCCACAAAGCCCCCGACGCATACGCCGTGAATCAGGTCCCCGGCGGCAAATTTCTTCGTATTTTCCGGCAGACTGGGGCACACCTTCCGGCACAGCCCGCAGTCCACGCATTTCTCTTCATCTACCTTGGCCAGCATGAATCCCGCCGGATTCTCCTGCATGGTCACTGCCCCCGTGGGGCAGACCGCCGCACAGCCGCCACATGCTGTACACAGACCTTGGTCTCCTACTGCACCGATATGCTTCACTGCCTGCCACCGTACATCTTCCGGCCCTCGGTGATGATGGCCTGACGCACCGTGGGAATCTGGTGGGTAATGGTCTCACGGTTTTCTTCTCTCAGCTTCCAGAAGCTGCGGAACATCCCCAGCAGCTTTTCGCTGTCGCACTCGTCCTGGTTAATGAGCCAGTAGTTCTGGCTGTACAGGCTCAGCAGCTCCTGGTACTTATAGTGCCAGCCCAGCACCAATACGGGGGTGCCGCTGGACAGTGCAGCCACGCAGGTGTGGTAGCGACTGGCCACCACGGCCTCACAGGCGGCAATCTCGTTTTTCAGCTGGGTGCTGGACATATGCAGCACGTCCATGATGCTGCTCTGAACGCCCTCGGCGGCCAGTGCCTCCTGGATGGTCCGGCACACGGCCACGTCGTTATCTTCCTTGGTGGGGTCGTATTCATTGGGAATGAACACGATTTCGGCCCCCAGCTCGTGGATGAGCTTGCCCAGCCGGACAATGCACTCCACATAGCCCTCGGGGCTCTTCCACTGCTTCACAATCTGGTGAGAGGCAGAAATGCCCACGCGCATTTTGCGCTCCTGGGGCGTGTAGGGCATGAGGTTTGCCGTGTCAGGGGACAGCAGCACCGGGTAGCCGTTACCCAGGACATGGCGCAGAGCGATTTTACTTTGTACCTAACGGGCGCACAGCACATCGTAGATATGCTTGGAAGAGTACTTGGCCGACTTCTGGTTATATTCCGTGGCCATAGGGCCGAAGCTGGCGGTGTTCTTCACAATGCGCTTGCCCATCTTCCGGGCCAGGAACAAAATGGGCTGCAGCCGCATCTTCCGGGCACGCATGGAAAGATAGCTGTATTTCCGCTTTTCCAGGCTGTCGCAGAAGCAAATGCCGTACAGGTCCACCACCATGTCCGCCGTTTTCAGGTCGGCGATGAGCTCCAGGTCGGCCTGGGCGCCCTTGCCGCTTTTCCAGGCTTTCACCAGGGTGGCATAATCGGATGTATTGGTTTTGGTGACAAAGTGCATATCCTCCACGGATACGGGGTCGGGCACAGTGGACTGGTAGTTCACCATGGTCACGTCCTCGCCGTAGAGTGCGTGGAGCAGCTCGTCCATGCCGTGCAGGATGGACGGACAGCCGAAGTTATATTCTGCGCAAAGTCCGGTTGTGAGCACCTTCATTTGGTTTCCTCCTTGTGGGTTCTTCTTGATACTTGCATTATACTGGAATCTGCAAAAAAATTCCACCCTGCAAGACGGAATCTTACAGGGTGGATTTTGCCCTTATGGGCTGAGCTTTACCCGGAAGTCAGTATTTTCCCGGTAAAAGTCGATGGCCGTGGGGCCGGGATTTCCGGGCAGGGGCCCCGTGAGCTCCACGGGAACGGTCAGGCTGTGACCCGCCAGGGTGATGGTCAGGCTGCCGACGGTGCCGGGGATGCCCTCGGCCACAAAGCGGCCGTCCGGGCCCGTATGGCCGGAGATGCCCGTTAAGGTATACCGGGCCGCCGTCCAGTCGATGGGATAGGGCTTTCCGGCATATTCTGCCCGCAGCTGCAGTCGGGGCGAAGCGCCGATGGGCAGCAGGAGCTTTTCCGGCACGGAGCCGAAGCGCTCGGTGATGGAAACAGCATCCAGGGTGCCGATGACCCGCAAGGTTCCCGTGCCGGAGGCCATATCTCCGTAAAGGCTCAGCCGGTCGGTTCCGCCCTCCAGGGGTGCCGTGTAGCGGTCGCCGCTGACGCTGCCCCGCTCACTGTTAATGGTCACAGGCCCCTGGGGCAGCTGGCTGGGCAGCAGCGCCCCATCGGTTGCATAGGGGTGCAGGGTGATGGTCTGCCCCGCCACCACCAGGCCGTTATTTTCCCAGAGATGCAGATTCCGGGCCAGCCCGTCGTGGGGCTCATCCGTCACAAACAGCAAATACCCCGCACTGCGGCGCAGTCCGCCGTCTGAGGGGCGGCTGGCAATCCGCGGCGACGAATCCCCGGGGAGAATGGCACTGAGGACAGACGAACCGCCCCCGTCCAGATTCACGGCGTACACGCAGCCCTGCCGGAGCATTTCTTCGGCGGCCATGCGCAAAGTCAGCCCCGCAGCATAGCCCTCTTTCCGTCCGTCGGCCACATACACCACCAGTTCGTCCTCAGCCGTCCAGCCCAGCAAGGTCCGGGGGTGGGCGCCGCCCACGAAGGGGGACCACTGGCTGGAATCCGTAATGCGGCCTTCGGAAATCAGCAGGTCCCCGGCGCCGGTCACAAATTCTGCCTCCTGCAAAAGGCTGTCGCTGCAGGCAATATCCAGAGTCAGTGTCTGCCCCACGAAAAATTCCCCGATGGTCTGGGCATAAATGCCCTCTCTGGGGGCCGTGAGCACCAGCATATTCTCCCCGATGGGCACCTCCTGCACTTCCGGAAGAACTTCTTCCACCCTTAAGGTCAGCTTGCCCCCCAGCACCAGGTCCCCCTCAGTCACGTTCATGCGCACGGCCCAGGCGTCTTCCGACACCCGGGTGCTCACTGTGGAATAGGCCGAGGAATACAGGTGCAGCTCGTCGCCCATAAAGAGCTTATTCATGCGGGTGAAGCTGTGGCCCCCGTCCGGCAGGCCAGGGCCTGTGAGGGTAAACCGGACCTCCGGCTGCCGGGACACGTAGTACCCGCCGTTTTTCAGGATGGCAAAGGCGTTAAAATTATGGTTGCCGGAACGGAGCTCCCCGTTTTCCACCACAATACCGATGGGCACTCCGGGGGTATTGAAAAAGTCCGTGTTCACGCCGCCCACTACCTGGTAACCCTGACTTTCGGCGTAGGCCATGCACTCTGTTAAGGTCAGGCCGCCCCAAATGGTATCGCAGGCCATGTAAATGGGCCGGACGGTGCTGTCCTTACGCAGACGCAGACTATGGCCTGCCTGATGGCTGGCGCCGTCGGCGTATGTAAAATCCGTATAGGTAAAGCCCTCGGTGAGCCGGTAACTCTCCTTATGCTGCAAGGTGCCGGAGCCGCTGTCCACCGCACAGACCGGCACGGTCAGGCACAGGGCTGCGGCAAGGGCGGCAGCTAAGCCTCTCCAAGCGTGTTTCATAGGCGTTCCTCCCTGCTGTTATCCATATGTATGCCGAATCCAATCCACCACACAGTCCGCAAAGGCCCGGGTTGCCGGGCTGCTGCCGCTGACGTGGGGAATGGCCAGACCGATGAGGCGGCTGGCCTTGGGCTGCAGCTCCAGGGTGGCCACGTTTTCCGTCTGCTTTTGCAGCAGCAGCTCCGGCATGATGCTCATGCCCAGGCCCTGCTCCACCATGGCAATGATGGCATAGTCATCCTTGGTGGTAAAGCGGATATTGGGCTTTACTCCGGCAGCGGTCATAATGCGGCGGCTGTCGTGGTCAGAGCTTTCCAGCAAGCTGATGAAGGGCTCATCCTGGAGCTTTGCCACGGGGAACTTGGGCAGGCTGGCCATGGGGTGGTCCTTGGGCAGCACTGCCAGCATGCGGTCCTCCATGAGGGGGATGCACTCGCAGTTGATTTCCGTGGGCAGGGCCAGAAAGCCCACGTCGATGCTGCCCTCGGTGAGCCAGCGGCCAATATCGCCGTAGTCACCGTTATACAGCTTAAAGTCAATGCCCGGATGGTCGATGCCGAACTGCTTTAATATCCCCGGCAGCCAGTGCACCGCCACGCTGGTGAAGGTGCCGATGCGGATGGCGCCCGTGTCCAGGCCCCGGATGGAGGAAACCTTCTGGCACAGCTGCTCATGGTAATTGAGTATGCCCCGGATGGAGGGCAGAATCTGCTCCCCGTTTTCCGTCAGCTGCACGCCGCCCCGGTTGCGCTTTAAGATGGCAAAGCCGAACTCCTGCTCCAGGTCATTTAAAATATGGCTCACTGCAGACTGACTGCAGCCGGAGGCCTCGGCGGCCTTGGTGAGGCTCCCCAGCTCCACAACTTTCATGAGAACCTCGTATTTTTTGATGCTCATGGCGTCACCTCATAATGAATCATTTTCATATAATATATTAGATTATCTCATGTTTCTTGAATTTACACAAGATATATTGATACAGATGACAGAAAAAGGCAGAATTTCCCGGTTTTTCTCCGGATTTTTCATTGAAAGTCCGGCTTTCGGCGCATAAACTTAAACCATTCAAAGTTTCAACGCAAAGAGAGGGATCAACATGAACATCGGCGAGCTTAGCGCATTTGTCATTTATTTCATCGTGATTTTGGGAATCGGTGCTTATTTCTTCTTTAAGGATCAGACCGGTGACGATAAACAATACTTCCTGGGTGGCAGAGCTATGGGCCCCTGGGTTACCGCACTCAGTGCCCAGGCCTCCGATATGTCCGGCTGGCTGCTCATGGGCTTCCCCGGCAGCTTACTGGCCTTCGGCATGGGCAAGATTTGGATCGGTATCGGCCTGGCGCTGGGTACCGCCGCCAACTGGATTCTGGTGGCCAAGCGTCTGCGCCGCTTCTCCAAGGCAGCAGGCGACTCCATCACCCTGCCCCAGTACCTGACCAACCGGTTTGCCACTTCCAACGCCAGCTTGAAGATTGTGTGTGCGGTGATTTTCCTCATCAGCTTCACCATCTATGTGTCTTCCGCTTTCGTTTCCGGTCAGACCGTGCTGTGCGCCCTGATTCCCTGGTTCGCTGACGGCCATGAAAAGCTGGCTCTGGCCATCTTCGCCGTCATCATCCTGGCTTACACCTTCATGGGCGGCTACCTGGCCGTATGCTGGACCGACTTCTTCCAGGGTCTTATGATGCTGGCCGCCATTCTGCTGGTGCCCATCGCCATGGCCACCATGGGCCAGTTCGACGCCCAGTACCTGGGTGCTTTCGCTGAAGGCGTTTCCCCCTTCGGTACCGATATGTTTGAAGCCTCTGCCGGTGAAATCATCAGCGGTCTGTCCTGGGGCCTGGGCTACTTCGGTATGCCCCACATCCTGGTGCGCTTCATGTCCATTGAAAAGCCCTCCATGGTGAAGAAGTCCGCTTCCGTGGCCATCGTCTGGGTGGTGCTGACCCTGGGTGCAGCTGCCGCCATCGCCATTCTGGGCCGTACCTATCTGCTGTCCGGCGGTACCGCTCTGGCTACTCTGCTCCTGCCCGACAACAGCAAGAGCGTATTCATTCTGATTGTACAGGATATGTTCCCCAGCTTCATTGCAGGTCTGCTGCTGGCTGCCATCGTGGCCGCCGCCATGAGTACCGCAGACTCCCAGCTGCTGGTAGCCTCCTCTTCCTTTACCTCGGATATTTACAAGCCCATTATCCGCAAGGGCCAGGCCTCTGACCGGGAAGTCGGCAACATGAGCCGCATCGTGGTCATCGTCATCGCCGTTGTGGCCTACCTCATCGCAGCCAGCGGCAGCGAATGGGCCGGCAACATCATGGCCATGGTGGAAAATGCCTGGGGCCTGTTCGGTGCAGCCTTCGGCCCCACCGTCATCCTGAGCCTGTTCTGGAAGCGCTTTAACTTCTCCGGCGCCATTGCCGGCGTCATCGGCGGCGCTGTGGTGGACATCGTGTGGCTGCTGACCCTGACCAAGACCACCGGCGTATACGAAATTCTCCCCGGCTTCCTTGCAGGTCTTGTCATCTGCATTGTGGTTTCCCTGGTGACTCCCGCTCCCGGCGAGGAAGTGGAAGCCATCTTCGCAGCTGCTACCGACCCCAATATTGACGACTGATTCACACCGTGATACCATACCCCCATGACTTGCTCATGGGGGTATTTTTTATGTTCTTTGACGCACACAGTGACATCATCAGCGACATCACCAACCGCAGACTCCGGGGAGAAACGGACATTCTGCGCCGGTACCATCTGCCCAGGCTCCGGCAGGGCGGCTGCGAAGGCAGCATCTTTGCCATGTGGAGCTACGCCCCCTACAGCCAGCGTCTGCACAGCATGATGGACTTCGCCGCACTGGAATTTGCACAGTGCAGCGAGGCTGCCGTTGTCCATACTATGGACGAACTGGAGCGGGCACAGTCCGCCGGTAAATTTTACATTTTTCTGGGCATTGAGGGCATGGCCGCCATCGGCACGGACATTGACGAAATCGACCGGCTGTACGCCTTCGGCCTCCGCCACGGTATGCTCACCTGGAACGAGGAAAACGACCTGGGAGCAGGCGCCAGCTCCGGCTGCACCAAGGGGCTCACTCAGGCCGGTAAAGCCGCCGTGCGCCGGATGCAGGAGCTCCATATGCTGGTGGACGTTTCCCACCTCAATGAAGCCGGATTTTACGACATTTGCAGCATGACCCAGGCCCCCATCATCGCTTCTCACTCCAACGCCTCTGCCCTGTGCAAGGTGCCCCGGAATCTCACCGACGACCAGCTCCGGTGCCTGGCCCGTACCGGCGGCGTA
>SAMEA104404106__coassemble_426_pt1 | contig 44873 bp, 36 predicted proteins | sample SAMEA104404106__metabat2_high_PE_053 | metagenome-assembled genome bin SAMEA104404106 (sample SAMEA104404106) | Balaenoptera acutorostrata
CCGGGCACCCTGGAGGCGGGGGTATAGCGCTCGGAAGTCTGCCCCTGGGACCGAGGGCGGTCGCCCTCGTTGATTTCTTCGGGGGTGTGCAGGTTCATGTTGTGCCAGCTTTCCAGAATCCGGTTCATGTAGGCCCATTTGAGCCCGCCGGTCTGGGTGACGGTGCGGTCGAAGGCGATGGCAATGGCGTCGCTGCCGAAGCCCATGTTCAGCCAGCGCGTAATATATTCGCCCTCGGTTTTGGAGAGCTTCCGGTCTGTGATGCCCAGGGTGCGGCGAATTTCCTTTGCGGCGTCCTTCTGCTCCTTGCGGCGGACCAGATAGCTTTCGGCCTGCTCCAGGGTCATGATTTCCATGTTGGCCCAGCGATAGGCCTGGGACTCAATCTGGCGCATGGTGGGCAGTCTGCCGGGGCCGTAGCGTTCCTCGATTTCCTCCCGGCAGCTCATGAGCATCATGCAGATGACTTCCGGAGGCAGACCCAGCTGATCGTAAATCCCGAACAGGGTGTTGAGGTCGGCGGTGGACAGGGGCTTACCCAGAATATTTTCGGTTTCCTTCTGCAAATCCCGGAAAGCGTCGTCTTGGGTGGACCGCTTGGCGATATAGGCGGCGTCGTACTGGGGCAGCTCGTCTGCCGGAGCCACAATGCCGCCCTTGCCGGAGGCGCTCATGAGGCCCATGGTTTTGAGCTCCTTGGCGGCTTTTTTGAGTTCAGCCGGGTGAATGCTCAAATCCTCGCTCATGCGCTGGAGGCTCATGGGCTTGGCTGCACGCAGCAGGTAAATGTATACCTTCAGACACAGCGGGTTGCTGCAGGCCAGGAGCTTGTCCGCATCGGAAACGGGGACAGACAGGCAGGGGGGATTATTGAGGAAAAATTCCATTTGGTCCATGTGCTTCACCGGCTTTCGTGTAAAATGAACGGCCACCCATGCGGGGAGCCGTAGTACAGACGTTTGTGTTTATCCTTGTGTTTCTCAGTATATCATTATTTCATGCTTGTCGCAATAGCCGTTTGTGTGTTATAATACCTTGTTAAAGTATATAATTCATGCAATTTTTAATAGATTTTAAGGGACGGGATCAAGAATATGATCGAATTGTTATCTCCGGCAGGATCTCCGGAGGGCATCATTGCAACGGTGCAGAACGGCGCCGATGCAGTATATTTGGGACTGAATGGATTTAACGCACGCCGTGGCGCAGAGAACTTCTCTGAAGAGGAATTTGCCAAGGCTGTGCGCTATTGTCATATCCGCGGCGCCAAGGTCTATGTGACCATGAATACCGTGGTGGGCGACCGTGAGCTGGCTGACGCAGCAGGTCTGGCCCGCATGGTGTCTGATTACGGCGCAGACGGCATCATCATCCAGGATTTGGGTCTTATCCGGGTAATCCGCGAGGCAGTGCCCGATATCCCCCTGCACGCCAGCACCCAGATGAGCGTGCACAACCTGGCAGGCGTGGAAGCCTGTGCGGAAATGGGCCTCACCAGAGCGGTACTGGCCCGTGAGCTGAGCTTCCCCCAGATTGAGTTCATTGCCAAGCACGCCAGCATCGAAACAGAAGTCTTTGTCCACGGCGCTTTGTGCTTCTGCCACTCCGGCCAGTGCTACATGAGCTCCCTCATCGGCCGCCGCAGCGGCAACCGCGGTATGTGCGCTCAGCCCTGCCGTATGCAGTACAGCATGGGCGGCCGCATGGACGACTACCCCCTGTCCCTCAAGGACAACTGCCTCATCACCAAGCTGGAGCAGCTGGATAAGGCAGGCGTGACCTGCGCCAAAATTGAGGGCCGCATGAAGCGCCCCGAGTACGCTGCAGTGGTCACCAATATTTATGCCAAGATTCTCAAGGAGCACCGTCAGCCCACCGCCTCCGAAATGGAGCAGCTGGAGCTGGCCTTCTCCCGTGAGGGCTTCACCTCCGGCTATTTCGACGATGAAATCGGCCCGGAAATGTTCGGTGTACGCAAGGAATCCGGCAAGGAGCAGAATAAGTTCTTCAAGTCTGTGAATAAGCAGTACATTGACGGCGAAACCCAGCGTGTTCCCATTGACTTCTATGTGGTCATCAAGGAAGGCAAGCCCATCCAGGCCGGCATCCGTGACCGGGAAGGCAACGAAGTGGAAACCAGCGGCAGCGTGCCCCAGAAGGCTGTGCGCCGGGGCGTTACCCGGGAGCAGGTTCAGGACCAGCTGTATAAGACCGGCGGCACCCCCTATGTGGCAGAGAACATTTTCTGCGAGATGGATGAGGGTCTGCACATTGCCCTGTCGGAACTCAATGACCTGCGCCGCCGTCTGATTAATGAGCTCACGGCCAAAAGAGCCGAGACGCCCAAGCGCAGAGTTTGCAGCTTCCCCCCGGTCCCTGCGGATCTGCCGGTGGAAGGCGACCCTGTGACCATTTTCCAGGTGCTCAGCGCCGACCAGATGACCCAGGAACTGGCCGAGCTGGAGCCGGAATACATTTACATTCCCATGGAGGTTCTGCGTACCCATCCCGGCTGCCAGGACATCTTTGTGGAAAACGGCGCTACCCCCGTGGTGGTGCTGCCCCGAGTCATTAACGACGATGAAATTCCTGCGGTCATGGAAACCCTGCAGGAGATTTACGCCCAGGGCGTGCGGGAAGCACTGGTGGGCAATATCGGCCACATTATGCTGGCCCGCCGGGCCGGCTTTGCCGTCAGAGGCGACTTCGGCCTGAACCTGTTTAACTCCTATTCTGCCCAGGTGCTCAGCGAGGTGGGGATGCAGTCCGTCACCGCCAGCTTCGAGCTGCGTCTGGCGCAGATTCGCGACCTGCGAAAGCCCGTCAACATGGAAATGATTGTGTACGGCCGTATGCCCGCCATGGTGACTGAGCAGTGCATCATTAAAAACAGAGCCGGTGAAAATGATTACCAGAACGCCGGTCAGCTGGCTGACCGTATGGGCAGCATTTTCCCCGTGGTGCATGAGTTCGGCGGCCGCAACGTGATTTATAACGCCCATAAGCTGTTCCTGGCCGACAAGCAGAAGGATTACCAGCGAGCAGGTCTGTGGGGCGCAAGACTGATGTTTACCACCGAGTCTGCACATGAATGTGTGGAAGTGGCCAAGAGCTACATGGGCCAGAGTCAGTACCAGCCCAATGGCATGACCCGCGGCCTGTACTACAGAGGTGTTGAATAATGGCGACGATTTTGGCTTCCGGTTCTCCCAGAAGAAAGCAGCTGCTGGAGATGCTGGGCCTGCACTTCACGGTGCAGCCTGCCAAGGGTGAGGAGATTATCCCCGCCGGAGCGGGCCCCGAAGAAACGGTGCTGACCCTGAGCCGTCAGAAGGCCGCAGCAGTGGCCGCCGAGGCCCAGGCAGAAGACCTGATTATCGCAGCCGACACCATTGTGTGGTATAATGGTGTGATTTTAGGAAAACCCAAGGATGAGCAGGAAGCGGCCCGTATGCTGAGCTTCCTGTCCGGCAATACCCACCGGGTATATACCGGTGTAACCGTACGTCGGGGTGAGCAGGTGCTCAGCGTGGCTGAGAAGACGGATGTGAAGTTCCGCAAGCTCACCGGAAAAGAAATTGATGCTTATATTGCCACCGGCGAGCCCATGGATAAGGCCGGCAGCTACGGCATCCAGGGATTAGGAAGTATGTTTGTAGAGGGCATAGTCGGCGACTTCTTCAATGTGATGGGTCTGCCGGTGTGCCGTCTGGGAAAAATGCTGAAAGAATTGGGCGTGGAAATACTGTGAAAATTTATCTGAAAAAATACGGCGTTAAGCTGCTGATCATTGTTCTGGTGGCAGCGGTAATACTGGGTGTGCTCATGCCCTCCAAGGACGGCCAGGCCAGCAGTCTGGAAAATGCAGCTGCTGAGGTGCGCAACCCCTTCCAGAAGGTGGCCGGTGCACTGGTCAGCCGTGTGGAAGAGCTGTACGGCTATATGTTCTCCTACGATATGCTGATGCAGGAAAACGAAAACCTCCGTGCGCAGATTGCCGACCTGGAAAAGCAGCTGCGGGATAATGACCTGGCTGCAGAGGAAAACGTCCGTCTGCGGGAGCTGCTGAACCTGCGGGAAAAGAACACCAGCTTTGTGTTCGAGTCCGCCAAGGTTGTTTCCTGGAACGCCTCCAACTGGGCCAGCACCTTTACCATCAGTAAGGGCGAGGAGTCCGGCCTGGAAGTGGGCGACAGCGTAGTCACCGAATACGGCGTTCTGGTCGGTACCGTCATTGAAACCGGTAAGAACTGGGCTACCGTTGAAACCGTTGTGGACATCGGCACCAATATCGGTGTGCTGGTAGGCGCAGAAGAAGTCAGCGCCATGCTGCTGGGCGACTACACCCTCATGCACCAGCAGTACAACAAGCTGAGCTTCGTGGCTGAGACCGGTCAGGTGATCACCGGCGACCTGGTACTCACCTCCGGTGCAGGCGGTCAGTACCCCCAGGGCCTGATTCTGGGCACGGTCAGCTCCGTACACACGGAGGCAGCCGGTCAGATTGAGTATGCGGTGGTCAAGCCCTTCACCGATCTGAACACCCTGACCCAGGTATTTGTCATTAAGGACTATCAGGTAGTGGAATAAGGAGGCAGCAGCATGTTTGTTGATTTATTCCATACCAAAAAGGTGCGTTTGGCCCTGATTTACCTGCTGTTTCTGATTTTTGTGCAGTTTTTGCAGGATACGGTGTTTGCGCACTGGGCCCTGTTCGGCGTGAAGATGCTGTTTGTCCCGGCTGCAGTTTGTGCAGTGGGCGTACATGAAGGCGGCTTCCGCGGCGGGCTGTACGGTTTGGTTTCCGGCATTGTGTGCGACATGACCTTTACGGAAAACACCGTACTGTTTACGATTTTGTTCCCTCTGGTGGGCTTTGCTGCCGGACTGGCTGCTGATTTCCTCATGAACCGCAGCTTCCCGGCGTATTTGGCCACCGCAGCGGTCTGCACTACCGGCGTTGGCCTGGTGCAGCTGCTGGGCGTGCTGGTTGTGCAGCCCGGTGCTCTGCTGCACGGACTGCTGGTGGTTATTTTGCAGACCCTGTGGTCCATGCCCATGGCAGCTCTGCTGTATTTCCCGGTAGAGCAGATTGCCGGCCGTTTTGAGGCCTGATATTGCCCCTTAGGAAAGGATTAGGATATGAAAAAACTCATTCCAAACCAAAGACTCATCGGCGGCGCCGTAGCAGTGCTGCTGCTTCTGCTGTTGTATTTTGTGGTACTGTTTAAGCTGCAAATCGTGGAAGGCGCCAAGTATGCCGCCGAAAGCGAAAACAACCAGATCACAAAAGAAGTTGTGGCGGCTTCCCGCGGCAACATTCTGGACCGTTACGGCAGACTGCTGGTATCTTCCCGGCCCTGTCATAACATTGTCCTCAATACCGATGAGCTGTTCGATGAAGAAGACCCCAACGCCACCATTCTGCGGCTGCTGGATACGGTTGAGGAATACGGCGAGTCTTATATTGACGACCTGCCCATCACCATGGAATCTCCCTTTGAATTTACGGAGATGTCCGCCATTCAGCGCACTGTGCTGGAGGGCTTCCTGAAAAATGCCGCCATTGAGCACACGAAAACCGCCATGGCCGCAGGTCTGGCCAAGTACTCCGTGGATGAATACGGCAGACAGCGCCTGGACGACAACGGCGACCCCATCATTCTGGTGGATGACGACGTAACCGCCGTTGAGCTCATGGCCTTCCTGCGTACCCGATACAAAATCGACGCAACCTATAACAACGAAGAAACCCGTAAGATTGCGGGCCTGCGTTATGCCATCAACAGCCGATACATCGTCAACTCCTCCAACTACATTTTCGTTGAGGACGCCAGCCTGGAGCTCATCACCAAGCTGCTGGAAAGCGATATGCCCGGCGTTGAGGTGAAAACCAGCTACCTGCGGGAATACAACACCAACGGTGCGGCCCATATTCTGGGTTACATCGGCCTCATGACCGACGAGGAATACACCACCTACAAGACCAAGGGCTACCCCCTGGACGCCAAGGTCGGTAAGGACGGCGCAGAGCTGGCCTTTGAAGAGTACCTCCACGGCAAGGACGGCAAGGTTTTGGTCACCCGTACCAAGGACGGCTCCATTCTGAAGAAGGTTTACGAAGAAGAGCCCATTCCCGGCAATAACGTTTACCTCACCATTGACATGGTGCTGCAGGAGGCGGTGGAACGCATCCTGGATAACGGCATTGAGCGGATTATGGACCAGCGCGAGATTGATAACCAGGAGGCCATCCGTGACGGCCGACTGGATGAAATTCAGGGCGAAATTACCGGCGCCGGTATGGTCATGATGGACGTCAAGACCGGCGAGCCTCTGGCCATTGCCAGCTGGCCCACCTTCGACCTGCCCACCCTCATGGACCACTACAATGAGGTAGCTGCGGACGAAGCTAAGCCCATGTTTAACCGTGCGCTGTCCGGTACCTATGCGCCCGGCTCTACCTTTAAGCCCGTAACGGCCATTGCGTGCCTGGAAGAAGGTAAGATTACCACCGAGACCACCATCATGGACGAGGGTATCTTCACCAAGTATAAGGATGCAGGCTATGCACCTAAGTGCTGGGCCTACGGCACAGGCCAGCTCCATGGCAATGTCAATGTTTCCCAGGCAATCTGTGTGTCCTGCAACTACTTCTTCTATACCATCAGCGACATGCTGGGTATTGATAAGATGTCTGACTACGCTAAGCGCTTCGGTCTGGGCGTACCCACGGGTATTGAGCTGCCGGAGAGCATCGGCGTTATGGCAACGCAGGAATATAAGGTACAGCTGACCGGCGCAAACTGGTACATCGGCGATACCATTCAGGCAGGCATCGGCCAGTCCTATAACCTGTTTACCCCCCTGCAGATGGCCACTTACATTTCGGCTGTTGCCAACAGCGGCGAGCGCCACACGGCCTCCATGCTGAAGAAGGTCACCAGTCACGACTACTCCGAAACGATTTACACCCGCGAGCCCACCGTGCTCAGCACTGTAGAGACGGATGAAAAGAATTATGAAGCAGTTCGTTACGGTATGTACCTGGTAGCATCTGATATTGACGGTTCTGCTTACGACACATTTAAAGATTACGATATTCATGTTGCAGCCAAGACCGGTACCGCCCAGATTGGTGAAGGCAAGACCAATAACGGTATTTTCGTGTGCTTTGCGCCTTATGAAAATCCTGAAGTAGCCGTCACCATCATGGTAGAACACGGTAAGTCCGGTTCGACGATTGCATTTATGGCGAAGGAAGCTCTGGACGCTTATTTCAGCGTCAGAAATTCCAGTGAGAATATCGAATCCGAGAATACTCTGTTGCAATAAAAACTGAGTAGAATTTTACTGGAATATGTACAAAATTTCAGGAGAGTTTTGATTTTTATTGAAATTTACCGTATATGATATATAATGAATCTGTTAGAGAGCTCATTATTTTTAGAAAGGGGTACTATGATGAATATTGCGTTTATGGCGCATGATCGAAAAAAGGAACTAATGGTGCAGTTTTGCTTTGCCTACAAGAGCATTCTGGAGAAGCATACCTTGTGTGCAACCAATACCACTGGCAAATTGATTGCAGAGGCCACCGGCCTGCCTGTAACACTGTATCTGCATGCAAATCAGGGCGGCAGCCAGCAGATTGGCGCTCGCATTTCTTATAATGAAATCGACCTGGTAGTGTTCCTGTGTGACCCCGCAAATAAAAACGGTTTCGACGATGTAAACCGGATCGAGCGCCTGTGCGACCAGTACCAGATTCCCTTTGCAACCAACATTGCAACAGCCGAAGTGCTGATTTTGGGTCTGGCCCGTGGTGACCTGGATTGGCGTGATATCGTGAATCCCAAGCGCAAGTAAAGCGAAATTTGAAAAAAAGAACAGAAATGCTCTGCCCAAACGGGCAAGAGCATTTCTTGCTGAAAGGACTTAATTTATGGAGCGTGTTACACCCCGTACCCTGTCCGGTTTTATGGAACTGATGCCGGATAAGCAGGTGCAGATGGAGCGCATGATGGAGACTCTGCGCGAAAGCTACAGCCTGTATGGCTTTACCCCTCTGGATACTCCCGTGATTGAATCTGCCCAGGTGCTGCTGGCTAAGGGCGGCGGCGAAACCGAGAAGCAGATTTACCGGTTCATGAAGGGCGATACTGACCTGGCCCTGCGTTTTGACCTGACCGTGCCTCTGGCAAAGTATGTTGCCGCCAACTACGGCCAGCTGACCTTCCCCTTTAAGCGTTACCAGATCGGTAAGGTTTACCGTGGTGAGCGCAGCCAGAGAGGCCGCTTCCGTGAGTTTTACCAGGCCGATATCGACGTCATCGGCGACGGTAAGCTGGACATCATCAACGAGGCGGAAATTCCCTCCATTATTTCCCGCACCTTCACCCAGCTGGGCCTCAAGAAGTTCGTCATCCGTGTGAATAACCGCAAGGTGCTCAACGGCTTCTTTGAGCTGCTGGAACTGTCTGAGCAGTCCGGTGACATTATGCGCACCATCGACAAGCTGGATAAGATCGGCGCTGAGAAGGTGAAGGAGCTGCTCATGAGCGAGTGCGGCGTGGAAGAAGCTAAGGCTGATGAAATCATCCGCTTTATTTCCTGCCCCGGCACCAGCGCTGAGAAGCTGAGCTTCCTGGAAACCTACCGCGGCCGCAGCGAAACCTTCGACCTGGGCCTGGACGAGCTGAACACCGTAGCCGGTTATCTGCCCGCCTTCGGTGTAAAGGAAGAGAACTTCGCCATTGACCTGACCATTGCCCGCGGCCTGGACTACTACACCGGCACCGTTTATGAAACCACCCTCACCGATTACCCGGAGATTGGCTCTGTCTGCTCCGGCGGCCGCTATGATAATCTGGCGGAGTACTACACCGATAAGAAGCTGCCCGGCGTGGGCATCTCCATCGGCCTGACCCGTCTGTTCTACGTCCTGGGTGAGCAGGGCCTGCTCAGCGATAAGCTGGTCACCGCTCCCGCCGACGTACTGGTCATCCCCATGACCGAGGATCTGAGCTTCCCCATTGCCGCAGCCACCACATTGCGTGAATCCGGCGTGAGAACCCAGATTTATACCGAAAAGAAAAAGGTTAAGCAGAAATTTGCTTATGCTGATAAAATGGGCATTCCCTTTGCCGTCATCATCGGTGACGACGAGGCTGCTCAGCAGATGGTCTCTGTAAAGGACCTGACCTCCGGCAACCAGGAGCTCATGAGCCCCGCCGCTGCCGCTGAAAAAATCAAGGCAGAAATGGCTGTACGCAACAGTGCAACCGTTATCGAGGAAAAGTAAGAGAAGGGAAGAGATAAAAATGACTCAGAATCGTACCCATACTTGTAACGAGCTGCGCCTGGAGCACGTAGGCCAGCGGGTCCAGCTGTGCGGCTGGATGGAAAATGTCCGCGAAGTGGGCAACAACTTTGCTTTTGTTGTTCTGCGTGACTTCTACGGCACCACTCAGCTGGTGATCGACAATGAAGACCTGTTCCGTCAGGTCAAGAGCCTGAACAAGGAATCCACCATTTGCGTGGTGGGCACTGTCCGCGAGCGTGACAGCAAGAACCCCAAGCAGGCCACCGGCGATATCGAAATCGTCCCCGAATCCATCGAAGTTCTGGGCAAGTGCCGTCACAACGAGCTGCCCTTTGAAATCAACCGGTCCACCGAAGCTGACGAAAGCCAGAGACTGAAGTACCGCTACCTGGACCTGCGTAACCCCGCAGTTAAGCAGAACATCCTGCTGCGCTGCAACGTGGTTTCCGCTCTGCGCAACGCCATGACCCAGCACGGCTTCCTGGAAATCACCACCCCCATCCTGACCGCTTCCTCTCCCGAGGGCGCACGTGACTATCTGGTACCTGCCAGAAAGCACCCCGGCAAGTTCTACGCTCTGCCCCAGGCTCCCCAGCAGTTCAAGCAGCTGCTCATGACCGCAGGCTTCGACCGTTACTTCCAGATTGCTCCCTGCTTCCGTGATGAGGACGCCCGCGGCGACCGCAGCCCCGGCGAATTCTACCAGATGGATATGGAAATGTCCTGGGCCAGCCAGGAAGACGTATTTGCCGTCATTGAGGACGTGCTGCCTCCCATCTTTGCCCAGTACGGCACCTATAACATTGCCTCCGAGGCTCCCTTCCGCAGAATCGCTTATAACGACTCCATGGAAGTTTACGGCTCCGATAAGCCCGACCTCCGTATTGACCTGAAGGTACAGGACGCCACCGAGCTGCTGAGCGGCATCGGCTTCGGTCCCTTTGAAAATAACACCGTCAAGGCCATTGTGGTCACCGACTTTGTCGGCACCCGCAAGCAGATTGACGGCCTGTGCAACGACGTTGAAGTACAGTCCGGCAACAAGGCTTACTGGTTCCGTTATGATGACAAGGGCGAAATCGTCGGCGGTATTTCCAAGTTCATCCAGCCCATCAAGGAGCAGGTTGTTGAAGCTCTGGGTCTGGAAAAGAACTGCTTCGTCGGCCTGACTGCCGGCAAGAAGCTGGCTGCACAGAAGACCGCCGGTGTTCTGCGCAACAAGCTGGGCGCATTCTGCCCCAACCACATGGACGCTGAGCGCTACGAGTTCTGCTGGATTGTTGACTTCCCCATGTACGAAATCGGCGAAGAATCCGGCGAGCTGGAATTCTGCCACAACCCCTTCTCCATGCCCAACGGCGGCCTGGACATTCTGGAAAAGGCAGAAAAGGGCGAAATTGATCCCCTGAGCATCACCGCTTACCAGTACGACCTGGTGTGCAACGGCATTGAGCTGTCCTCCGGCGCAGTCCGTAACCATGACCCCGAAATCATGATTAAGGCCTTCGAGCTGGTTGGTCTGGGCGAGGACGACGTCCGCGCCAAGTTCCCCGCCATGTACAATGCCTTCACCTACGGTGCTCCCCCTCATGCAGGTATTGCTCCCGGTGTTGACCGTATGGTCATGCTGCTGAGCGCTGCTGAAACCATCAGAGAAATCATTCCCTTCCCCATGAATAAGAATGCACAGGACCTGATGATGAACGCACCCAGTGCTGTTGAGCAGAGCCAGCTGGACGAGCTGCACATTGCCCTCGTTCCCGTGGAAGAATAAGAAGAATTCACCAAAACTCCGAGGCAAAACGCCTCGGAGTTTTCTTTGTGTTTATAGACTATCCCCGAAAAAATATGCTATAATGTAAAATACTGAAAAAATAGCAGAATAGGGGGATGAGCATGGTTTCCAAGATACGTTCCTTTGGCCTGAAGGGCATCGGCGGATACGAGGTATCCGTGGAGTGCTTTGTGTCCACAGGCTTACCGGGCTTTGATATTGTGGGTCTTCCCGACGCCGCCGTAAAAGAAGCCAGAGACCGTGTGCGGGCCGCCATTAAAAACAGCGGCTTTCGGTATCCGGTATCCCGCATGACCGTCAATCTTGCCCCGGCCGACACCAAAAAGGTGGGCACGGTGTACGATTTGCCGGTACTCATGGGAATTTTATCTGCCACCGACCAGATTGAAAAACCCGGCGACGACTGCGCCTTTTTCGGAGAACTGAGCCTGACCGGCGAGGTCCGGCCCGTGTTCGGCGCACTGCCCATGGCCATTGCGGCCCAGCGGGCAGGGGTGAAGCAGCTGTATGTGCCTGCCGCCAATGCCGATGAGGCCGCCTTTGCCGAAGAAATCGGGGTCTATCCGGTAAAAACCGTGGAGCAGCTGGTGGCGCATCTGCGGGGAGAGGAAGCAATTTCTCCCATGCCGGCGCCGAAGCTCAGTAATTACACCAGCTTTGTCCCGGATTTTGCGGACGTCAAAGGCCAGGAGCACGTGAAACGGGCCCTGGAAATTGCCGCTGCCGGGGGACACAATATTCTCATGTCCGGCCCTCCCGGTGCCGGTAAAAGTATGCTGGCCAAGCGCCTGCCCGGTATCCTGCCCGACATGAGCTGGGACGAGGTCATTGAGGCCACGGAAATCCATTCCGTTGCGGGTCTCACCAGTGCCACCCAGCCCATCATCAGCCAGCGGCCCTTCCGGTCGCCCCACCATACGGTGTCTGCCCGGGCCATGTCCGGCGGCGGCACCAATCCCCGGCCGGGAGAAATCTCCCTGGCCCATAACGGGGTGCTGTTTCTGGACGAGTTCCCGGAATTTCCCAATCAGGTGCTGGAGGTACTCCGTCAGCCCTTGGAGGACGGGGAAGTGACGGTTTCCCGTGTGTCCGGCAGTGTAACCTACCCCAGCCGCTTCATGCTGGTGGCCGCCATGAACCCCTGCAAGTGCGGGTGGTACGGCCATCCCTCCGGCAGATGCAAGTGCTCGGAGCTTTCCGTGCGCCGCTACCGCAGCCGCATTTCCGGCCCCCTGCTGGACCGCATGGACCTGCTGCTGGAGGTACCGGCTCTGGAATATGAGGAGCTGCGCCGGAGAACCAAGGCCGAGTCCTCGGCGGAAATTAAAGCCAGAGTCAATGCCGCAAGAGATATCCAGAACCGGCGATTTGCGGGAACAGACGTCCACTGCAACGCCCAAATGGGCCCTGCAGAGCTCCGGGAGCACTGCGCTCTGGACGAGCAGGGCGAGAACCTGATGCAGCGGGCCTTTGATCGCATGGGCCTGTCCGCCAGAAGCTACGACCGCATTTTGCGGGTTGCCCGCACCATTGCCGACCTAGCCGGCAGTGAAGAAATCCAGATGCAGCACGTGGCCGAAGCCATCCAGTATAGAACCTTCCGTTTGGAAGATGACTAATAGATTGATTTTTAAAAATGAGGTAAATAGTTTATGAGAGATATGATTCTGCTGAAGCAGGGCGAAATTGTCCTGAAGGGTCTGAACAAGCGCAGCTTTGAACAGAAGCTCCTGAGCAACATCCGCACCCGTCTGAAGCCCATCGGCGACTTCCACGTTTATTCCGTGCAGTCCACCGTTTATGTGGAGCCCAAAACCGACGACGAAGATGTGGACGAGGCATTCGAGGCCCTGAAGAAGGTCTTCGGTATTGCCAAGCTCAGCAAGGCAGCTGCCTGCGAAAAGGATAAGGACGCCATTGTCGAGCTGGCCAAGAGCTATCTGGCTGAGGACATGGCCAACGCCAAGAGCTTCAAGGTAGAAACCAAGCGCTCCGACAAGGCTTTCCCCATGACCAGCATCCAGGTCTCCCAGTATGTGGGCGGCGCGCTCAGCGAAGCCTTCCCCAACGTTCCCGTTGACGTACGCAACCCCGACCTGGTGGTCCACGTGGAAATCCGTGACTACGCCGCATATGTACACGCTCAGCCCGCCCTGGGCGCAGGTGGTATGCCCATCGGCTCCAACGGCCGTGCCATCACCATGCTGTCCGGCGGCATCGACAGCCCCGTCAGCACCTACATGATTGCCAAGCGCGGCGTCAAGCTCATTCCCGTACACTTCTTCTCCTTCCCCTATACCTCTGAGCTGGCTAAGCAGAAGGTTGTGGAGCTGGCCCAGGAACTCACCGAGTACTGCGGCAGCATGACCATCGAGGTGGTTCCCTTCACCAAGATTCAGGAAGAAATCCGCGAGAAGTGCCCCGAGGAATACTTCACTCTGATTATGCGCCGCTTTATGATGCGCATTGCCACCCGGATTGCCGAAGCCAACGGCTGCAAGGCCATTGTCACCGGCGAAAATCTGGGTCAGGTAGCCAGCCAGACCATGGAAGCCATGGCCTGCACCCAGGCCGTCACCCAGCTGCCCACTCTGCAGCCCCTGATCGGCATGGATAAGGAAGAAATCATCACTATTGCTCGCAGAATCGGCACCTTCAACACCTCCATTCTGCCTTACGAAGACTGCTGCACCGTATTCACCCCCCGTCACCCCAAGACCAAGCCCAGCATCAAGGAAGTTGAAGCTGTGGAAGCTGCCATGGACGTGGAAGCTCTGGTCAATGAGGCAGTGGAAAACATCGAAAGAATCAAGGTGAGACTGGGTGAATAATCAGCACGCAGTGGAAATTCTGTCCGTGGGCACGGAGCTGCTGTTGGGCAGCACGGCGAACACGGACGCCCGCGACATTTCCGAAATGCTCACCACCATGGGCATTAATGTGTTTTACCACACCGTGGTGGGGGATAACCCCCAGCGGGTAAAGCAGGCCATGGCCATTGCCATGGGCAGAGCGGATATCATCATCACCACCGGCGGCCTGGGTCCCACCTGCGATGACCTCACCAAGAATGCCATCGCCGAGGCGCTGGGCAAGGCCCTCGTTTATGATGAAGAGCAGGGCGAACGCCTGAAAGGCTATTTTGCCCGCCGCCACAAGGAAATGACGGAGAATAATCTCCAGCAGGTTTACCTGCCGGAGGGCTGCATCCCCCTGACCAATGACTGGGGCAGCGCCCCGGGCTGCATCATTGAGGAGGAAAACCTCACGGTGATTATGCTGCCCGGTCCCCCCAGAGAGTGCGAAATGATGATGCGCCACCGGGTACTGCCGTATTTGCAGTCCAAGAGCGGCGGCGTCATTGTGAGCCATAACTATAAGATTTTCGGCAAAGGCGAAAGCGAAATGGAGTACGAGCTGCGGGATTACATGAACAGCTACACAAACCCCACCATCGCCCCCTATGCCAAGCCCTGCGAGTGCCTGGTGCGTGTAACGGCCAAGGCCGACACCGTAGAGCAGGCCGAGCAGATGATTGCCCCTGTGGGCAAGCTGGTGCAGGATACCCTGGGCGACGTGGTTTACGGCGTTGACCTGGAGGGCCTGGATCAGTGCGTGCTGAATCTGCTGAAGGAAAAGCACCTGACGCTGTCTGCTGCAGAAAGCTGCACTGGCGGCCTCATTGCCAAGCGCATGACCGATTTTCCCGGAGCCTCCCAGGTATTCCTGGGCGGCGTGGTGAGCTACACCAACGAGGTGAAAATCAAGGTCCTGGGCGTGAAGCCGGAGACCATCGAGGAGTACACCGTGGTCAGTGAGCCCGTGGCCAAGGAAATGGCCGAGGGCATTCGGAAGATTACCGGCAGCGACCTGGCCGTGTCCATTACGGGCCTTGCAGGCCCCGACGGCGACGGGGTTCACCCCGTAGGCACCATGTGCATGGGCCTGGCCACCCCCGAGGGCACCGAAACCCTCACCCTGAACATCCCCGGCCGCAGCCGGGAAAACGTCCGTATGTATGCCTCTCAGCACGTACTGGACATGGTGCGCCGCTACCTCACCGGTATCCAGGCCCCCACCAGAACCATTATATAAGTATCCCCAATCCCTGGCAGATAAGCCCTCGGCAAACACCTGTTTAATTGGAAAGGCAGATTTTGTCGGGGGGCTTATGTTTATTTTAGAAATGAGAAGTAATGAAAATAGATAAAGATTTTTGGACGAAAAAGAACATCACCTATATCGTACAGATTGCAGTATTTTTGGTCATCAGCTACCTGCAGTATTACATGATTAATCTAAGCGCAGATATCCACGGTGATTTACCGGCCATATCCATGCTGAATCGTCTGATTGGTTATGCGGTGATTCTGCTGCTCAATGGTCTGCTGTTGCTGCTGATTAAGCGTGTACGCTGGGCCATGTATGTGTCCCTGCTGCTGACTACGGCTTTGGCTGTGGGCAATTATTATGTTTATCTGCTGCACGGCACGCCGTTTTCTTTCCTGATGCTGAAAAATCTGGCGACTGCGGCCGCTGTCATTTCCAGTTATACCATTACGCTGGATGAAATTCCGGTAACGATTTTGCTGATGGCGCTGGTAAGTGCTCTGCTTTGCAAATTAGTTTTCAGAGATGCTGCGGTGGGCCGAGGAAAAAGTGTTGTTGCGGTACTGCTGCTGAGTGTTGTGATGTATAGCAGCTTTTTTGCGGCAGAACCGGCTGTGCCGAAAAATGCGGTAGGCTGGTCCTGGACCGTCACGCTGGAAAACTATGGCTATACGACAAGTTTGGTGCGAAATACCATCAATAATCTGAATGCAGTGCAGAAGCCTGCGGATTATGACGAAGCCATCCTCAAAACCTTTGTTTCCGATTATGAAGCGCAGGAGCGGGAAGGCAATACCCCGGACTTTATTTTCATTTTGAACGAAACATTTTACGATTTGCGTCAGATTACGGACGTTGCTCCGGATGTGGAGTATTTGGATTATTTGAATGAACTGGACAACAGCATCCAGGGCTACGCGGTGACGCCGCAGATTGGCGGCGGCACGAATAACTCGGAATATGAGCTGCTGACCAGCAACTCTTTATGTGTGGCGCCGGGAATCACGCCCTTCAATACCATCAATATGGACAATGCAGCTTCTGTTGTGTCGTTCTTGGCGAAAAGCGGCTATGAAACTCTTGGTGCACATTCCGAGAGCGGCAGTAACTATAATCGTGTGACCGGGTATCCGGGACTGGGTTTTGACCATATTCATTTCCACGAGGACTTCCAAAATCTGAATTACTATGGTACCAGAGGCTTTGCAACAGATGAGAGTCTATACAATAATCTGTTCCGCTGGTATGAGGAGATGGGCGACGGCCCCCGTGCACTGTATTTGCTGACCATCCAGAACCATGGTGGCTATGAACTGAATGATGCAGACTTTGACGTAGTTCATACTGGGAAGGATTACGAAGAAAATACGGAAATGGTAGATGAATTTTTGACGAGTATTTCGTTTACCGATGATGCGTTCGCCATGCTGGTGGATTACTTTAAGGATGTAGACCGTGACGTTGTGATTTGCATGGTGGGTGACCACTGTCCGTCTTTTGCGCCCAACGTAGTGGATGAAGAATATGAGGAGGACGAAGATGTGTCCCGGCTGCACCTGAGCAGCACGCCCTTTGTCATCTGGTCCAACCACATTGAGCTGGAACGGCCCGAGGAACTTCCGGAGCGCATGAGCATGGTTTATGTTCTGCCCACGGCTCTGGAGGCTTCCGGCATCCAGCTGTCCGGCTACTATGACTACCTGGTAGAGCTGCGGGATAAGGTTCCCGTGCTGTCCGGCTTCGGCAAGTACTATACGGCCGACGGCGAAAAGTATAGCTACGATGAGCCCAGCCGGTATATCAGCGATATCGGTACATATTTCGATATGGTGTATGCCAATATGCTGCAAAAGCCCTTCATGAATGATTTCATTTCTGTGGCGCCCAGCTTTGCGGAGCCGGAACAGGAAGTACCTGCGGCGGACCCCGCTGCATAAAAAATCCCCGATACCTGTTGGTATCGGGGATTTATTTTATGCTGTTTTATTCGTCGTCCAGCTTGAGGACGGCCAGGAATGCTTCGGTGGGGATGGAAACAGAGCCCAGCTGACGCATTTTCTTTTTGCCTTCCTTCTGCTTTTCCAGCAGCTTCTTTTTACGGGTAATGTCACCGCCGTAGCACTTGGCCAGAACGTCCTTACGCAGGGCTCTGACGGTTTCACGGGCGATGATTCGGCCGCCGATGGCTGCCTGGATGGGCACCTCGAACATCTGCCGGGGGATGTTGTCCTTGAGCTTTTCGCACAGACGGCGGGCACGGCCGTAGGCCTTGTCCTTGTGGGCGATGAAGCTGAGGGCGTCCACGGGGTCGCCGTTGAGCTTCAGGTCAACCTTTACCAGCTCACTGGGACGGTAATCGGCCAACTCATAGTCCAGGGAAGCATAGCCCTTGGTGCGGGCCTTCAGGGAATCGAAGAAGTCATAAATGATTTCGTTCAGGGGCATATCGTAGTGCAGCTCAACCAGGCTGCTGTCCAGATAAGTCATGTTCTTGTAAATGCCGCGCTTATCCTGGCACATGGGCATAATGTTGCCCACGAATTCCTGGGGCGTGATGATGGACACATTCATGTAAGGCTCGTAAGCCTCAGCAATGAGGGTGGGGTCCGGGTAGTTGTGGGGGTTATCCACCATGACGGTGGTGCCGTCGTTCTTCACGATTTTGTAAATAACGGAGGGCATGGTGGTCACCAGGTCCAGGTCGAACTCACGTTCCAGACGTTCCTGGATGACTTCCATGTGCAGCATGCCCAGGAAGCCGCAGCGGAAGCCGAAGCCCAGAGCGATGGAAGATTCGGGCTCGTAGGACAGGGAAGCGTCGTTGAGCTTCAGCTTGTCCAGGGCGTCCCGCAGAGCGGGGTACTGGCTGCCGTCAACGGTGTAAATGCCGCAGTAAACCATGGACTGTGCGGGGCGGTAGCCGGGCATAGCCTCAGGGGTGGGGGCAGCGGCCAGGGTGACGGTGTCGCCCACCTGGGTGTCGCAGACGTTCTTGATGCTGGCGGTGAAGTAGCCAACGTCGCCTGCGGCCAGTTCCTTGCAGGGCACCAGGCCCAGTGCGCCCAGATGGCCCACTTCCACGACCTTGTACTTTGCACCGGTGCTCATCATGAGCACTTCGTCGTCCTTGTGAATCTTGCCGTCCACAATACGCATAAGGACCACAACGCCCCGGTATGCGTCGTACTGGCTGTCGAAAATCAGGGCCTTCAGGGGGGCGTCAGGATCACCGGAGGGAGCGGGGACGTTCTTCACCACGTCCTCAACCACGTCCTTGATGTTGATGCCGTTCTTGGCGCTGATTTCGGGGGCGTCCATGGCGGGGATGCCGATGATATCTTCAACCTCCTGCTTGACCCGGTGGGGGTCTGCTGCGGGCAGGTCAATCTTGTTGATTACGGGCAGAATTTCCAGATTGTGGTCCAGAGCCAGATAGGTATTGGACAGGGTCTGGGCTTCTACGCCCTGGCTGGCGTCGACAATGAGCAGGGCGCCTTCGCAGGCGGCCAGAGAGCGGGAGACTTCGTAGTTAAAGTCCACGTGGCCCGGGGTGTCGATGAGGTTCAGGGTATAGGTTTCGCCGTCGTCGGCGGTGTAGTTCATGCCGATGGCACGAGCCTTGATGGTGATGCCACGTTCACGCTCCAGATCCATGTTGTCCAGAATCTGGTCAGACATGATGCGCTGCTCCACCGCACCGCAAAGTTCAATAATGCGGTCGGACAGAGTGGATTTGCCGTGGTCGATATGGGCTATAATAGAGAAATTACGAATTTTATTCTGATCGATCATATGAGTAAAACTCCCTCCAACGTCATGGGTGCTTATCTTTAGGTTACCCGTCATTATATCAGAAATGCGGGCAGTTGAAAAGTGGACAGGTGTGAAAAAAGCCCCCGTTTGGGGGCTTTTTATGGGTTTTGTTTATTCGCCCAGCTGCTTGGTGATTTCCACCATGATGGCGCATTCCATGCGCTTCTTAAACAGCTCACAGCCGTATTCGTAAACGCCGTTTACGCTGCCGGTGGCGTGGTAAGCATTGGCTGCGCAGCCGCCTGCACAGTACAGTCTTGCCCAGCAGTCCTTGCATTCGGGGTGAGAGTACACGTTGCAGGAGCGGAACTGGTCCTGGCGTTCGGGGTGGGTCACGCCGTTCCAGATGTCGCCCAGCTTGAAGTCATCCTCGCCGACGAACTGGTGGCAGGGGTACAGGTCACCGTTGGGGGTGACGGCCATGTACTCGGTGCCGGAGCCGCAGCCGGACAGACGCTTATAGATGCAGGGGCCTGCGGTCAGGTCGATCATGTAGTGATAGAAGGTGAAGGGCTTGCCGGCCTTTCTGCGTTCAATCATCATGTTGGCCAGCTTCTCGTACTGCTCATACAGGATGGGCAGGTCCTCATCGGTGAGGGCGCAGGGGTCGCTGGGATCAACCACAACGGGCTCCATGCTCAGACTGTCGAAGCCCAGGTCCAGCATGTGCTGCAGGTCGTTGGTGAAATCGGTGTTGTGGTGGGTGTAGGTGCCGCGCATGTAGTATTCCTTGTCGCCGCGCTTTTCCACGAAGCGCTGGAAGTTGGGCACGATGCGGTCGTAGCTGCCCTTACCGGCTGCGTCCACACGGAAGCGGTCGTTCACTTCCTTACGGCCGTCCAGGCTGAGGACGACATTGTGCATTTCCTTGTTCAGGAACTCGGTCACCTCGTCGTCCAGCAGAACGCCGTTGGTGGTCAGGGTAAAGCGGAAGTGCTTGTTGGCTTCTTCCTCGCGGCTGCGGGCGTAGGCCACAAGCTGCTTGCAGACTTCCCAGTTCACCAGGGGCTCGCCGCCGAAGAAGTCTACTTCCAGGTTATGGCGGGTGCCGGAGTGAGCAATCAGAAATTCCAGAGCCTGCTTGCCGGTTTCAAAGCTCATCAGTGCCTTTTCGCCGTGGTATTCACCCTGAGCGGCAAAGCAGTAAGCGCAGCGCAGGTTGCAGGCGTGGGCAACGTGGAGGCAGATGGCCTTAATGATGGGGCTCTGCTTCATTTTGCCGGCCAGATTGGCGTAGCGGTCCTGGGTAAACAGCTTGCCGTCTTCCTTCAGGCTCTCAATGTCAGCGATGCACTCGCGGATTTCGTTTTCGTTGACGTCGGGCAGATCACCGTACTTTTCCAGCATAGCAGCGACGATTTCGTCAGCAGTAGAAGTTTCGTACATGGCGATGACGTCGTAAGCCACCTCGTCAACCACGTGAACTGCGCCGGAGTTCACGTCGATGACAATGTTGAGTCCACCCAGTTTGTACTGATGAATCATATTGTTCTCCTTTTAATCACACACATTAATCACAAAAAATCGCAGATAAATAGTCATAGAAAAACCTCTTGTTCGTGGAACAAGAGGTTTCATTAGAAATAGTAAACTGAATTACTTCTCGTTGTTTTCGCACTTCTGGTTAGCAACGCCGCAAGAAGTCTTGCAAGCGGACTGGCAGGAAGTCTGGCATTCGCCGCAGCCGCCAGTAACAGCGCTCTTGTTCAGATCGCGAGTTTCAATGGTCTTGATTCTGCTCATATGAACCCCTCATCTTTCCAAAAATAGTATCTATAGTATATCCCATGAAGGGGGCCCCGTCAAGGGGTTTTGACCACACGCAGGTGTCTGTCAGGTACAAGTTTTGGGCTGTGCAGGTCCACAGTTTGTGCATTGCAACGATGAATGTAGGTGATGAGGTTTGCCGAAATGATTTCCCCAGGCACAACTAGGGGGATTCCGGGGGGATAAGCCCATAAATAATCCCCGGCAATGCGCCCGGCGCAGTCCTCAATGGGCACAAATTCCGTGGGCAGGCGGCTGGCTTCAAACACCTCCAGACGCTTTTCCGGGATGGGTAGGGGGGCATACTCCGGTGGGGGTCCGGCACTGATTTCTCCGTCCAGAGTGAGCAGGGCCCGGGCCAGCCGTTGCAGGGCCTCCGGGGTGTCTCCCAGGCCCGTCATGGCCAGCACCGTATCCCCGGTGCACATCTCCACTTCGATGGAAAACCGGCTCCGGAGCGCCTCTGCCAGCGCGGGACCGGACAGGGAAGTCCCGGCGGTGGAAATGAGCAGCTTGGAGGGCTCAGCGCAACTGTCCCCTTGTAATGGAAGGGACAGTTTGGAAAGGCCCTGCACCCGGAGGGCAAAATCTTCCAGGTTTTGTCTCCATGTGGCGCACAGTTCCCGGCCATGGGTTTTCAGCAGATTGACGCATCCGTCAATGGAGGCCATGAGCAGATACGAGGGGCTGGAGGTCTGGTAAACGCTGAGCCGGAAGCCCAATTCGTCGGCGTCCACCCGGTCTGAGCACAGGTGCAGCATGGCGGTCTGGGTCAGGCTGGGCAGGGTCTTGTGCAGGCTCTGCACCACAATGTCGGCCCCCTGGGTGATGGCCGAGGGCGGGAAGGCGTCGGAGAGCCCCAGATGGGCCCCGTGGGCCTCGTCCACCATGAGTACGGCCCCGTGCTGATGGACGATTTCCCCGATGGCGGCAATGTCGCTGATGAGGCCCTCATAGGTGGGGCTGGTGAGCACCACCAGCCGGGTGTCCGGGTGGGCTTCCAGCAATTCTTCCACCTGATTTGGCCGGATTTTATCGGCAAATGCCTGGTTTTTATAACAATCCGGCTGCAAATAAATCGGGCGCAGCTGCCGCAGCTCGCAGGCGTGGAATACGGATTTATGGCAGTTTCGGGCAATGAGCACCGTGTCGCCGGGGGTGGTGGCAGCGTCGATGGCGCTGAGAATCCCCGCCGTGCTGCCGCCGATGAGCCACCAGGCTTGGCGGCTGCCCCACAGCCGTGCAGCCTCCTGCATTTTGTCGTGAATGAGGCCCTCCGGGTCATGGAGATTGGAAAATCCGGAAATCTCCGTGATGTCCAGACCGGCGCCCAGGGCCTCCAGGTAGGGGGCCAGGGCCGTGTTTCGCTTGTGGCCCGGCATGTGCATAGCCAGTGCTGAGCTACAAGTGTATTCCTGCAGCATTTCTAGTAAGGACAGCTGTTTCATTTTCGACCTCCGGGGGGCAAAAGTTGCCTTAATTATAGCCAAAACACCCCAAATTGGCAAGTTTTGTCTTTAACCGGGGGAATTAGGCTTGCAATAGAACTTTTTGGATGATACAATATTTTATTGTAAGACATCAACCGATTAATTCGGAAATTGTTTGGAGGAATTACCTATGTTTGATAATCTTGTTGAAACTCTGAAGCAGAATCCCCGCAAGATCGTATACACCGAAGGCGCTGACGCTCGTATTCTGGAGTCCGCTGCTCGTCTGAAGAAGGACGGCTTCCTGACCCCCATCCTGGTTGGCAACGTTGAAGAAGTTAAGGCTGCTGCTGCAAAGGGCGGCTTCGACATCGAAGGCCTGGAAATCCTGGATCCCGCTACCTACGAAGGCATGGACGCTATGGTTGAAAAGATGGTTGAACTGCGCAAGGGCAAGATGTCCGCAGAAGACTGCCGCAAGAACCTGATGAAGGGCAACTACTTCGGCACCATGCTGGTTAAGATGGGTGCTGCTGACTGCCTGCTGGGCGGCGCTACCTACTCCACCGCTGACACCGTTCGTCCCGCACTGCAGCTGATCAAGACCAAGCCCGGTAACACTCTGGTTTCCTCTTGCTTTATCATGGTCCGCGGCGACGAAATGCTGGCTATGGGCGACTGCGCTATCAACATTTCCTACGAGGATAAGCTGGACAAGGAAGGCAACGTAAAGCAGACCGCTGCTGAGCAGCTGGCTGAAGTTGCTATCGAAACCGAAAAGACCGCTCGCGTATTCGGTCTGGACCCCAAGGTTGCTATGCTGAGCTACTCCACCCACGGTTCCGGTAAGGGCGCAAGCGTTGACATGGTTCGTGAGGCTACCGAGCTGGTTAAGGCTAAGTACCCCGAAATGAAGATCGACGGCGAAATGCAGTTCGACGCTGCTGTTTCTCCCGAAGTTGGTCAGCTGAAGTTCCCCGGCTCTCCTGTTGCCGGCTACGCTAACACCTTCATCTTCCCCGAAATCCAGTCCGGCAACATCGGCTATAAGATCGCTGCTCGTCTGGGTGGCTTCGCTGCTTACGGCCCCGTTCTGCAGGGTCTGAACGCACCCATCAACGACCTGTCTCGTGGCTGCAACGCAGAAGAAGTTTACCAGATGTCCATCATCACCGCTGCTTTTGCTTAAGTTTCACGCAAAAACAAAAAATATCCGAAAGCACCCCGCAAGGGGTGCTTTTTTTATGGGCATAGGCCGCCGGAAGCCCCCATATACTGGAAAAGCCGCAGACAGAATCTGTCCGCCGATATCGAACAAAATCCGATAATCGGCGGTTTTGGGGCGAAAAATTTATCCTTATCCGCTATAATTTGAAAACATTTGTTTTTATATGGCGAATAGGTTGACTTTACGCATTTAAAGTGCTATAGTCCAGACATACACAAAAACCCCCGCCTGGGGGAATCTCAAATGATGGGAGCGATCTTCATGAAAAAGAAGTTTTTGGCACTGACAATGGCCGCTATGATGCTGATGGGTTTAGTCGCCTGCGGTGGGGGAGAGCCCGCTGCGGAAGACGGCAAGTATACCGTCGGTATTTGCCAGCTGGCACAGCATCCGGCACTGGACGCTGCCACTCAGGGCTTCATGGAGGAGCTGGAACGGCAGCTGGGCGCTGAAAACATTGACTGGCAGATGCAGAATGCTTCCAACGACCCCAACACCTGCAACACCATCGTAAACAGTTTCGTTTCCAATAACGTGGACCTGATCCTGGCCAACGCCACCCCCGCCGTGCAGGCTGCATCCGCTGCCACCGGCACCATCCCCGTTCTGGGTACTGCCGTTACGGAATACGGCGTGGCTCTGGGCATTGAGGACTTCTCCGGTCTGGTAGGCACCAACGTTTCCGGTACCTCCGACCTGGCCCCCCTGGACCAGCAGGCAGCCATGATTCGTCAGTGGTGCCCCGATGCTGAGACCGTGGGCCTGCTGTACTGCTCGGCTGAGGCCAACTCCCTGTACCAGGTAAAGACCATCCGGGCAATGCTGGAAGATGACGGCTTTACCTGCACGGAATTCGCATTCACCGACTCCAACGATATCGCCGCTGTGGTGCAGGCTGCTGCCGACGCCAGCGACGTGCTGTACGTCCCCACGGATAACTCCGCTGCCAACAACACCGGTATTATCGACGGCATCTGCCACGGTAAGATTCCCGTGTTTGCCGGTGAAGCCGGTATCTGCAAGGGCTGCGGCGTGGCTACCCTGTCCATCAGCTACCATGATTTGGGCGTAGCTACCGGTCAGATGGCTGCACAGATTCTGAAGGGTGAGGCTCAGGTGAGCCAGATGCCCATCGGCTACGTGGAAACCATTACCCCCATGTACAATGCCGCCAACTGCCAGGCACTGGGTCTGACTCCCCCTGCCGACTATGTGGCTATTGACTAAAACGACAACGAATTCATGCGCAGAAATCACGAATAAACCCAGAGGGCGAGAAAAGGGATTTCTTTTCTCGCCCTCTGCTATTAGACTAATACCATCAGACTGCACTGTGCAGTCAGTAGAAAGTGGAGGAAACAACTTATGGGGAGCTTTATTAACGCTCTGCCGGGCGCCGTGGCCCAGGGTCTGATCTGGGGCATTATGGCCATCGGCATTTACATCACATTCAGACTGTTGGACATCGCCGACCTGACCGTGGACGGCAGCTTCTGCACCGGCGGTGCAGTATGCGTCATGATGATTCTGGCTGGCTACAGCGCAGGCTTTGCCATGTTTATGGCCTTCCTGGCCGGTATGGCCACCGGCTTCTTTACCGGCTTTTTCCATACCTTCTGCGGGATTCCCGCCATCCTTTCCGGTATCCTAACCCAGCTGGGCCTGTGGTCGGTGAACCTGGCCGTTATGGGCATGAAGGCAAACCAGTATCTGAACGTGAATAACTATGATTTGTTTGTCTCCCTGCGGTATTTGCAGGATGTGGGCGCAGGTGTGCGTCCCTTCTACCAGCACCCCATTTTCGTGGTGGGCATTTTCACCATTCTGCTCATTGCCGTTATGTACTGGTTCTTCGGCACCGAGCTGGGTGCCTCTATCCGTGCTACGGGCGCTAACCCCCACATGGCCAGAGCCCAGGGCATCAACACCAATCGCAACATCGTGCTGGGTCTCATGATTTCCAACGGCCTGGTGGCCCTGTCCGGCGGTCTGCTCAGCCAGTACCAGTCCTATGCCGATATCAATATGGGCCGCGGCGCCATCGTTATCGGTCTGGCCGCCATCATCATCGGCGAGGTGGTATTCAGCAAGATTTTCCACAACTTCGGACTCAAGCTGCTGAGCGTTTCCATCGGCGCCATTATTTACTACATTGTGGTGCAGGCGGTGGTTTCTCTGCTGCAAATCGACACCAACTACCTGAAGCTCATTACCGCCCTCATTGTGGCCCTGTTCCTGACGGTGCCTTACCTGAAGGGCAAGTATGCCAAGCCTAAGGCTGATTTTGCGGATCTGGACGAGGAGGTAGCCGACCATGCTTGAGATGAAGCACATTTACAAGACCTTTAATGCGGGCACCGTCAACGAAAAGCGGGCCCTCAATAACCTGAACCTCACCGTGGAGGACGGGGATTTCGTCACCGTCATCGGCGGCAACGGCGCAGGCAAATCCACCATGCTCAACGCCATCACCGGCGCATACCTGGTGGACCACGGCAGCATCCGCATCGACGGCGAGGACGTGACCAAGCTGCCGGAGCACAAGCGGGCCAAGTTCATCGGCCGTGTGTTCCAGGACCCTATGATGGGCACCGCCGCCACCATGCAGATTGAAGAAAATCTGGCTCTGGCTGCCCGACGGGGCAGACCCAGAGGCCTGAAAATCGGCATCACCAATGCCGAGCGTGAAGAATACCGCCAGCAGCTCAAATCTCTGGGTCTGGGTCTGGAGGACCGCATGACCGCTAAGGTGGGCCTGCTGTCCGGCGGTCAGCGTCAGGCGCTGACCCTGCTCATGGCTACCCTGCAAAAGCCCAAGCTGCTGCTTTTGGATGAGCATACCGCCGCACTGGACCCCAAAACGGCGTCCAAGGTGCTGGAAACTACCCAGCGCATCGTGGAGGAAAACCAGCTCACCACCATTATGATCACCCACAATATGCGTGACGCCATTACCTATGGCAACCGCCTGATTATGCTCTATGACGGCCACGTTGTGGTGGACATCAAGGGCGAGGAGAAGAAAAAGCTCACCGTGGAGCAGCTGCTGAACCTGTTCAGCAAGGCCTCCGGCAGTGACGAAGTGAACGACAAGCTGCTTTTAGCCTAAAGAAAGCCAGAAACGCCAAGGACCCAAAGGTCCTTGGCGTTTATTTTTTTATAGATTTAGGGCAGACGGGAAACATCCTTGGGCTGCAGACGCAGCAGCTGGCCATTGATATAATGCAGGTGCTCGGCCATGACGGGAATGGGAATTTCCATGTCCGACTCGATCCACTTGTACAAGGTGGAGCGGGTTCCGGCCAGCACATAGTCCAGAATCAGATTTTCCGTGAAGCTGTTGCCGTGCAGGTCCCGCCATTTGCGGTTTTCCATCATCTGGGTGTAGTCAAAGTCAATGCCCAGCTCCCGAAATTCCTCCTTGGGCAGGTGAATCCCCACATAGCAGGCGTCGGCGTTGTCCTTGATGGCCTGGAGCAGCAGCGCATAATAGCTGCGCCCGTCTGTGCGGTCATAGCGCCGCAGCACCTGCTCCAGCTTTTCGTGCAGGTCAAGGAGAATGGAGTGCAGCAGGTCGTATAAATCCACATAGTTGGCGTAAAAGGTGGTGCGGTTCACGTCGGCCTTCAGGCAGATGGCCGTGACCGTGATTTTGCTGAAGGGCGTGGTTTTCATCAGCTCTACCAGCGCTTCCCGAATCACCCGTCGGGAATAGGCCTGTTTTCGGTTCATGGTACTGTGTTCCATGGCGTTGCCCTCCGTTTGTTCAATGCTTATGTGCATTATTTCACAGTTTTGCCAGAATTGCAACAGGCTGTTGGAGTAAAAACACAGTATTGGAGAAATGGGGTAAAATTCGGCATTAAACCAACAGTATATAGTAATCTGTTGGGAATAACACAAACTGTTCAACTTTGGCGCTTGTCATGATGGGTAAAACTGCCTACAATAGAGCTATGGAAATTGCGCTGTTTATTGCAAATTGACGACAGGCCGCTTCGGTAAGTTTGGGAAGCGGCAGAAGATAAATTGCTGAATAAAGGAGAATTACTCATGATTAAACTACTCGAAGGTATGCGCGTTGTTGAATTGGCCAGCTTTATGATGGGCCCCATTGCCGGTCGTGTTCTGGCTGACTGGGGTGCTGAGGTCATCAAGGTTGAGCCCGCCATTAAGCACACCATGAACCCCTCCGAGGGCGACGGCGATATGATCCGCGGCGCCGGTATGGCCCGCCACGTGGTCAACGGCGACCCCTGTGTGTATGAATTTGTAAACGGCAATAAAAAGAGCGTCTGCATCGACTCCCGCACCCCCGAAGGTCTGAAGGCCATGGTGGACCTGTGCCTGAGCGCCGATGTGGTCATCAGCCACCTGCGTGCAAAAGACGCCAAGAAGCTGGGCGTTGACTACGCCAGCCTGTCTGCAAAGAACCCCGGCATTATCGTGGCCAGCACCAGCGGTTACGGCACCAAGGGCCCCGACGCTGAGCGCGGCGGCTTCGACGCCGTGGCTTTCGCTTCCCGCAGCGGCTACATTGCCGGTACTTCTCCCTCCGGTGAGCCCTACATCCCCTTCTACGGCATGGGTGACGTGACCTCCGGTACATACATGGCAGCCGCCATTATGGCCGCTTACATCAATAAGCTGAAAACCGGCAAGGGCGAAGAGGTCAGCACCTCCCTGTACGGCTCTGCCATCTGGACCGCAGGCGTTCCCGTTATGACCGCCGGTTACGGCGACCCCTATCCCACCCCCAAGGAAACCCAGCTGCCCACTGCCAGACCCTTCTGCTGCGCCGACGGCAAGTGGATTTACCTCATGGGCAACGTATGGCAGAGCGCCATCATCGGCCTGTGCAACATTATGGATATGCCCGCCGATGCTAAGCAGCGCTGGCCTGATTACTTCTCCGCCAGCAAGGATAAGGTGGAAATCTCCCGCATTCTGGAAGAAAACTTCGCCAAGCACCCCAGAGATTACTGGCTGGAAAAGCTGGCAACTACCGCCATTCCTTACGACGTCTTGGGTGACTTCAAGGACGTGAAGGACGATCCCCAGGCTTGGGAGGCCGGCTTCATCGTGAAGAACGCCGTGGAAGGCTACGATACCGCCATTCCCGTGGCTCCTGGCCAGTTTACCAATGCAGGCGCTGCAGAAGTGAAGATGAATTACCCCGGCGACAACACCGTTGCTGAGTTTAAGAAGATCGGCTACTCCGACGAACAGATCCAGGCTCTGCTGGATAAGGGCGTTCTGACCCAGATGGACCCCGAAACTTACGAGTACGACCGCTTTAACATTATGAAACCCGGCTCCACCTATAACATGATTATGGGCGGCAGCAGTATGTAATTCTCCCCAATATCCAGCGTCCCCCTAGAAAAAAGAGCACCCTTCAACCGGGGTGCTCTTTTTCAGCAAAAAAAACGGACACGCTCAGCGTGTCCGTTTTGCTGTAATTACTTTTCCCGAATCTGCCGGAAAAATTCCGTCATTACTCCGGCGCATTCTTCCCGGCGCACGCCGCCGTAAATGGCAGGCTTATGGGGGTAGCGCTCCTCAAAGAGATTGAGCACGCTGCCGCAGGAGCCGGTGAGTTCATCCTTGGCTCCGTAAACCACCACGGGAATCCGGGAGTTGATGATGGCTCCGGCGCACATGGGGCAGGGCTCCAGGGTGACATACAGGGCGCAGCCATCCAGCCGCCAGTCGTCCAGTGCCTTGCAGGCCTCTTGGATGGCCAGCAGTTCAGCATGGGCGCAGGCGTCCCGGTCCTCTTCCCGGCGGTTCCGGCCGGAACCGATGACGCTGCCGTCGGGGCCCGTGATAACGCAGCCCACAGGCACTTCACCGGCCTGGGCGGCCTCCCGGGCCAGCACCAGGGCCTGAGCCATATAGGCTTCTCTGTCCGGAATCTTAGGCATCAATGGGGGTGCCGTCTGCGGTGAACAGAGGCAGGGGAGCCAGAATGATGATGTCATCACGCTTTGCTGCGTCGCCTTCGGCCAGAACAGCCATCTTACCCACAACTTCTGCACCGGCCTTGGCGCACAGGGCTTCCATGGCGCGCAGGGACTCGCCGGTGGAGATGACGTCATCGACGATGATGACTCTCTTGCCGCGGATTTCGTCTGCGTCAGCCTGGTCCAGAACCAGGGTCTGCTTGCCGGCAGTGGTGATGGATTCTACTTCTACTTCAAACACACCCTGCATGTAAGCCTTGGCCTTCTTGCGGGCAATGAAGTAACGGTCTGCTGCGGACTGACGAGCCATTTCGTAAGCCAGGGGAATGGCCTTTGCCTCGGGGGCAATGATGTAATCGTAGTCAGGAGCTACCTTCAGCAGCTCTGCAGCACAGTGGACGGTCAGCTCCACATCACCGAACATGACGAATGCACCGATGGACAGCTCATCGTTGAGCGGGCACAGGGGCAGCTGTCTTGTCAAACCGGCGATGTCGATCTCGTATGTCATTTCTGGATTCCTCCTAATAGTTTCGGGTGAAATTCCCGTTATGTTTTGTGTTTATCCAAAACGAAATTATATAACAGATGGGCGGTTAAAAGCAAGGACAATTCCGCAAACCGCCCGTTTTTTCCGTCAGGGACGCTTTTTTGTATAGCCCGTGCGGGGGTCTACGGTGTTGGGCATTTCCCGCCCTTCAAGATATGCGCCGAGGTTCTCCCGGAATACCTTGAATACGGGGGCAATCATATGCTCCGAGGATTCGCCGCCCAGCTTCCAGCCACCGGCCACGTGGGGGGTGATGAGCAGGTTGGGGGCGTCCCACAGCTCGTCGTCCCGGGGCAGGGGCTCCAGGTAGGCCACGTCCAGTCCGGCGCCGTCCAGCTTGCCGGAGGTGAGGGCCTCATTGAGGGCTCCGGGGTCCAGGGCGTTGCCCCGGCCCACGTTAATGAGCAGTGCGCCGTCCTTCATGAGGGAAATGCGCCGGGCGTCCATAAAGCCCACGGTTTCCGGGGTGTTGGGCATGACCATGGCCACAATGTCGGCTCTGGGAAGAACGGCGTCGGCCTCGTCCATGCCCACCAGCTCGTCTACGCCTTCAGGCGGGGTGACAGCGGTGCGGCGGACGCCGATGACGTGAGCGCCCAGGGCGTGCATACGGCGGGCGTAAGCGGTGCCGATGTTGCCGCAGCCCAGAACCACCACGGTGGAGCCCATGATGGTGCGGCTCCAGCCGTCACGGAGCCAGAGGTGCTTCTGCTGATGCTGGGCGTATACGGGCAGGCGGTTGCACAGGGCCAGGGTGAGGCACAGCATAAACTCGGCAATGGAGTCATTATATGCGCCTGTGCCGTTGGTGAGCAGGATGCCCTTATCCAGCAGGTCCAGATAACCGTCGGTACCGGCACTGGTCAGGTGCATCCAGCGGAGATTCCGGGCAAAGTGCAGCATTCCGGCGGGGACGTTGCCGAAAATGACGTCTGCCAGCTGCATATCCTCCGGGGTGAGGGTGTCGCTGCTTCTATAGGTGATGTGGGTTTCCGGCAGCAGGGCCTGGAGGACTTCCTGCTGGGAAGCATTTATGGGGAAATAAACCAAAAGATGATGAATTGGGGTCATGAATACGGGCCTCCTTAATTGTTTTAGTCAGCTAACCTGATTATAGCCCAAATACCATAAAAAAACTACCCGCAGCCGGTATCGCTGCGGGTAGTTTGGGTGTTAAAAGTTCAGAAGCGTGGTGCGCCGTAGTGGGCTATGGGGGCATAAGAGGAATCCTGGGCGGACTCAGTGGAGGTATCTTCACTGAGGGTGACGAGAATGGTCAGGTGCTGGCCGTTCCGGTATACGCTCAGCTCCACGGTATCGCCGGCATGATAGCTGTGTACGGCTGCCTTCAGGCTTTCACGATCATAAATGTCCAAATCGCCGAAGCGGTAAATCACATCACCCAGCTGCAGACCTGCGTGTTCGGCGCAGGAATCGGGCTCGATGAAGCGCAGATATGCGCCCTCGACAGTTTTATAATATCGGGCTGCACTGGCGGACATGGTCTGGGCGTCTACGCCCAGCTTGGCCTTACCGGTGACATAGCCGTTGGTGATGAGGTCCGTGGCGATCTGCACGGCATCATTGATGGGGATGGCAAAGCCCAGGCCCTCGATGCCGGCTTCGGAATACTTGGCAGTGACTATACCGATGACTTCGCCGGAGTCATCGTAAACAGGACCGCCGGAGTTGCCCTGGTTTACTGCTGCGTCAATCTGGAACATATTAATGGCCGGTGCAGACTCCTGGGTACTGATGAGTCTGTCCATGGCGCTGATGGAACCGGTGGTCATGGAAAATTCCAGTTCACCCAGAGGATTGCCGATGGCGTACACGCAGTCGCCCACCAGAATCCCGTCGGAATTACCCAGCGTTACCGGAGTCAGCCCGTCCTGCTCAATGTGCAGAACGGCGATATCGTTATCCGCATCGCCGCCCACGACTGTGGCATTAAACTTGGTGCCGTCGTGGAGGATCACCTGCGGAGGGGTGTTGTATTTAATGGCGTACTCAATGACATGGTAGTTGGTGAGCACATAGCCATCTTCGGAGATGAAGAAGCCGGTGCCGGAAACGGGCTGCGAAACGGCAATGCCGAACATATTCCGGTACGTTACCTCAGTGGTGATACCCACCACCTGGCTGCAAGCCTGGGCGTAAATCTCTCCGGGGGTCTTGGTGCGTACGGGCATGGGGGTAGGCACGGCGGCAATGCCGCTGGCGTCCAGACCCGCGGCTTCCGGGTTCTGGGTTTCCGCAACGGTTCCCACGGGGGCAAAGCGGTCGGACATCATGTGCATGGTCATGGCACTGCCCACAGCGCCGCCCAACAGGGCGCAGCACAGACCCACACAGACGGCGCCTACAACCAGACGGCTGCGGTCCTTCCGGGGAATTTCCTGCTGCGGCGGAAGTTCTTCGCCGGGCTGGTCTGCCTTTTTGCTCTCCTTTTTGGGGGGCGTGTAGTGGTGGGGCATCCGGGGCTCGGCACCGGCGGGCTCAACACTGGCATCCCGATACAGCATCTGCTTGGACTCCGGACGTACATAGCGGTACGACCCGTCAGAAGATGGCCCGTTCACCCGGCCTCGGTGGTCACGATGTTGAGAGTCATTATCACTCATGGGGCATCCTCCAGTCCAAAAAATTCGCTAAAACGATAACTCGTCCTGCGTTTCAATTATAGTACCGTATATTTATGACAAAAAAGTGAACAAACCGAAAAAAATCCGAGAAAGGGCCCAGAGAATTTTGAATAAAAATAGGACTGCCCGCCCCTGTTGAGCGTCAGGGACGGGCATTTAATGAGATTAGAGATATGTAAAGGGCGAGAGAGTCAGCCCTGTACAGCAGAAGTGTTTTCGGCGGCCTTGGCCTCCAGCTCCATATCCATGGGTTCCATGCGGCCATATTCGTTATAGTCAAAGCCCCGGGCCTGGGCGGATTCCAGTACGGTGGGGAACTGAATGCCGTGGTCCAGGAAGAACTGGGTGGTACGCTCAGCGGCAACGGTGGGATAAATCCGCAGTTCGTTGTTGGGCCGGTAGAGGTTGGGGGAATTGAGCATTTCATCCGAAGAACCGTACAGGTAAACGGTGATGTTGGCATTGTATTTGTTTTCGGCGTATTCCCGGTCTTCAATGAGGTCAATGCGGCCCAGGGCACCGTCGGCAATGTCGGGCAGGATGCAGTCATTAAACAGCTCCACCCAGTCGGCGGGAGAAATCTCCGTGGCGTCGGTGTAAACATCCTTTTCCACATCATACCAGCTGGCGCTGATGTGGCTGTTTTCCGTGGTGACGGGGAAGGCGGGCACATAGCGGGAGGTAATGGCCTCGGGGCTGTTGATGAGCTCTTCCAGGACCCGGATTTCGGAATTGGGGTCCAGAATGGCTTCCCGGGGGACGGTTAAGATATAGATCCTGTTGATGGTGGAGCCGTCCTTCAGCTGATAGTGCAGCTCAAGGTACTGCTGGGTCAGGGTGGACTGGTAATAGTTTTCCGTGAAGCTGACATCAGCGGCAACGGGGGCGGCAGCTTCTACGGTGGACTGAGGCCAGTTGGGCAGCTCGTGGAGGCTGCGGTTGCTGAGGATGTTCTTATGGAGTTTCACGACCTCTGCAATATTTTCGGGGTCTTTCAGGGTGGCGTAGGTGTTGTAGTCACATTCCACATAAACTTCCTGCACCTCGCCGACTTCGGGAACCTTGCGCTCATAGCCCAGCCAGTCCTTTTCCACGCCGGTGAATACCAGCAGAACCAGGGCGGCAAAAATCAGGGCGCCTTTCCAGCCGTGGGAAAATACCCGGACAGTCTTTTCAATGAGCATCTGGGCGGCAAACCAGCCCACCAGACCGCCTACGATGACGAGGGCAGCCAGATACAGGGCCATGGGGTATCCCCGGAGGCCAATATCAACAATGAGGGCCAGCATAAAGTTGGCGAATACCAGGCCGGTGCCGACGGCCATGCAGATTTTAAACAGGGGCTTTAAGGGCTGGAAGGAGATGATGTCCCCGGCGGTTTCCATGGGGCGGCGCTTATACAGCAGCAGGCCCAGAATCAGCAGGACTACGCCTGCGGCGGCGTAAATTGCCAAGGTGCCCAGACCCTGGAATTCCCAGGTATACAGGCCGTGGGGGAAGCCCTCAGTGAAGGTGGGGAGATAATCCAGGTTGCTGCCAATCCAGACGGCGGGCACCAGGAACTCCGTGTGACTTTCCAGCTGGTAGGGCATACCGAAGACGATTTCCTGCAGCAGACTATGGATCAGTACTTCGACCACATAGGCCACCACGTTGAAGATGGCGTATACTGCGGGGCCGGCAAAGGCGTTGCCGGTGAGCATGCAGCAGAACACGGCAAAGCCCCAGAAGGCGGCACATTCCAGGGGGAGCACCAGCAGGAGAATGCCCAGGGCCTTCATGCTCAGGGCACCGTATACCAGCTGCAGCAGGCCAGCGAGCAGAATGACTAGGATATTTCCCAGCATGAGGCCCGCAAAGCCTGCCAGGGCAACGGAGAGGTACATACTCTCCCGCTTTACGGGAAGGCTGGCCATGAGGCCGGTCTGGCGGGTGTTATAGAGAAAGCTGAACAGCAGGGCGGCCAGAATACCGCAGGTGACCACAATGACGGCCAGAGCGATTCCCGGCGCACTTTGCAGGGCGCTGGAAGAGCCCAGGTCAATGAGGGCATCGTAGGGACCGTAGGACCAGCCGGAGCGCAGATCGTTGAGCATGGTGGGCAGAATCGCAAAGGACAGGGCGCCGAAGTAGGCAAAGAAAGCCAAACTGTAGCGGCGCAGGGTGCTCAGAAAAATGCCCCGATTAAGTAATGATGTTCTTGACTTCATAGTCAACACCTCCCAGTTCGTAGATGAAGATTTCCTCCAGAGTCAAGGGCACAACGTCCATGAACAAGGGCTGCAGGAGATTCAGAAAATCGGTGATTTCGTCCAGCTTGCCCCGGATAATCAGGGTTTGCAGACGGCCGGTGGAGCTGGTGTGGAGAATGTTCAGCCCGTCGGGAATGCTGACGCCGTCGGGCAGGGCAATGAGCACCTTGCAGATGTTCTCCTGCATCTGGCTGAGGCTGCGCTCCAGCAGGAGCTTGCCATGGTCCAGAATGCCCACATGGTCGCATACATCCTCCAGCTCCCGGAGGTTGTGGGAGGAAACCAGCACCGTGGTGCCCCGCTGGGCAATGTCATCCATGAGGATGCTCCAGACCTGACGGCGCATGACCGGGTCCAGACCGTCGATGGGCTCATCCAGCACCAGGACCTCCGGCTGCATGGCCAGGCACAGCACAAAGGCGGCCTGCTTCTGCATACCCTTGGAGAATCGGCGCAGAGGCGCTTGGGGATTCAGGGGAAAGACTTCCAACAGCTGCTGGAGCCGCATCATGCTGAAAGCCGGGTAAATCCCGGCGTAAAATTTTGCCATGTCATTGATGCTGGCGGAATTAAAATAGAATACATCGTCGGGAATATAGGCGATGCGGGACTTAACGGCGGGGTTTTCGTAAACGGGCTCCCCGTCCACCAGGATTTCCCCCTCATCAGGGCGAAAAATACCGGTGATGTGGCGGATAATGGTGCTCTTGCCGGAGCCGTTGGGGCCCACCAGGCCGTAAACCGAGCCCTTGGGCACCGTCAGGCTCAGGTCGTCCAGGGCCTTAAAGTCACCGAAGCGCTTGGTGATATGCTTGACTTCAATCATGATTATTTGCCTCCTTTGAGGATTCTGGCAGAAAGAGCCTCCCGGGTGTAGCCCAGGTAGCCCAGCTCCGTGACCGCCTCATCCAGCTGCGCCATCAGCGCAGCCACTCTCTGGGGGTCAACGGTTTTGCTTTCTGCCACAAAGCTGCCCTTACCGGGCACAGAATAAATACAGCCTTCTGCCTCCAGCTCCCGGTAGGTACGCTGCACAGTATTGGGATTAATGGCCAATGACGCGGAAAGCTCCCGCACACTGGGCATTTTTTCGTTGGGTTTCAGGACATCGGTGAGAATCAGACGGCGCAGACCGTCTTTTATTTGCTCATAAATGGGACGGGAATCCCGGTAATTTATGGCAATCATCGCAGTCACCTCCATGTGTGTTAACTGTACCATGCCGTATAGTACAGTTAGAGCGTACCATAGTACAGCTTCTTCTGTCAAGTAAAAAAACAGGCCGCAGCATCAGCTGCGGCCTGTGGGCTTGTATTTTTATGGACTTATTTGCGTTCCAGATAGACCATGAGGGCGGCAATGTCGGCAGGGGACACGCCGGAAATGCGGCTGGCCTGACCGAAGTTTTCGGGCCGGATTTCATTGAACTTCTGGCGGGCTTCCAGCCGCAGGCCGGTAACGGTGCTGTAGTCCAGATCCTGGGGCAGCTTGCGCTCCTCCATACGGGTGAACTCCTGCACCTGCTTCAGCTGGCGCTTAATATAGCCCTCGTATTGCAGGCAGATGCCCACCTCGTCGATAACGCCTCGGCTGAGCGCGGGGCGCTCAGGGTCGAAGGGGGAAACGTCCTCATAGCTCACCTGGGGACGGCGAATGAGGTCTGCCAGGGACACGCCGGACTTTACCGGGGAGGTGCCCTTAGCCGTGAGCATATCCTGCAGGGCCTGGGTGGGGGCAATGTGGGTGCGCTCCAGACGGGCGATTTCGGCGTCTACGGCGGCGTACTTGGCCTCGACTTCGGCCATGCGCTCATCAGATACCAGGCCCACTTCATGGCCGATGCGGCACAGACGCTGGTCGGCGTTGTCCTGGCGGTGAATGAGGCGGTACTCGGAGCGGGAGGTCATCATGCGGTAGGGCTCGTTGGTGCCCTTGGTGACCAGATCGTCAATGAGGGTGCCGATGTAGCCGTCGCTGCGGCGGAGAATCAGGGGGTCACGGCCCAGAATTTTCAGGGCGGCGTTGACGCCTGCCACATAGCCCTGTACGGCGGCTTCCTCATAGCCGGAGGAGCCGTTGAACTGGCCTGCGCCGTAAAGACCGGGCACGGGCTTCATTTCCAGGGTGGCCAGCAGCTGGGTGGGGTCTACGCAGTCGTACTCGATGGCGTAAGCCGGGCGGGTCATTTCTGCGTGCTCCAGGCCGGGGATGGTGTGCATCATCTCCACCTGCACCTGCTCGGGCAGGGAGGAGGAAAAGCCCTGGATGTACAGTTCCTGGGTGTCCAGGCCCATGGGCTCTACGAACAGCTGGTGACGCTCCTTATCGGGGAAGGTCATGATCTTTGTTTCGATGGAGGGGCAGTACCGGGGACCTACACCGTCGATTACGCCGGTGTAAATGGGGCTGCGGTCCAGGTTATCCCGGATGATTTCATGGGTGTGCCCGTTGGTATAGGTCAGGTAGCAGACGGCCTGATTGTAGCGCACCTCGTCGTTCTGGAAGGAGAAGGGCTCAATGTCCACGTCGCCGGGCTGGACTTCCATTTTGCTGAAGTCCACGGTACGGGCATTGACTCTGGGGGGCGTACCGGTTTTGAAGCGGCGCATATGCAGGCCCAGTCTCCGGCAGGCGTCGGCCAGGGGCACGGCGGCGGAAAGACCGTCAGGGCCGGAGTCCTTCAGCAGCTCGCCGATGATGATGCGGCCCTTGAGATAGGTGCCGGTGGCGAGAATGGCGGCCTGGCAGCGGAATACTGCGCCGGTTTCCGTGACGACGGCGGAAACCTTGCCGTCTTCCGTGAGGATGTCCACAATCTCGGCCTGCTTAATCCGCAGGTTTTCCTGGGACTCCATGGTATATTTCATGACTTCCTGGTACTTGCGGCGGTCGGCCTGGGCACGCAGGGAGTACACGGCAGGGCCCTTGCCCCGGTTGAGCATACGGTACTGGATGCAGGCCTTGTCGGCGGCCTTGGCCATTTCGCCGCCCAGGGCGTCCAGCTCACGGACCAGGTGGCCCTTGCCGGTGCCGCCGATGGCGGGATTGCAGGGCATATTGCCCACGGCGTCCATATTCACCGTAAAACAAATGGTATCCATACCCAGACGGGCTGCGGCCAGTGCGGCTTCAATGCCGGCGTGACCGGCACCCACAACAGCAACCTGGCAGGAACCGGCGTCATAATGCTGTATCATCTTGTCACCTCTATATAAAACTCGTCAAAAACACACTGATTCTTGCTTAATGCTTCATTATAACGTGCTGCCGGGTAAATTACAACGGAGGATTGCCCCGGAAAAAGAAAATTTCGGGGGTGAGCCGTCTTAAAGAATTCTTAAAGACTTTGCTTCTGTTATCTTAAAGGCCATCATGGTATCATTAGACCATGAGGTGAAGATCAATGGCTAAAATTCTTGTATGTGATGATGAACAGGATATTGTTTCGGCACTGAACATCTATCTCTCCGCAGAGGGCTATGAGGTTGTTTCCGCTTATTCCGGGGACGAAGCACTGGCCGTTATGCGGGAAGATTCAGTGGATTTGGTGCTTATGGATATTATGATGCCCGGCATGGACGGGCTTACGGCAGTGCGTAAGCTGCGGGAGTTCAGCAATGTGCCCGTGCTGTTTCTCACGGCCAAAAGTGAGGATACAGACCTGATTCTGGGGCTCAACGTGGGGGCAGATGACTACATCACCAAGCCCTTTAAGCCCATGGAGGTTCTTGCCCGGGTACGCAGCCACCTGCGGCGCTATACCATGCTGGGGGGCGCCGTAAAGCAGGAGCGGGTGTACCGGGTGGGCGGAATCGTTCTGGATGACGACGCCAAGGCCGTGACTCTGGACGGGGACAGCGTGAATCTCACGCCCCTGGAATACAGCCTGCTGCTGTTTCTCATGAAGAACCCCGGCAAGGTGTTCCCCTCGGCGGAATTATACCGGCAGGTGTGGGACGAGGCGCCCCTGGGCGGGGAGAACGCCGTGGCCGTACACATTCGGCATCTGCGTGAAAAATTGGAAATCGACCCGGCAAATCCCCGGTATATTAAGGTGGTTTGGGGTCACGGCTATAAACTGGAGGCAGGAAAATGAAAAAAGTGATGCAAAACAGCTTCCTCAAGGTACTGGTGGGCCTGCTGGCCGCAGGTCTCTTGGCGGGTGCGGTGTTTTACGGGGCTATCGGGGCGGCGTTTACCTTTTTTCCCATGAGCTCGGTGACTTCCTTTGCTCTGCGGGAAAGAACTGCGCAGGATATTTGGCAGATTGAAAACTATTATGAATTACAGGAGCGGGAAAATCGGGGAGACCCCCTGGCTCCGGGGGAGCAAGCGGCGCTCAAACAGTTGAAAGAGGACTTTGCCCCGGAAAATACCAACCTGCGCTACATGGTGAATGTGACGGGCCGGACTGAGCCCTTTACCAATTACCATGGAGAGCCCTATGTGGCAAAGAATACCCTGTACGATGTGCGGTATATCAACATGGAGGACTATCTGGAGCTCTACGGCGATACGGATTCCCTGCCGTTGCAGGCCATCCGGCACTGGGATGAGTACGACCCTGACCTGGGCCACGCGGTACAACGGGAGCAGGTAGAGCTGGGCATTTGGATTACGGCCTATGTGCTGCAGGACATGGCCGTGGAGGATGACTACAAGCAGGTGTATGACTTCTACAGCGGTATCGAAATCGACGCCCCTGCCCTCATTGATACGGCCATTCCCATGGCCGTTTGCAGTGCGCTGCTTCTTATCTTGCTGTGCTGCATGGCCGGTAGGAAAGAAACGGACGAAGAGGGAAACACCCGGACGCTTCCCGGCAGACTGCCCTGGGATGTGGGCCTTGCCCTGTTCGGCCTGCTGATTTTCGGCCTGGCGGCTTTGACCCTGCTTCTGGGGGACTACGCCATGAATATGGGTACTGCCGGGGGCTATGAAGCCCAGTTCCTCCGTACCCTGTCCTACGGCGCCGGTGGCCTGTGTGCTGCAGGCGGCCTGATTTTGGTGGGGCTGGTGGGCTGGATTGCCGGTCTGGTGAAGGCCCCCGGCTGGTGGAAAAACTGCCTGTGCGGCAGACTGCTGGCCATGGGCTGGAAGGGGCTTAAATTTGCAGCGCTGAAGCTCTGGGGCTGGCTGAAGATTCTGGGCCACGGCCTTAACCGCTGCGTGCACGCTCTGCCGCTCATCTGGAAGGCTGCCGTACTGTTCGGCGCTCTGGGCCTTGCACAGCTGCTCCTGGGCTTTATGGGCTATAGCGCAGCTGCGGTGGGCGGCGTTATCGGCTTCGTGGTGTCTGCGGCCATGATTCTCGTGTGCACCCAGCTAAAAGACCTGCAGGAAGCCGCCCGGCGCATTGCCGACGGCGACCTGGATTACCGGGTGGATACCAAATATATGGTGCTGGACATTAAGGATCACGCTGAAAACCTGAACCGCATCGGCGACGGCCTCAGCCGCTCCGTGGAGGAAAAGCTCCGCAGTGAGCGCATGAAAACGGAGCTCATTACCAATGTTTCCCACGACTTAAAAACGCCCCTCACCAGCATCGTAAACTATGTGGACCTGCTGAAAAAGGAAGACATTACCGGCACGGCAGGGGAGTACGTGGCGGTGCTGGATCGCCAGTCCGCCAGGCTCAAAAAGCTGACGGAGGACCTGGTGGAAGCCTCCAAGGCCTCCTCCGGAGCGCTGAATGTCACGGTGGAGCGGGTGAACCTGCTGGAACTGCTGGACCAGGCCCAGGCGGAATACGCCGAGCGCTTCGGCAAGGCCGGTTTGCAGACCATCGTGCATAAGCCCAAAGAAGAGGTGGAAGTGAGGGCCGACGGCCGCTATTTGTGGCGGGTGCTGGATAATCTGCTGGGCAATGCGGCAAAATATGCGATGCCCGGTACCCGTGTGTATCTGGACGTGCAGAAGCAGGAGCAAACTGCCGTGCTGAGCGTTAAAAATATGTCCCGTGAGTGTTTGGATGTTTCCGCCTCTGAGCTCATGGAACGCTTTGTCCGGGGCGACAGCTCCCGGCATACCGAAGGCAGCGGCCTGGGCCTTTCCATTGCCCAGAGCCTTATGAAGCTCATGGGCGGTACCCTGACCATCACCGTGGATGGGGACCTGTTCAAAGCGGAAATTACGCTGCCTCTGGCGTAAATCCCCGGTGAAAAAAGCCCCGAAAGGGGCTTTTTTCTGCTTGCATTTCGGTTTTGCCTCATGTATGCTATTTTAGAGTTGTATCGACAAAAATCGACAGATGTTGTGATAGATAAGGAGCAAAACCGTGAAACTGAAACGCTTTTTTGCGCTCCTGCTGGTGGTGTGCCTGGCCCTGACCATGACGGCCTGCAAGAAAACCGGCGGCGCATATACCTTAGTGGAAACCCTCAGTGAGGGCACCTTTGCCCTGGGCTTCCGCCACGAAGACCCCATTGCCGACTATGTGGAGGCCGCCATTAAGGTGCTGGCCGCAGGCGGCAAGGTATCGGAACTGGAAATGAAGTGGTTTAACGGAAACACCACGGACTTCCCCAAGGATTCCGGTGCGCTGCAGGAGCTGCCTCCGGCAACGCCCCGCACCCTCATTATGGGCCTTGACCCGGATAACTTCCCCATGAGCTACGTGAGCAACGATGTGTACATGGGCTTTGACGTGGAGCTGGCCCGGGCCGTGTGCGAGCTTTTGGGCTGGCAGCTGCAATTCAACGAAATTGACGACGAGAGCCGGGCTTATGTGGAGCTCAACTCCGGCAACGTGGACGTTGTCTGGGGCGGCATGATTCTGAACCCCGATGAAAAACTCTTTGACGTGCGCTGCCCCTACATGAAGAGCGGCTGCGTGCTGATTGTCCGCAGCGACAGTAAGCTGGCGAACATCCACAAGCTGGAGGGCAAGATTATCGGCATGAATTCCGGCGCCCGCTATCTGGACGCCTTGAAGGAAACCGAGCTCATTTATACCGCCGGACAGATTCAGATTACCGGCGAGGGCAACGACACCGTGTTCGACTGGCTGTTCAAGGGCCAGTTCGATGCCATCGTCACCGACGCCGTGACGGCAAAATATTTTATGCGCTGAGTAAAGCACCCCGAAAGGGGTGCTTTTTTCGCAGTTTGTCCCGGAAAAACCAGGGAAATCCCGGAGTTTTTTTCAAATCTCCATTTCCTTTTAGCCTGAATATGGTATAATACTGTGTCTAATCATACATAGGAGTAGTATCAACATGAGTAATAACACAATGTGGATTGCAAATAATTGGAAAGATTTTGAAGTTTTGGATTGCTCTAACGGCGAAAAGCTGGAGCGCTGGGGCGACTATTATCTGGTCAGACCCGACCCCCAGGCCATCTGGAACACCCCCAGAAAGGACCCCAAGTGGAAGACCCGCGACGCTTCCTATTCCCGCAGCAACACCGGCGGCGGTGCATGGAACAAGAGCCGTCTGCCTGAGCGCTGGACTGTGGATTACGGCGACCTCACCTTCAACGTAAAGCCCATGAACTTCAAGCACACGGGCCTGTTCCCCGAGCAGGCTGCCAACTGGGACTATGCCATGGAGAAAATCCGTACCGCAGGCCGTCCCATTAAGGTGCTGAACCTGTTTGCTTACACCGGCGGCGCAACCATTGCGGCACTTTCTGCCGGCGCCAGCGTCTGCCATGTAGACGCAGCCAAGGGCATGGTGGCCTGGGCAAAGGAAAACGCTGCTTCCTCCGGCGTGGCTGACCGCCCCGTCCGCTGGATTGTGGACGACTGCGCCCGCTTCGTGGAGCGCGAAATTCGCCGCGGCAATAAGTACGACGCCATCATCATGGACCCTCCCTCCTACGGCAGAGGCCCCGGCGGCGAAATCTGGAAGCTGGAAGAAAACCTCTGGCCCTTCGTGGAACTGTGCTCCAAGGTGCTCAGTGACGACCCCAGCTTCGTCATCATCAACTCTTACACCACCGGTCTTTCCCCCAGCGTACTGACCTATATCTGCGAGAGCATCTTTACCAAGAAGTTCGGCGGCCACTCCGAAAGCCGTGAGCTGGGCCTGCCCGTAAAGGATACCGGCCTGGTGCTGCCCTGCGGCGCCACCTGCCGCTGGGAGAAGTAAAAAAAGGATACCCAACTATGATTCGTGTAGAACATCTCAGTTATCAATATCAGGACTCTCAGGAAAACGCCGTCCGTGACGTTTCCCTGCACATCGAAAAGGGCAGCTTCGTGGCCATCCTGGGCCATAACGGCTCCGGTAAGTCCACCCTGGCCAAGCACTTCAACGGCATCCTGACCCCCACAGAGGGCAAGGTGTACGTTGCGGGCATGGATACCTCCGACCCGGAAAATCTGCTGAACATCCGCCGCACGGTGGGCATGGTTTTCCAGAACCCGGACAACCAGATTGTGGCCAACATTGTGGAAGACGACGTGGCCTTTGCCCCGGAAAACCTGGGCGTTCCCCCTGCTGAAATCCGTCAGCGGGTGGACGAGGCCCTGAAGCTGGTGGAAATGTATGACTACCGGCTCCACGCCCCCCATCTGCTGTCCGGCGGCCAGAAGCAGCGTGTGGCCATCGCAGGCGTTATTGCCATGCGTCCGGAGTGCATCGTGCTGGACGAAGCCACCGCCATGCTGGACCCCGTGGGCCGGCAGGAGGTCATCCGTACCATCACCAACCTCTGCCGCAACCAGGGCATCACCGTGGTGCACATCACCCATCACATGGAAGAGTGCATCGGCGCTGACCGTGTGGTCGTCATGAGCGGCGGCCAGGTGGTTGCCGACGGCAGCCCCGTGGACGTTTTTTCTCAGGTGGATATGCTCCGCAGCCAGGGCCTGACCGTCCCGGCCACCACGGACCTCATCGACCGCCTGAACCACCGCGGCATGCATCTGCCCATGAACGCACTGACCATTGAGGACTGCGCAGATGTGATTGCCGAAGCCCTGCTCCATCGCTGAACCTGCGGCACTTCCCAGGAGAAAAGGAACGACACATGACACCTATTTTGAAAATTGATGAGCTGACCCACAGCTACAGCGTGGGTACGCCCTTTGAGCATACGGCCATTGACCACATCAACCTGGAAATCCCCCAGGGCCAGTTCGTGGGCATCATCGGCCACACCGGCTCCGGCAAGTCCACCTTCATTCAGCACCTGAACGGTCTGCTGAAACCCACTTCCGGCACGGTTTATTACGAAGGCGAGGATATTTTCGCCTCCAAAATCGCCACCCGGGACGTCCGGTTCAAGGTGGGCCTGGTGTTCCAGTACCCGGAATACCAGCTGTTTGAAGAAACCGTTTATGCCGACATCGCCTTCGGCCCCAAAAACCAGAAGCTCTCCGAGTCCGAAATCGACGAGCGTGTCCGTGAGGCCGCCAAGTTCGTGGGCGTGGAGGAATCCTGGTTCGACCAGTCTCCCCTGGAGCTCAGCGGCGGCCAGAAGCGCAGAGTGGCCATTGCAGGCGTTCTGGCCATGCGGCCCGGCGTTCTGGTTCTGGACGAGCCCACTGCGGGCCTGGACCCTGAGGCCAGAGAGAGCCTGTTTAAAAACATCGAAGAATACCGCCAGTCCACCGGCTCCACCGTGCTGCTGGTCACCCACAGCATGGATGACATTGCCCGCATTGCCGACCGCCTGATTGTGATGCACCACAGCAAGGTGGTTATGGACGGCACCCCTGAGGAGGTCTTTTCCCACCCAGAAGAACTGACGGGTATGGGCCTGACCGTCCCCATGGCCACCCAGATCGCCATGGCGCTGCGTAAGCGGGGCGTGGACGTGGGCGAAGCCATTTATACCACCAACTACCTCAGCAAGCTGCTGATGCAGTGGAAGGAGGAACACGGTGCTTAAAGACATTACTTTGGGTCAGTATTTCCCCGGTGACAGCATTATTCACCGGCTGGACCCCCGTACTAAGCTGATTCTCGTCATCATGTATATCGTGGCCCTGTTTATGGCTAAGAGCTTCGTGGGCTACGCCGTGATGATGCTGATTTTTG
>SAMEA104404106__coassemble_457_pt1 | contig 42733 bp, 32 predicted proteins | sample SAMEA104404106__metabat2_high_PE_053 | metagenome-assembled genome bin SAMEA104404106 (sample SAMEA104404106) | Balaenoptera acutorostrata
AGTGGTGGAGCCCATGGAACCAGCGTGACGGTGAACAGGTCCGCCGCCGTGAGTCATGGGGGTACGACGTGCGTTGTAGCGCTTAACTACGCCAGCGTAGCCGTGGCCCTTGCTGATGCCGGTAACGTCAACCTTTTCGCCTTCAGCGAAGGTGTTTGCCATCAGTACGTCGCCTACGTTCAGGCTGGAAGCGTCTTCCAGACGGAATTCCTTCAGGTGCTTCTTGTACATCAGGTTGTTCTTGTCCAGGTGACCCTTAGCGGGCTTGGTCATCTTTCTTTCAGCTACGTCTTCAAAGCCGAGCTGAACGGAAGAGTAGCCGTCCTTTTCCACTGTCTTCAGCTGAGTAACAGTGCAGGGGCCGGCTTCGATGACAGTAACAGGGATTACCTTGCCTGCCTCGTCGAAGATCTGAGTCATACCGATCTTCTTGCCAATAATGGCCTTTTTCATAGTATTTCCTCCTTAAGGTTATTGGTCAGCTCGCTTAGGCTTAGTGCCAAGAGGCTGCTGACATGACCCTGTCCGCATTCGCAAGCTGCGGACGATTGGGTGTTAACGGATGGATGGGTTTTGCTTACAGCTTGATTTCGATTTCAACGCCTGCGGGCAGCTCCAGGCTCATCAGGGAGTTTACAGTGTCCTGAGTGGGAGCAATGATGTCGATCAGACGCTTGTGGGTGCGACGCTCAAACTGTTCGCGGCTGTCCTTGTACTTGTGAGTAGCACGCAGGATAGTTACGATTTCCTTCTCGGTGGGGAGAGGAATGGGACCGGAAACCTTAGCGTTGGAACGCTTAGCGGTTTCTACGATGGTTGCTGCAGCCTGGTCGATCAGCTGGTGATCGTAGGCCTTCAGACGGATGCGAATAGAATTCTTCTGTGCCATGATTTTTTCCTCCGATATTCGTACGATAATTTTCCTTTTTCGGCGACATTGGCTAACGCCGGAAAAGTTTGTCGTACGGATGAAACTTTTCCATACACTCAACCGTGCGTATCAGGTCTAGCCCGAAAAACAAACCGGCTTCGGAACTAGGTCTACGCAGACTGCGTGTTTCCTCAGCAAGTTCTTTCGGCGTTGCCCCCACAGGAGCTGACCTACTTGAAACTTTGCCGTCCATTCTTTTGGCCGGTTCATCCGTGCCAGCGATATACGCTCGCATGGAAAAGTCTCAGCCGCCCGATTCCCCAGCGGATTTACCGCCAGCGGACATACTCCACTGAAGTTACCTCGTTTCCGAGCAATCTCCAGCTTCATCGCATATTGCGCCCTAAGCGCTCATCTAAGATACCAAACATAACCCTAAATGTCAAGGGTATTATTCGGTTTTTTGTCTGATTTTCGCAGATTTTTTTGTAAAGATTGAACATTTATCATTATGCACAGCCGGGGCCGGGTTTAAACGGCTTTCCTTGTACTATTTTTTACGCACGGAAGCGTGTGCAGAGCTTTGTGCGCTTTCCGGGGGCCCGGATTTTACTGGCATATATATTATAATGTATAAAGCACTGCCCCGGCCGGAGAACATCCCGGTCGGGGCAGTATGCAGTGCCTATTATATATAATGTATAGGCTTACAGGTTTTCGGGGGTAAAGGCTTCGGGCAGCAGCTCACGCAGGGTGAAGGTGCGGAAGGCGCCGTCGTTTCTGCCAATCACCAGATCCATGTCCAGATTGAACTCGGCCATGAACTGGCGGCACTGGCCGCAGGGAGAGCAGTAGGTATCGCCGTCGGGGCTGTAAATGGAAATCCGGGCGAAGTCCTTGTGGCCTTCGCTGACGCCCTTGAGCATAGCCGTACGTTCAGCGCAGATGGCGCAGCCATAAGCGGCGTTTTCTACGTTGCAGCCGGTGTATAGGGTACCGTCGCTGCATTCTACAGCAGCGCCCACCCGGAAGTGGGAATAGGGGGAATACGAGAAAGTGGCAGCTTCTTCTGCCTTTTTCAGCAATTCTTCATTGGTCAGCATAGTCGTTCTCCTTTTATTCGTGGTCAGCCCTGGGCTTCGGTGTCTCCCCCAGTTTCTGCGGGAGCCGCACTGGGTTCGGGGCTGGCAGTAGGTGCAGGGGGTGCGCTGGGCTTGGGGCTCACATCGGTCTTATCGGTCTTGTCGCCTTCAGCGTCGCCGTCTTCGGATTCAGTGGTCTGATTGCCTTCCAGCTTGGCCTGTTCCTTGGCCAGCTTCTTGTCCACACCGTCGCCCAGGTTGATGGTCCAGTTTCTGAAGTTGTAGAACACGTTGAACTGGGTGGGCTCCAGGCCGGATACCACGTCACGGTGGGTCAGCACCTGCTGTTCTTCAAAGCAGATGGGAATAATGGGTGCCTGGTCCACAATGTACTGGCACATGGCGTCGCACATCTGGCGGCGTTCCGTTTCGGAGGGGGACTTGAGGAAGGCGTGAATGACCTCGTAGAAGTTGGGGTCCGTAATGTTGTAGAAGTTCTTGAGGCCGTTGGTGGTCAGCATGTCCGTCAGGTTGAAGTCCGCAGTCAGGCGGATTTCGCCGTAGAACATATCATAGTCGCCCTCAACGATGGCGTTCAGATAGTCGGTCCAGCTGAGCTGGCGAACCTTTACCGGCACGCCGATGGCAGTGAGGTCCTCGGCAATGCGTTTGGCTGCCTTAACCTTGTCCGTATTATCGGAAGGCACCACAAAGTCCAGCTCGATTTCCGCAATACCGCCGGGCAGCTGATATTCCAACATACCGTCGTTGTCATAGTCCTGTACACCTGCGCCGTTCAGGGCGTTGAGGGCCATAATGCGGTCGAACTTGTAGCGCTCGGCCATGGAATGGTTGTACAGGCTGTTCACGGGGCTAATGGGCATGGTGGCCACAACAGCGGAGTCGTTCAGAATGTTATGCACAATGTATTCCCGGTCCACAATGTAGTTGAAGGCATAGCGGTAGGTGCTGTAGCAAGTGAAGTCGCCTTCCATGTTGAAGCCGATGTACTGCATATTGGTGGTGGGGAAATGCCGGATTTCGTTGTTGCTACCGAAGCCCAGGCGGGACAGGCTAGTGGGGTCATTGATAACCAGGTCCAGCACGGAGGTACTGTAGTCAGCAATTTTTTCTTCCGGGGTGCCGTTGGGCTGCAGGTAGATGACGTCAATGGGGGTGTCATCCACGAAGCGGTAGTCCTCGTACTTCTCCAGTTTGGTCTTATCCTCGCTGAACACATAAGGGCCGGTGCCGGGAGGGGTCTTGCTGTCAGAGTTGGCCTTTACCACGGGGACGTTGAGGCACCGGGGGAACATATAGTTGGTGTCTGCCAGGGTAATCATGAGGGTGTCCTCGTCCATGGCGGAAATACCCCAAATTTTGTTCAGTCTGGCAGCGTACACGTCATTGGACCGGGCTCTGTTCAGAGAGTAGGCCAGGTCGGCCGCCGTGACGTTGGTTCCGTCGTGGAAGGTGATGCTGGTGTCGATGGTGAAGAACCAGCTGGTGCCGTTATCCGTATCCCAGGCAGAAATGACATTGGGAATGGGATTATAGTCCTGGTCCAGCTCCACGGCGAACTCATACACCAGGCAGTCCACAATGTAGTTGGCAGAGCTCTTGGTGGTCAGGGGGTTCAGACTGGCGTCCGGGTCATAGCCCAGAGAGAACAGGTCGTCCTGGGCCTTGACGGCAACCGTGCTCTGGTTGGGGTCAATATCAGCGGCATCGTCAGCCGCCTCGTCCTCCTTGTCCTTACCGCAGGCAGTCATGGTCAGCACCATGGCCGTAGCCAGCAGCAGGCAGAGGCTCCGTTTCAGTTTTTCAGTCATAAGCAATATCCTCTTACAGCATAATCATGGCAGCCTGGTTCCCCCGCTCGCCCTTGGTGACCCGGTGGGACCAGTATTTATCCGGGGAGCACATGGTGCATTCGTCGGAGATGACAATATGGTCTTCCGGCACCCCCAGCTGCTGCAGACGCCGGGCGATAGCGCCCCGCAGGTCCACATAGAACTTACCCTCAGCCTCAGCCGGACGGATCAGGCCCTCATGGTCATGGGGCAGCAGGGCCCGGATGGCCTCCGGCACTTCGGGGCCCACTTCAAAGCAGCAGTACCCGATGGCTGCGCCGATGGCGCACTGCATCTGGCTGGGTTCAGCCCCCAGGGACTGCATTTTCTCCACCGTCACGCCCATAATGTCCTTTACCGTAGGCCGCCAGCCGCAGTGTACGGCCGCAGCCACGCCGTTTTTGGCGTCATGGATGAGCAGGGGCACGCAGTCGGCCACGAAGGCCAGAATGGCCAGGCCCTTACAGTTCGTCACCAGGCCGTCGGCTTCATAGGGTACCGGGGTCATTAGGGTGTGGATGTCTGCCTCGGTGGCAATCCGCACTGCATTGCCGTGTACCTGCCGGGTAAAGACCAGGCGGTCGGTATCAATGCCGGTGGCCGCCTTGATTCTGCGATAATTCTCAATGACATTTTCCGCAGTGTCTCCCCGGTTCTCCCCCAGATTCATGGAGGCAAGTGCCCCGGTGCTCACGCCGCCCCAGCGGGTAGTGAAGCAGTGGCAGGCCGAGATATTCGGTGCTGTCATATAGGTTACACCCTGGTGTTCATTTTGGATGAATGTCATAGGAAGTTCCTTTCTATATTATATAAGGTAGGGGCTTACTTATTTTTGCCGCAGCAGTCCTTATACTTCATGGGCAGGCCGTTGGGACGCAGCTTGCCGCAGGGGCAGGGATCGTTTCTGCCGATCTTTTTCTGCTTTCTCATGGGCTGCTTCTTCACGGTGCCGTCACCGGCGGGGGTGTTGGCCTGTGCTACGGCTTTACGTTCCAGGGTGGTATTCTGGCGCACCTGAACAGTGAACATTCTGCGGACGGTTTCGTGACGGATGCCGTCGGTCATGTCCTCGAACATGGCGAAGCCTTCCTTCTTGTATACGTCGATGGGCTTCTGGTTAGCGTAAGCCTGCAGGAACACGCCGTCCTTCAGGTCGCTCATGGCGTCGATGTGCTCCATCCAGTATTCGTCAACTACACGCAGCATAACCACACGTTCCAGCTCACGCATGAGGCTGGTGCCGTCGGGCAGCTTGCCGAAGGCCTCTTCACGGGCTTCATACACCTTGTCGGCCTTGGCGCAGACCAGTTCTTCCAGCTGATCCTGGGTCAGGCCGGAGAAACTCTCGGGCGCAATTTCGCCATGAACCAGGAACAGACCCTCGAAGGGCTTGAGCACTTCGTTCAGTTCTTCCTGATTGGTGGGCATGCCCTGGCCGCAGCCCTCGGCGATGGTGGAGGAAATGAAGTCCACAATCATGCCGTCGATGCTGCTGTGCAGGTCTTCGCCGTCCAGAACCTTGCGGCGCTGGTCGTAAATGATGTTTCTCTGGGTATTCATGACGTCGTCAAATTCCAGCACGCTCTTACGGGACTGGAAGTGACGGGATTCAACGGTTTTCTGTGCCTGTTCCAGGGCATTGGTCAGCATCTTGTTTTCCAGAGGCATATCCTCTTCTACCTTCAGGGTATCCATCATGCCCTTCACACGGTCAGAGCCGAACAGACGCATAACGTCGTCGGTCATGGCCAGGAAGAAGCGGCTTTCGCCGGGGTCGCCCTGACGGCCGGAACGGCCTCGCAGCTGGTTATCAATACGTCTGGACTCGTGGCGCTCGGTGCCAATGATATACAGACCGCCTGCAGCACGGACACGTTCTGCCTCGGCCTCGATTTCGGGCTTAATGCGCTCCAGGCTCTCCTGGTACATCTTACGGGCGTCCAGGATTCTCTGGTTGTCGCTGTCAGCATAGCCCACAGCCTCGGCGATGATTTCTTCTTCATAGCCGTATTTCCGCAGGGCCTGCTTGGCCAGATACTCGGCGTTGCCGCCCAGCATAATATCGGTACCACGACCGGCCATGTTGGTGGCAATGGTCACAGCGCCGAACTTACCGGCCTGGGCAATGATTTCTGCTTCCTTCTCGTGGTTCTTTGCGTTCAGCACATTGTGAGGGATGCCGGTCTTTTTCAGCAGATCGGACACCAGCTCACTCTTTTCAATGGAAACGGTGCCCACCAGAACGGGCTGACCCTTCTTGTGGCATTCCTGAATCTGGTTGATGATGGCACGGTACTTGCCGATGTCATTCTTGAACATGACGTCTTCCCGGTCAATACGCTTTACGGGGCGGTTTGTGGGGATGGCGATAATATCCAGCTTGTAAATGGCGGCAAATTCTTCTTCCTCGGTCATGGCGGTACCGGTCATGCCGGACAGCTTGCCATACAGACGGAAATAGTTCTGGAAGGTGATGGTGGCCAGGGTCTTGTTTTCCCGCTGGACGTTCACGTGTTCCTTAGCTTCCAGGGCCTGGTGCAGACCTTCGCTGTAACGGCGGCCGGGCATAATACGGCCGGTGAACTCGTCAACAATGAGCACTTCCCCGTCTTTGACCACATAGTCAATGTCCCGCTTCATGATGCCGTGGGCACGCAGAGCCTGGTTAATATGGTGGTACAGGGTGGAGTTTTCAATATCGGACAGGTTTTCGATGCCGAAGAAGCTCTCGGCCTTCTTGATGCCCCGCTGAGTCAGGGTTGCGGTACGGGCCTTTTCGTCGACGATGTAGTCGGCGTCCAGGTTTTCGTCGTCCTCTTCCTTGCGGTCAACGGTGGTGTACATCTGGCACTTGAGCATGGAAACAAAGTTTTCAGCCAGACGGTACATATCGGTGGACTCATCGCCCTGGCCGGAAATAATCAGAGGGGTACGGGCTTCGTCAATCAGAATGGAGTCCACTTCGTCCACGATGGCAAAGGCGTGGCCGCGCTGTACAACGCTGCTCTTATAAATGGCCATGTTGTCACGCAGGTAGTCAAAGCCCATTTCATTATTGGTACCGTAGGTAATATCGGCAGCGTAAGCGGCCTTGCGCTCATCGGCAGGGATATCGTGGATAATCAGACCGACGCTGAGACCCATGAAGCGGTAAACCTTACCCATCCACTCACTGTCACGCTTAGCCAGGTAGTCGTTCACGGTGACGATGTGCACGCCCTGACCGGTCAGTGCGTTGAGGTAAGCAGGCAGAACAGCCACCAGGGTCTTACCTTCACCGGTACGCATCTCGGCAATACGGCCCTGATGCAGAACGATACCGCCCACAACCTGTACACGGTAGGGCTTCATGCCCAGTACACGCCAGCAGGCCTCACGGGCAGCAGCAAAGGCTTCGGGCAGCAGATCGTCCAGGGACTCACCGCCGGCGTAGCGCTGCTTAAATTCTTCGGTCTTTGCCTTCAGCTGCTCGTCAGTGAGCTGGCCATAGGCTGCATCCAGAGCCATAACCTTATCGGCAATGGGGTTAACACGCTTTAATTCTCTGTCGGAATGGGTACCGAACAGCTTCTGAAAAAATCCCATAATATAGGAAACCGCCTTTCGCAGTAATTTTTTACTTATAATAAGGTATATTCATAAGAATTCAGTGTATTATATCATGTAATGATGAACAAAAAAAGTCAATTTCATGAATTCCCCGGTTTCCCTTCAAAAGTTTTTTCAAAAAAGTTGAAACTAAGTGTTGACAAGTGCTATTTTCCATGATATTATAACCAAGCTGAAAGTCAGTCACCCATAAAAATGCGGGTGTAGTTCAATGGTAGAACACCAGCCTTCCAAGCTGGTCACGTGGGTTCGATTCCCATCACCCGCTCCATTGAAGGTTCACCTCGAGTGCAGTTGATATGCGCCAATAGCTCAGTTGGATAGAGCAACTGCCTTCTAAGCAGTAGGTCGGGGGTTCGAATCCCTCTTGGCGTACCATTTTCCTTTCGGCAAGTTCATATGGTGGGTATAGCTCAGTTGGCAGAGCACCGGATTGTGGTTCCGGGTGTCGTGGGTTCGAGCCCCATTACCCACCCCATATTCAACGAAGGGATCCATAGTGATCCCTTTTTCACCACCTACTCATAGGGGTGTAGCCAAGCGGTAAGGCAAGGGACTTTGACTCCCTCATTCGTTGGTTCGAGTCCAACCATCCCTGCCAATTCGGTTTTACCGGTTGTCATCCGTAAAAAACTTTATTCTGCCCCATGCCCCAGTAGCTCAGTCGGCAGAGCACCTGCCTTTTAAGCAGGGTGTCCGGGGTTCGAATCCCCGCTGGAGCACCAAAAGCCTTGAAACATCTGTTTCAAGGCTTTTTTGTTTCCCGATATGGGCGGATATCCCCCGTAAGCTGAGATATCTGTGGAAAGCCCACCAAATTGTGGAATGCTTTCCTTCCGGCGGGCTGTTTGCGGCTTCGGATGCACCAAATTTCCACATGTGTGGAAAACTGACCATATTTGCCCCATCTTTAGAATATACTGTATCGCATCCTGCAAACCTTAACGGTACGCTAATGTTATACATTATATAATAAGGTAAGAGGTAGGCATAAAAATGTCCTGTGTCTCTTGGCACAGGACATTTTTATTATTCGCCGGAAGCCTCAGGCGCGCTTATCCAGCCAGGACAGAACATCGGCATAAACCTCGTTCCGGTTGATTTCGTTCAGCAGCTCGTGGCGGGCATTGGGATACAGCTTCATCTGCACATCGCTCATGCCGCAGTCCAGGAACATCTTGTAGGCACGCAGTACGCCCTTGCCGTCCTCACCTACAGGATCGGCGTCGCCGGAAATGAACAGTACCGGCAGATTCTTGGGCATATGCTCCACATTGCTCTTGGCGCTGATGAAGCTCAGGCCCCGGAGCATCTCCGATACCAGACCTGCCGTGGGCACAAAACCGCACAGGGGATCGTCAATATAGGCGTCTACCACTGCGGGGTCACGGGAAAGCCAGTCATAGCTGGTGCGGACAGTATCGAAGTTCTCGTTATAATTGCCGAACATCAGCTTATTGAGCAGGTCAGAGCGGAAGGATGCGCCGTGACGGCGGATTTCCAGCTTCGTCAGGGCACGGCCGCCCATAATCACCGGCAGCAGCTGGTTGCCAGTGCCGCACAGCACTGCACCGCTGAGCACTTCCCCGTGCTTAATGAGGAAGGTACGGCTCAGGAAGCTGCCCATGCTGTGTCCGAACAGGAAATGGGGCACATCGGGATACTCTCTGGCTGCCAGATTATGGACCGTGAGCATATCGGCCACCATGGCATTCCAGCCGTTGGATTCGCCCACATAGCCCAGGTCGGCAGCACTGGCTGCACTCTTGCCGTGGCCGATGTGGTCATTGGCAAATACGGCGTAGCCCTCAGAGGCCAGGAACTGCATAAAGGCGTCGTAGCGCTCCACATATTCGGCAATGCCGTGTGCAATCTGCACCGTAGCCTTTACGGGGCCTTCGGGCCGCCAGGAACGGACATAAATTTTACTCACCCCGTTGTTGGAGCCAAACGTATATTCTTTCAGTAGCTGCATGGTCTCAGCCTCCTCATTATTCATATTCTAATTGTATAACCAAGAGGGGCCCGCGTCAAACGAATTTTCTGTAAAGTCTTTGCTGCAAAGACCTTGTGCGCCCTAAAAAGAACATGATCAAAGGGCAGCCCGATTGGTATATTCTGCACGAATTTTGACACATACGTGAAAACACACGGAATCGTTGGGAAATGCCCCAGAATTTGCGGTGAAAAAACGTATTTCCCGAAAAATTTTCAGCTATTTAACAAAATCGCTCCACTTTATTACGTGGGGCAATAAAAAAATGTATATTTTTGTTGAAATTTTATGCGTAGTAGAGTATACTATTACCCTGTACACTAGTATTATATTATCACAGCAACGCAATAAAGCGATGAAGTGTGAAGAGCAACAGTCCAGGAAAGGTCGCAGAGGGACCCTGCTGCAGGGAAAAAACGATGCAGCCCAGAGGCGATGGCTGTATGGTTTTTTCTCTGCAACTCTTGCAATGGCAGATGTGTGTGGCACTTGTGTGCGAAAAATCAATAAGGCGGTATAAACATGAACTCGAAAGAAATAGTCTACATTCTCAAAAGAATTCTGTTGGCGATCGTTACCGTTTGGGTAGTAATCACCATCACCTTCTTTGTATCCCGTGCAGTTCCCGGCGGCCCCTTCATGGGTGAAAAGGCCATGTCCGAAGCTGCCCAGGCTGCTCTGGAAGCAAAATACGGCTTTGATAAGCCCATTATGGAACAGTACTTCACTTACCTCAAGGACATTGTGCTGCACTTCGACTTCGGTCCTTCCGTTAAGCAGCGCGGTCAGAGCGTAGTGGATATCATCAGCCGCGGTCTGCAGGTCAGCGCAAAGCTGGGTGTGTCCGCAGCCTGTCTGGCAGCTCTGCTGGGTATTCCCCTGGGCGCCGTTGCAGCCCTGCGACGCAACACCTTCACCGACCGTGTGATCATGGTGTTCTCCACCGCAGCAGTTTCCATGCCCGGCTTTATTATGGGCTCGCTTCTGCTCCTGGTGTTTGCGCAAATTCTGAATATTCTGCCGGCTAACGGTGAAACCGCTGCCGGTCTGATCCTTCCCATCATCACCCTGTCCCTGTCCCCCATGGCGCAGATCACCCGACTGACCCGCTCGTCCATGCTGGACGTTCTGGGCCAGGACTACATCCGCACCGCTAAGGCAAAGGGCGTATCCGGCAAGAAGATCATCTTCAAGCACGCACTGAAGAATGCGCTGATTCCCGTAATCACCTACTTCGGTCCCATGCTGGCTTACATCGTCACCGGCTCTCTGGTCGTTGAAAAGATCTTCGCCGTCAACGGCATCGGCCGTGCCTTCGTCAACTCCATCACCGCTCGTGACTACCCCCTGATTATGGGTACCACCATCGTGCTGGCAACGCTGATTGTTGTGATGAACCTCGTGAGCGACATCCTGTACAAGGTCGTCGATCCTCGCATCAACCTGGAATAATATAGGAAGGAAATCGAACCAATGAATCTCGAAAAATTGTCTTTACATCCTGACCTGGACTGCTTCGCTCCTGCAAGCGCCGAGGAAAAGGAATATATGGTACAGATGCGCCCCTCCTCCACGTTCTTCAAGGACGGCGTAAAGCGTCTGCTGAAGAACAAGGTGGCCACCGTCAGCTTCATCATCATCGTGCTGATTACCCTGTCCTCCATCCTCATCCCCATGTTCTGGCCCTATGCCTACGACGCACAGCTGGGTGTTACCCCCGGTAAGCCCGTAGACGCCAGCTACGCAAACCTGAGCCCCATGGAATATGGCAGAACCGAAATCGCCCGTATGGATGCCGGTGAGAAGGTATTCCCCCATCTGTTCGGCACCGACGCTGCCGGCCGTGACTACTTCATCCGTGTAGTCTACGGCGCTCGCATCAGCCTGTCCGTCGGCCTGTTTGCGTCCCTCATCGTTCTGGTCATCGGTATGACCGTCGGTTCCATCGCCGGCTACTGCGGCGGTAAGGTGGACCTGGTCATCATGCGTATTGTTGACGTTATCTACTCCCTGCCCGATATGCTGATGGTTATTCTGCTGTCCGCTGTACTGAAGGAAGCCCTGGCCGGTATCATCGCCGGTACGGTTCTGGAAAAGCTGGGCGCAAATATGATCAGCCTCTTCCTGGTGTTCGGTCTGCTGTACTGGGTATCCATGTCCCGTCAGATCCGTGGCCAGATTCTCTCCCTGCGTGAGCAGGAATACGTGCTGGCCGCTCAGGCTACCGGTGCTCCCGGCAAGTGGATCATCATGAAGCACCTGATTCCCAACTGCATCAGCGTGGTCATCATCTCCACCGCTCTGCAGATTCCCTCCGCAATTTTCACCGAAAGCTACCTGTCCTTCCTGGGCCTGGGCGTAAACGCTCCCATGCCTTCCCTGGGCTCTCTGGCCTCCGATGCACTTAACGGCATGAGCTCCTACCCCTCCAGACTGGTAATTCCCGCAATCGTCATCTCCCTGATTGTTCTTTCTCTGAACCTGTTCGGCGATGGCCTGCGCGACGCATTCGACCCCAAACTGAACGGCTAAGAAAGGAAAAGGTAGAGAAATGGCACTTTTAGAAGTAAATGATTTGCACACCTCCTTCTTCACCGACGCCGGTGAAGTCAAGGCGGTCAACGGTGTGTCTTTTAGCCTGGACCGCGGTAAGGTTCTGGGCATTGTAGGTGAGTCCGGCTCCGGTAAGTCCGTCACCGCTTACTCCATTATGCAGATTCTGGCAGGCACCGGTAAGATTATCGGCGGCTCCATTAAGCTGGACGGCCAGGAACTGGTCAATGCCGGCGAAAAGGTCATGAAGGACGTGCGAGGCAATAAGGTCTCCATCATCTTCCAGGACCCCATGACCTCTCTGAACCCCACCCAGACCATCGGCAACCAGCTGATGGAAGCAATCCTCCTGCACACCGGCCGCAATAAGCAGCAGGCACATGACCGTGCAGTGGAAATGCTGGGCCTGGTAAACATCAACGAGCCCGAAAAGCGTATGAAGCAGTACCCCTTCGAGCTGTCCGGCGGTATGCGTCAGCGTGTCATGATTGCTATGGCCCTGGCCTGCGAGCCTGACATCCTCATCGCCGACGAGCCCACCACCGCACTGGACGTTACCATTCAGGCCCAGATTCTGGACCTGATGAAGCAGCTGCAGGAAGAGCTGGGCATGGCCATCATCATGATCACCCATGACCTGGGTGTTGTGGCACAGATGTGCGACGAAGTCATCGTTATGTACGCCGGCTCCATCTGCGAGCAGGGCACTGCCGACGAGATTTTCTACAATCCCTGCCACGAATACACCAAGGGTCTGCTGCGTTCCATCCCCACCACCGCTTCCAGCGGTAAGCTGCACCCCATCACCGGTACCCCCATCGACCTGCTGAACATGCCCAAGGGCTGCCCCTTCGCCCCCCGCTGCGACGCTGCCATGAAGATTTGCATTCAGGAGCGCTGCGAGAGAATCCGCATCAATGAAAACCACCAGGCAGGCTGCTGGATGAACATCAAAAAGGGCATCGAAGACGGCAGCATTCAGTACCCCACGACTAAGGAAGGTGACGCAAAGTGACTAACAACGTGAACGAAACCCCTCTGATTGAGGTTAAGAACCTGAAGGAGTACTTCGACATCAGCGTCGGCGCCTTCAAGACAAAGCCCCTGAAGGCTGTTGACGGTGTATCCTTCTCCATCAAGCGTGGCGAAACTCTGGGTCTGGTAGGCGAATCCGGCTGCGGCAAAACCACCGTAGGCCGTACCCTGCTGCACCTATACAAGCCCACTGACGGCGAAATCTGGTACAACGGCAAGAAGATTGAAACCAAGGAAGACATCAAGGAGTTCCGCAAGAAGGCCACCATGGTTTTCCAGGACCCCTACTCCTCCCTGAACCCCCGTATGACCGTATCCGACATCATCGGCGAGCCTCTGGATGTACACCATATGTACAAGACCAAGCAGGAGCGTCAGGAGCGTATCCTGGAGCTCATGGGCCACGTCGGTCTGAACAGTGAGCACGCCAGCCGCTACGCTCACGAATTTTCCGGCGGTCAGCGTCAGAGAATCGGCATTGCCCGTGCTCTGGCCGTAAACCCCGACTTTATTGTCTGTGACGAACCTGTATCCGCTCTGGACGTATCCATCCAGGCACAGGTCATCAATATGTTTGAGGAACTCCAGGAAAAGCTGGGCCTGACCTATCTGTTCATCGCCCATGACCTGCTGGTTGTGCGCCACATCTCCGACCGCATTGCCGTTATGTACCTGGGCAAGATGGTTGAGCTGGCCGATGCAGACGAGATTTACAATCACCCCCTGCACCCCTACTCCCAGTCCCTGCTGTCCGCAGTTCCCATTCCCGACCCCAAGATTGCCCGTGCAAACCAGCGCATCGTGCTGGAGGGCGATATCCCCAGCCCCCTGAACGCTCCTTCCGGCTGCCCCTTCCGCACCCGCTGCCGCTATGCCTGCGACAAGTGTGCAGAAAGCATGCCTGAATTCAAGGAAGTTCAGCCCGGACATTTCGTTGCTTGTCATCGTGTAAACGAAATCAACTAATCCGAAATTGAGACACGTTCTTCGGAGTATTGGTTTCCTCCGGAAAGCGTGTTTTAATAAATACGTTTTGAAAGGAACGATAATGATGAAAAAGACTATTGCTATGCTCCTGGCTCTCGCTATGATGCTTAGCCTGGTCGCTTGCGGCGGCGGCTCTGACGCCAAGGCTCCCGCAAACCCCAACTCTCTGGCCGTATGCCTGGCTTCCGAGCCCGACACCATCGACCCCGCTCTGAACTCCACCGTTGACGGTGCTACCCTGTGTGCGCACCTGTTCTCCGGCCTGGCAAAGTGGGTTCAGGACGGCAACAAGACCGTCATTGCTCCCGACGCAGCAGTTGAGCTGCCCGAAGGCGTTGTGAACGCTGACGGCACCGTCACCTACACCTACACTCTGCAGGATGCAACCTGGTCCGACGGCCAGCCCGTAACCGCAGGCGACTTCGAGTTCGCTTGGAAGCGCGCTGCTTCCACCGAGCTGGGTTCCGACTACGGCTACATGTTCGACGTTGTTAAGGGCTACCCCGACGACCTGGCTGTCTCCGCTCTGGACGACAAGACCCTGGAAGTTACCCTGAACAACCCCGTAGCTTACTGGAACGAGCTGCTGGCTTTCCCCTGCTACTTCCCCACCCGTGAGGACGTAGTTGCCGACGAAGCGTGGGCAACCGAACCTGCTACCTACGTTTCCAACGGTATGTACACCATGACCGCTTGGAGCCACAACTCCGTCATCACCCTGACCAAGAACGAAGCTCACTACGCTGCTGACGAAGTCACCATGCCCGAGATTAAGTTCTACCTGTCCGATGACTCCAACAACATGCTGACCAACTTCAAGAAGGGCGACTGGCAGCTGATCGACGACGTTCCCACCAACGAAATCAGCGCTCTGAAGGCTGACTACCCCGAAGAGTTCGTTATCGCTGGCCAGATCGGTACCTACTACACCTGCTGGAACGTGAACGAAAACCTGCTGCCCGCATCCAGCACCCTGACCGGCGCTGAGAAGATGGCTGCTGAAGCTGAAATCCGCAGAGCTCTGTCTCTGGTTCTGGACCGCACCTACATCGCTGACGAAATCGCTCAGGCTGGCCAGGTTCCCGCTCCTTCCTTCGTGGCAATGGGCATGAAGAACCCCGACGGCACTGAATTCTACACCACCTCCGGTGACAGCGAAGAATTCGACGGCTACTACAACGTAGATCCCGCAGCCTTCAACGACAACTTTGCACAGTGCATTGAAATCCTGAAGAAGTACTACACCTTCGACGAAGCTACCGGTATGTTCACCGATATGCCCACTCTGACCTACCTGTACAACACCGGTGAGGCTCACAAGGCTATTGCAGAATACATCCAGTCCGCATTTGCTTCCGTCGGCCTGAACCTCCAGCTGGAAAACCAGGAGTGGAAGACCTTCCTGAACACCAGAAAGGACGGCCAGTTCGCTATCGCTCGTAACGGTTGGGTTGCTGACTTCTCCGACCCCATCTGCTTCCTGGATATGTGGATCACCACCTCCGGCAACAACGACGTACAGTTCGGTAAGGGCGAGCACGCTGACCTGGCTATCTACGACCTGGATCTGACCAGCTACGGTTACGACATCAAGGTTGAAGACGGCACTTGGGCAGAAACCTACGACGTTCTGATCGACACCATCAAGACCTGCACTGACAACGAAGCTCGTTACGCAATGATGCACGTTGCAGAAGACATGCTGATGGAAACCGGCTGCATTATGCCTCTGTACTTCTACACTGACATTTACATGGTGAACAGCGCTCTGCAGGGCTTCTTCTCCAACCCCCTGGGCTACAAGTTCTTCATGTACTCCACTCTCGAAGCTTAAATTGTTCACGGAAACCAACTCAGCTTTTTGCTGAGCGTACCATTTAAAATTCGGCCCCCGGAACCTTACGTTCCGGGGGTTTTTATTTGTCCCGGGCCCATACCCTCCCAGACGCAAAAAAGCGCTCTCTGATGCTTTCAGAGAGCGCTTTACGTCTATTTACTGTTTATTCGCCTTCGGCCATGCGATAGCCCACGCCCACCTCGGTGAAGAGGTACTTGGGCTCCGCGGGATTCTCCTCAATTTTCCGGCGGATGTTGGCCATGTTCACCCGGAGAATCTGGTTATCCCCTCCGGCTCTGGGGCCCCACAGTTCCTTCATGATGTAATCATAAGTGAGCACCTTACCGGCGTACTTGGCCAGCAGGGCCACAATGCGGAACTCACTGAGGGTGAGCTTCACGTTCACGCCGTTCTTGAGGGCCTGATGCTTATTGAAGTCAATAACCAGCTCGCCCACGGTGTACGTGCCACGCTGGGCAATTTCGTCGTTGCCGGAAGCTGTGCGGGTGTGGCGGATGGCCGTGCGGACACGGGCCAGCAGCTCGTCGGTGCCAAAGGGCTTGGTGAGATAATCGTCAGCCCCCAGGTCCAGTGCCAGAACCTTTTCCTTTTCGTGGCTCCGGGCCGATACCACAACCACAGGCAGACTGGACCAGCTGCGCAGCTGGCGCAGAATATCCAGGCCGTCCATATCAGGCAGCCCCAAGTCCAGAATAATGAGGTCCGGGCAGTGAGAGGAAATCATGCTCATGGCCTCCTGACCGGTGCGGGCCTGCATAGCCTCATAGCCATTGGTGGTGAGAATGGCAGAAATAAAATGGGAAATACTGCGGTCATCTTCAACAACTAAGATTTTTTCACGAATATTCACGATTTCTCCTCCTTAGGACATAGGCAGGCGGAAGCTGAACTCCGCGCCGTCATCTCTGTTACATGCACTCATTTCGCCGCCATGGGCCTGCACGATGGCCTTGCATACACTAAGGCCCAAGCCCATATTGCGCTTGCCGTCACCGTTTGATGTTTCGTTATGCTTCAGCGTACCGTCAAACAGGGTCGGCAGCTGCTTTTCGGGGATGCCCACCCCGTTGTCCTTCACGGTAAATTCCGCCTCATTGCCCACCTGACGCAGACTCAGGCGGATGGCCGTGGTGGTTTCGCCGTGGATTGCGGCATTTTCCAGCAGGTTGCTGAGCACCTGCTCAATGAGGATGCCATCCATGGGCACCAGCAGCAGGTCGTCCGGTACGGACACCGACACGCTGATTCCCGGATAGCGCTTCCGGAATTTCCGGGCGGCTTCGCCCATAATTTCTTCTGCGGCCTCCTCGTGGGTGTTCACGGTGGCCTGGTCGTTGCCGATGCGGGTGATACTCAGCAGGTTTTCCACCACCTGGATGAGCCACTGGGCCTCCTTACGCACGTCCTCCAGGAGCATGACACGGTCCTGCTCAGACAAGCTGGGATTTTCCAGAACCGTGGAGGTTGCCCCCACAATGCTGGTCAGGGGTGTGCGGATGTCATGGGAAACGGAGCGGAGCAAGTTGGCCCGCATTTTTTCCTTTTCGTTTTCCATGCGCAGCACCTCCCGCTGCTTGGCCTGGGTGGTCAGAGCGCTGGTGATGATGGAAACCATCAGCAGGGCCAGAAAGCTCAGGGGGTAGCCCGCAATGGAGAAGTTAAACTCCAAAAACGGATAGGTGAACACGTAGTTCACGCAGAATACGCCCAGAACCGAAGATAACAGGCCCATGGAGTAGCCCTGGGTCAGTCTGGAAATCAGCAGCACCGCCAGCACAAAGACCGGAGAGGCAAATTCCATGTTATTGGTTTCCTTCTGCAAAAATACGCAGACGCCCATTGCACAGGAAAAAATCAGGATGGTGGTCAGCACATCCCGCAGGGAGACGGAAAACATTTGTTTTAACTCTGCACTTGACTTAGACATTTTGTGTCCTCCACATGACTACTCAACAATAGTATACCAGACGCACCGTTAAATGTCTGTTAAAATAAAAATCCCCCGCAGAAACTTCTGCGGGGGATTTGTACATTATTTCTGGCTGAACAGCTCCACCAGATGCAGCAGCATATCCACACAGGTGTCCAGCTCCTCCACAATGAGGTGCTCATAGGGGCCGTGGAAGCCGTAGCCACCGGCGCCCAGGTTGGGACAGGGCAGACCGCGGAAGCTCAGCTGAGCGCCGTCGGTACCGCCGCGGACGGGGTGAGAAACGGGCTCCAGACCTACCCGGCGGACAGCCTCACGGGCCTTGTCCAGCATTTCGGGGTACTGGGTCACAATCTCAGCCATGTTCTGATACTGCTGGGTGATGGTCAGCTCAACGGTACCCTCGCCGTACTTCTTATTGAGCTTGCGGGCAATGTCCTCCATGACCTCCTGGCGCTGGGCAAACTTCTGCTTGTCGTGGTCGCGGATGATATACATCATCTCGGCCTCGGTGCATTCACCCTTCATATCGCACAGGTGGTAGAAGCCTTCGTAGCCGGAGGTATCTCTGGGGGTCTCGTACTTGGGCAGCATGGAGTCAAACTCCATAGCCACCAGAGCGGCGTTAATCATCTTATCCTTGGCAGAGCCGGGGTGTACGGAGAAGCCGGTGAACTTGAGCTTGGCTTCGGCGGCGTTGAAGGTTTCGTACTCGATACCCTCGGGGCCCTCGCCGTCCACGGTAAAGCCGTAGTAAGCGCCGAAGTAGTCCAGGTCCAAGTAAGCTGCGCCGTGGCCGATTTCCTCGTCAGGAGAGAAACAGACGCAAATCTTGCCGTGGGGCTTGCCGGTGGTGAGCAGCGTCTCGCACATGGTCATAACGGCTGCAATGCCGGCCTTGTCGTCAGCGCCCAGGACGGTGGTACCGTCGGTGGTGATGACGGTCTTGCCCTTGCACTCTGCCAGATGGGGGAACACGCTGGGGCTGAGCACTCTGCCGCTTTCGCCCAGGGTAATGTCGCCGCCGTCGTAATGCTCAATGATCTGGGGATGGGGCTCGCCGTCACCCATGTCGTCTACCACGTCCAGATGGGCGTTGAAGCCCACGGCCTTGCAGTCCTCATAGCCGGGGGTGGCAGGCAGGAAGCCGTACACATAGCTGTGCTCGTCTACTTTCACGTCGCTCATGCCCAGGCTCTTCATTTCCTCGGCAATGAGGTTTGCCAGCTCGAACATGGTGGGGCTGGAGGGAGTGACCTCCATGCCGTCATGGCTGCCGGTGTAAATGCTGATATACTTCAAAAAACGTTCCGTTGCTTTCATATACAGTTCTATTCCTTTCCGTTATTTCACGATGTCCACATTATACCAAGGGACACCGTCACTTGCAAGTTAGCCTGCCCTTTTCGGAGCGAAAACAGACGGAGAATTTTTCGAGGAAAAAAGTCTGACTAAATTGTAAACAAATGAACATTTGTTCCCTTCACACGTCAAAATAGATTGACAGAGGTATACCCCTGTGTTATGTTCTTACTGTACCATTATGATTAATACAGTTGACCAATTTTCCGGTTCAGGATTCGACCTCGTTCTTTGCTTTTCGGGGGCCTTCCATGGTATACTGTACAATTATAGAAAACACCAGAAATTTATCATGAAGTCGAGGGAATACGCAATGAAAAAACGACTGTTAACCATATTGACCACCGCAGCCCTTACCCTGAGCCTGACTGCCTGCGGCAGCGGCGGAGGCGAAGTCAGCGTCCAGCGGGCCGACCAGCTGAGCATGGCCGGACAGGCCGGTGAGCGCTTTGCCGGCATGGTGGTCAGCGACAATGTGGTGGAAATCAAGAAGGACAGCGAAAAGTCCATTCTGGAGCTGTACGTCACAGAGGGCCAGAAGGTCAAGGCCGGTGACAAGCTGTTCACCTACGACTCTGCGGCTCTGGAAATTGAGCTGGAAAAGTGCCAGCTGGAAATTACCAAAATGAACGAGGAGAAGTCCAGCTACAACAGCCAGATCGGCCAGCTGCAAAACCAGCTGAACGCCACCGGCGACGGCTCCACCAGAACCCGCCTGATGCTGGAAATCAACACCCTGAAAACCAAGCTCATGGAGATTGATTACCAGATGGCTCTGAAGGTCACCGACGAGGAAAACCTCAAGGAAATGCTGGAAAATATCGACATCACCTCCCCTGTGGACGGCACAGTCCGGAAAATCGACAAACAGGGCGAGAGCAATACATACATCACCATTCAGCAGAGCAACGCCTACAAGGTGCAGGGTATGCTCAACGAGATGAACATGGCCAGCGGTCTGAACCCTGAGACCCCCGTGAAGGTGCTGTCCCGCATTGACCCGGAGGCCCAGTGGACCGGCAAGGTCACGAACATTGACTGGGAAAACTCCTCCCAGCAGAGCAGCGATCCCTGGGGCGGCGGAAATGGCTTTGCCGATTCCATGACCACGAGTTCTTCTTACCCCTTCTTTGTGGAGCTGGACGACCCTACCGGCCTGCTGCTGGGCCAGCACGTGTTCATTGAAGTTGCGGGTGCTGCAGCCGCCATGCCTATGGACGGTCTGTGGATTCCCAGCCGCTACGTAGTGGAGCCCGAAACCAATGACGACGGCGAAACCACCGGTAAGGTTTGGGTGGCCCACGGCAGCAAGCTGGGCCTGGAAAAGGTGAGCCTGGGCATGTACGACGATTTCACCGGCTGCTACGAAGTGCTGTCTGGTCTGAAGGCCGACGACCTGGTGGCTGACCCCAAGGCGCCCCATGTGGAAAAGGGCGCCAAGGTCATTGTCCGGGATATGAGCGATTTCATTGCCCCCGAACCCGAATTTGACGATATGCCTATGGACGAGGACCTCCCCATGGATGAGGACTTCCCCGTAGATGAGGACTTCCCCATGGATGAAGATATCCCCATGGACGAGGATTTCCCCGTGGACGAAGAGCTGCCTGCAGAGCCCTCCATGAATGAGGGCAGCATGAACACTCCCGTGCCCGATGAAGGCGCAGAAGCCGAAGTCCAGGGCGAAACCGATTCCCAGACTGGAGCATAACCATGATTTTGGAACTAAAGCATATTTACAAAAACTACATGCGGGGCAAAACGGAAGTTCCCGTACTGCATGATATTAACCTCAGCGTAGAAAAGGGCGAGTACGTGTCCATTATGGGCCCCTCCGGCTCCGGCAAAAGTACCCTCATGAACCTCATTGGCTGCCTGGACGTGCCCACCAGCGGCGAGTACATTCTTAGCGGCCGCAAGGTAGACAGCCTGGGCGATGACGACCTGGCAGAAATCCGCAACAAGTCCATCGGCTTCGTGTTCCAGCGCTATTTGCTGCTGCCCAAAATGAACGCCCTGGATAACGTGGCCCTGCCTCTGCTGTACGCCGGGGTACCTCTGAAAAAGCGGCGGGAAATGGCCGAGCAGGCCCTGATTTCCGTGGGTCTGGGGGACCGGCTGAACTTCCTGCCCAACCAGATGTCCGGCGGTCAGTGCCAGAGAGTGGCCATCGCCAGAGCCATGGTGGGCAATCCCGATATTCTCCTGGCCGACGAGCCCACCGGCGCACTGGATACAGCCTCCGGCGATCAGGTCATGGAGATCTTCAAGGAGCTCAACGACAAGGGCATGACCATCCTCATGATTACCCACGAGCCCTCCATTGCCGCCTGTGCCCACAAGACCTACCATATCCGTGACGGCCAGCTGCTGACAGATGCGGAGGTGAAGGCATGAAGCTGAACATTAAAGAAAAGTTTGCCGAGCTGAACTGGCAGAAGCTCAAAAAGCCTATGGCAGCAGGTCTTGCCGCCGTGGTACTCCTGGGCGCTGTGGCCCTGGTGAGCGGCGGTAAAAAGAAGCCCGTTTACGTCTATAACTTCTATGACGGCATTGCCGGTATGACGGATTACCAGGACTTTTCAGGCCAGAGCGATGGCATGATTACCACAGACCGGCTGCAGACGGTGCCCATTTCCAAGACCCAGAAGGTCATTGAAATTCCCGTCACCGACGGCCAGGAAGTGAAAAAGGGCGACCTGCTCTTCACCTATGACACCACCCTCTCCGACCTTCAGCTGCAGCAGAAGGACCTTTCCGTGCAGCAGCTGAAGCTGGACCTGGAAACCGCCATTAAGGAGCTGCGGGTCATTAACGGCTATGTGCCCATTTCCCAGCGGCCTGTGGTCACCCCCGAGCCCGTGCCCGAAGAAGAAAAGGAACCGGAGCTGCCGGATTTGGACCTGGAAGACCTGGATTTTAAGTCCTACAAGGGTCGGGGCGACACCAGCCTGACCCCCAGATACTGCTGGCTGCGCAGCGAGGCCATGATTGACCAGGCCATGATTGAGCAGCTGTTCAAGGACATGGAAGCCGAGCTGGAAAAGGACTATGAGGACTTGCCCGAGGCAGAGCGCCCGGAAATTCCGGAGCAGAACGTACTGTTTGTGGTATTCCAGCAGACCGAAGAAGATAAAAACGACGGGGCCATTACCGACGAGCACATGCTGAAAATCATGCGCCTGGAGGATAAGACCGCAAAGCCCACTCCCTCCCCGGAAATCTCCCCCGAACCGGAAGTGACCCCCTCTCCCGAGGTAAGCCCTTCCCCCGAAGTGACGCCCTCCCCCGAGGTAAATCCCTCTCCTGAGGTGAAACCTTCTCCCGAAGTAAACCCCTCCCCTGAGGTGAAGCCTTCTCCCGAAGTAAATCCCTCTCCTGAGATAAAGCCTTCTCCCGAAGTGGCCCCCACGGAGCCCACACCGGAAGCAGAACCCCAGCAGGAACAGGCCCTGACGCCTCCTGCTCTGCCTGCCGAAGCCCCCATGCCCAAGGCCATGGCCTATGTGGGCCTGCCGGTTGCAGTGGCTGAAACTGAACCCGGCGCTCCTGCTCCCGAAGCAGGCGACACTGCCGGTCCGGAAAACGGCCAGCCCGAGAGCCCCGAAGGCGGAGAATCCCCCGCTCCCGAGGGTGGAGAGACCATCCCTCCCCTGGAGCCCCCGGTAGATCCGGATACCCCAGACGTTCCGGACAAGCCTGACGTTCCGAATACAGAAGATAAGCAGTACATTTACCGCATCGGCTTCTTTGTGCCCAAGATTGAAGAGCCCGAGAATCCCGACGACGGCTTTGACATGAACTCCGGCTTCACTGCCGCCCAGATTGCCGAAATGCGGGCTGCCAAGCAGCAGGAAATCAAGCAGCTGCAGTTTGACGCCAAGGTGGCTGAGTCCGAATTCAGCATCATGCAGAAAGAGGCCGATAACGGCGAAGTCCGGGCCGAGTTCGACGGTGTAGTCACGGCGCTCCTGGAGCCTGAGGCCGCACTGGAAGAAAATAAGCCCCTCATGAAGGTCTCCGGCGGCGGTGGCTTCTATGTGAACACCCAAATCAGTGAGTTCCAGCTGTCTGAGGCAGCTGTGGGCCAGACCGTCAGCATCAATTCCTGGGATACGGGCATGAGCTACGACGGCGAAATCGTGGAAATCTCCGAGTTCCCCCTGGAGGGCGACCGCTACTACGGCAATGCCCAGCACGCCAGCTACTACCCCGTAAAGGTCTTTATTGATGAATCCGCAAACCTGCAGGACGGCTTCTATGTGTCCATTTCCATGCAGGGCGGCGGTACCGGCAGCAGCCTGTACATCAACAACGCCTTCCTGCGAAAGGACGGCCCTGTAAGCTACGTCTACGTCCGCAATGAAAAGGACAAGCTGGAAAAGCGCACCGTGCACATCGGCGCCAGCCTGTGGGGCAGCTACACCCAGATTCTGGGCGGCATCCGTGCCGACGATTGGGTGGCCTTCCCCTACGGCAAGGACGTGAAAGACGGTGCGCCCACCATGGAGGGCAACTATGAAACCATTTCCATGGGTTAAGGAGGCATAAACATTGGAAAATATACGACTGGCGTTCCAGGGCATCTGGGACCATAAAATGCGCTCGTTCCTGACTATGTTGGGTATCATCATCGGTATCGCCTCCATCATCACCATTGTGTCCACCATCAAGGGCACCAACGAGCAGATTAAACAGAACCTCATCGGCGCCGGTACCAACGTGGTCACCGTGCAGCTGTATCAGGACAATTACCCCTATGATTTCAATTACAACGCTCCCCCTGCAGGGGTGAAGCCCATCACGGACGAGATGAAAAAGGACCTGCAGGAGCTGGGCAGCGTGGAGCAGGTGGCCTGCTTCACCGAGCGCAGCCATGTGGACGACGTCCGAGCCGGAAAAACCGGCTTTGACGGCAGCGTGTACGGCATTGACCACGGCTATCTGGGCCTGATGGACTACGCCGTCACCCACGGCAGAGCCTTCAACGACTCCGACTTCACCAACTTCCGCAAGGTCGCCCTCATTGACAGCAAAACGGCCGCATCCCTGTTTCCCGGCAAGTACCCCGTGGGCCAGACCCTGGAAATCAAGGGCCAGCCCTTCACGGTGGTGGGTGTGGTGGAGAAAGCCAACACCTTTGTGCCCACCATCAACTCCTTTGAGGATTACTTCATGTACGCCGACAACCAGGGCGGAAGCATCTTCCTGCCCGGTGCCAGCTGGCCCATTGTGTTCCGCTTCGATGAGCCCCAGTCCGTGGCTGTCCGCGTAAGAAGCACCGACGAGATGACGAAGGCCGGCAAGAACGTGGCCGACTACCTGACCTCTGCACTGATTCCCGCCTCCATGGCCCCCGCTCCTGAGGGCAGCGAAGGAGAAGAAGGTGCAGAAGAAGGCGGTGAGAGCATCGAGGGTGGCATTTCCACCGGCGATGTCATGATGGGTGGCGGAGGCGGCGGAAGCCTGTCCTACCGCAGTGAGGACCTGCTGAAGCAGGCCCAGCAGCTGCAGGAGATGAGCAACGCCACCAATCAGCAGCTCATCTGGATTGCCAGCATCTCCCTGCTGGTCGGCGGTATCGGCGTCATGAACATTATGCTGGTGTCCGTCACGGAGCGTACCAGTGAAATCGGCCTCAAAAAAGCATTGGGCGCCAAGAAAAAGCTCATTTGCCTGCAGTTCCTCACGGAAGCTGCGGTGCTCACCAGTCTGGGCGGCATCATCGGTATTGTGTTCGGCATCATCCTGGCCCAGCTGATTTCCCACCTGAACAGCATCCCCGTGGCCATTTCTGTACCGGCCATTCTGGTGTCTGTGGTGTTCTCCCTGGTCATCGGCGTGGTGTTCGGCATGCTGCCTGCCATCAAGGCCGCAAAGCTCAATCCCATCGACGCTCTGCGCAGAGAATAAGCAAAACGCAAAAAGCACACGACATAACTTGTCGTGTGCTTTTCTTTCTGCTGTTTTTCTTCCGGGAAAGGCGCAAAACGCATTGACAGGGTACCGTTTCGGGCTATACTGGAAGGTAACAAACAAACGACGTTCCCAAACGGACATCGCAAAGAAAGGAAGATACCGCCTCGTGCGGGCCTGTTATGCAAAAACAGCATTCCCCTTATGCTCTCTTGGCACTTTGCGTACTCACTTACACCACCGTTTATATGCTGCGGGTCAATTACTCTGCTGCATTACCCGCCATTCAGTCCCAGCTTTTGCTCACAGAGGAGCAGCTGGGCTTAGTCGGCGGGGCTTTTTTTATGACCTACGCCCTGGGCCAGCTGGTAAACGGCTTCATTTCCGACGCCGTATCCCCCTTTAAATTCATCGTCTTTGCCCTGGTGGGCACCGTGAGCCTGAATCTGCTGGTGTCCGGTGCCAGCTCCATGGGCGGCCTGCTGGTGTTCTGGTGCATGAACGGCTATTTCCAGTCCATTTTCTGGGCCTGTCTCACCCGGATTCTCGCCCTGTACTTCCCCAAGGAGAAGCACTCCACCGTGGCCCTGGCCATGTCGGCTTCCATGGCGGGCGGCTTCATCATCACCTGGGCCGGTTTAGGCCATCTGCTGCAAAAGGCAGCCTGGAACCGCTTTTTCCTGGTTCCCGCTCTGTGGGGCCTGGTTATGCTGGGTGTCTGGCTGGTGGTACTCTACCGCAGCCGGACGCTGGAGATTCCCAAGTCCGTCTTTTCCCCGGAGGGTCTGCGGAAATCCGTAGGCTTCATCCGTGCAAAAAAGCTCTACTATGTGTGCCTCATCTGCCTGTGCATGAGCTTTGTGAAGGAGAGTATCTCCGTGTGGGGCCCCACCATCATCGCCCGGCTCATGGGCGTGCGGCTCAATTCCTCCACCTTGATTTTGTGCATCATCCCCGTGGGCAACCTCTGCGGCACATTTTTTGCCAAGTGCCTCATTGACCGGCTCCGGGGCAATGAATTTAAAACCCTCAGCCTGCTGTTCTGCGCCATTGCCGTCGGAGCGGGGCTGCTGTATGTATGCAAGGAGCAAATCCTTCTGTTCACCGTCCTGCTCATTGTGGAAGTTTCCGCCATGTGCATGGGCTGCAACAGCATTCTGCTGTCGTATATCCCTCTGTCCTATGCCAAATACAACCTGGTTTCCACCATTGTGGGCGTTTTTGACTTTTCGTCCTACGTGGGCGCTTCCCTGTCCTCTGTTCTGGTGGGCCGGGTGCTCACGGGAGGTCACTGGACCGACATGGCCCTGCTGTGGCTCATCTCCATCAGCCTGGCCCTGGGGCTGTGCGCCGTGGCGAAAAAGAAAACCAGTCTGTATTAAAAGTCGGGCCTGCACTGCCAGGTCATTGACAGCCGGGGCTGTGTAGCCTATACTGATTCCATCAATCTCGCAAGAAAAAAGCCGTGAAGCGAAATTTCGCTTCACGGCTATCTTATGGCACCCCCGGCGCGACTCGAACGCACTACATTCCGCTTAGGAGGCGGACCCTCTATCCTGGTGAGGTACGGGGGCATAACAGAGCTATTTTAGCCGAAAACGCCGGTCTTGTCAACTTATGCCCGAAGGAGAACCATATGCACATTCCCGCTTCCACCACCGATAAAATTGAAGTCCTAACCTTTGCCGACGCCTGCAAGCACTCTGAGCGCAGCGAAGTCTATGACCGGGACAAATGGATGTATATTCCCGATTTTTATTCCGAATACCGTTATGTCCTGGGCACCCGGGGCAAAAATCCCCTGATTTGCATCGGCATCAACCCCTCCACGGCCCAGCCGGAAAATCTGGACAACACCTTGAAATCCGTCCAGCGCATTGCCCTGGGCAACGGCTTTGACAGCTTCATCATGTTTAACGTGTACGCCCAGCGGGCCACCAGACCCGACGACATGGAAAAGCAGCTGAATCTGCATATGCACGAAGAAAACATGAAAGCCTTCCAGTACGTGCTGAGCCAGTGCCAGAATCCCACCGTATGGGCGGCCTGGGGCGCCATCATCGAAAAGCGCAAATACCTGCCCTACTGCGTGAAGGACATGATTGAAATCGGCAAAGCCCACAATGCCCGTTGGGTCTGCGCCGGAAAAATCAGTGTGAAGGGACACCCCCACCACCCCCTGTATCTGCGCAGCGACGAACAAATCCGGGACTTCCCCATTGAAGACTACATTGATATGCTCACCAAATAAGATTTTCCCCTCCGCCATCTCCGGCGGAGGGGATTTTTACGTCCCTGCCCACCCGCAGCAGACAAATTGACTGTTTCTCCACCGGCCCTTTCGTGGTACAATGGGCCATATTCTTTTGTACCGGAGGTAAGCCTGTGGGAAAATTCATGCGCCGTCTGTTCACCCTGGCCCTGCTGGGTCTGCTGGTCTATGGCGGCTATCGCTACGCCTGGGTCGGCCAGCAGCTGCTGGAAAATCAAAAGCTCCCGGCGGAGGAAAAGGTCTACGTTTCTCTTTTGGAGGAGCGGGAGCACATCATTCTGGCCGGGTACGGTCTGGATGGCCAGAGCTTCCCGGAGCTGTGGAAGGACATCATGTACACCCACGGGGATTTGTTTTTCGTGAACACCCAGTATGAATACCTGATGCTGGGGGACCACATTCTGGCCGTCACCCCCACCTATGACTTGCAGGGGGAGCCTCTGCTGCAGGCCCGGGTGGACTACGAAGCAGAGCTCCAGGAAATCCTTGCAGGTATCAGTCCCCAGTGGACCGACTTGGAAAAAGCCCTGTACCTCCACGACTATCTGTGTATGCACTACGCCTACGACACCTCCCTTACCCGCTACACGGCGGCAGAAATGCTCCGGCAGCACCTGGGCGTGTGCCAGTCTTACACCCTGCTATACCACGACCTGCTCAGCGCCTGCGGCATAGAAGCAGATTACCGGGTGAGCCACGAAATGAACCACACCTGGAACACCGTCCGTCTGGATGGCCAGCTGTATCACGTGGACGTGACCTACGATGACCCCACCGCCGACCGTCCCGGTCGGGCGCTGCACCGGTATTTCCTCGTCAGCGACCAATCCATCGCCGAAGACCACAAACTCAGTCCCCAGGACGAAGCCTGCGCCGACACCCGGTATGACGACGCCCTGTGGCAGTCTGTCTCCTCCGGCTTTGTGCCCGTGGGCGATACCTTCTACTACCTGAAAGGCGCCAATATTTATGCCTGGCGGGACGGCCAGGCTCCGAAGCCCATCCACACCATTTTCTCCACCTGGTTCACCAACCGTGGGGACCAGAGTTACTGGGAGGGCAATTTCAGTGTCCTTTGGGCCACGGAAACGGAGCTGCTGTATAATACAGCCGACGCTGTTCTGGCCCTGGACCCCGTCAGCGGCGAAGTCCGTACCCTGTATTCCCACCCTGGCCCCGACAGCATTTACGGCTTTACCTATAGCCCCGGCACCCTCACCCTGCGTCTGGGCACCTCCCCCAATGAAGAAGGCCGCAGTCTCACCGTGAACAATATCAAGGCATAAAAAATCCCCGCAGAACCAAACCGTTCTGCGGGGTATTTTTATGCCTCCGGGCTGGGCACAGGACTGGGAGTTACCACAGGGTCCGGGTCCAGATGGGCGTACTGGAAATAGTAATGGCCAAAGGCGTTATGGCCCACGTTATGCACCGTGGAGCCTGCGCCGTAGCTCTCTCCCAGGTAATACACGGGGCACACGGCAAAGCCGCCCTCCGTGAAGAGCATGGCGTCACTTTGCAGCTGCAGGGCGTCCCGCTCCGCGGCGCTGCCCGTGACGGCAATGCGGTCCAGCAGGTCGTTATAGCGGATATCGGCCCAGCCGGAATAGTTATATTCCCCGCCCCGGCGCATCAGCTCCAGAAAGCTCTGGGGGTCGTTGTAATCCGGCAGCCACTGGAGATAGCCCACGCCGAAATGACCGGAGCGCAGGGACTCGGCATACTCGGCGGCGTCAATTTCCACGAAGTTTGCCCGAAGGCCCAGAACCTCCTGCCAGTTTTTGGCACAGGTATCGGCCACAATGCGGTTCACCGTGGAGTCGTTGAAGCGGTAATACACCTGGTAACTGGTGTACCAGCTCTTGGCCGCCAGAGCGGCGTTATAGAGCTTCCGGGCCACGCTGCACCGGCCTTCGTAGGTATTCAGGTCGTCGTTGGGGTACTGACTTTGCAGCCAGGCGTACATGGGCTGCTGGTCTGCCGTAGGGGCAGGGACGTACTCCGTGCCGTCGGTGGTGGCGACGCCTGCGGGAATAAGGCCCACGGCGGGACTGGTGCCGTCGCCGATGGCCTCCGTGATGGCCTCCCGGTCAATGGAGAGCATCATGGCTGCCCGCACACGCCAGTCGCCTACGGCGTTGGCGTTGATGTACAGATAATAGGTACCCGCATGGCTGCGGCTGCTCGCCAGCCCCTCAGCTTCCAGTTCCGGCAGCAGGGCGCCGGGAATCCCGGTGATAAAGTCCTGCACGCCGGACCGCAGCTCCTGCACGGCAGCAGCGCCGCTATCGCTGAAATTCCAGCGGAGCTCCTGGGGGCCCAGGTTCTCTGCGTCGTAATAATATTCGTTGGGCACCATGGTCAGCCGGTCATCGTGAATCCAGCTGCTGATGGTGTAAGGTCCGCAGGTCACAATGTTGCGCTCGTTGGTCCAGTCGCCGCCATGGGCTTCGATGACGTCCTGACGCAGAGGCACCAGGCTGATGTTGGCGCACAGCTTCAGGAAATAGGGGCAGGGCTGCTCCAGGTCAATGTGCAGCACCTTGTCTCCCTCGGCCGTAATGCCCAGAGCCTCCACCGGCAGCTCGCCCCGGCTCACAGGTCCGGCGTTTTTCAGCACCGCATACAGCTGCTGCACGGACACGGCGTGGGGCAGCTCCAGCTCTGTTTTGGGGGCAATAAGCCGCCGCCAGGAATACACAAAGTCCTGGGCCCGGACAGGCTGTCCGTCACTCCATAAAGCGTCCTCCCGGAGCATAAAGGTATACCGCAGGCCGTCCTCACTGACGCTGTAGCTCTCTGCCAGCCCCAAAGTGAGCGCAGTACCCACAACGGCGCTGTCCTGGGGATTTTCCACCGGGACATAGTGGGTCAGGCCCTCGAACAGGTGTCCGGCCAGACTGGCGGTATCCGCATGATTAATATAAGTGGGGTCAATGGTGTACCACTCAGCCCCCAGGGACACGTCCATCACCATGGGCGTGGGTACAGGCGTCGGCACGGGCGTTGCTTCCGGGACTTCCGGTTCCGGTGCAGACTGGCCGCAGGCCGTCAGCGCAGCTAAACACAGCGCCGTCAATAGGGTCAGTAAATACTTTTTCATCATAAACCTCTGGTGTTTCCGCTGACCGGACCCCCGTCTGCACACTGTGCCGACCGGTCTTTTCCGGGGCGGAGATTTCTTCCATTTCTCGTTTAAAACGTCCATAGTATACCACAATTCTGAAAAATTGCAACTTTTCAAGACTTCATCCCCCACTTATCTACTTTTTAGTTGCGTTTTGTTGTCAATGTGCGCCACTCAAAGTCATGATTCTTTTCGATTCTCCAAAACTATACCACATTCGGTCTGCGGCTTTTGTCGAATCGGGGGCCCTGGGAATTGCAGTTTGCTTGAGCCGGTGGTATACTCAGCCTAAAGATGACAAAATCTGACCAGAAAGGAGAACCATTATGCCCATCGTAACTGTGGAAACCCTGCCCCAGAGCAAGGAAAAGAAGGAAGAAATCGCCAAGGTCTTCACTTCTGAGCTCAGCCGCATCACCGGCATTCCCCAGAATGCCATCGTGATGATTTTCCGGGATGTCCCCCCGGAGAACATGGCCAACGGCGGCGTGCTCATGAGTGAGCGCTATAAAAAGTAAGCCCAGGCAAAGAAAAACCAGGCAGAGAACCATTCTCTGCCTGGTTTTTTCGATTTTACGGCCCTCAGGTCAAAATGCGTACCCGCAGCACCTCGTCCATGTCCATAATGGGCTGCACCTGCTCCCAGGTGATGAGGTCGCCCAGGTCAATCATGGTATAGGCGTATTCGCCTCGGGATTTATTGATCATGTGCTCGACGTTGAGGTTCAGTCCGCCGATGATTTCCAGGAACCGGGTCAGCATGCGGGGCACGTTCATGTGGATGACGCACAGTCTGCAGGCGCCCTGCCGTTCATCCAGCACGGCGTCTGGGAGGTTGACGCTGTTGCGGATATTGCCGTTGACAATGTAGTCATACAGCTCTTTTGCGGCGGCCACAGCGCATTTATCCTCGCTTTCCGGGGTGCAGGCGCCGATATGGGGCAGGCAGATGACGTTTTTCTGGCCGATGAGGTCGGCTGTGGGAAAATCGGTGACGTACCGGGCCACCTGGCCCCTGGCAATGGCCCGCAGCATGGCCGGGTTATCCACCACCTCAGCCCGGGACTCATTGACAATGCGGACGCCCCGCTTCAAATAGGACAGGGCCCGGTCATCCAGCAGACTCTGGGTATTGTCCGTAAACGGTACGTTGATGCTGATGTAATCGCTCACTCGCAGCAGGTCCTCCAGGGTATCGGCCCGCTGCACCTCACGGCTCAGACGCCAGGCCGCCTCAACGGACAGATAGGGGTCATAGCCATAGACCTCCATGCCCAGCTCCAGGCCCATGTTGGCCACCAGTGCGCCGGTGGCGCCCAGTCCGATGACGCCCATGGTCTTGCCCATGAGCTCAGGACCGGCAAAGCGGGCCTTATTCTTTTCCACCAGTTCCGGGATGGCGTCACCCTCCCCGGCGATGGTTTTCACCCAGTCAATGCTACCCACCACGTCACGGGAGGCCATGACCATGCTGCACAGCACCAGCTCCTTCACCGCCTCGGCGTTGGCCCCGGGGGCGTTAAAGACCACGATGCCCTCCTGGGCACAGCGCTGGGTAGGGATGTTGTTATAGCCTGCCCCTGCACGGGAAATGCACAGCAGGCGGTCGCCGAACTGCATATCCAGCAGGTCCGCAGAGCGCACCATAATGCCCACGGGATTTTCCACGTGGGGGCCCACATTGCAGTCCCGCTTTTCCAGTTCACGGAGTCCGAAATCGGAAATATTGTTCAGTACCTGAATATCAATCATCGCTCTGCCCTCTCAAATTCATGCATATACTCCACCAGCTTCTCAGCGCCTGCCATGGGCATGGCGTTATACAGGGACGCCCGCATACCTCCGGCAATGCGGTGGCCCTTCACCTGGAGTAAGCCCCGCTCCCCGGCCCCCTGCACAAAGGCAGCGTCCAGGGCGGGATCGCCGGTGGTAAAGGTCACGTTCATTCTGGACCGGGCCTCCGGCTCAGCCAGTGCCCGGAAGAGCTTGCTCTGCTCCAAATAGTCATAGACTAGGCCGGACTTTTCCAGACTGCGCCGTTCCATTTCTTCCACACCGCCCTGGCTTTCCAGCCACTCCAACTGCAAGCCCAGCATATATATGCACCAGCAGGGGGGCGTATTGAGCATGGAGTCCTTTGCAGCCAGCTTGGTGTAATCCAGCATGGTGGGCGTAATGGGTAGGGCCCTGCCCAGCAGGGTTTTTCGCACAATAGCCACAGTGAGGCCCGCAGGGGCCATATTCTTCTGTGCCCCGGCAAAAATAACGCCGTACCGGCTCACATCCACCGGGTGGGATAGGATTTCCGAAGACATATCGCACACCAAAGGCATGTCTCCCACCTCCGGAATATAGTGCCACTGGGTGCCGTAAATGGTGTTGTTGGCGCAGTAATAGAAGTAAGACGCCTTGGGATTCAGCTGCAGCTCCTCCTGCCTGGGGATGCTGTGGTGTCCAGTAGGGGTGGTATCACAGGCCCGGGAAATTCTGCCGTACTTCTCCGCCTCCAGGGCAGCTGCTGCCGCAAAGTGGCCGGTGACGGCGTAATCCGCCTGACCGTCTGCCCCCAGAAGGTTCAGCGGCACCATGGCAAACTGGGTGGTGGCGCCCCCTTGGAGAAAGAGAATCTCATGGGTGTCGGGCACCTGCAGGGCCTTCTTCAGCCGGGATTTAGTTTCCTGAAACAGTTCGTCGAACAAACTGCTCCGGTGACTCATTTCCATAATGGACATTCCAGAGCCGTGATAGTTCATGAGCTCTGCCTGGGCCTTGGCCAGCACGCTTTCCGGCAGGCAGGACGGCCCGGCGGCAAAGTTAAATACATCAGTGCGCTGCATAGCAATTCCCCCTTAATGCAAAACGAGCAAGCCCTATTCGGGCTTGCTCGGTAGGTAATATGGCTATTATACTATTTCTTTCAGAAAAGTCAAATGATTTCGCCACGCAGACAGTCTCCATCCATGGCGGTAATGCGCACAGGCAATACCTGGCCCCGGAGATCTGTGCCCTGCGCCAAAACGGTGCAGTAATTATCGGCGTGGCCGGTGTAAGTTTCGCCGTCGTTGGTTTCAAACAGCACTTCCAGGGTTCTGCCGATGCAGGAGTGCAGGTACTGGCGGTGCATACGCTCTGCCACCACCTGGGCCTCGTGGGCACGGCGGCTCTTTTCGGCCTTGGTGACCTGGTCGGACATCTTCTCGGCGGGCGTGCCGGGACGGACAGAATAGGGGAAAATGTGCATATCGGCAAAGCCGCACTTGGAAATAAACTCCAGGGTGAGCTTCTGATCTTCCAGAGTTTCGCCGGGGAAGCCGGTAATCAGGTCGGCAGTGAAGGCGCAGCCGGGGAAGTACTTGCTGAGATATTCTATGCAGGCATAGAACCGGGCAGTATCGTACTTGCGGTTCATGTTCTTCAGGGTCTTATCGCAGCCGGACTGCAGGGACAGGTGGAAATGGGGGCAGACCTTGCCGGTGGCGGCAATTCTGCGGGCAAAGTCCTCAGTGATGACCGTAGGCTCCAGAGAGCCCAGGCGCATACGCACCAGAGGGGCAGCCTCGGCAATGGCCTCAATGCAGCCGGCCAGGTCGGTCTTGCCGCCCAGGTCCTTGCCGTAGGAGGCAATTTCAATGCCGGTGATTACCAGCTCCCGGTAGCCTTCATCCTGGAGCTGCTTTGCCTGGCGGCACACTTCCTCCACGGGAAGAGAGCGCACACGGCCTCTGGTATAAGGAATGATGCAGTAGGTGCAGAAATTCACGCAGCCGTCCTCGATTTTCAGCATGGCACGGGTACGGCCTGCCACGGCGCCTGCAGGCAGCTGCTCAAAGCTCATGCGGCGGAAGGGGTCGTCGATTTCCCGGGCAGCAGAGCGGGTGGCGGCCACTTCTTCAATGGCGTCAATGAGCTTGTGCTTGTCGCCGGTGCCGAACACCACGTCGCAGCCGATGTCCTTGGCCTCGTCGGGGCTCAGCTGGCTCCAGCAGCCGCAGACAACCACAGCGGCGTCGGGGTTCAGTCCTGCCAGGTGGCGGATGGTCTGACGGCTCTTGCGGCCGGACTCCGCCGTAACGGCGCAGGTATTGATGATGATGACGTCGGCATCCTCATGCTCCTGCACCGCCGTGTGGCCCCGCTGGGCCAGCATGGTTTCAATGGCCTGGGTTTCATACTGGTTGACCTTGCAACCCAGGGTTGTTATAATGTACTTCATGGTAAAAACCTCTTAAAAATAGGATAATAGGTGATAGAAATGATATATTTAGATAATGCTGCCACCACACAGGTGTGCCGTGAGGCAGCCGATGCTGCATACCAGATGATGCTCACATCCTACGGCAATCCCAGCTCTACCCATATGGCAGGCCGAGAGGCCAAAAAGGCCGTCGATACTGCCAGAAAACAGGTCGCCACAGCGCTGGGCTGCACTCCTGAGGAAGTGTACTTCACCTCCTGCGGTTCCGAGGCCGATAACTGGGCCATCGTCCGCGGTGCGGAAAGTATGAGCAAAAAAGGCAAGCACGTCATCAGCTCCACCGTGGAGCACGATGCCGTGCGCAAGAGTCTGGACGAGCTGGAACGTCGTGGCTTTGAAGTCACCCGGCTTACACCCGACGAAACCGGCGCCATTTCTCCGGAATCCGTCCGTCAGGCCCTCCGCACAGATACTATACTGGTTTCTTTGATGATGGTCAATAATGAAACTGGCGCTGTAACCGATATTTCGGCAATTTCCAAAATTTTGAAGGCCGAAAACAGCATGGCTCTGCTGCATACTGACGCCGTGCAGGGCTTTATGAAGGTGCCCTTCAAGGCCAGCACCCTGGGCGCTGACATGATCAGCGTCTCCGGCCACAAGATTCATGCCCCCAAGGGCATCGGCGCCCTGTACATCCGCAAGGGCATGAAGCCCGTATCCAAGATGCTGCCTTACATTATGGGCGGCGGTCAGGAACAGGGTATGCGTGCAGGCACCGAAAACACCCCGGAAATTGCCGCCTTCGGCGTGGCCTGCGAGCTGGCAAGAAAGAAGCTCAATTCCTCCCGTACCCACATGAATACGCTGCGTGAGCACGCCATCGAGCGCATGGAACAGGAAATCGGCGATATCGTCGTCATCGGCGGCGGCACGCCCCACATTCTTTCCGTGTCCATGCCGGGCTACCCCAGCGAGGTAGTCATGAACTACCTGGAGCGTCGGGGCATTTGCATTGCAAAAAGCTCCGCCTGCAAAAAGGGCGGGCGGAGCCATGTACTGGAAGCCATCGGTCTGCCGGCCAGAGTCATTGACTCTGCCCTGCGCATCAGCTTCTGCCGTTATACCACCATGGAAGACGTGGACGCACTTTGCGACGGTCTTTTGGATGCAAAACAGAATTTATTCCCCACTTTGGGGTGATTCTTCCGGAGTTTTCTTAGACTTCTTCCCCACTGTCATTTGGTGGGGTGCCTTAGGCACCGGGGTCCCGGTGCTCTCATCCATATACGCCATATCTTCGTACAGCGCGGTCTCGGTAGCGAGGCCGCGTTTTTTCAGCGCATAATTGATCACGTAGTTGTACCCGGCAATGATCAGCACAAACAGGGGCACACCGATAATCATACCGGGGATGCCCATGAGGCCGCCGCAGACCACAATGGCGAACATGACCCAGAAGCCGTTGATGCCCACCTTGCTGCCCAGAATCTTGGGGCCGATGATGTTGCCGTCCACCTGCTGAATAATGAAAATCAGCACCATGAACACAATGGCCTTAATGGGCTCAGCCATCAGGATAATGAGGGTACAGGGCACGGCGCCGATGAAGGGGCCGAATACGGGGATAATGTTGGTGACGCCGATGATGATGGCCACAAAAGTGGTGTACGGCATGCCCAGCAGGGTGCAGCTGAAGAAGGTGATGATGCCGATAATGAGGGAGTCCACAATCTTGCCGCTGATGAAGCCCATGAAGGCGTCATCGGCGTGGCGGAGCACTCGCTGAATCTGCTCACTTCTGCGAATACCGAACAGGGCATACAGCAGCTTCTTGCCGGAAGCCGCAAAGCCCTCCCGGTTATACAGCAGATAGCAGCTGACCACAATGCCGATGAGGATATTCATAACGTACTTAAATACCTTATATACACCGGACGTGATATTCACGATGAATCCGGAAATATCCGACAGCAGGCCGCCCAGACCGGGCAGCAGGGTTTCCTGGCTCCACTGGGCAAACTGGTCAGACAGGTCACGGGCGATGCTCTCAGCCTCGCTGGCCATGGTGGGATTATCCTCAAAGAGGTTGGAAATCAGCCGAATCAGCGTATCTATATAGGTATTGTAATTGATGATGATGCTCTCAATACTGGTGTATACCGTGGGCAGCATAAAGCCGAACAGGGCGAAAATCGCCAGAAAAGCCACCACAATAGACAGGGCAATGGCCACCAGACGGGGCAGGCCGCCGCTGGGTACGGGCTTTTTGGTGATGCGCTCCAGCAGGGGGCTGAGCAGGCGGTATTCAAAGTACCGGCACAAAGGCAGCAGCAAATAGGCAATGACGAAGCCCCAGATAAAGGGACTGAGCAGGCGCAGGCCCGACTTCACCGTGGCAATAATGCCGTCCACGTGCTGCAGCAGCATATAAAACAGAATACAGCCCGCCAGCACGCAAAACGCCGTGACGCCCCAATACAGGTGCGGGTACTGTTTGATTTTCTCTTTCAATTTTTGCTCCTTTTCTTATCTTCAATACGGTAAATATGCCGTTAATAAATCTTAACTCTATATAAAGATATCATACCTTTTCAGCACACAATCGTCAACCGACAAACGACAGGCTGAACGTGAAAAAGCTGTAAATTTTTCTATGCAATATTCATGCATAAAGTCATGAATATGCAGCCTTACCTATGTTGAAAACTATGTGGGAAATGTGCAAAACCCTTGATTTTCAAGGGCTGTTCGACCTAAATAACAATGAATATTCATAATCTGACAAAAAATTAGCGCTGGATTATGTCATCCGGTGGTGATTCTTCACAGTCCGTTCACATCCGTCTACCGGAGCCTAAGCCGGCATAGAATGAAGTAAAATACACAGGGAGGGTCAGCCATGAAAACGCTGCTGTTCATCATCATTTTATCGGGCCTGTTCCGCATAAGCGGCGCCGCCGTCCAGGCTACGCCCAGCCAGGCGCTGTCCATTTCCGCACCGTCGGCGGTGCTGCTGGAGCAGGACACGGGGACGCTGCTTTACGAAAAGGACGCCCACACACAGCGGCCCATTGCCTCCGTCACCAAGGTCATGACGCTGCTGCTCACCATGGAAGCCCTGGACGAAGGCCGGCTCAGCTGGGATGACGCCATTACGGCCAGCGCTCATGCTGCCAGCATGGGCGGCAGCCAGATTTGGCTGGAAGAGGGAGAGACCATGACCGTCCGGGAGATGGTGAAGTGCATCACCGTGGTTTCTGCCAACGACTGCTCGGTGGCTATGGCAGAGCATTTATCCGGCTCCGAGGAAGCCTTTGTGACCGCCATGAACGACAAGGCCCAGGCCCTCGGCATGGAGCACACCCATTTTGCCAACTGCACCGGCCTGTTCGACGCCCCCGACCACTACTCCACGGCCTATGACGTGGCCCTCATGGCCCGTGCACTCATGCAGCACCCGGATATCCGGCAATTTACCACCATTTGGACGGACACGGCCCGAAATGGTGCCTTCGGCCTCAGCAACACCAATAAGCTCATCCGCTTTTTCCCCGGAGCCACAGGGCTCAAAACCGGCTTTACCAACGGGGCCATGTACTGCCTGGCCGCCACGGCAGAGCGGGACGGTACGGCCTATGTGGCCGTGGTTTTGGGGGATGAAACCAGTGCCGGGCGTTTTGAAAGCGCCAAAACCCTGCTGAGCCACGGCTTTGCCAACTACCTGGTGCAGGATATTGCCCAGGGCATTTCCCTGCCCCCGGTGCCCGTCAATCTGGGCCAGGAGGCCTATGTCATTCCGGAATACACGGAGTCCACCAAGCTCCTGCTGGAAAAAGCCCAGAAGCAGACCCTGCAATATGTGCCGGAGCTCATATCCGGCGTGGAGGCCCCCGTTACCCGGCAGACGCCCCTGGGCACCGTGAGCGTTTATGCCGGAGACACCCTCCTGGCACGCTTCACCCTGCGGGCCGATCGGGATATTGCCCGTCTGGGCACTGTGGATATTTTCCACAATCTGCTGGATATTTTGCTCTGTAAGGCCGGAATCTGAACATTTTGCCGCAAAATGAGCCCAATTCTTCTACTCATTGACCAGTCCCGTAGGAATTGCACTTTGGCAAAATAGGTGTATAATGGGGATATCTCACAAACGAAAGGAAATACTCCTATGATTAAAGTAGATTTATCCGGCGCATCTTCCTTCTTCACCGGTACCGGCCCCGACTATGCAGACGTGGCAGCCGCACACCGCACTCTGGCAGAAGGCACCGGCCTCGGTTCTGACTTCACCGGCTGGCTGAGCCTGCCCGAAACCATCGCCAGCGGCGAGCTGAGCAAAATCATTGCTCTGGCTAAGAAAATCCGCAGCCGCTCCCAGGCGCTCATCGTCATCGGCATCGGCGGCAGCTATCTGGGTGCCCGCGCAGCCATCGACCTGCTGAAGCCCACCCGCGCAGAAGGCGATCCCGATATTATTTTTGTAGGCAACGGCCTGTCTCCCGACGGTCTGTATGATATTCTCCAGCGCCTGGGCGACAAGGACTTCGAGCTGTGCGTCATCTCCAAGTCCGGCACCACCCTGGAACCCGCTCTGGGCTTCCGTATGTTCAAGGGTCTGCTGGTCAACAAGTACGGCGCAGCTGAAGCGAAAAAGCGCATCACCGCTGTTACCGACGCCCACAAGGGCGTGCTGCACGGCGAGGCCGTGGAAGAAGGCTGGGAAACCTTCGTGGTTCCCGACGATGTAGGCGGCCGCTACAGCGTACTGAGCGCCGTCGGTCTGCTGCCCATGGCAGTTGCCGGCATCGACGTGCAGAAGGTCATTGACTGCGCCATTGAAGAAATGGCCGCCATGGACCTGCGCAGCCCCGAAAATCCCGCATGGCAGTATGCCGCAGCCCGTCAGCACCTGTACCAGAACGGCAAGGCCATCGAAATTCTGGCTGCCTACGAGCCCTCCTTCCGCTTCTTTGCTGAGTGGTGGAAGCAGCTGTACGGCGAGTCCGAAGGCAAGAACGGCATCGGTATCTTCCCCGCCAGCGTTGAATTTACCGCTGACCTGCACTCCATGGGCCAGTACATCCAGGACGGCCCCCGCAGTCTGTTTGAAACCGTCGTCATGTTCGACGAGGATAACCACAGCTTCACCGTCCCCTTCGAGGTAGGCGACAATGATGGCCTGAACTACCTGGCCGGCCGTGAAATGGGCGACATTATGCGCACCGCAGCAGCTGCTGTTAAGCAGGCTCACATCGACGGCGGCGTGCCCAACATCACCCTGCACGTAGCTAAGCGTGACGAAGCCGGTTTTGCAGCTCTTGTCTGCTTCTTCGAGCTGGCCTGCGGCATCAGCGGCTATGTTTCCGGCGTGAACCCCTTCGATCAGCCCGGTGTTGAAGCATACAAGAAGAATATGTTCCGTATGCTGGGTAAGCCCGGCGCCAACTAAGCTCTTGTGAGCTGAAAGGCCGGATTGGTCTGCCTTTGGCGGACACTCTGCAAATTTGTCTGTTTAAAAGCGACAAAAAGATTGTTTATGATGGGTGTACTTTTATGCACCTTAAAATTGTTGAAAATGTAGGTTTTTTTAACAAAGTGCAATTTTTCGTTGCAACAAATGCAAAAATGTGATAATTTATAAACATAACAAAACACATTGTTATCAAAAGGAGCGTGACAATTATGGTTAAAGTCATTATGGGTCTGAAGGGTTCCGGTAAGACCAAGAAACTCGTTGATTTGGTTCTCCAGGCCGAGAAGGAAGAAAAAGGTGACGTTGTCTGCATCGAAAAGGATAAGAAGCTCACTTATGATATTCCCCACACCGTTCGCCTGATCCAGGCTGGTGAAGACGGCATCTCCAATGTGGATATGTTCAAGGGTTACATTGTTGGCCTGCATTCCGGTAACTACGACATTGCCCAGATTTTCGTCGATAACTTCTACAAGATTATCGGTTCTTCCGATGACGCTGTTGTTTCTGAAGTTCTGGCATGGCTGGACGACTTCAGCAAGAAGAATGACGTTAAGGTTACCCTGAGCCTGAGCGGCGACGCTGAAGCTGCAAGCGAAGGTATCCGCAAGTACTTTATCTAATACATAACCCACTTCAAATAAGAAAGACACGGATTTGCTCCGTGTCTTTTTTATTTGCCTTATTTACTGAGATAGTCCATAACAATGCGCATCTGGGGGCTCACCCACTTATCCCGGTGGTAAAACAGCTGCTTCCAGATTTCCACGTGAATGTCCTCCGCCATCACATAGCCCAGCCTGCCCTCCTTCACAGCCTTGTCCGTCACATAGTTCGGCAAAAAAGCAATGCCCAGGCCCTGGCCCACCAGTCGGCACAGCAGGTCCGTGTTGCCGGACTCCAGAATGGGCGTGATTTCCAGGTTCCGGGCTGCCAGCTGCTCTTCCATAATGCGGCGATAGCTCATGCCCTTTTCCGTCAGCAGGAAGTCCTGCCGACTCAGCTCCTCCAGACTGAGGGACCGGCCCCGCAGGGGATTCTGGGCGCTGACAACAAAATCCACGCCGACCTTTTCCTCGTCCACAATCACATAGTCCCGGTGGTAAATGTGGCTGTCCAGCGTAAAGACCAGGTCCACCTCGTTGCGATTAAGCAGCCGCAGCATATCCTCCGTACCCGCCGGGATGATTTCCAGTGTAATGCCCGGATAGTCCCGGTGCAGCGCCGCAAAGCGCTCCGACAGCAGCAGATTGCACAGACTTTCGGCAATGGCTATGCGCACCTGTCCCTTGACCACCTGCTCCCCGCTGGCGGTCTTTTCCATTTCATCCGTGAGTTTGATGATCTCATGGGCGTAGCGCAGCATGGCCCGGCCCTTTTCCGTCAGGGCAATGGTGTGGCCGATGCGGTCAAACAGGCTCACCCCCAGCTCCGTTTCCAGCTGGCGAATCTGGAAAGATACCGTGGACTGGGAGTAGCCCAGCTTGTCGGCAGCCTGGGTAAAATTCAGTAATTCGGCCACCTGAATGAAGGTGGCCAGGTTTTTCATGTCCATACTTTCACCATCTAAATTTTCGATATCATATATTGATATTATCTATTTTACAAATCGTCTGTTTCACTATATACTAGCCTCATTAAGTTTTCAACCCTAAGGAGTAAAAGATGAGTAAACATTCTACAGAAGGACATGTCCACATTAACGGTGGCTTCCAAAACAGTTTGGGCTTTGTTCTTGCCTGTGTCGGCTCGGCCGTAGGTATGGGCAATATTTGGCTCTTCCCCTATCGTCTGGGTCAGTACGGCGGCGCTGCCTTTCTGATTCCCTATTTCCTGTTTGTAGCACTGTTCGGCTTCGTAGGACTCAGCGCTGAGTTCGCCATCGGCCGCCGTGCAAAAACCGGTACTCTCGGCTCCTATGAATATTGCTGGGCATCCCGGGGCAAGGGTAAGCTGGGCTACGGCCTGGGCTGGATTCCCCTGTTCGGCTCCCTGGGCATCGCCATCGGCTATTCCGTCATTCTGGGCTGGGTTCTGCGCAGCCTGCTGGCCGGCTTCACCGGTGAGCTCATGACCACGGATTCCTCCGCATTCTTTGCCGGCATGAGCAGCACCCTGGGCAACATTCCCTGCCATGTGCTGGTGATTGCCATTGCCTGCGGCATTCTGATTTTCGGTGCCACCAAGAGCATTGAGAAGGTCAACAAGGTGCTGATGCCCGCCTTCTTCATTCTGTTCGTCTTCCTGGCCATCCGCGTGAGCTTCCTGGACGGCGCATCTGCCGGTTACCAGTTCCTGATGGTGCCCAAGTGGGAATACCTGGCTGACCCCAACACCTGGGTCATGGCCATGGGTCAGGCCTTCTTCTCCCTGTCCATCACGGGCTCCGGTATGATCGTGTACGGCTCCTACCTGAAAAAGGACGAGGACATCCCCAAGGCTTCCATCAACACCGCCATGTTCGACACCCTGGCCGCCATTCTGGCCGCCTTTGCCATCATGCGCGCTGTGTTCGCCTTCGGCATTGAGCCCCAGGCAGGCCCCCCGCTGATGTTCATCACCCTGCCCAAGGTCTTTGCACAGATGCCCGCAGGTCAGCTGTTCGCCATTT
>SAMEA104404106__coassemble_483_pt1 | contig 41193 bp, 37 predicted proteins | sample SAMEA104404106__metabat2_high_PE_053 | metagenome-assembled genome bin SAMEA104404106 (sample SAMEA104404106) | Balaenoptera acutorostrata
TTCCAAACTGAAGGCCCTGCACCTCAATAACTCCCTCAATGACCGGGGCAGTCACAAGGATCGCCATGCCAAAATTGCCGAGGGTAAGATGCCTCTGGAGGCCATCCGGCGCATCATTACCCACCCGGCTCTGGACGGTCTGCCCTTCATTCTGGAGACGCCCCAGGAGAAGGATTCCGGCTACGGTGAGGAAATTGCCATGCTCCGGGCTTTATATGAAGAAAAGTAATACAGAAGACCGTATACTGCCCGTATACGGTCTTTGTTTTTACAGATTATTCACTTTTCCCCTTTTTCCATTGCTATAATTGGACTATAATGTACTAAGAGTATAACTGAAGGAGATATTGTTATGGCTAAGAGAGCATTAATAGTAGAAGACGATATCAACATTGCCGAATTGCTGAAGATTTATCTGCAGAAGGACGGCTTCGAAACTGAAAACGCATACGACGGCAAGAAGGCCGTTGAGCTGGCTGAAAAGATTCAGCCGGATATTATTCTGCTGGACATCATGCTGCCCATTATGGACGGCTGGCAGGTCTGCCGTGAGGTGAGAAAGTCCAGCAACGTGCCCATCATCATGCTGACTGCCAAGGGCGAGAGCATGGATAAGATTTCCGGTCTGGAAATGGGCGCCGATGACTACATCACCAAGCCCTTTGACCCCAAGGAGCTCATTGCACGTATCCACGCCATCATGCGCCGCACCGACGGCTGCGGCTGCGAGGAAGCCGAGGAAACCGGCAAGAAGCTCACTTTCGATAAGCTGACCATCAACCTGGACTCCTATGAGCTCATTGTGGACGGCGAAAAGGTGGATACCCCGCCCAAAGAACTGGAGCTGCTGTATCACCTGGCTTCCTTCCCCAACAGAGTGTTCACCCGTAACCAGCTGCTGGACGAGGTGTGGGGCTTCGACTACTTCGGCGACTCCCGTACCGTTGACGTGCACGTGAAGCGTCTGCGTGAAAAAATCGAGGGCGTTTCCCCCAAGTGGGAGCTGACCACCGTTTGGGGCGTAGGCTACAAGTTCAAGGTGAACGAAGAATAAGAGAGAAGGTCTGTCCATGAACAGTATTTATTTCAAAAACTTCATGGCCACAGCAACCATCGTTCTCATCAGCTTTCTGCTGTTAGGTATAGCATTTGTGGGTATGGGCAGCCACTTCGTCATTACGGACGCCCGGGAAAATATGGCCGCCAACGCCGAGGAAATCTCCCGCGTGGCCTTTGCCGTTTCCGATGAGCTGGACCTTTCCGGCTGGGACATCCGTATGACCATCAGCATGCTCTCCCAGGGCACCGGCAACCACATATTCCTGTGCAATGAGCAGGGATATGTGGTTTCCTGTTCTGATATGGAGCTGGCCTGCGAGCATATCGGACGGAAAATCCCCGATAGCTACCTCAATGTGATCAATTCCACCGGCAGCATGAATCAGTTGACGGATTTGGGTGGGTTCTATGACCATACCTGCTACGTCATTGCAGAAGAAATTTTCAACGGACAGGGCCAGCTTATGGGCTACACCTTTGTGTCCAAGGACGCCTCCAGCATTGTGGGCGCTTACGGGGCCTTTGTGTACCTGTTCTTTCTGGTGTCCCTGGCCGTAATGAGCGTGGCCGTTGTGCTGAGCTTTGCCTTCTCCAAGGCACTGACCAAGAATCTGGATGAAATGACCGTGGCGGCAAGAAAGTACTCCCACGGCGACTTCTCCATGCGCATCAGCCCCAGCGACAAGGCCGACGAAATGGGCGCCCTGACGGTCTCCTTTAACGCCATGGCAGACTCCTTGGAAAAGTCCGAACAGACCCGCCAGGAGTTTATTGCCAACGTTTCCCACGAGCTGAAAACCCCCATGACCACCATTGCGGGCTTTGCCGAGGGCATTCTGGACGGCACCATCCCCAGAGAGCAGGAGGACAAGTACCTGGCCGTCATCGCCGATGAAACCAGACGCTTGAGCCGACTGGTGCGGGAAATGCTGGATATGTCCAAGGTCCAGGATAAGATGGCCGATCCCCAGTCCAAGAAGCCCTTTAACCTCAGCGAGCAGCTGGTGATGACCCTTCTGAGCTTTGAGGCCAGAGCGGGGGACAAGAACCTGGACGTGGATTTGCAGATGCCCGAAGAGGAAATCTGGGTCTGCGGCAACGAGGACTCCATCCACCGGGTTATTTACAATCTGCTGGACAACGCCATTAAATTTGCCCACGAAAAGGGCACGCTGCACCTGTCCATTTGGAAGCAGGGCGGCAAGGCCTATGTGAGCGTGGGCGACGAGGGCGAAACCATCCCCGAGGACGACCTGCCCTTTATTTTCGACCGTTTCCACAAGTCCGACCGCTCCCGCAGCCTGGACCGTGACGGCGTAGGTCTGGGCCTCTACCTGGTGAAGAGTATTCTGGACGCCCACGATGAAGACATCGTTTGCACCAGCAAGGACGGCCTCACCAAATTCGTCTTTACCATGACCCTGGCGCCTCGCGGAAAGAATACCGGAGGCAAATAATTCCTCCTTTTGGAGGCCATACGGAAGAGAGACATACTATGGATAAACATGAATGGTACCAGCCCCGGGCTGACGTCGACGAAACTGCCGACGTTTTTGAAGAAGCCGGGTTTTACGATCTGCGCAGCAGACAGGAGCTGTATGAGCAGCATGTGGAACAGAAGACCAAAAAGAAAAACCCCATGATGGCGTTTTTTGCCCTGGTGTGCATTGCGCTGCTTGTGGGCGCCATTATCCTCACAGCCAAGCTCTTTGGCCACGAGGAGCAGGGCCTCAGCGATGAGGAGCTGGAGGATGTATACGACCAGTTCTTCGACCGCTATGTGAACCAGGAGACCACCGGGGAAAATGAACTGCCCCGGGCTGAGCCGGCTCCGGAGCTGCAGCTGGAGCTGCACAGCAGCAAGGGCCTGGAAAAGCTTAGTCTCCAGGAGCTCTATGAGCAGTGCCTGCCCAGCGTGGTGGGCATCAGCGCCCAGCAGGACGGCCACCCCTATAGCTGGGGTACCGGCGTAGTCATGACCTCTGACGGCTATATTCTCACCAACACCCATGTGCTGGACGGAGCCGACGAGGCAGAGGTGGTGCTGTATAACGGTGAGCGCTACCCGGCCAAGCTGGTGGGCGCAGACGCCATCAGCGATATTGCAGTGCTGAAAACCGAGGCTGTGGGCCTCGTTCCGGCCCAGTTCGGTGATTCTTCCGAAGTGCGGGTGGGCGATGATGCCATTGCCATCGGCAACCCCCTGGGCGAAGAGTTCAGCGGCACCATGACCACCGGCATCATTTCCGGCGTGAGCCGTGATGTGAACTATATGCGCCGCACCATGACCCTGCTGCAGACCAATGCGGCCATCAACTCCGGCAATTCCGGCGGCCCCTTGTTCAACGCTTACGGACAGGTCATCGGCATCACCAACATGAAGATGATGATTACCTCCTCCGGCGTGGTGGAGGGCGTAGGCTTTGCCATCCCCACGGCCACCGTGAAGCTCATGGCCGATAACATCCTGGCAAACGGCGCCGTTGTGGGCCGTCCCGGTCTGGGCGTTACGGTGATTGACCTGCAGGGCGGCACGGAAGATCTGCCTGACGGCATGCTGGTGCAGGGCATCACTTCCGGCTCTGACGCAGAAAAGCAGGGCCTGCTGGTGGGCGATGTGATTATTGCCGTGGACGGCGTGCCTGTAGACGGCATTGAAACCATGCGTGACGCCATTTCTGCCAGACAGGTGGGCGACACCATGGAGGTTACGGTCTGGCGCGAAGGGGAGGAACTGAACCTGACCATTGCGCTGATTGACCAGAACGAAATGGACTGAATCCGTAAAAAAGACACTTTCTTCCAGAAAGTGTCTTTTTTTGTCCGTTTCCCGCTTGCAATTTGCGGGGGATGGGATTAAAATGAGTCGACAAGTGAACAGCGGGGAGTCTGTTATGCAGGCTGAGAGGAAGGCGATACCTTCGACCCATGTAACCTGATTTGGATCATGCCAACGTAGGGAAGTCTGACTGATATAAACCAAGATTTTTGAAAACGGAAAGCACCGAATCAGGGCTTTCCGTTTTTTGATTTTTAGGAGGAATTATCTTGGTTAACTCTCGCGTAAAAACCCGTAAACTGATTCTGGCAGCCATGTTTGCCTGCCTGGCCTTTGTCCTGAATACCTTCGTGTATTTCCCCTCAATGGCACCCTTCCAGCACTTTGTTGACGTGCTGGCTGCTGTATTTCTTGGCCCGTGGTACGCCTGTGCGTCTGCATTCCTGTGCGGCGTAATGCGGATGATGTCCGGCCGTACCATTCAGGCAATCACCGGGGCTGTGTTCGGCCCCATCCTGGGCGGTCTGCTGTATCGCAAGACGAAGAATATTTACCTGGTGTGGGTAGGCGAGGTCATTGGTACCGGCGTTGTGGGCGCCATGGCGTCTTACCCCCTCATGAAGCTGTTCTACGGCTTGGATGCGCAGTCTCCCTTCTATTACATTCCCTTCTATACACCCGCAGCTGTGGTCGGCGCAGCCATGGGTGTGATGGTTCTGCTGGTGCTCAAGCGCGGAGGCGTGCTGCAGCGTCTGCTGGACCAGGTGGAGAAATGAGAGGAGTAAGCAATGATCAATTATGCCGAGTGTCTGCATAATGTGCAGAAGAAAGGTCCTCTGGTGCAGTGCATCACCAACTTTGTCACCGTGAACGACTGTGCCAACATCATTTTGGCTTCCGGCGGCTCTCCCTCCATGGCCCACGATATCCGTGAGGTGGAGGAGGCCGTATGCGGCGTGCAGGCCCTGGTGTGCAACATGGGCGCCATTGAGGATACAGAGTCCATGGTGCTGGCGGGCCGTCAGGCCAACCGCCTGGGCATCCCCGTGGTTCTGGACCCCGTGGCTGCCGGAGGCACTGCCCTGCGCCGGGACGCCGCCAAGCGGCTTTTGGAGGAGGTCCGGTTTTCGGCCATCCGGGGCAACGCTTCGGAAATCCGGTTTCTGGCCAGCGGCCAAGCCGGTGGCAGCGGCGTAGACGTGAGCGCCCTGGACGCCATCACCGAGGAGAATCTCCCGGAGGCAGCCGCCATGGTGAAAGCCCTGGCAGAAAGTACCCGGAGCGTCATCGCCGTGTCCGGCAAGCTGGATATCATCTCCGACGGCCGGCAGACCCTGGTGCTGCGCAACGGCTGCGCCACCATGGCCAGAATCACGGGCTCCGGCTGCATGCTCACCTCCCTTATGGGGGCCTTCTGTGGCGCAAACCCGGATAACTGCTTCGGCGCAGCCTGCACGGCTATGGCCGTCATGGGCGTAGCCGGAGAAATTGCCGAAGCTAAACGCCTGCAAAACGGTACCGGCAATGCCACGTTCCGCACCGATCTCATTGACGCAGTATTCAACATGACTGAAAAAACACTGAAGGAGGCAATTCGCGATGAAGTTTACCACTGAGGACATTCGCAAGGGAATGCAGGTCTATGCCATCACGGACCGTATGTGGTTAAAGGAAGGGGAGAGCCTGGTTTCCGTTTGCCGGGAGGTGCTGGAAAACGGCGCAACCTTCCTGCAGATTCGGGAAAAGGATTTGGACGAACAGAGCTTTTCCCAGGAGGCACAGGAGCTCAAGGCTCTGTGCGGGCAGTACCATGTACCCTTTGTGGTCAATGACAGCGTAGAAATCGCCCTGGCCATTGACGCCGACGGCGTACACGTGGGCCAGTCCGACATTAAGGGCCGGGATATCCGGTCCATGCTGGGCCCCGACAAGATTCTGGGCATTTCGGCCAGCACCGTGGCCGAGGCTCAGGCAGCCGAACAGGCCGGAGCCGATTATATCGGCGTAGGCGCAGTGTTCCCCACGGGCACCAAGAAGGACGCCCGCCGGATGACGGTGGAGCAGCTGCGCACCATTGCCCAGTCCGTGTCCATCCCCGTGGTGGCCATCGGAGGCATTCATCTCAGTAATGTCCTGGAGCTGAAGGGCAGCGGCATTGACGGTATTTCCGTGGTGTCGGCCATCTTCGGCGCAGAGCATCCCGGCGAGGCTACCGCAGCCCTGCTGGAAAAGACCAAAGAGCTGCTGGCGGACTAAGCCGGGCAGCAGGCGGCAGATTGGGGGCACCACCTTCTGTCGCCCTAAAAAAAGTAATGCGATACCAAAGGAGAATTCAAATGAAAAAAGCATTATCTATCGCTGGCAGTGACTGCAGCGGAGGCGCTGGTATTCAGGCCGATCTGAAAACGATGACCATGAATGGTGTGTTTGCCATGAGCGCAATTACTGCGCTGACCGCACAAAACACAACCGGCGTAACAGGAATATTGGAAGTCAGCCCTGCATTTTTGCAGCAGCAAATCGACGCGGTGTTTACGGATATCCGCCCCGACGCCGTGAAAATCGGCATGGTGGCCTCCGTGCCGCTCATTGAGCAGATTGCCCGGAGCCTCCGGGAGTACGAGGCAGAAAACATCGTGGTGGACCCCGTCATGGTGGCCACCAGCGGCGCACGCCTCATCTCCGAGGACGCTGTGGACACGCTGAAAAAGTGCCTGCTGCCCCTAGCAGCTGTGGTTACCCCCAATATCCCCGAGGCTGAAATTCTGGCAGACATGACCATTCATAACGAGCAGGATATGGAGACTGCCGCAGAGCGCATCAGCAAGCAGTACGGCTGCGCCGTGCTGTGCAAGGGCGGTCATAGCGTAAACGACGCCAACGACCTGCTGTACGCTGATGGCAAAGCCCACTGGTTTATGGGCAAGCGCATCAATAATCCCAATACCCACGGCACCGGCTGCACCCTGTCCAGTGCCATTGCGGCCAATCTGGCCAAGGGCTTTGACCTGGAAACCTCTGTGGAGCGGGCAAAAAACTATATCTCCGAGGCTCTGGCAGCTATGCTGGATCTCGGTGCAGGCAGCGGTCCTATGAACCACGCCTTTGCACTGCAGGGGGAATATGCTAAGGAGGTAGACGCCTGATGCATACCGCCTTACTTGCTGTAGTCTTTCTGGCTATTTATTATGGCGTGACCATTTATCTGTGCCGTGGCGTTAAGCTGGGCACCCGGGACATGGCCATGTGCGCTATGATGATCGCCCTCACTATGATTCTGGAAAGCATTCGCTTCCCCCTGCCTACGGGCATCACGATTCCCTTCTTTTCCCTGGTCCCCCTGATGGTGCTGGCCCTAGTGGTGGATTACCGTCTGGTATTCATTTCCGGTTGGGTCTGCGGCATCCTCAGCGTGTTCCTGCTGCCCGCCTGGCAGCCGGTACACTGGGCCCAGATTTTCGTGGAGCACATGGTGTGCTTCTCCTGCCTGGGTTATGTGGGCGTGTTTGGCGTCGAGCCCCGTTGGAGAGTGCTGTGCGGCATGATTCTGGCCTCTGTGCTGCGCCTTACGGGCCACATCATAAGCGGCGTGATTTTCTTCTCCCAGAATGCCTGGAGCGGCTGGGGTGCCTGGGGCTACAGCATCACTTATAATGCTTCCCAGAACGTGCCTCTGTGCCTGCTGTGCATCCTGGTGGTGCTGGCGCTGCCCATGGCAAGAATCAGAAAAGCCGTGAGAAAGGATACAGTAAGATGAGCTTTGTACAGCAGTGTATTGATGATAGTCTGCCCATTTGGGAACAGTGCCTCCGCAGCGAATTTGTCAGCAGCCTGGCAGAAGGCAAGCTGGACGAGGACTGCTTTAAAGGCTATATTGTGGAGGACAGCCTGTACCTCCGTGAATATGCCAAGGTATTTGCCTGGGGAATCCTCCATGCCAACAATATGGAAGATATTCGCACTTATTATTCCTTGCTGTCATTTGTCAATGAAGCAGAGGATTCCACCCGCAGATATTACCTGGCCCGCTACAACATCAGCGACGAAGACATTCAGAAGCTGCCCCTGCGGCCCAATAATGAACGGTACGTCCGCACCATGCACGAAGCGGCCCAAAACGCCGAAGGCCCCGCCGAGTGCCTCATGGCCTGCCTGCCCTGCATGCTGAGCTATGGCTGGATTTTCAGACAGGTCCTGCGGGATCAGCCCGCTGTGCTGGATACCTGCTACGGCAAATTTGTAGGTGACTACGCCGACAACTGGTACTTCGACCTGTGCGACGACTGGATTGCCGCAGCGGATAAGGCCTGCGCCCATCTGACGGAGGCCCGACGGGCTAAGTGTCTGGAAATCTTCCGGGCCTGCAGCCTGTGTGAGCTGGGCTTCTGGGAAATGTGCACCGAGCCCCGTACGGATATTTAACGGAAAACACCCTGCCCGATATCGGACAGGGTGTTTTTGCAGCAAAGTCATGGAAAATTCAAAAATGTGTGGTATCATAAGAAAAACTTTCCCCCGAAAAGGAGAAACCCCATGAATATTTGGCTGCGTTATTTACTCTGCGCCCTGGGCGGAGCCCTGGTGGGCCTGGTGTACCAGCACTTTTTCGGCTGTGTGGACGGCACCTGCCCCATTACGGCCAGCCCCGTGAATACGGCCCTCTATTTTGCCCTGGTGGGCCTGCTGATGCCCACGATTTTTGCTCCCCGCAAAAAGAAAAGCGAATAAACGGCAATAAAGCCCCGCTGACCTTACGGTCGGCGGGGCTTTTTTCCTGTTCGGGTATTTCCCACATTTGTGGGAAAGCTATGAGTAATTCTGCCGTAAAAGGATGCTCTACATGAAAAATACCCGGATTTTCCCACACTTTCCCCAGGATTTGCACAGCCTCGCCGAGGCGTTGGGGCTGGCCCTGCCCATTATGGCCCAGTCGGCTGTGACGGTGGCTGTGCAGCTGACGGATAGCCTCATGCTCAGTTGGTACGGGGAGCAGGCCCTGTCGGCGTCCAGTCTGGCGGGGCAGTACCTGGCCCTGTTTCAGCTGTGCGCCATGGGCATAGGCGTGGGCACCGGGGTGCTGACGGCCCGGTTTTGGGGGATGCAGGAGCGGGAGAGCCTGCACCGGTCGGTGACGCTGCTGTGTCGGGGTGAGCTGCTGCTGGCGGCGGGCTTCGGCCTTGTGGGCACAGTGTGGCCGGAAACGGTTTTGGGCCTGTTCACCGCCGATGCCGGGCTCATTGAAGCGGGAAGAGACTATCTGCGGTGGCTGTGGCCGGGGTATTTGCCCCTGGCACTGAGTCAGGGCTGCACGGCGGTGCTGCGCAGTGTGGGGGAGGTGCGGCGGCCGCTGTGGTATAGTCTGGCGGGCTTTGCCGTGAATGCGGTGCTCAATGGACTGCTGATTTTCGGCCTCTTCGGTTTGCCGGAGCTGGGGGTTAAGGGGGCTGCCGCGGCAACTGCGGCGGCCCGCTGGACGGAGGGGCTGCTGTGCTGCGGATATTTCTTTTTCCGGGAGCGGGGCATCGGGTACCGGGTGAAGCACTTGGGCCTGTCCTGCCGGGGTGAGCTGCGGCAATATCTGCGCATCTGCCTGCCGGTGCTGCTCAGCGACGGCCTGCTGGGCCTGGGAAATACGGCCTCGGCGGCCATTTTCGGCCATCTGGGCCCGGCTTATGTGGCGGGCAGCGCCGTGACCGTGGTGCTGCAGCAGCTGAGCGGGGTTCTGCACCACGGCGTTGCCGGAGCGGCAGGCGTGGTCATCGGCCATACCCTGGGAGAAGGGGACAAAGAGAAAGCCCAGCGCCAGGGCTGGGGCTTTGCACTGCTGGGGGCAGCGGTTGGCCTGGCGGCCACGGGGCTTGTGGCCGTTTTGCAGCGGCCGCTGCTGCAACTTTACCGGGTTTCCCCGGAAGCTGAGGCGGTGGCCCGGGAAATCTTCTGGGGGATGCTTTTGACTATGACGGTCCGCTGCACCTCCGGAGCACTCACCAAGGGAGTACTGCGGGCCGGAGGGGACACGGCCTTTGTCATGGCGGCGGACCTGGGCTTTTTGTGGCTGGTGTCCATTCCCGCCGCAAGCGTCTGGGCGCTGTGCCTCCATGGTTCTGCCCTGGGCACGTATGTGCTTCTCCAGACCGACCAAATCCTCAAATGTGGCCTGTGTTTGTGGCGTTTGCACAGTGAAAAGTGGATGAAACGGATTTTCGGTTGTGCGTAACGAAAAAAGTGAAAAAGTGAAAAGCTATGAATTGAAATACGCCGGTAATCGTGCTAAAATGCAGTATTGGAAGAATTTCACCTATTGTACACAGGAGGAAATGGTATGGATATGAATGTAAGACCCGAAACTATGGCACGTATTCAGACTGCTGAGCAGGCTGAAGCATTTATCGCTGAGCAGGTTGCCGCTGTTCGTGAACAGGTTGGCGACAAGAAAGTTCTGCTGGCACTGTCCGGCGGCGTAGACAGCTCCGTTGTTGCAGCCCTGCTGATCAAGGCTATTGGCAAGCAGCTGGTTTGCGTACACGTAAATCACGGCCTGATGCGTAAGGGCGAAAGCGAGCTGGTTTGCGAAGTATTCGGCAAGCAGCTGGATGCAAACCTGATCTACGTTGACGCTACCGACCGTTTCCTTGGTCTGCTGGAAGGCGTTGCTGATCCCGAAACCAAGCGTCACATCATCGGCAACGAGTTTATTAAGGTATTTGATGAAGAAGCTGCAAAGCTGGAAGGTATTCCTTTCTTGGCTCAGGGTACCATTTACCCCGACATCCTGGAAAGCGACGGCGTAAAGGCACACCACAATGTCGGCGGCCTGCCCGAAGACATGGAGTTCCAGCTGGTTGAGCCCGTTCGCCTGCTGTACAAGGACGAAGTCCGCGTAGTCGGCAGAGCTCTGGGCCTGCCCTACGAAATGGTAGAGCGTCAGCCCTTCCCCGGCCCCGGCCTGGGCGTTCGCTGCACCGGCGCCATCACTCGTGACCGTCTGCACGCTCTGCGTGAGTCCGACGCAATTCTGCGTGAGGAAATCGCAAACGCAGGTCTGGCAGATAAGATCTGGCAGTACTTCACCGTAGTTCCCGACTTCCGTACCACCGGCGTACGTGACGGCAAGCGTGCATACGACTGGCCCGTCATCATCCGCGCTGTCAACACCGTGGACGCAATGGCTTGCACCGTTCCCGAAATCGACTACGCTATCCTGAAGAAGATCACCGATCGTATCCTGTCCGAAGTTCCCGGCGTATGCCGCGTTCTGTACGACCTGAGCCCCAAGCCCTCCGCTACGATCGAGTGGGAATGATCTCCTAACCTAACTTTCTCGGCTCAAGAGCCGGAAAAGTAGCGATTTCTGCGCTTCGTGGCAACGAAATGGCAACAAAAACTCATTATTGATAGAAAAAGAGCTAACTGGTTTTGTTAAACCGGTTAGCTCTTTTTTGTATCTATAAACTGGCAATTCCCAGCACAGTGCTAATAGCGTCACTAATTGTAATTCCTTTGATTACGTCTTTTAACTTGCCAAGTTTTAGTTTTCTTACAATAGGTGTGATTTCGTGTGCAGACCGGCATTCACGAGTGATAAACTCCATTATTTTTCTGATAGTTGCATAATCTCTGTCGAGATTTTCTTCCAAGTCAATTCGTATGGATTCGTTAAATTGTAATCTGCCGTCTCGATAATTTACAAGTATTAACTGGAGAGTATCATCGTATGTCGAATCAAAGTACTCGTTGAATTGCTCTTTTATTTCGATAAATGCTTCTAAATCAAAGTAAGCGTTACTTGTATTTCCAGGGAAGGTTAAGATTTTTTTAGTTGCAGATTCATCGGACGCTGGCAAATACTCGCCATATCCGGCCCAATATACATCGAAGAACTTTTTAGAATTAAGGTGCCAATATAGGTAATGAAATCAATCATTTTCGTCCCAGTTAAAGATTATATAAAATCCAGGAAACATCTGTACATTAAGTTTGTATTCCCAATGGTAGTTGCAGTGATAGCTTTAATAATTACCCTTTTCTTTAATTTTGGCAGTAGTGAAAAACTCAATTCAATCTTTTCTGAATTTATTAGTACCCAGATAAACATAATTGCTATTCTAATTTCGTTCTCTATTGCGATCATTACAATATTGGTTTCGGCAGATAATCGTAATATACAAGAACTCAAGAAAACATTATCAAATGAGAAAGACTACAACTCGGTAAATGGAAAACAGCTGTCGTTATTTCAGATATTATTATCAAATATCGCCTATAATATTATTTGTGAAACAGTATATCTGATTTTTTTGATTGCTGTAGCCCTGACCAAATCAATTTTCCCAATCCAATCATTGAAGTATGTTTCAGCAATCTGTATTTTCATCATACTTCATATTTTGCTTGTATTGCTGGAATCAGTTGCACAGATGTATCTTACATTTTGGGATAAAAAATAGAATCTTTGTTTTTCTGGTGAATCATTCCCATGTATGTTATAATGCTCCCAAGGTGCCTACAATGTAGGTATAATTGTTGCCGCACTTCTTGAACATACATATTCTTATATTTAAATTATTGTGGCAACACCCTGGCAACACAAAATCAGATAGCCTACACTATCCTGATAATGAGAATAATAGTGATACGAGATACAATTTCTACTAACTAAAAAAGCTTAGTTTCCTTTAGAAGAGAGCGAGTGGGAGTGATTTCAAAAGGCCGAAAAGCCTTGAAAACACTGGGGTTTTGAAAAATGACCCTCTGTTTTGACAACACTCTGACAACACTTTGAATTTTTTCGGTATCCATGTGTTGTCACGCATCTGTTAAAGCAAGAAGCTCTGCCTTCCGATGGAGGCAGAGCTTCTTTTCAATTTGGAGAGAGTTTGTCGATCAGCTCCAGCAGATAACGGATGTTTTCCAAGATGTAACTATAGTCGCTAAAAATACAGCTATTATGAAATGCTGAGAAAAGTCTAAATTATTGAGTTTTCTACCGAGGATTACACGGCATCTAAAATGCTGAAAAAGTTAGATTTTTGTCGTATGAGGAAATGAGAAATAGTGCTTGTTCTGACAACACTTTTTGATGCTCCGTAAATGGAGAAAAGGCGAGAGAAAGTCAAGTGTCGGGAAAAGCTAATAACTCCGAAAAAGTTCAAATTCGTTTTTCGACTGACAACTGCTGACAACACTTTTGACAACACTTTTGAAGTAGGATTCAGATAATGGTGATAAAAACGGGGGAAAAACGCCATGAAAATAGCCGTAGGACCGGCTAAAACAAGGGTGACAGACCTCGTCCTTCGGAGTGGGAATAAGTTAAAAACGCTGAAAGCCTTGTACTGCAAGGGTTTGAGCCTTTAACTTGTGATACTAAAAATATCCAAAAGGCATTGCCGCATATGCGGCAATGCCTTTTTTCCATTCTCCACCTATGCTACAATATAAAAAACGAGGAAAGAGGGGGACGAGTATGCTGGATATCACGCTCATTGGCTGCGGGGCGACGATGCCGCTGCCCGGTCGGGCCACGGCGGCCTGCGCCGTGCAATATGCGGGGAAAACCGTCTTGCTGGACTGCGGCGAGGGGACCCAGGTGGCAGCCCGTCGGGCGGGAATCAGTCTGGTGAAAATCGAGGCCGTCTGTCTGACGCACTACCACGGGGACCACATTTTCGGTCTGCCGGGGCTGCTGCAGACCATGGCCAGCCAGGGCCGGGAGCGTCCGGTGCTGCTCACCGGGCCCGGCGAGGGCTATGACGAGGTCGTGCCCCTGCTGCTGGCGCTGGCCGGACCGCTGCCCTTCGAGATTGTCCGCCGACCGCTGACATTGCCAGAGGACGCCGAAGACCTGTGGGATGGTCTGCGGATGGAAAGCCGACTGCTGAACCATCGGGTGCCCTGCGTGGGCTATGGCTTCACGCTGCCCCGAGCCGGACGCTTCCTGCCGGAAAAAGCGGCAGAGCTGGGCGTTCCCCGAAAGCTGTGGGGTGCGCTGCAAAAGGGCATCCCGGCTGAGCTCCCCGGCGGCACAGTGTACCCCCAACAGGTATTGGGGCCGGAGCGCCGTGGCCTGCGCATAGTATACGCAACGGACACTGCGCCCTGTCCGGCCCTGCCGGAACTGGCCCGTGGTGCGGACCTGCTCATCTGCGACGCCACCTACGCCGGGGAGGAGAATCTGGACAAGGCGGAGCTGTACGGACACAGCACCTTTGCCCAGTGCGGCGATCTGGCCCGGGATGCCGAGGTGGGACGGCTGTGGCTGACCCATTACGGCGGGGCTCTGACCCACCCGGAGGAGGAAGTCCACCGGGCCCAGGCAATTTTCCCCCGGACGGAAGCCGGATTTGACGGCAAACGCCTGAAGCTCAGCTTCCCGAAAGACGAATAACGGAGAGAAAACGGTATCGCTGCAGCTGCGGCGGTACCGTTTTTTCGCAGCCCATCGGGACAGTTTGCCCTTCATGGACAAAGAAACACGAAAGTTGTTAGTCTATCCTAATTTAATTCTTGACAGATACCCCTAGGGGGTATAATATAGAAAGCATGAAAGGGGGCATCTCATTGGAAGAAAAATGCTGCTGTCACTGTCATGACTCCAAGGAACGCTCCGACAAAGAGTACCGGGACCTGATCACCCGTCTGAACCGCATCGCCGGACAGGTACAGGGGGTCAAGGGAATGGTGGAGCGGGATGCGTACTGCATCGACATCCTGACCCAAGTATCCGCCATTACCGCTGCGCTGAACAGCTTTAACAAGGTACTTTTGGGAAACCATATCAGAACCTGTGTCTCTCAGGATATCAGAGACGGCAAAGATGAAACAGTGGAAGAGCTCATTGCCACGCTGCAAAAGCTGATGCGCTGAGGCTTCCCCTCGTTAAGGAGGAATCATTTTTATGGTACAATTTAATGTCACGGGCATGAGCTGCGCCGCCTGCAGCGCCCGCGTAGAAAAGGCGGTTACGGCCCTGCCCGGCGTCACCAGTGTATCGGTCAGCCTGCTGACCAACTCCATGGGTGTCGAGGGCTCTGCAGATCCTGCGGCAATCTGCAAGGCAGTTGTGGACGCCGGTTACGGCTGTACCCAGAAGGGTGCAGGCGCAGCCCAGCCCTCCATGGCTGACGCTGCCGAGGCGCTGGAGGACCACGAAACCCCCAAGCTGAAGCGCAGACTGCTCACCTCTGTGGGCTTCCTGATGGTACTCATGTACTTCTCCATGGGCCACATGATGTGGGGCTGGCCTTTGCCTGCCTTCCTGGACAATCCCATGTCCAACGGTATCATCCAGATGCTGCTGGCCGGTATTGTCATGATCATCAACAAGAAGTTCTTCACCTCCGGCTTTAAAGCACTGTGGAACAAGGCCCCCAACATGGATACCCTGGTGGGCATGGGCTCCGCCGTGTCTTACGCCTGGAGCGTGTACGCCCTGCTGGCCATGGCCTACCACATGAACATGGGCCACATGGAGCACGCCATGCACATGGCACACGAATTCTACTTTGAATCCGCCGCCATGATTCTGACCCTGATTACCGTGGGTAAGATGCTGGAAGCACGCAGCAAGGGCAAGACTACCGACGCCCTGAAGGGCCTCATGAAGCTGGCCCCCAAGACCGCAGTTCTGCTGCGTGACGGCAAGGAAGTGGAAGTGCCCATCGAGCAGGTCAAGAAGGGCGACATTTTCGTGGTACGTCCCGGCGAAAACATCCCCGTAGACGGCGTGATTCTGGAAGGCTCCAGTGCTGTCAACGAGTCTGCTCTGACCGGTGAGTCCATCCCCGTGGACAAGGAAGTGGGCGACGGCGTTTCCGCTGCAACCACCAACACCTCCGGCTACCTCAAGTGCGAGGCTACCCGTGTAGGCGAGGACACCACCCTGTCTCAGATCATCCAGATGGTCTCCGACGCTGCTGCCACCAAGGCACCCATCGCCAAGATTGCCGACAAGGTTGCCGGTATCTTCGTTCCCACGGTTATCTCCATCTCCGTGGTGACCTTCATTGTTTGGATGTTCATTAATCCCGACGTGGGCTATGCTCTGGCCCGTGCAATTTCCGTTCTGGTTATCTCCTGCCCCTGCTCTCTGGGTCTGGCTACCCCTGTAGCCATCATGGTGGGCAACGGCATGGGCGCAAAGAACGGCATCCTCTTCAAGACCGCTGTGTCCCTGGAAGAAACCGGCCGTGTGGCTGTGGTTGCTCTGGATAAGACCGGCACCATCACCTCCGGTGAACCCAAGGTCACCGATATTCTGCCCGCTGAGGGCTACACCGAGCAGTCCCTGATTGCCCGTGCCTTCGCTCTGGAAGCAAAGAGCGAACACCCCCTGGCCCGTGCCATTGTGGCATACGCCGAGGAAAAAGAAATGACCGCCGAAGAAGTCAGCGACTTTGCTGCACTTCCCGGTAACGGCCTGACCGCAAAGCTGCAGGGCAAGGTGCTCTACGGCGGCAGCGGCAGCTTTATCCAGACCGTCACTTCCGTGCCCGCCGAGCTGGAGGAAGCTTCCGCTAAGCTGGCCGAGGCCGGTAAGACGCCTCTGTTCTTCTGCGAGGATGGCAAGCTCTGCGGTATCATCGCCGTAGCCGATACCATCAAGGCCGACTCTCCCCAGGCAGTTAAGGAACTGCAGAACATGGGCATCCATGTGGTTATGCTGACCGGTGACAACGAGCGCACCGCCAAGGCTATCGGCGCACAGGCCGGTGTGGACGAAGTTATTGCAGGCGTACTGCCTGACGGTAAGGAATCCGTCATCCGCCAGCTGCAGCAGCGCGGCAAGGTCGCTATGGTCGGCGACGGCATCAACGATGCTCCCGCCCTGACCCGTGCCGATATCGGTATCGCCATCGGCGCCGGTGCTGACGTCGCCATCGACGCAGCTGACGTTGTTCTGATGAACTCCAAGCTCAGCGACGTTTCCACCGCTGTCCGTCTGAGCCGTGCAACCCTGAGAAACATCCATGAGAACCTGTTCTGGGCCTTCTTCTATAACTCCGTTGGTATTCCCATCGCAGCCGGTGTGCTGATTCCCTTCGGCATCACCCTGACCCCCATGATCGGCGCTGCCGCCATGAGCTTGTCCAGCTTCTGTGTTGTCACCAACGCCCTGCGTCTGAACCTGTTTAAGCTCCATGATGCATCCAAGGATAAGCCCCTGAAGAACAAGGCTCTGGCTCCCGCCGAACCCATCCAGGTACCCGGTGCTCAGCCTGCTGAGACTGGCGCAAGCTGCTCTGTAGGCGGCGAATGTAGCTGCGGCTGCGACGCTCCCGGCCGTGTGGATCTGGTTATGAACATCGACGGCATGATGTGCGAGCATTGCGAGAAGCACATTAAGGAAGCTCTGGAAAAGATTGACGGCGTAGCAAATGCCACCGCACACCACGCAGAAGGCAAGTGCTATGTGACCCTGTCCCACTCCCTGGATGTGAACCTGCTGAAGGCCGCTGTGGAAGCTGAGGACTACGAGGTACTGTCTATCGAAACCAACGGCAATGCTGCCCAGTCCATTGAACTGGTCATGAGCATTGACGGCATGATGTGCGAGCACTGCGAGAACCATGTGAAGCAGGCTCTGGAAAAAATTGACGGCGTAGTCAATGCTACGGCGCACCACGCTGAGGGCAAGTGCTATGTGACCCTGTCCCACCCCGTGGACGAAAATCTGTTGAAATCCGCTGTAGAGGCAGAGGAGTATGAAGTCCTCTCCATCCAGCAACGATAAAAAGGAGACTATTATTATGACTAAGACCATGAAAATCGAAGGCCTGAAGTGCCCCAAGTGCGAAGCTCGTGCAAAGAAGGCTCTGGAAGCTCTGGACGGCGTTGAAAGCGCAGTTGTCAGCCACACCGAAGGCAGCGCAGTAATTACCCTGACCAAGGACGTTGATAATGCAGTTCTGTCTAAGGCTGTTACCGATGCCGGCTACGAAGCTATCTCCGTACAGTAATCCGTAAACTTGAAAATCCCGCAGATGGTTTAATCCGTCTGCGGGATTTTTTGTTTTTAAGCCCCGGAGCTTCTGCTCCGGGGCATTTTTTCCGGAAATCGGAGGCGGTCATATGGGGTAGGGCAGGGGAGCGCTCCTGCAAAATTCCGCTAAGCCGGAAATGACGTGATTGTATAAAATAACGAATTGGCGCGAAAAACAGCGGTTCAAAAAGTTTAAAAATTGTAGTTTACCCCGGTGTAAACCTTTCAAACTTTATTTTTATACCGTGTGTGCTACAGTTGATTTATGCAACGTGCTGAATGCACCGGAATGCGCATTCAGTAACTGCGGAGAGATCCGCACAACATTTGATTTGTCTTGCGTGTTGAGACAGAAAGGAAGGAATTTAAAATGAAAAAACTCATCGCATTAATGCTGGCGCTGGTTATGGTCTTTGCCCTGGCAGCTTGCGGCGGCGAAAAGGCTCCTGCTGATGACGCAGATAGCGCTCCCGAAGCCAATGCCCCCGCAGAAGGCTGGGCTCCCGACGGCCCCGTTACCATGATCGTAGCGTACAAGGCAGGCTCCGGCACCGACACTACTGCACGTATCCTGACCAAGTTTGCTGAAAAGTATGTTGGCCAGACCATCGTCGTAGAAAACGTAGACGGCGGCTCCGGCTCCATCGGCTGGACTCAGCTGGCTGACGCTGAACCCGACGGCATGACCATCGGCTTCATGAACCTGCCCAACTTCAGCTCCTCCATCGTTAAGGAACTGGGCGACTACACCACCGATGACTTTGCACCCATCTGCAACCACGTAACCGAGACCTCTCTGGTTATCGTTCGCGCTGATGACGACCGCTTCAACAGCCTGGAAGACCTGGTTAAGTACGGCCAGGAGAACCCCGGCAAGCTGGTTGCTTCCACCAACGGTCCTCAGAAGTCCAACCACATCGGCGCTAAGGCATTTGCCAACTCCGCCAACTTCACCTTCATCGACCTGCCTCAGGGCGGTACCGCTGACGAGCTGACTTCCCTGCGCGGCAAGGAAGCTGACTTCTGCGTAGCCAAGGTTGCCGACATTGCCGGCTCCGAAGCTGAATACAAGGTACTGGGCGCCTTCTCCGAAGAACGTCTGGAAGCCTTCCCCGACGTACCCACTCTGGGTGAACTGGGCTACTACGACAAGTGGCTGGGCTCCTCCCGCTGCATCGTAGCTCCTGCAGGCGTTTCTCAGGAAGTTCTGGACTTCTACGAAGCTGCATTCCAGGCTACCATGGAAGACGCTGAATATCTGGAAGCTGCTGCCAACTTCGCCACCAACTTTGTTGATGCAGAAGGCACCGGCAAGATGATCGTTGACCAGCAGGCCTTTGCAGAAAGCCTGACCGACGAATTCTGGAAGTAATTCCGCTGAATCGTATATGAACGAAGGGGCAGGTTATTACCTGCCCTTTCCTTGAATCCGAGATGGAGAGATTGATATGAAAAAAATGCAAAAGATCGACTTTGGCGTGGTACTGGTCATGTATCTCATCTGCGGCTGCGCCTTTGTCGCTACCACCAAGCTGGATGCGGATAGCCAGATTTATCCCCATTTCTGCACCGGCTTGCTTTTCGCATTGACTACCCTGTACCTGGTCCAGATGGCCGTAGCGGCTAAGCGCTATGGCACGGAAAGCGGTGTACAGGAGGTTTTTGCTGATTTCCTGCCGAAGCAGTTTGCCGTCTGCTTCCTGGCCTGCGTGGCCTATATGGTACTCATGTACTTCGTGGGATTTTATATTTCCACGGTTATTTTCCTGGTTGCCCTTCTGCTTTATCTGAAGGTTCCCGTACTGCACTCCGCCATTGTGGTGGCTGTGATTGTACTGCTGGTTTACTGTGCATTCTCTAAATTCCTGGGCGTACGTCTGCCCGCCGGAATGTTATTCAAATAAGGGGGTCTGGTTATGGAATTTGCTGAAACATTACAGCTTATGGGCGCTGGTTTTTTGAATGCCCTCACCCCTCTTAACCTGCTGATGATGCTGGGCGGTACCGCCATGGGCATCGTTATCGGCTGTCTGCCCGGTCTGTCGGCAGCCATGGGCGTTGCCCTGACTCTGCCCCTGACCTTCACCATGGAACCGGAAACGGGCCTGATCGTGCTGGGCGCAATTTACTGCGGCGCCATCTTCGGCGGCTCAATTTCCGCCATCCTGATCCATACCCCCGGTACGCCTGCCTCTGCCGCCACGGCAATCGAAGGCTACCAGCTGACCTTGAAGGGCCAGGCAGGCCGTGCATTGGCGACTGCCTGCTACTCCTCCTTCTGGGGCGGCCTGCTCAGCTGTATTTCCCTGTACTTCTTTGCTCCTGCCCTGGCGCAGCTGGCACTGAAGTTCATGTCCGCTGAAAAGTTCTGGCTGAGTATTTTCGGTCTGACCATCATTGCCGGTGTATCCAGCAAGTCCATGGTCAAGGGCCTGATTTCCGGTGCTTTCGGCCTGCTGATTTCCTGCATCGGCCTTGACCCCATCACCGGCGCCAAGCGCTTTATGTTCGGTCAGTCCTACTTCGCCGAAGGCGTAAACACCACCTGTGCGCTCATCGGTCTGTTCTCCATGTCCCAGGTATTCATCCTGGCAGAAAAGCAGATTGTCAAGCGTGCCAAGGCTGCCAAGTTCAGCGATAAGATTTGGCTGAACAAGGAAGACCGCAAGCTCATCCGACCCACCATTTTCCGTTCCTGGATTATCGGTAATATCATCGGTATTCTGCCCGGCGCCGGCGCATCCATCGCCTGCTTCATGGGCTACAATACCTCCAAGCAGTTCTCCAAGCATAAGGAGGACTTCGGCAACGGCGCCATTGAAGGCGTTGCAGGCTCTGAGGCCGCAAACAACGCCGTCACCGGCGGCTCCCTGATTCCCATGCTGACCCTGGGCATTCCCGGTGAGTCCGTCACCGCAGTCCTGATGGGCGGTCTGGTTATCCAGGGCCTGGCCCCCGGACCGGCTCTGTTTACCGAGCACGCAGCCATGACCTATACCTTCTTTGCCGGCTTTGTTCTGGTACAGTTCTTTATGCTGGCCATCGGTATTCTGGGCTGCCGCGGCTTCGCACAGATTTCCCGTCTGTCCGACGCCATTCTGATTCCGGCAGTTACCGTACTGTGCTTTGTGGGTTCTTATGCCATCCATAAGAACATGATGGACATTCTGGTTATGCTGATTTTCGGCGTAATCGGTTACCTCATGCGTAAGATGGACCTGAACACCGCAGCAGTTGTTCTGGCTCTGATACTTGGACCCATCGGCGAAAAGGGTCTGCGAAACGCCCTGCGCAGCTCCGGCGGCAGCATCGGCGTTCTGTTTGAAAGCCCCGTCAGCTGGGTACTGATTGCCATGTCCGTCATCAGTATCTTTGCTCCCATCTTCATGGCAAAAATGGAGAAGAAGTCCCAGGAGGACGCAGACAGCGGTGACCCGGCCAATACGGCGGCGTAACCGTAGGCTGCAGCAATAAAAAAAGAAAAGCGAGATGCGTAAGCATCTCGCTTTTTTATCGTTCGGAGAAGAATATGCGGTCAAAATCCCGCAGATATTGGTTTTCCATCCGGCAAATATCCGACAAATCAATGTCCATACTGCCGTCCATGCGCTCCTGCACCGAGGAGCTGGGCTGGTTTACATCGTCCCGGATGCTCACCAGATGATTGCTCACCAGCAGGGACTGCCCTTCCTGGGAGAGAATGTAGTCATACAGGAGCTTGCCGTTTACCTCGTTGGGACAGTTAGCCACCAGACCGATGGGGCAGTAGACGAAAATGCCGTCCGACTTGGGATAGCTGATGGCCATGGGGGCGCCGTCGTCCATAAAATTGGCGGCTACATAGTCCAGGCCGATGCAGATGGCATAGTCCCCGTCAGCTACCTGCTTATGGGTGGCGGTGGTGCCGTATTCCAGCATACAGCCGTTATCCCTGAGCTGCTCAAAAAAGTTGGGGCCGTAGTCCGGGTGCTGCATGAGGGCGGACAGAATATACGCCGAGCTGCCGGAGCTGTGGGGGTCGGCCACGATGATTTTATCCCGCCACTGCTCGTCCAGCAGATCCTCCCAGCGGTGGGGCACGTCCTTGGGCTTTACCAGGTCGGTGTTATAGGCAATGACTGCGGAAAACAGACGGGCGCCCACGTAGTAGTCCTCCGGATCTTTGAACAGGGGAGAGATGCCCTCGGCTTCCGGGGAAATATAGGGGTTCAGCATCCGCTTTTCCTTGAGTTTCAGGTAGGACGAGGGATTCCCGGCCCAAATGACGTCGGCCCGGACGTCGTTGAACTGGACCTCGGTATTGAGCTTGGTGATGATGGTATCCGTACCGCCAAACTGGTAATTCATGGTGATATCCGGGTATTTTTCCTCAAAACCGGCCTTGATGGCCTGAATTTGTTTGACCTGCATGGAGCTGTACAGCATCACTTCGGATTTTTCCGGCGGGGCTTCCTCTTCCACGGGGGCCTGCCTGCCGCAGCCGGTGAGCAGTAAGCACAGGCTCAGGGCAGATAACAATGCAGTGCGCATAAAATCACCTTCACGTTAACGTTTTCTTTATGATAGCAGGTTAAAATTCATAAGTAAAGTTGAAGTTGCTTTGGCTTTTTGGTATACTTACCCAAACGAAGGGAGGGAGCAAGGGATGAAAACACCGGTTAAACTGGGAACCATATCGGCTAAGGTGCGGCAGCGCGCCAAGCTCCTGTTCCCGATTGTTACGGCAGTACTGCTGCTGATGACGGCGGTCATCGGCGGGATTTATTCCTCGTTTCAGAAAATCGCCCTGAGCTCACTGGCCCAGCAGGATGCAGAATTTGCCCGGCAAATCGACGCCCTGGGCAACTTCACTCAGAACGTGATTCAGCAGTACGGCCTGCAAATTTTCTACGACCCCGTGGTGGCCGGACTCCTGGAGGAGACGGACACGGGCAGGATGGAGCAGGTGTACGATTTGCGTACCCTCAATGCCTATGACAGAAGCCGCAGCTTTCTGGATTCTATCTTTATCTATAATAAGGATAAGAACTACATCTATTCCACGGATGGCCGCCTGCTCAGTGCGGAAAAAGAGGAGTTTGCCGACCGGAGCGCCGTGTGGCTGTTTGAGCATCTGGACGCCGATGAGCGCATGATGCCCATCCGCCGGGTGGCCTTTCCGGGAGAGGAAAACGAGAGACGCTATTTTTCGTTCCTGTTTTATGAAACCACCTATATGGACGAGCCAGAGGGCAGCGTGCTCATGCTCAATGTGGATGAGCGCTGGTATCTGGATAATCTGACCCGATTTTACGGCAGTGACGGCTGTATTTTGACCGATGAACATGGGATGATCCTAACGGCAGTTGGCCCGGAGATTGCCGAGCAGTGGGCGCTGTTTCAGCCGGAAATTCTGGCCGAGTCAGACGCTGAAAGCCGCTATCTGCTGAAATCGTACAAGGGCCGGGATTTGGTCTGCCTGTATTCCCAAGTGGAAACCAACGGCTGGTACTGCGTTCGCCTGATGCCCATGGAAAAGTGCCTGCCGGGCCTGGTATCGCTGCGGAACAGTCTGGCTCTGGGTATCGGCGTCAGCTTTTTGCTGTTGCTGCTGGGCATTGCCATCACCATGATTTATTTGTATCTGCCGGTGCTGAAGCTGAAAAAGGCCCTGCATACCCCAGGGGGCAAGCAGCCCAACACCAGCGCCCAAATTGACCGCCTGGTGCGGGAGTCCAACGAGTACCAGGGGGCCCACGCCCTCCGGGATATTCTGGAAAACCGACCGGCAACATTAAAAGCACCTCTGACGCCTCCGCTGACCTTACTGCTTTTGGAGGACGGACAGCTGGACCGGGTGAAGCAGGTCATCCGGGAAAAAGCACCCAAGAGCCTGCTGGACCGGCAGCACCACTGCGATGTGCTGCTGCTCACCGGCCCGGCAGCCCTGCAGGGAGAAGAAATCTGCGGTGCGCTGGCAGAAAAGGCCGGCTGCCGCTGCTTCTGCGGTAGTCCGAGAACCGGCATGGACCAGCTGCCGGAGTGCTACCAGACCCTGTTGGAGCTCCGGCTGCAAAAATTCTGGTATGCCCAAAGCCGGGTCATTATGGAGCGGGATTGCTGCTGCACAAAGCCCCTGGCGGACGCCACCCGGGAAAAACCGGGGGAAATTCTGACCGCTCTGAAAAACCGCAACCCGGAAGAGGCACAGGCCCTGTGGGCCCAGCTGCTGGAGGAATTGCGGGGCACCAACCACCTGGAGCAGCTGGTGATTTTCCACAAGCTGGCTGAGCTCATGGAGGGGGTGCTGCCGGAACTGAAGCCCCTGGTGAGCGATGAATTTTTCCTGCATTTGGAGGATGTGTCTACTTTAAATGAGCGGTACTGCGGCGCTTTTGCCCGCATTGCCGAGCATTATCAGCAGCAGAAAATGGAGCATTACGCCCAGATTGTCCACAAGGCAGTGACACTGCTGGACAGGGACTATGCCGATGCCGGCCTGTCCCTGGCGGGGGTGGCCGACCGTCTGGATATGAGTTCGGCGTACCTGGGCCGCATTTTCAAGGAAACCATGCACTGCTCCGTGAGCCAGTATTTGAACACCGTACGCATGGAGCACGCCAAGGCGCTGCTGCTGGATACGGAAGATTCCGTGGAGCGCATTGCCGAGCAGGTGGGCTTTTCCAACGTGAAATACTTTTACGTGGTGTTTAAGAACATTTGCGGCATGACGCCTCTGCAATACCGAAAAGGGAAGACCCAGACCCCGTCTTAACTGACCCAATCCGTCAAAAGTCCCCGGAAAGCACAGCTTTCCGGGGACTTTTTGCCGAAACAGAACAGAAAGAGCGGCTTCATCTTTATACCGTCTTAATCCTCTTTATACAATCTTAATCCCTCCTTTTCGGCTTTCATACTATAGTGGGAGCAAGAGATTAACCGGAAAGAAGGCGTATTATGGAATACGGTATATTGACACTTCTGCCCATTGCCGTGGTGGTCATTCTGGCCCTGCTCACCAAGCGGACGCTGGAACCCCTGATTGCCGGCTCCCTAGTGGCATACATCATCATCAGCGGCTGGCACTTCCCCGTAGAATGGGCCGATGCCTTTTTTAATGTTGCATCCAACCGGGAGTACCAATGGGTGTTTATGGTCTGCGCACTGTTCGGCAGCCTCATTGCCCTGCTGGGGGCTTCCCACGGCACCATGGGCTTTTCCAAGTGGCTGCGCAAGCTGTGCCGGGGTCCCAAGTCCACCCTGCTGGTGACCTGGATTATGGGCGTGCTGATTTTCGTGGATGACTACCTGATTATCATGACCGTGAGCACCAGTATGCAGCGTCTTTCGGACCATCATAAGGTCCCCAGAGAGGCCCTGACCTATATCATCGACTCCACCGGTGCGCCGGTGTGCGCCCTGCTGCCCTTCTCCACCTGGGCGGTATTCTTTGCGGCGATGTTTTACGCTGAGGCAGGCGTACCGGAGCTGGGCTTCGGCAGCCCCATCCAGACCTTTATCCACACCATTCCCTTTATCTTCTATGCCATTTTTGCCGTGCTCATGGTGCCCATGTTCTGCCTGGGCCTGGCACCCAAAATGGGTTACATGAAGCGGGCCTATGAGCGAGTAAACGCCACCGGCATGGTCTACTCTGAGGCCAGCTGTGACCTGAATCTGGAAGAGGACGAAGACGACCCCGCCGACCATGTGAAGGGCAGCGCCATGGACTTTGTTCTGCCCATCGGCATCCTTATCGGTCTGTCCGTCTTTACCGGCGATATTTTCCTGGCAGTGCTGGGGGCTATTGTGACCTGCTTTGTGCTGTACATTCCCAGAAAGAAAATGTCCCTGACCCGGTTCTGCGACCTGACCATGCACGGCTTCTGCAATTTAATTCCCACAGTGGCCGTAATTTTCTTTGCTTTTGTCATGCAAGAGGCTATGATGGATATAGATATTGCCAACTACGTGATCAGCGCCATTCGCCCCATCATGAGCGCTCCGCTGTTCCCGGCAATTACCTTCCTGCTGGTGGCAGCGCTGAACTTCAGCACCGGCAGCGTGTGGGGTATTCCCGCCATTGTGGCCCCCATCATTATGCCTTTGTGCTTCTCCATCGGCGCCAATCCCCTGGTGACCATGGGCGCCATCATTTCCGGTGCAGTTCTGGGCAGCCATGCCTGCTTCTACTCCAGTGCAACGGTGCTGACCTCCAGCTGCTGCAAGATTCAGAACATGGATCACGCCCTGTCACAGCTGCCTTACGCAGCCCTCACCGCAGGACTGAGCACTGCAGCGTATTTGATTTGCGGTTTTGTCATGTAAAAAGGAGGAGCCCCCATGAAACTCGTATTAGGTGACATTACAAAAATGGACACTGACGCCATTGTCAACGCAGCGGCCACGGATCTGCGGCCCTGTGAGGGCATCTGTCAGGCCATCTTCAACGCAGCCGACACCAAGGCCCTGACGGCCGCCTGCAAAAAAATCGGGCACTGTCCCATTGGCCGGGCGGTGATTACACCCTCCTTCGGTCTTCCCTGCAAGTATATTATTCACGTGGCCGGAGCGGGCTGGTACGGCGGCTATGAAAACGACCGCCGACTGTTCCAGGACTGCTACAAGCACGCCTTGCAAAAGGCTTACGCCTACCACTGCAAAACGGTGGCGGTGCCGCTGATGTTTTCCGGCAGCATGCACATTCCCCGTCCGGAGGCGCTGCGCCTGGTGGCGGAGGTGATTTCCAATTTTGAGGCCGATTACCCGGGACTGGATATCCGCCTGGTGGTGTTTAAACAGAGCATTTACGACACGGCTGTCCGGGTATTCCGGCAGCAGAAGCTGAACGTGGAAGCGCTGTGAAGGAAAAAGGCTGAGTCCTGTGCAGGATTCAGCCTTTTTTCTATGAAAAGAGCGGACTAAAACGACAGAAAATGACCGGGATGGTCATGTACATGTAACGACAGAAAGTGGCATGAATATGGCAAATGACACAAAAAGAATGTACACATATCGGGGACTTTGTGAGTTTTCCCGCATAAATCAATATTTATTTTGTGCTTTCACCCAATTATATGGTATGATTAGTTGACATTAGTAAAGTCAAACTATATAATACTGATTAAAAACGAAAAATGACATCGGTGTCATTTTCTCTTTTGAACAAGAAAGAGAGTTCTACGCATGAAAAAGAATAACGACGAATCCAAACTTATCAGCAGCGAACAGGCAGTTCATGCGCCTACTTCTCGAGATGTTGCCCTGCTGGCGGGGGTATCGCAGTCCTCCGTGTGCAGAGTGTTTGACAGCAAATGGAGCGATCGCATCAGTCCCAAACTGCGCCAGAAGGTGCTTTCGGCAGCCGCGGAGCTGGGCTACAGTCCCAATGCCATTGCCCGCAGTCTGACCGTGAACCGGTCGGGCATTGTGGGTGTGATCGTTTCTGAAGATTTTAACGAATTTTACTACGATTTGCTGCGCCGCATCACCAATGAGCTCCAGAAGCAAGATATGCGTGTGATGGTGTTCAATGCAGCGCCATATCGGGATATCGGACAGGTATTCCAGAAGTTGGCGGAATACCGGGTAGATGGCGTGATTGTCACTGCCGCTGCCATTTCCAGCATGGCCGAGCCCTTCAAACTGGACCGGGACGTGCCTATGGTGCTGGTGAATATTTATTCCAGCGAACCGTTCTGTGATACCGTAATTACAGATAACTACGCCGGCTCCATGAAGGCAGCCAGCTACTTATACGACTGCGGCCACAGAGACTTTGTCTTTGTTTCCGCAGAAAACAGCTTGTACTATGATGTCCCCGACCGTAAACGGGGCTTTATGGACTTCATTGCGCAGAAAAGCGATGCTACCTGCACTCATATTGCCGGTAACTATAGCTATCGCTCCGGCCAGGCAGTGGGACGCAGAATTTTTTCAGAGGGCAAAAAGCCCGACTGCATTTTCTGCTCCGGCACCCGTATGGCCTTCGGCGTAATGGATGTGGCCCGCTATGAGTTTGGGTATTCTATCCCGGACGAGCTCTCCGTGGCCGCATACGATGACCTGAATACAACCTATCTGGATTCCTACAACCTCACCGGTGTGCAGCAGAATTCGGATGAATTGGCCAAGGTGGCAGTCAGTCTGCTGCAAAAGGCCATTAATGGCGAGCGTTCGGATCAGGTGGAAATTGTTCAGGTTCCCACCCGTCTGGAAATTCGTGGCAGTGTGCGTTGTGCTGCTGAAACAGCAGAACAGATATCCCAGTAAACCTGAACTGCGGGATTTTGGGCGTTACCGCAGGAAAGGCAGAATCTTAAAAAATTCGAATGGAGTGATTTTATGGCGCCTTTGGATCTTCTTATCGTAGTGGTATACATGCTTGCCATGTTGGCTATGGGTTTCTTCCTTGGCAGGGAAAACAAAACCAACGAGGACTACTTCCTTGCTGGACGTTCTATGTCCTGGGTACCTGTAGCACTTTCCGTCGCCGCAACCATGATCAGCGCCAATGCCTTTATTGGCGGCCCCGGTTGGGCGTACACAGACGGCATTGAGCCGTTCATGCAGAATATCACGGTACCTCTGGCCTGCTTTATTGCAGTAACCGTCACCGTTCCGGTATTCTATCATCTGCGCGTATCCTCTGTTTATGAATACATGGAGCTCCGTCTGGGCAAGCGATGCAGAAATCTGGCTGTGGCACAGTTCTTCATCAACTCCCTGATTCAGGTTTCCTCCATGGTTTTCGTACCGGCACTGATTCTTCAGTCCATTACCGGCTGGTCTTTGACCATCATTGTTCCGGTGATCGTACTTTGTTCCATCACTTACACCATCACCGGTGGCATTAAGGCCGTTATTTGGACCGACGCCATTCAGATGGTGGTTCTGTGGACCGGCCTCATTGCCGTTCTGGCCACCGCTGTACACAGCACCGGCCTGGGCTGGGGCGCAACGCTGGCCGAAGCTGCCGCTGCCGGCAAGTTCGATGCGTTCGACTTCTCCATGGACCTCACCAACACCAATGCCTTCTTCTGCTCCTGCTTCGGTCTGTTTATGTGGACCCGTTATTTCTGCTTTGACCAGGCACAGATGCAGAGAATCCTGACTTCCAAGTCCATGAAGGGCATCAAGCGTTCCTTCGTCACTAGTTCCATCCTCATGAACCTCATGTACTTCCTCATGCTGTTCGTGGGCACCATTTTCTTTGTCACTTACGGCGGCAAGACCTTCGCCACCAGCAACGAGATTATGATTGACTTCATTCTCAACCGTCTGCCTGTGGGCATCGTGGGTCTGATTATTGCAGCAGTCTTTGCTTCTGCAATGTCCTCCATTGACTCTCTGTTCAATTCCATGACCACCGTCTTTACCACGGATATTTACCAGCGCTACCTGAGCAAGGATAAGAGCGAAACCACCCTGAAGCAGACCATGACTCTGTCTCTGGGCCTGGGCGTGATCATCGTGTTCATCGTTCTGCTGGGCTTCGGTGATACCGTCACCTCCGTTATCGACGTTGTGGGCCGTTACATTTCCTTCTTTGCCGGTCCTTCTCTGGGCGCCTTCCTGCTGGCCATGCTGACCAGCCGTGCCAACGACAAGGGCACTGCCTGGGGCTTTGTGATTGGCTTCGTGGTTGGTTACTTCATCGGCCATACCTACAACACCAGCTGGCTGATTAACCCCGCCATCGGCGGCACCATCACCATTGTTGTGGGCTACATCCTGAGCTGCATCATGAAGAGCGACAGAGCAGAAGAAGAGGTACAGGGCTTCACGGCCAAGGGTCTGCGCAAGAAGATGATCGCTGAGGCCTGCGATACCGAGGACGATGTTTCCGTTCTGCCCTTTGCACTGGATAAATACAGCATCGCTCAGCTGGGCATCTTCCTGGCACAGTACGTGATTCTGTTCCTGATTCGGTAAAACGCAAAAAAATCATTAAGCGGTCTGCTGAGATTTCCTTCGGCAGACCGTATTTTTTCGCCGCTTAGGGCAAATTCGGACACATTTTGGTAAAATCTTTTGTGAGATATGGTAGATTTATGTCCCGCTATCTGTTAATTGTGTAAAAGTTGCACACAAACTATTGACTAAATTAAAAATTGTGATAATATTGGCGATAGATAATGACACCGGCGTCAAAAAAACAGTTTTTCCCCTTTTTGTCCGCTTTTGCGTGGGCAATTTCCTTTAACTGTAAATGACACCGATGTCATTGACAAAATTAGGGAGGAATTCGCACTATGCAAGAAAAAAACAATCTTGTTGAGGAAAACGACGTTATCCTCGGCAAAGGGATCAGTTCCGGTAGAAGAGCACTTGCGTTCTTTTCTATCCTGATCATCTACTTCTTCTACAACTACAACTTCACCCTGGGTACTTTCGTTAAGCCCACCATGATTGCTGACGTAGCAAATGGCGGCTTCGGCTTTACCCTGAAGCAGTCTGAAGAAATCTTCGCTGTCATGAGCTTCGGTACCATCCCCGGTACTTTCCTGTTCGGTTGGCTGGGTAGCCGTATCGGCAAGAAGAACGCTCTGATCATCGTTGCTCTGGGCATTGCAGTTACCACTTTCATGCCCCTGCTGAACCCCACCAGCCTGCTGCTGTGGAAGACCGCACGTCTGCTGTGTGGTGTTATCCTGGGCGGCGCATTCGGTTGTGCACAGCCCCTGGTTGCTGACCTGTTCCCCAGCAAGTACAGAGGTAAGCTCGCTGCTACCCTGACCTCCATGTTCTCTCTGGCCATGGTATTCGGTGGCTGGGTATACGGCATGCTGGGCGACGCAAACTGGAAGACCCTGATGTTCACCGCTATCATCCCCCCCGTTGTTGGCGCTATCATGACCCTGTTCTTCGTACCCAGTGACTACGAGTACTGCCAGCAGGTTCGTGCAGAGAGCAAGGAAACCGGCGAAAAGATTAACTACCTGAGCATGTACCGCGGCAAGTACCTGTGGATCGGCCTGGGCGTTATCCTGCTGTCCGGTGCTAACTTCTCCGGCTACTCCGCATTCGGTAACAACGCTACCACTTACCTGGTAGGCGGTCTGGGCGTTTCCGCTGCAGCTGCTGGTTCCATCTACAGTGTACAGGGTGTTGGTACTCTGATCGGCTACAACTTCTGGGGCTTCATGTCCGATAAGAAGGGCAGAAGAGTTCCTCTGATCGGTATGTTCCTGAGCGCTGTGTTCATCTTCATCTACACTCGCCTGAGCGCAAACTCCATGACCGCATTCTACGTTGTATCCTTCTTCATCGGTATTTGCACCGGCTTCTCCGGCGCTTGGGGTGCTTACTACTCCGAGCTGTTCCCCAGCAAGTTCCGTGCACTGTCTGCCGGCATCTCCTTCAACGGCGGCCGTATCATCTCCACCTTCGCTATCCCCGCTATCGCAGGTCTGGCTACCAGTGGTGCAGACATGATGATTATCTTCTACGTTGCTATGGCTATCTTCGTAGCTGGTTCCGTTGTTTGGTTCCTGCTGCCTGAGACCCTGAACAAGGAAGAGGACTAATCTTTCGATGCTGCAAGTAATTGCAGAGGAAAAGTGAGAGAAAATTGGAAAGGCATTGCCGCTTGCGGCAATGCCTTTTTTTATTGCAGGAAGAAACGCCCCCGGAAGATGGTCTTCCGGGGGCGTCCCTGTTCAGTTTGGGGTTATGCCATCATGGAGTGCAGGAACCAAAGCTCCTTGTTATAGCCTGCAATGTGGTCTTCCAGAACAGCCACGATGTCGAAGACGTCTTCTTCGGCCATCTTGCTGCGCAGCTGGGAAGCCTCATCCTTCAGGTGCTGCAGATCCTCGATGATGATGCTCAGCACCTCGCTGTCCCGGTACACGCCCTTGCCCAGTTCCTTGATGGAGGCCAGCTCCAGGTACTGTGCGATGGAGGATACGGGCTGCTCGCCGTGCATGATGATGAGCTCTGCGATTTCGTCGAACTTGGCGGCCATGTCATCATAGCGGGCTTCGGAGTACTGGTGGACCTGGACAAACATGGGGCCCTTCACATTCCAGTGGAGGTCATGGAGCTTCAGGTAAAATACAACCAGGTCGGACAGGTAGGGGTTCAGGTTCATAGCGATATTTTTCATTAGAATAATCTCCTTTAAGTTAAATTTTTTGTGGTCGGGAACGGTTTTTGTTCCCTTCTTCTTGATGGCCTAAGTATACTAGATGCGCATACGTTTGTCTGTGACCTTGTCACATAAATGAGAATAATTATCATTAAGAGAAAAATTCGTGTTCCGTGAAACTTTGTTTGCATCCCTGGCGAAATATGCTATAATACTTCCACCGCTCGACGGAGACAGTTCGTGACCATCCTGTCTAAAAACAAAACTAGGGGAATATGGGGGCCGTGTGCTTTGCACGCTGCTTCCTTTTTATCGCGTCAGTCCTGTCGCTGTCGCCTCACGGTAAGACTAATTTATGAGGTGCAGTGATGAACACAAAAAACACTCTGGGTACGGAAATGACGTACCGCCAAAAGTTAGAGCAGCAGCTGAAGGAATTCAGACTCCTCATCGGGTCCATTCCGCCGGTGATGCTGATTCTATTCGTTGTCGCAGTTTGCCTGATGAATCTCATGGCCAACAAGAGCATCAATCTGCCGGTCAGCTGGCTGGCCCTGGATTGCGGCTTATTGGTGTCCTGGTTCGTCTTTTTGGCGCTGGACATTATCACCAAGCATTTCGGCCCCAAGGCCGCAACGCAGCTCTCCGTTTTCGCCATGCTCATGAACCTGGGCCTGTGTGCAGTATTTTTCCTGGTCAGCCGGATTCCCGGTACCTGGAGCGCATCCTATGTTCCCGGCAGCGAAATCGTCATCAATTCCGCACTGGACAGCACCTTCGGGGGCACCTGGTACGTGATTTTGGGCAGCGCCATTGCCTTCACGGCGTCTGCTATGGTGAATAACTTTATGAACTATTCTGTGGGTAAGGCCTTTGCCAAGCGTCCCGACAGTATGCAGGCTTATTTCTGCCGGTCCTATGTGTCCACCGCCGTGGGCCAGTTTGTGGATAACTTCCTGTTTGCCATGCTGGTCAGCCACGTCTTTTTCGGCTGGACCCTGCTGCAGTGCGTCACCTGCTCCCTGTTCGGTATGCTGGTGGAACTGCTGTGCGAGATGCTGTTCTCCGGCTTCGGCTACTGGACCTGCCAGAGATGGAGAGATCGGAATGTGGGCGCTGAGTATCTCAGCCTGGCGCAGCCCGCAGTGTAAGGAGAAGAACTTATGTTGGTACTGGTAACCGGCACAGCAAACGGCATCGGCAAGGGCATTGCCGAGGAATTTCTCAGCCATGGCCATGAGGTAGTGGGTCTGGATCTCTGTCCGGCCAGCATCAGCCATGAGCGCTATACCCATTATGTAACGGATATTCTGGACGGCGACCTGCCGGATATTTCCGGGGTGGAAATCCTGGTCAATAATGCCGGCGTGCAGGAAAGCGGCCGGGACATTGATGTTAACCTGAAGGGCACCATCCGCATTACGGAGAAGTACGCCATCCAGGAGAAGATTAAAAGCGTTGTCTTTATCGCTTCGGCCAGCGGCCAGACGGGAGCAGAGTTCCCGGAATACGCCGCCAGCAAGGGCGGTATGATCGCTTATATGAAGAACGTGGCCCTGCGGGTTGCTCCCTATGGCGCCACCTCCAACAGCCTGTCCCCCGGCGGGGTCATTACGGCCCTGAACCAGCACATTCTGGACTCTGCGGAGCTCTGGGAGCAGGTCATCAACGAAGCCCTGCTGCGGAAGTGGGCCTCGGTGGAGGAGATTGCCCAGTGGACCTATTTTGTGGCCGTGGTGAACAAGTCCATGACGGCCCAGGACATCCTCATTGATAACGGTGAGGCGGCCAAGTCCAATTTTATCTGGTAAATGCACATGGCCCGGAAATCGTCTGAGACGGTTTCCGGGCTTTTCTTTGTCTCCGGCTTCCCGGACACCGGGCTGTCGTCCTGCCGGGAGGGCTATGGTTTCGGCCGGTTTGTTTATAAAATGGTTACACTTGGCCTGGCCAATCATGCTATGATACTGGAATCAATTAATCTGGCCATTCCAAAAGATGAATGTGCGTATGTTTGCAGTGAAAGGAGTAGGGCAGGCCGAAATAGGATCAATTGCCGTTTCAGCGCTTCCGTATGGGGGCGTTTTTGTCTGCCGAACCCATATGAAGTTTGAAGTTATCTGCGATGGCTCCGCCGATTTACCGGAGATATTCGCCAAAGAGAACCACATCACCGTGGTGCCGTACTACATTTCCATGGACGACGAGCACTACATCCAGGAGGGCATAGATATTTCCGTGCCGGACTTTTATCAGATGATGATTGACCATAGCGACTGCTTCCCCAAAACCTCCATGCCCACCATTCAGGACTATATGGATGCCTTCCGGCCCTTTGTGGAGGCCGGTACGCCGCTTTTGTGCATATGCCTGACCCAGGCCTTCAGCGGCTCCTGGCAGTCGGCCATGAACGCCAAGATGGAGCTGGAGGAGGAATTTCCCCAGGCGCAGATTCAGGTCATGGACTCCGGTATGGTCACGGCCCTGGAGGGCCTGTTCGTGAAGGAAGCAGCCCGTCTGCGGGATATGGACCTCACTTTGGAAGAGGCAGTGCCTCTGCTGGAGAGCGTGCGCAGCACAGGACGCATTTTCTTCACCACTAAGGACCTCAAATACCTGGAGCACGGCGGACGCCTGAGCAAGACTGCCTCCGTTGCCGGCAGCATGCTGAATTTGAAGCCGCTGCTCTGCTTCCACGACGGCGACTTGGACGCCCCCGAGGTCTGCCTGGGCCGCAGAAAGTCCCTGCAAAAAATCGTGGACCACTTCTTCCGGTACCTGGAGCAGAATCACCTGGACCTGCACGGCTATTATTTTGCCACCGGCGTGGGTGTGGATATTCCGGAGTACCCGGAATTTATTGCTCATCTGGAGCAGCGTTTCCAGGAAACCGGCATCCAGCCGGACGACTGGCTGAAGGTCCGGGTAGGCGCCACCATCGGCGTACATACCGGCCCGTACCCCATGGGCTTGGGCATTCTCAAAAAGTGTGAAGTATAAAAAATCCCCGGCATCTTTTGGATGCCGGGGGTATTTTTTTCTTAAATCTGCTTAAATCTGTTCAAAGCGGCCCATGCGGTTATTTTTCTTCCGCAGAATGGGGGCGATGAAGGCCATGCGCAGGGGGGCGAAGTGCTTCATGCCGTCGGTGAAGTTATATTCACCGGTCAGCTCGTATTGGGGGCACAGGGCCGTGAAGTCGGCGGTCTGTTCCAGACCCCACTTGAAGGTGACGTCGTTGGTGTGGGTGGTGTTGTGCAGCTTCTGGTGGTCCACCATCCACTGGCTCATGAGCTCCAGCAGCAAGGTGGTGTGGGTGAAGCGCTGGGCGATGGTGGTGAACAGCGCTTTTGCCTCCTCGGCGGTGACGTACATGAGGAAGCCCTCAGCGATTACCAGGGCGTGATCCTTGTTCTGAATCTCGTCCATCCAGGCATAGTCAAAGACGGAGCAGGCCAGGTCCTGCACCCGGTCATTGGGCTCGATGAGCTCCTGACGCAGGGCGATGACGTCGGGGAAGTCGATGTTGTACCAGTGAATCCGGCCGTTATCCACCCGGTGGAAGCGGTCATCCAGGCCGCAGGCCATGTTGATGACGCAGCAGTCGGGGTAAGCGGCAATGTGTCGGGCGGCCTGCTGGTCAAACAGCAGGGTGCGGGCAGCACAGCCCCACATATTCATTTTGCTTTTGCCGTGCTTGGCAAAGTCGTAGTCCAGGGAGTCGATGACCCGCACGGCAGTTTCATCATAAAACAGGTGGTCGGGCTTGCGGCTTTCCAGCGCTCTGGCATATAGGGGCACAAACAGGGTCTCGTTGACGCCTGTCAGGGTAATTTTTTCTTTCTCCATAGGAAAATCCTCCAGTCTGTATAGCACAGAAGTTAGTAGAACCTAACTAAAATATACCACAGCGGGGAAGCCGGTTCAAGGGCTTAGCGGTGGTGGTAATAATTATACTGCCAATCCTCCCAGTCCTGGCGGTCGATGGCCTCGCCGTACACATTGTCCGGACCGCTGGCCCAGTGGGAAAACAGTTCCGGCCGGGTAGCGGCGTAGCCCATGGTGGTGATTTTGCCGTTGGGCAGGCGGTACTCCACCTCCGGGCGATAGGGGTAGTCGGAATAGCGCTGCTCCTCGTCCGTGAAGCTGGGCTCCGGCGGGAAATTCACCTCGTCGGCGCCTTTTGTGGAAAACAGGGGCCGCAGCAGGAGATACGCCACAGCCAGCAGTACCAAAATCATGAAAAGCGTCATCATAAACACCCTCCTTGTGGAAAACTATCCTCTTACCGTACAGTATACCACGTCCGGAGGGGACATGGGTGGGATATCCGACAAAAATTTTTGCGCCCTGGGACGCTTGTTCGGTCCGTTGACTTCTGCCCGTTTTCGTTATATATTTTTTACTGTAAACTGGGTGAGTAGCGCCATGAAGCAGGCGCTCAGCGCCCTTAACCATGAAGAACTTAATCGGAAAGGAAATTCCCATGAAGATACTGCGTAAATTCACTTCAGTACTGCTGAGTCTGGTACTGCTCACTGCCCTGACCGCCTGCGGCGGCGCAGCAGAGGCCCCCGCCGGAGACCTGAGCTGCACCCTCACCATCAGCTGTGAAACCATCCTGGATAACCTGGCAGAGCTCACCGAGGGCAAGGAAGCCCTGGTGCCGGAGGACGGCGTGCTGCTGGAAACCACGGAGGTCTATTTCAGCCAGGGGGAGTCGGTTTTTGATATTCTCCTGCGAGAGATGCAGAGCCGGAAGATTCACATGGACTTTTCCACCTCTCCCGTGTATGAAAGCGCCTATATTGAGGGCATCGGCAACCTGTATGAATTTGACTGCGGGGCCCTTTCCGGCTGGATGTACAGCGTGAACGGCGTGTACCCCGATTACGGTGTCAGCAAGTATTATCCCCAGGAGGGGGACGATATCCGCTTTAACTACACTTGCGACCTGGGCCGGGATTTGGGCCAGGAATGGGTGGAGCAGCAATGAGACAGGACGTATTCGGAAGCTATCACCCCTTGGTGAACTTCCTGTATTTCGTGCTGGTACTGGGCTGCAGTATGTTTGTGATGCACCCGGTCTTTCTGCTGTGCTCCCTGGCCGGGGGCCTGGGCTATTACCTGTATTTAAAGCGGGGCAAGGCCCTGAAAACCATGCTGTGGCTGATGCTGCCGGTTTTTCTGTTGGCTGCCCTGGTGAACCCGCTGTTCACCCACGAGGGGGCCACCATCCTCACCTATTTCCGCTCCGGCAATCCCCTGACCCTGGAGTCCATTGTGTTCGGACTTGGCACAGGGGTCATGCTGGTGAGCGTGGTGAACTGGTTTTCCTGCTACCAGGAGGTTATGACCTCGGATAAGTTTATTTATCTGTTCGGCAAGGCCATTCCGGCCATGAGTCTGGTGCTGAGCATGGTGTTCCGCTTTGTGCCCAAGTTTAAGGCGCAGATTGAGCGGGTGTCCACGGCACAGAAGTGCATCGGCCGGGACGTGACCAACGGCACAGCGCCCCAGAAAGCCCGGCACGGCATGAAGATTCTTTCCGTCATGACCACCTGGGCCCTGGAAAATTCCGTGGAAACGGCAGACTCCATGAAGTCCCGTGGCTACGGACTGCGGGGCCGGAACAATTTTTCCATCTACCGCTTCGACAGCCGGGACCGGCTGGTGACGGCGCTCATGGGCTTTATGGGCCTGGTGGTCCTGGGGGGCATCGGCACCAAAACGGTGCAGTTTTTCTATTACCCCGTGCTTCGCATGAACGAAACCACCCCCTGGGCGGTGCTTGTTTATGTCTGTTACGGCGCACTGTGTCTGCTGCCGCTGGTGATGAATGGGATTGAGGAGATCAAATGGCATTATTTACAATCGAAAATCTGAGCTTCACCTACCCGGAGGCGGCAAAGCCCGCCCTGCGGGAGGTGAGCTTTTCCATAGAACAGGGGGAGTTTGTGGTCATCTGCGGCAAATCCGGCTGCGGTAAATCCACCCTCCTGCGGCATTTTAAAACCGTGCTCAGTCCTTACGGAAACCGGGAGGGCCGGGTGCTGTTTGAGGGCCGTCCGCTGGAGCAGGTGTCCCAGCGGGAACAGGCCGGGGAAATCGGCTATGTGCTGCAAAACCCGGACAATCAGCTGGTGACGGATAAGGTCTGGCACGAGCTGGCCTTCGGACTGGAAAACCTGGGCTATGACCGGGAGACCATTCGCCTGCGGGTGGCGGAAATGGCCAGCTTTTTCGGCATCCACAACTGGTTCCATAAATCGGTGGAGGAGCTCAGCGGCGGCCAGAAGCAGCTGCTGAATCTGGCCGCAGTTATGGCCATGCAGCCCAAAGTATTGGTGCTGGACGAGCCCACCTCCCAGCTGGACCCCATAGCGGCCGCTGAATTTCTGGACACCATCCGGAAAATTAATCTGGATCTGGGCGTTACGGTTATTGTCATTGAGCACCGGCTGGAGGAGGTTTTCCCCATGGCCGACAAGGTGCTGGTGCTGGAAGACGGCTGTCTGCGCTTTTATGACGAGCCCCGGAAGGTGGGCACGGCTCTGCGGGACAGCGACCTGCACCTGGCCATGCCCAGCTCCGTGCAGATTTATAATGCCACGGGCCAGCAGGGGCTCTGCCCGCTGACGGTCTGCGAGGGCCGCAGCTGGCTGGGGGAGCACTTCGCCCCGGAAACGCATCAGCCGGAGGCTGAGTGCCCTGGGAAGAAGGCGGCGGGAAAGCCCATCATTGAAGCTAAAGAGCTGTGGTTCCGCTATGAAAAAACCGGCAAGGATATTGTCCGTGACCTGTCCCTCGCGGTGCAGCAGGGGGAACTGTTCTGCCTCCTGGGGGGAAACGGCACCGGCAAGAGCACCACGCTGAAGCTGCTGGCCGGAATCCAGCGTCCCTACCGGGGGAAAATCCGTCTGGATGGCCGGGATATCCGGAAAATCAGCGACCGGGAGCTGTACAACAAGTTCCTGGGCGTCCTGCCCCAGAATCCCCAAACCCTCTTTGTGGGAAATACCGTCCGGGAGGATTTGGAGGAGATGTTCTCCGGCCGCCGGGATACTGACCGGGCGGAGCGGGAGCAGCGGCTGAGCCGGGTTATTGCCGATACGGAAATCGGCCACCTGCTGGAGATGCACCCCTATGACCTCAGCGGCGGCGAGCAGCAGCGGGCGGCGCTGGCCAAGGTCCTGCTGCTGGAGCCTAAGATTTTGCTGCTGGACGAGCCCACAAAGGGCCTGGACGGCTTTTACAAGGCCAAGCTGGCGGAGATATTCGCCAGACTGAAAGGCCGGGGCGTGACCATTTTCATGGTGTCCCACGATATTGAATTCTGCGCTGCCTACGGCGATACCTGCGCCATGTTCTTTGATGGCGGCGTGGTTACGGCCTGCGGCGCCCGGGAGTTTTTCACCGGCAACTGCTTTTATACCACGGCGGCCAACCGCATGGCCCGGTATAGCTACCCGGAGGCTGTCACCGTAAAGGATGTGATTGACGCATGCATGAGAAACAAGCTGCGGGCTTAGATACCCGGATGATGCTCCCGGTATACGGGGCGCTGTACTGCATGCTGCGCATGGTGTTTCTGCCCTGGATTTCCGTACCGGTGATGAAGTACATCAAGGGCCAAACGGCCTATACGGTGTTCGGCATGGCGGGCTTTGGGGAAAATCTCCAAGCCTGCGCGGCGCACTCCGGGGTGCTGCATATGCCGCCCCTCAGTGAAGCGGAGCTGGAAGCGCTGCACCGGATAAGCCAGGGGCTTTCCGCTGTGTCAGTGGTGCTTCTGGTGTGTTTGGCGGCCTGTATTGCGGTGGTTTTGCGGAAAAAGAGTCGTAGCGTAAAGGCGGTGCGCCTGTGCTTCGGCCTCAGCACCCTGTACGCCGCAGGCTGCTTTATTCTGGTGCTGGTGGGGAATATGGCCCTGAACCAGCGTCTGGGCCGGCCCAACAGCTTTATGAATCTGAGCCTGCACAGCTATGTGCAGCTGACCAGCTGGGTCTATGCCCAGCTCCTGGTGAGTCTGGGCCTGTTGGCCTTTGCCGGGCCAATCATGAGTACGGCGGAAAGACCCGTCTCCACGGGCCCCCGGAGCCTCCGGGCGGACGCCGGACTGGGCAAGCGCACCCGGCTCAGCCTGCTGCTATTGGTGATAGCCATTCCTTTGGTGATTTTCTTCGGTATTTTCTTCCTCAATGACCGGAGCAATGTGTTCATCGGGCTGTGCATCGTGGGGCTGGCCATGATTCCCTTTTTCATGGTCTTTGAGGACCGGCAGCCCCAAGCCAGAGAGCTGCTGCTCATTGCGGTGCTGTCCGCCATTGCCGTGGTGGGCCGCATGGCCTTTTTCATGCTGCCCCAGTTTAAGCCGGTGTCCGCTGTGGTCATCATTGCCGGTGTGGGCCTGGGGCCTGAGGCGGGCTTTTTGGTGGGGGCACTCAGCGGCTTTGTGTCGAACTTTTTCTTCGGTCAGGGCCCCTGGACGCCCTGGCAGATGTTTGCCTATGGCCTCATGGGCTTTTTGGCCGGTGTGCTGTTCGGCAGAGTCCGGAAAACGGCCCGCAGCGCCTCCTGGGAAAAGCGGCATCTGGGCCTGCTGTGCCTGTATGGGGGCCTGGCCACCTTTTTCATTTACGGCCTGCTGCTGGATGTGTCGGCGGCCCTGACGGCGACGGGCACCTTCTCCTGGCCGGTTGTGGCGGCCAAAATCATCAGCGGTATTCCCTTTAACCTCATCCATGCGGGCTCCACGGTGCTGTTTTTGCTAGTGCTGGCCCGGCCCATGGAACGGAAGCTGGACCGCATCAAAACCAAATACGGCCTTCTTCGGCGCTGACCGGAAAGAAAAACACCCCCGACCTTTAGCCAGAGTCGGCTAAGGACAGTTGGTATGCAGGATACGGTACAGCTCCGATTGGGGCTGTACCGTTTTCCGTTTTTAAGCGGATTTTGCTGCAATTTTCATTTCTTCCTGCGCCTGCTGTATCATTTTGGCATCGGGAGGCTGAATGACACCCGCCCCCACAAAGTGAATCTTCACAGGGACATGCTTCTTTCCGTTCTCATCCTTACAGCTGTCAAAGACCTCTATCTTCGCAATCAGACGGTTTACAATCTCCGGGGTCAATTCCTGAATGTCTGTGCACTGACGAATTACCGAAAGGAAATTCCTCAGGTCTATATTTTCCTGCTCTGCTCCGGAAAGTGTCTGCTCCGCTTCTGCCACAGAAGCAATCAGTTCCTTCTGCTCTTTTTCGTAGGCGGCAGTCATACGGGCATAGCGTTCATCATCTAAAG
>SAMEA104404106__coassemble_499_pt1 | contig 40246 bp, 36 predicted proteins | sample SAMEA104404106__metabat2_high_PE_053 | metagenome-assembled genome bin SAMEA104404106 (sample SAMEA104404106) | Balaenoptera acutorostrata
AGGCTTTTGGTACGCCGTAAGGGATTCGAACCCCTGACCTTTTGGTCCGTAGCCAAACGCTCTATCCAGCTGAGCTAACGGCGCTCACTCGCTTGGTGCCTGATTATAATAGCACAGCGAGTATGAGAATGCAAGCCTTTTTTTCAAAAAATTGAAAAAATTTTCAAAAAACTTTTTTCGGACAGATACTGTCCGATTTCATAGGCTTTCGGGGCTTACCAGCCCAGAGCGTTTTCTACGTCTTCCAGCACTTCACCCACGGCCTTGATGGCCTTGGTGACGGTTTTGGTGGGCTTTTTCTTTTTGGGGGTCACCATCATGCTGACGCCTGCGCCCATCATCATGCCGAGGCCCACGGCCTTGGCCATATTCATCTGGTTGTTATTCATGGATTATACTCCTCCTTTCCTTGTTTCGCAATTAGTATGTGCAATACACAAGCAATTATGGTATAATACCTGTTAACAAAATTTATGGATTTTACGCGGTTTTTCCTAGAAGGAGTTATACTATGACAGTAAAAATTTTGGCCATCGGCGATGTCTGCGGCACCGTCGGCATGGACTTTCTGCACCGCAACCTGCGCAGCTTTAAGGAGAAGAACGAAATCGACTTCTGCGTAGTCAACGGCGAAAATGCCAACGTGGTGGGCGTGACCCCCAAGCAGTGCGACTCCATGCTCAGAGCCGGCGCAGACGTGATCACCTTGGGCAACCATACCTGGACCCGGTGGGAGCTGCAGCCTTATCTGGATGAAAGCCGCCGAGTGATTCGCCCGGCAAACTTCGGCCCCCAGTGCCCCGGTGTGGGCGACGTGGTGGTGGAAACCGACTTCGGCAGAGTGTGGGTCATGAACCTCATCGGCCGTTACGGGCTGGATACCAATACGGATAACCCTTATGTGATTGTGGACGATATGCTCCGTGAGCCGGCAGCAGATATTATCCTGGTGGACTTCCACGCAGAGGCCACCAGCGAAAAGCGGGCCATGGGCTTCTTCCTGGATGGCCGTGTCAGCGCCGTTTGGGGCACCCACACCCATGTGCAGACCAGCGACGCCGAGGTGCTGCCCAACGGCACCGGCTATATTACGGACTTGGGCATGACCGGCCCCATTCACTCCGTCATCGGCGTAGCCCCTGAGCAGTCCATCGGCAAGTTCCTGGGCGATCCTCCCCGGCGCTATGAGCCCGCAGGGGGCCCGGCCAAGATGGAAGGCTGCATCTTTGAAATTGACGCAGACACCGGCCGCTGCATCAGCGCCCAGTCTGTACGACTGAAATAAGCGCAGAAAAAAGCACCCCAATGGGGTGCTTTTTTTCAGTCTGTGCAGCTGGGCGCTTCCGGACGGAACAGCAGGCTGATGCACCAGATGGCCGCCAGGCCGATGAGGGCATACACAATGCGGCTGAGTACAGCGGTCTGGCTGCCGAAGAGAAAGGCCACCAGGTCCAGACGGAACAGGCCGATCAGCCCCCAGTTCAGCCCACCGATAACGGTGAGAATCAGGGCGATGCGGTCAAAAATTGCGAGATTCATAAAAAGCCTCTTTTCTCAGGAGTTTTCCTTAGTGTGGGCCGCAGAAAGAAGCATTATACCTGCAAACATAAAAATTTGCGCCGCAGACAGGGTTCGACAGCTTTTGCACCTTCGGGGGTGTATCTTATAGCTACAGCTTATCCAATTGGCACCACGCAAGTGGTCCAGGCTCATATCTTTATCCCACAACCCTGTACTCGGCGGACTGCCTCCCGGCAGCCCGCCACTTTTTATGCCCGGACCCCCCGGCTCTTGTGCAAAATGCTATTGTCCGGGGCCTGCCCGTATGCTATAATGACCGGACACATTGCGATTGATTTTTATTGGAGGTACAGACGAGATGGAAGCAAGTAAGCGTCTGGGCGAGGAGAAGGTTTCAAAACTATTGTGGGAATTTTCCGTTCCCTGTATTCTGAGCCTGCTCATCGGTGCATTTTATAATATTGTAGACCAGGTATTTATCGGCAACAGCGAGCTGGGCTATTTGGGCAACGCCGCCACCGGCGTATCGTTCCCCATTTTGTGCCTGGCCAACGCCATCGGCTTCGGCATCAGCGACGGTGCGGCTTCGTATCTGAGCATTTGTGCAGGCCGTCAGGACAGCCGGACGGCCCACCACTGTGCGGGCTCCGCCATTACCCTCACGGCCATTCTCGGCGTGATTCTCAGCGTCATCTGCCTGGCCTTCCGGGTGCCCATTATGCGGATGTTCGGTGCGTCCAGCCAGACCATGGACATGGCGGTGGAGTATTTCACCATTCTGGCGGTGTTCTTCCCCCTATATCTGCTCATCAGCGTTCTGAACGGCATTATCCGGGTGGACGGCAGCCCCAAGTACGCCATGTACGGTATGCTCAGCGGTGCGGTGGTGAACATCATCCTGGACCCCATTTTCATCTTCTGGTTCAAGTGGGGCATTGCCGGTGCAGGCTATGCCACGGTTATCGGCCAGGTGGTTTCCTTTGTGACCTGCGCCGTGTATTTCCGGCACCCCAAAACCTTTACCCTGCAGAAAAGCAGCTTCCGCTTCCACCGGCAGGCCCTCACCAATACGGTACTCATGGGCACGTCCACGGTGGTCAACCAGATTTCCATTGTGGTGGTGTCCCTGACCTGCAACGTGGTGCTGTTCCATTACGGCGAGCTGTCTGTGTACGGCCCCGATATCCCCATCTCCGTGTTCAGCGTGCTGACGAAGGTATACACCCTGGTCATCAACACCGTGGTGGGCATCGTTCTGGGCGGCCAGCCCATTTTCGGCTATAACTACGGCGCAAAGAAGTACGACCGGGTGAAGGAAACCTACATGATTGCCCTGAAGTACAGCCTGCTGGTGTCCCTGGCGGCCACGGTGGTCTTTGAAGTCTGCCCCCAGGTTATCATCGGCATTTTCGGCGGCGGCGACGGCCTGTATCTGGAGTTTGCCGTGAAGGCCTTCCGCATTTATCTGCTGCTCACGGTGGCCACCGCCATGATTAAGCAGTCCTCCATCTTCTTCCAGGCCATCGGCAAGCCCGTCAATGCGGTGATTGCCTCTCTGGCCCGGGATATTGTCTGCTTTACGCCTCTGGCCATTCTCCTGCCCATGCTCATGGAGCAGAAGGCCCCCGGCACCGGTATTTTCGGCCTGCTGTACGCTGCGCCCATGGCGGACGCTGTGGCCCTGGTGGTCATTGCGGTGATGACCGTGCGCTTCTTTAAGCATATGGGAGCAGAAAAGCCCCAGGAGGCCCCGGAGGAAGAGCTCACCCCCGGCATCCAGCCCTCTCACCCCGGCGTGGTGATTACCATCGCCCGCCAGCACGGCTCTGCCGGTAAGCAGATCGGCAAGCTGGTGGCCGAAAAGCTGGGCATCCCCTTCTACTATAAGGAAATGACCGCCCTGGCGGCCCAGGAAAGCGGGCTGGACCGGCAGTTTATTTCCGACCTGAACGCTAACGCACCGGAGGTGTTCCACGACCTGTATCTGAGCACCCATGTGGTCCGGCAGGCCATGGAGGCCCAGGACCAGATTATCCGCAAAATCGCCGATAACGGTGCCTGCGTCATTGTGGGCAGAGCCGCAGACTATGTGCTGCGGGACTACGACAATGTGCTGCGGGTGTTTATCCACGCCCCCACAGCCCACAGACTGAAAAATATCATGGAAATGTACGGAGATACCCCCGATGAGGCGGCAGCCCATATGAAGCACTCTGACGAGGCCAGAGCGGCCTATTACCACAACATTTCCGGCAAAACCTGGGGCGACCCCGGTTTGTACGATTTGTGCCTCAACTCGGCCATGGGCCGGGAGGCCTGCGCCGATATGATTTGCGCCCTGGCAGAAAACCGCTAAGCTATCTATAGAAGCAAAAATCCCCCACTCCAAAATTGGAGCGGGGGATTTATTTATGCTGTTTTGGGGTTTACCAGTTCTGCAGAATGTAGAGGAAGCCCCGTGCACCGTACAGGCCGGAGACCAGCAGCTGCACCACCAGAATGGCGGGGAAGCCGTAGCGGAAGGAGTTATGCCGGGTTTTGTGGTGGAATACCCGCATACCCAGGATGCCGCCTACGCTGCCGCCCAGAATGGCCAGGGCGAACAGCCGCTTTTCCGGAATACGCCACAGGCCGTGCCGGGCCTTGTATTTATCAATGCCCATGGCGGCAAACAGCGCCAGGTTAATGAGCAGGAGATACAGTACAATTACTTTGGTCATCTGCCCTTACCGCCCTTACGTTCAGACTTGTAACCATTGCGGGAGCCGGACTTGGGGGTGCTGGAGCGGGAATTGCGGTCATTGCGGGAGCCGGAACGGCTGTCGGCCTGATAGCCGGACTTGCCGCCCTGACGGCTGCGGTCATTGCCTCTTTCGGGTCTGCCGGAGCGGTCAGACCGGTCGTAGCGGCGGGAATCGTTCTGGGCGCTGCGGTCATTGCGGCGGTCGTGATCGTTTCTGTGGTCACGGTCGGCCTTGCCGCTGCGTTCGGGCTTGGGGGCGTGCTTGGGAGAGTTGCCGGTGCGGTCATGCTTGCTGCCGTAGCTGCGGTTTTCCTCGTAGCGGTCGCCTCTGCCGCCGCGGTCGGGACGGACCAGGCAGTTTTTGCCGTAGCCGATGAGGTCGGTGCGGCCGGCTTCCGTCAGGGCCTGGATGACCAGACGGCGCTTATCCGGACGGGACCACTGGAGAAGGGCTCTCTGCATGGCCTTTTCATGGGGGTCACGGGCCACATACACGGGTTCCATGGTCCAGGGGTTGATGCCGGTGTAGTACATGCAGGTGGAGATGGTGCCGGGGGTGGGGTAGAAGTCCTGCACCTGCTCGGGCACACGGCCGCGGGAGTGCAGATATTCTGCCAGTTCAATGGCGTCGTTGATGGTGGAACCGGGATGGCTGCTCATGAGGTAAGGCACAATGTACTGGTCCTTATCGTACTTGGTGTTGAGCTTGCGGTAGCGCTCCATGAATCGCTCGTAGACTTCGATGTGGGGCTTGCCCATGCAGTCCAGAACGGAGTTCACGCAGTGCTCGGGGGCAACCTTCAGCTGGCCAGAAATGTGGTACTGCACCAGCTCGGAGAAGAATTCCTGGCTGGGGTCGCACATCATGTAGTCATAGCGAATGCCGGAACGGACAAAGACCTTCTTCACGCCGGGGATGGCTCTCAGTTTACGCAGCAGAGCCAGGTAGTCGGACTCGTCGGCGTCCAGATGGGAGCAGGGGGTGGGGGCCAGGCACTGCTTGTTGGGGCAGACGCCGCGCTTCAGCTGCTCCTTGCAGGAGGCATGGCGGAAGTTGGCGGTGGGACCGCCTACGTCGGAAACATAGCCCTTCCACAGGGGGTGGTGGGTCATGTCGGTAATTTCTTTCACGATGGAGGCATGGCTGCGGGAGGTAACGGTTCTGCCCTGGTGGAAGGCCAGTGCACAGAAGTTACAGCCGCCGATGCAGCCTCGGTTGTGGATGCTGGAGAAGCGCACCTCTTCAATGGCAGGCACGCCGCCCATGTCGTCGTACATGGGGTGAACTTCACGGGTATAGGGCAGGGCGGCAACGGCGTCCAGCTCCTCGGTAACCAGGGGCTTCTGGGGCGGGTTGCACAGCAGCCAGCGGTTGTCGTGCTTCTGGAGGATGGCTCTGCCGCGGACGGCGTCGTGCTCCTCGTATTCCTTGCGGGTTGCCTCGGCGTAAGCCACCTTGTCGTCCACACATTCCTGGTAAGAGGGAATGGTGATGGAGCGGTAAGCGGAAACTTCGGGGTCCGTGACCAGCACGGCGGTACCCTTGACGTCGGTGATGGTGGAGACAGGCTCCCGCTTTTTCAGGCGGCGGGCGATTTCCTTGGTGGCCTTTTCGCCCATGCCGTAAACCAGAATGTCTGCGGTGGAATCGTGCAGGATGCTGCGGCGCACCTTGTTGTCCCAGTAGTCATAGTGGGCGTAGCGGCGCAGGGAGGCTTCCAGACCGCCGATGATGATGGGCAGGTCACCGAAGGCCTCACGGGCACGGTTGGCATAAACGATGGTGGCGTGGTCAGGACGCAGGCCGGCCCGCTTGCCGGGGGAATAAAAGTCCTCGTTGCGGCGCTTTTTGGCAACGGTGTAGTTGGCCACCATGGAGTCCAGGTTGCCGCTGCCGATAAATACGCCCAGCTTGGGCTTACCCATATCCAGGAAGTCTTGGCAGGAGTGCCAGTCGGGCTGGGCCAGAATGGCTACACGGAAGCCCTCTGCCTCCAGCAGACGGCCGATGACCGTGGGGCCGAAGGAGGGATGGTCCACGTAGGCGTCGCCGGTGACGACCAGGAAGTCGTACCACCACCAGCCACGGTCGTGCATATCGTCCTTGCTGACCGGGAGAAATGTTTCAGGATACATTTGTATACTCCTTTCTGCGTCTTAAAGGGGTAAAACGCCTTTGCCCAGGGGCTTTTCCATGAGCTTCAGAGGTGCACCGATGCCGACGGACTCGCCGACCTGGTGGAAGCCCAGGTGCTCATAGAAACCAATGGCGTTGGGATTATCTTCGGAAACGTGCAGGGCAATGGCCTTGCGTTCCATACGGGTGTACAGGGTCATGGCGTAGCCCAGCAACTGGCTGGCGTAGCGCTTGCCGCGGAACTGGGGCAGCACATACAGGAAGGCAATCCAGCCGGTGGCGTCTTCCGTGCCGCGGTAGGTATCCAGGGCGATGAGGCCCACCACTTCGTCGTTTTCCAGGGCCACCATAATGGATTCGGGGCAGTCCTCCATCCAGCGCTTGGCACTCATGAGGTACAGGGCGGGAATGAAGCCCTCGGTGTCGCCGTGGACGCTTCTCCAAGCGTCGGCGTAGCAGCGCAGGTAGAACTTGCCTTCCTTCTGCAGGTCCAGGGGACGGAAGCGCAGATTGCTGTGGTCCACACCGGTTTTCCACCAGGTCTGCTTGGCAAAGGTGCTGCAATCTTCGTCCAGATGGCTGTTGTCGCAGGCGTACTCAATGTTAATTTTGTCGCCGCTGACGTCCAGGAGGGTCACGCAGGTGTTGTCACCGTGGGGGACGGAATGGATGTCCTTGCTGGAAATGCCCATAACCTTGCACAGCAGGGCACGGATGGCGGTGCCGTGGGACACGATGGCGATGGTCTGGCCGTCGTGCTTGGAGGCGATGCGGGTGATGGTGCCGTAAATGCGGGCACACAGGGCGTTCCAGCGCTCGCCGCCTTCAATGGTCCAGCGGTCGGGGTCGTTGCTGAAATAAGCGTACTGCTCGGGATCGGCGTGGATCACGTCGCCCCAGCTCATGCCTTCCCACTGGCCCATACGAACCTCGCGGAGGTTCTTATCGGTGCGCAGGGGCAGGTCGTGGTATTTCTGGATGGCACCGGCGGTGAGCTTGGTGCGGGTCAGGTCACTGGAGTACAGGGCATCAAGGTGCACATCCTTCATGCGCTCGGCCAGTGCGTCAATCTGCTTGTAGCCCAGGCTGGTGATTCCGCCGTCCCACTGGCCCTGAATACGGCGGTAGTAGTTGCCTTCAGCTTCAGCGTGGCGGATCAGATATATTTTGGTCATTCATCGTTACCTCTTCTTCATTTATAAATAAATAGTATATCATAATCCCCCGGTGCTTACAATTAAACTGCGGCATCTTTCCGCCAAAATGGCCCTTTATGTGCAGTTGCAATGAAAATGGAAGTCTGTTAGAATATGCTATACGATGATTTGTGCACAAATGGTGCAGAAAGGACGAAGGATTCATGGCACGTATAGCGATTTTGGTCTCCGGCGAGGGTAAGCTCATGCGCCACCTGCTGGACACTGCGTTTTTCCACGAAATCGAGGGCATGGAGATTGCGGGGATTATTTCCTCCTGCAAAACGGCCCCGGCCCTGACCTGCGCCCGCAGCTTTGGGGTGCCCTCCTATGTGGTGGAGGCCGATTTATTCCCCAACAGCACCTCTTTCGGCATGGCCCTGCTTAATATGCTCAGGGACATTGACACGGACTATGTGATTATTGACGATTTTATTCCGGAGCTTGGGCCTGCAGCCCGCAGTTATTACGGCAAAATCATGGGATTGTTCCCCGCTTTGGTGCCTGCCTTTGAAAATTTATCCGCTTCCCAGGTGATTTCCGAGGCCATTTCCCGGGGCGTGACCGTCACGGGGGCCACGGTCTATCTGGCCGACGAAAACGGCCGTATAGGACGGATTATCGCCCAGTCGGCCCTGGACGTACTTCCTGAGGACACAGCGCAAACCCTTGCAGCACGGATGTTTGCGGAGATTGAGGTTCCCCTTATCACAAAAGTTTTGCGTGCCTGCTGCGGTCAGCGAAACGCCGTACAAGAGCATTAAGATGTAGACAAGGAAATGGGCAGTTTTTCGGAACTGCCCACTTTTTTATGCAAAATGCACATATTTTGCGGATGTCCATTTTCTGCGATTGCATAAGTTTTAGTGTTTTACAATTAATTGTCATACAAATATCAAAGATGGGTGCTATAATAAGCTAAAAGCACTGGCGGAGTGCCAGAAATAAAAGGAGAGAATTACTATGGCTTATGATGCATTGTTTTCCCCGTTCAAGGTAAGAGGTCTTGAACTGAAGAACCGTATTGTTCTGCCCGGCATGAACACTAAGATGACCCGTGCAAAGCACTACATTGACGACAACATGATTGGTTACCATGTTGCTAAGGCAAAGGCTGGCTGCGCTCTGAATATTTTCGAAGTTGCATCCGTTTGCCCCGAACCCCATGCTTACATGTACATGGGTCTGTACCTGGATGAAGACGTTAAGCAGCTCAAGAGACTGACCGACGCTGTTCACGAAGTTGACGGCCGCATGGGCATTCAGCTGTGGCACGGCGGCTTCAGCCCCCAGCAGTTCTTCGACGAAACCAACGTCCTGGAAACCCCCGACACCTGCACCGTAGAACGTCTGCACGAAATCGTTAAGCAGTTCGGCCGCGGCGCTCGCATGGCTGTTGAAGCTGGCTTCGACGTTGTTGAATTCCACGCTGCACACAGCTACCTGCCTCACGAAATGCTGTCTCCCGGCACCAACCATCGTACCGACGAGTACGGCGGCTCTTTCGAGAACCGTTGCCGCTTCCTGTGGGAAATCGTTGAAGAAATCCGTGCTAACATCCCCGATGATATGCCCTTCTTCATGCGTGCTGACTGCATCGACGAACTGATGCCCGCTGTTATGACCGAGCAGGAAATCGTTGACTTCATCAACGGCTGTGCTGATCGCGGCGTCGACGTTGCCGATATGTCTCGTGGTAACGCAATGAGCTTTGCTACCGTATACGAAGTTCCTCCCTACAACCTGGAGTGCGGCTTCAACATTGAAAACATTTACAACATTAAGAAGCAGATCAAGATCCCCGTAATGGGCGTTGGTCGTATCAACACCCCCGCTCTGGCTAACAAGGTTATCGAAGACGGTAAGTTCGACCTGGTTGCTATCGGCCGTGCTCAGATCGCCGATCCTCAGTGGGTTGAAAAGGCTCGCAACGGTCAGGACAACCTGATTCGTAAGTGCATCGGCTGTGACCAGGGCTGCTACGACGCAGTTATCGATCCTCGCTTCCCCAACATCACCTGCACCCACAACCCCATGGCTTGCCTGGAGTACAAGGGCCTGCCCAAGACCGATAACCCCAAGAAGGTTATGATCATCGGCGGCGGTATGGGCGGCATGCTGGCTGCTGAAATTCTGAAGCAGCGCGGCCACGAGCCCGTTATCTACGAAGCAGACGACAAGCTGGGCGGTCAGTTCCTGCTGGCTGGCGTAGCTCCCATGAAGCACGAGATGACCGAAGCTGCTATTTGGGAAGGCGAAGAAGTTGCTCGTCAGGGCATCGAAGTTCACCTGAACACCAAGGTTACTCCCGAGCTGATTGCTGAAGTTAAGCCCGACGAAGTTATCATCGCTATCGGCGCTGACTACGTTGCTCCCGCTATCGAAGGCGTTGACGGTCCTAACGTATACACCCAGTACCAGGTAATGCGCGGTGAAGTTAACCCCACCGGCGAAGTTCTGGTTGTTGGCTGTGGCTCCGTTGGTTCCGAAGTTGCAGAGCTGCTGGGCTCTCGCGGCTGCAAGGTTACCGCATTTGATAAGAAGAAGGTTGGTAACGACCTGACCATGCTGCGCAGCATGTTCTTCCGTCCCGAATGCAAGACCTACGGCATCGCTGCTGCTGGCTTCTGCAATGTTACCAAGATCGACGGCCACACTGTACACTACAGCAAGACCGTTGTTAACCGTCAGACCAAGGAAAGAACCGTTACCGAAGAAACCAGAGATTTTGACTCCATCATCATCTGCACCGGTATCACTTCTCGTCCCTCCGACGATCTGAAGGCTAAGTGCGAAGAGCTGGGCATCAAGGCTCACGTCATCGGCGACGCAAAGCAGGCTCGTACTGCTCTGTGGGCTACTCGCGAAGGCTACGAAGTAGGTATGGAAATCTAATTTCCACTTTCCCGTAACACAAAGTGAAATACATAAGCAGGGTATCTTCGGATACCCTGCTTTTTTTATGATTTTCCATAACGGTTTATGTAAACTATGTGGAAAAGTGGAAAACTATCGGCTTTTTCGGCCTAAGTCCAGGTGAAACGGCCGGGAAATCTGCGGTTTTTCAGCAGACACGTCGAAAATTGTGGAAAAACCACGGGCAAAGCGCCCCGGCGGAAGAAGTTTTCCACAGGTAGAGCCATAAGGGTTATGTAAACTGTGTGGAAAAGTGGAAAACTCGAGCGAGTATAGAATAAGCTCCCCGTCAGCGGAACTGCGCCGATGGGGAGCTTTGTGCGTTTATTTTCTGGTCCAGAGGGTGATTTCACCACTCTGGCGTGTTTTGTTCATGTCGATGAGCCGCTGATTTTCGCTGCCCCGGAACAGCAGCGTGATGTTTTTCAGCTCTTCCACGAAGCGGCCGTCCACCAGCACGTCAATGCAGCTGAGCATATCGTCGGTAACCTCGCATCTGGGGTGGCTGCCGTCCACCAGCAGCTCTTTGTCCAGGGTGAAGCCCGTATATGCCCAAATGGTCTTCTGGGGCATCTGGGCCTTTATACGCTGTACCAGGGGCAGCAGCGCACGCTGGTTGGAGGGCTCAAAGGGATCGCCGCCCAGCAGGGTCAGTCCGGAGATATAGCTGGGGGAGACAAGACTGACGATGTGGTCCTCTGTTTCCTGGGTATAGGGAGCGCCATACTCAAAATCCCAGGTTTCGGGCTGGAAGCAGCCGGGGCAGTGGTTCGTGCAGCCGGACACGAACAGGCTGATGCGCATACCGGGGCCGTTGGCCACGTCGCTTTTCTTGAGCGCACAGTAATTCATCATTACACCTCTTGTAAAAATCGGTACAGCCCGAAGTTCGGGCTGTACCGCATTGCTTTTTTCTGATTTTAGTGGTTAGCGCAGTTGCAGACGGGCTCGTCCATGCTGACGTGGAGCACACGGTCACGGATTTCCTGGGTACGACCCTGGTTCCAGTACTGGGTGCCGATGTAGCCGCAGGTACGGCGGGCCACGTTCATCTTGTTCTGGTCAGTGTTGCCGCAGCAGGGGCACTTCCAGATGAGCTTGCCCTGATCTTCAACAATCTGAATCTCGCCGTCGTAGCCGCAAACCTGGCAGTAGTCGGACTTGCAGTTCAGCTCAGCGTACATGATGTTGTCGTAAATGAAGCGGATGAGGGCAATGATGCCTTCGATGTTCTGCTGCATATCGGGCACTTCCACGTAGCTGATGGCGCCGCCGGGAGACAGAGCCTGGAACTTTGCTTCAAAAGCGAACTTGTCGAATGCGTCAATCTCTTCGGACACGTGGACGTGGTAGCTGTTGGTGATGTAGCCCTTGTCGGTGATACCGGGGATGATGCCGAAGCGCTTCTGCAGGCACTTGGAGAACTTGTAGGTGGTGGACTCCAGGGGGGTGCCGTACAGGGAGAAGTCGATGTTTTCCTTAGCCTTCCAGATGTTGCACATATCGTTCATGTGCTGCATGACCTTGATGGCAAAGGGCTCGCCTTCGGGATCGGTGTGGGAGTGACCGGTCATGTACTTGGTGCACTCGTAGAGGCCGGCATAGCCCAGGGAGATGGTGGAGTAGCCGCCGAACAGCAGCTTATCAATGGTCTCGCCCTTTTCCAGACGGGCCAGTGCGCCGTACTGCCACAGAATGGGGGCAGCGTCGGACAGGGTGCCCAGCAGGCGGTTGTGGCGGCACATCAGTGCCTTGTAGCACAGTTCCAGACGTTCATCGAAAATCTTCCAGAACTTTTCTTCATCGCCGTGGGAGGACAGAGCAACGTCAACCAGGTTGATGGTGACAACGCCCTGGTTAAAGCGGCCGTAGTACTTGGGCTTGTTGGTTTCGGGGTCAACATAGGGGGTGAGGAAGCTGCGGCAGCCCATGCAGGTGAAGCAGTGACCTTCGCCGTTCTGGTCTACCTTCAGCTCCAGCATCTTCTTTTCGGAGATGTAGTCGGGAACCATGCGCTTAGCGGTGCACTTGGCAGCCAGCTCGGTCAGGTAGAAGTAAGGGGAATCCTCGTGGATGTTCTGCTCTTCCAGCACGTAAATCAGCTTGGGGAAGGCGGGGGTGACCCATACGCCGGCCTCGTTCTTTACGCCGTTAATGCGCTGCTTGAGCACTTCTTCAATAATCTTGGCCAGGTCCTTCTTTTCCTGTTCGTTCTTGGCTTCGCCCAGATACATGAACACGGTGACGAAGGGAGCCTGTCCGTTGGTGGTCAGCAGGGTGACGACCTGGTACTGAATGGTCTGTACGCCACGGCTGATTTCGTCGTTTACGCGGACTTCCACCAGCTCCTTGATCTGCTCTTCGGAAGCGGTGATACCGGTTTCTTCCATTTCGCGGCGGATCTGCTTGTCGAACTTCTCACGGCTGACCTGCACGAAGGGGGCCAGATGTGCCAGAGAAATGCTCTGACCGCCGTACTGGTTGGAAGCAACCTGGGCGATGATCTGGGTGGCGATGTTGCAGGCGGTGGAGAAGGAGTGGGGACGCTCAATCATGGTGCCGGAGATGACGGTGCCGTTCTGCAGCATGTCCTCCAGGTTCACCAGGTCACAGTTGTGCATACGCTGAGCGTAGTAGTCGGAGTCATGGAAGTGAATGAGGCCGGCATCGTGGGCGTCCACGATTTCCTTGGGCAGGAGCATACGGCGGGTCAGGTCCTTGCTGACTTCGCCTGCCATGTAGTCACGCATGACGGAGTTGATCTGAGGGTTCTTGTTGGAGTTTTCCTGCATAGCTACTTCGTTGGTGCAGTCGATGAGGCTCAGGATGGTGTCGTCGGTGGTGTTGGCCTGACGGATGAGGCTGCGCTCATAACGATAGGTGATGTAGGCCTTAGCCAGAACATAGGCGCCGTGGCCCATGAGCTGCATTTCAACCAGATCCTGAATTTCTTCAACGGTAGGGGTGTGGCCCAGCTTGCCGCACTTGTAGGTGACAATGTCGGTAACGTCCTGAATATCTTCATCATTTACGCGGTGCTTTTCGGGAACGGCGAGATTTGCCTTGCTGATGGCATCGTGAATCTTCTTAGGTTCAAAGGTGTCTTCGGAACCGTTGCGCTTGATTACTTTCATGGTTCTCCCTCCTATGGCTTATGTAAAGTCAATGTGTATCAATCACCAGGGCGTTGCTGCCCTGTGTACATCTTTCTCTATAGAACACCACATCTAGTTGTATATCTTGTGGTGCGATACCAAATATAGCACAAGTTATTGTGCAAGGCAAGTGAAGATTATATTTTCGGCATGTTATACGAAAATGCGATTTGTACTTGACTTTTCTGAAAAATATGCTGGTGGAGAAAAAATACGGGCAGATGGAAATATCTGCCCGAATCGCTTTACATAATCACCGGCTGGAGCTGTTTTGCCTCCAAGGCCTGCAAAAAAGCGGCCTCGATTTTTGTAAAATCCGCTGCCAGGGAGCTGGGCTTGGCCTGAGGATTGTCTTGGGAAAAGGGTACAAAATAGTAGTGCTTGCGCACCATGAGTACCCCAATATTTTGTAGGGTGGCCGCCAGGCCGTCGTTGGTGCTGAAGGCGATGACCACGGGCTTGCCGGAGCGCAGATGGGACTTGACGGCCATGGTGACGGCGGTGTCCGTGACGCCGTGGGCCAGCTTTGCCAGGGTGTTGCCGGTGCAGGGGGCCACCACCAGCACGTCGAAGTAGTCCTTGGGGCCGATGGGCTCGGCCTTCGGAATGGTGCAGATGACGGGCCTGCCCGTGAGCTGTTCCAGTCGGGCCAGGTGGTCTTTTGCCTTGCCGAAGCGGGTATCCGTGCCCGCCGCCGTTTCCGACAAAATGGCCGTCAGGTCATATTTACCCTGCCAGCTTTCGGCCACGGTCATCACCTTGTCAAAGGTGCAGAAGGACCCGCACATTGCCAGGCCCACACGCAGTTTATGCGCCATGATGAGTTCCTCCAATCCATTGATACAGACTGTCTGCCAGGGCATTGCCCGCACTTTCCGGGGCGTATTTTCCCGGCAGTCCCCCTCCCGGGAGTACGTCCAAGTCCAAAAGCGCCAAATCCTGGGGCCGGAAGCCGCCGGGGGCTGAGGCCAAATCCAGCACCAGGGCCCCGTCCGGCAGCAGCTGCAGCTGGGAAGCGTCCAGCAGCTGGGCCGGGATGGTGTTGATGAGCATATCCGTCTGCCACAGCAAGGGCGCCAGCTCCGTGAGCGGTACGGCCCCGAAGCCCAAGGCTTTGCACCAAGCCCGCTGGGCCTCATCCCGGGCCCCGGCAGTGACCTGGGCCCCTAAATGCTGCAGCTTCAGCCCCAGGAGCTTGCCGATGCGGCCCGCCCCCAGAATCAGCACCTGCCTGCCCTGCAGCCGGTAGGGGATGGCATTCAGCAGCAGCTCTACGGCACATTGGGCCGTGAGCTCGGCGTTGGTGACGGCCAGGGCCTCCTGTTCCAATAAATCCACCAGCTGCAGGTGCTGGGTCCGGAACAGCCTTCTGGGCTTTTCCGGCACCCCTCCGGCAAATACGGTCACGCCCTCCGGCAGCGCCAGCACCAGCGTTTCCAAATCCAGCTCCCGGGCAGAAAACGGGGCGTTCAGCCTGCCGCCTTTTTGCAGGGGCGTGGGCAAGATGACGGCCTGAGCGCCTTCCAAGGCAGCGGCGAGATTAGTCTGCTGGCAGGCGGTGGGCAGGTCTGCGGTGTCCAGGGCGAAGCAGCGCAGTTCGTGGCCGTCCTGCAATAAGCGCCGGGCCAGACTGACCGTGCGCCGGTCCCCGCCGATGACGGTAAATCGCATGGCATCAACCTCCTTCTTTTTCATCCTATGCCGGAAACGGAAAATGTGTTCAGAAACGCACAAGAAGATTGGAGGAATTTCTACGTTATTTTAATTGTATAAATCGGGGTTATCTTGTATACTGTTTACAACTATATCATTAGAATCTTATAGGAATTACATAAGGAGGCTACATCCGATGAGCTACGCAGATAAAGTGTTCATTCAGAACTGCCGTGACATCCTCGATAACGGCGTATGGGATACCGACCTGGAGGTCCGCCCTCACTGGGAGGACGACGGCGCACCCGCCCACACCGTGAAGAAATTCGGCATTGTTAACCGCTATGACCTGAGCAAGGAATTCCCCATCCTCACCATCCGCCGCACCTTCTGGAAGTCCGCCGTGGACGAAATGCTGTGGATCTGGCAGAAAAAGTCCAACAACATCAAGGACCTGGGCAGCCACGTTTGGGACCAGTGGGCTGACGAAAACGGCTCCATCGGCAAGGCCTACGGCTACCAGCTGGGTGTAAAGCACCATTACCCCGAAGGCGATATGGACCAGGTAGACCGGGTGATTTACGACCTGAAGCACAACCCCGCTTCCCGCCGCATCATGACCAATATCTACAACCATGCCGACCTGCACGAGATGGCACTGTACCCCTGCGCATACTCCATGACCTTCAACGTGTCCGGCAATAAGCTGAACGCCATTCTCAACCAGCGCAGCCAGGATATGCTGGCCGCCAACAACTGGAACGTGGTGCAGTACTCCGTACTGACTTACATGCTGGCCCAGGTCTGCGGCCTGGAAGCCGGTGAATTTGTGCACGTCATTGCCGACGCCCACATTTACGACCGCCACGTGCCCGTGATTGAAGAAATTCTGAAGAACCCCCAGTACGAGGCACCCAAGTTCTCCATGGACACCTCCATCGACGACTTCTATGCCTTCACCAAGAACAGCTTCAGCCTGGAAGGCTACCAGTACACTGAGCTGGACAAGAAAATTCCTATCGCAGTATAAGGAGGGGACAGACATGGAAGCAGCTGTTGCAGTATATTCCGACTGGGGCATCGGCGCCCAGGGCACCCAGCCCCTGGTTGTGCCTGCCGACCGCGCTCGGTTCCGCGAGCTCACCACCGGCCACGCCGTCATCGTCGGCCGCAAGACCCTGGGGGACTTCCCCGGCGGCAGACCCCTCAAAAACAGAAATAACATCGTCATCACCCGCCAGAACATCACCATCGAGGGCGCAGAGGTTGTGCACACCATGGAAGAGGCTCTGGAGGCGTCCAAGGCCTATGACCGCTGCTTTGTCATCGGCGGCGCCAGCGTGTTCCGGGAGTTTTACCCCCTGCTCACCAAGGTGCATCTGACGAAAATCGACCAGGCACCCCTGTCTGATTCCTTCTTCCCCAATCTGGACGAGGCTTCCGACTGGAAGTGCACCCATGCCGAGCCCTGGCAGGAATATGAGGGCGTAAAATATCAATTTTGTACTTACGAAAGAATGTGAACTATGAACACCATTGCCATTATCGGAGGCGGCGCAGCAGGTCTCATGGCGGCATATGCTGCGTCCCGTTCCATTGAAAATAAAGTTGTACTGTTTGAGCGTCAGGCCCGCGTGGGCCGCAAGCTGCTGGCTACCGGCAACGGCCGCTGCAACCTGACGAACCTCAACGCCGACGGCTCCCATTACCACGGCGAATTTCCCCAGTTTGTCCGTCCTGCCCTGGAAACCCTGCCCGTAAAGGCCACTCTGGACCTGTTCGGCGAGCTGGGCCTTTACACCGTGGAGGGTGAAGGCGGCAGAATGTACCCCCTGAGCGATGCGGCAAACTCCGTTCTGGACGTGCTGCGCTTTGCCATCGACCGGGACAATGTGGAGCTCAAGGCCGGAAGCCCCGTCACCGCCATTAAGCGGAATAAGGGCGGCTTCCTGGTGGAAACCGAAGAGGGCGTGACTGGCGCCGATAAGGTGATTGTGGCCTGCGGCGGCTGTGCCGGCAGTAAGCTGGGCGGCGTCAGCGACGGCTACAATCTGCTGCAGAGCCTGGGCCACAGCCGCACAAGCCTGCACCCGGCCCTCACCCAGATTACCTCTGACAGCCCCTATCCCCGGAGCCTCAAGGGCGTCCGTGCCCAGGCCCGGATTACCCTGCTGCGCCAGGGCAGACTGGTGGCAGAAAATCGGGGCGAGGTACAGTTCACGGAAAAGGGCATCAGCGGCATCGCCGTGTTCGAGCTGAGCCGTGAAGTCAGCACCGGCGGCGCCTGCACCGCACTCTTGGACTTCCTGCCCGACTATGATTTGCAGGACGTGCAGAAGAAGCTGAGCCAGAGAGCCAGCCGCTGCCCCCAGCTGTCCACCGAGGACCTGTTCACCGGTATGCTGCACAATAAGCTGGGCCGCACCATCTGCAAGGCCGCAGGCGTTTCTGCCGAGCACATCGGCTGCCTGGGCCGGGAGGACCTGAAGCGCTGCGCCGAAATGGCCAAGGCCTTCCCCATCAATGCCATCGGCACCGGCGGCTTCGACAGCGCCCAGGTGACTGCCGGCGGCATCAAGACCTCTGAATTTAACGCCCGCACCATGGAAAGCAAGCTGGTGCCCGGCCTGTACGCCTGCGGCGAAGTGCTGGACATCGACGGCGAATGCGGCGGCTTTAATCTGCAGTGGGCCTGGAGCAGCGGCGCACTGGCCGGAGGCATGGGCAGATGATCGTTGTCAGCAATCTGAAGCTCAGACCCGGCGAAAGCGAAAAGAAGCTCCCGAAACTGGCGGCCCAGGCACTCCGCCTGCACGCCGAGGACTTTACTTCTTTTTCCATCTTCAAAAAATCTCTGGATGCCCGACGCAAGAAGGACATTCACTATGTGTATGCCGTGGCCGTTACCGTAAGCGGCGACGAGCAGGCCATTGCCCAGCGCTGTCCCAGGGCCAGCGTCCGGGAGAAGGTCAGTTATGCCATCCCCCAGGCCCGGAGCGAAAAACGGCCCGTCATTGTGGGCTTCGGCCCCGGCGGTATGTTTGCCGCCCTGGTGCTCACGGCGGCGGGACTCAGACCCATTGTGCTGGAGCGGGGCGGCGACGTGGATTCCCGGCAGAAGGCCGTGGATACCTTCCATGCCGGCGGCCCCCTGGACCCGGAAAACAATGTGCAGTTCGGCGAAGGCGGAGCGGGCACCTTCTCTGACGGCAAGCTCAACACCAACACCCACGATCCCCGGATCAGCTGGGTTCTGGAGCAGTTTGCCGCCCACGGGGCCAAGCCCTCCATTGTCTATGACGCCAAGCCCCACATCGGCACGGACGTGCTGGTGAAGGTGGTGAAGCATATCCGGGAAACGGTTATTGCCGGAGGCGGTGAGGTGCGCTTCGGCGCCAAGGTCACAGGCCTGATGACAGACGGCGGAAAACTCACCGGCGTGGTGGTGAACGGCGAAGAGCGCATCGAAACAGACGATGTGATTCTGGCCATCGGCCACAGCGCCAGAGATACCTTCACCTGGCTCAATGACATGGGTGTGAACATGACTCGCAAGCCTTTTTCCATGGGTGTGCGGATTGAGCACAGCCAGGAGGCCATTGACAAGACCCAGTACGGCATGGCCCGGGGCAAGGATTTGCCCCCGGTGAGCTATACCCTCAACTGCCATTTGCCGGAAGGCGGCAGCGCCTATACCTTCTGTATGTGCCCCGGCGGCTATGTGTTCGCTGCGGCCTCGGAGGAGGGCGGCGTGTGCACCAACGGCATGAGCTATTCCGGACGCAGCGGCAAGAACGCCAATGCGGCGCTGCTGGTGACCCTGATGCCTGAGGACTTCCCCGGAACCGACGTTCTGGGCGGTATGGAATGGCAGCGGGAGATTGAGCGGGCGGCCTACCACTACGGTGGGGACAATTATTTGGCCCCCTGCCAGCTGGTGGGGGACTTCCTGGCCGACCGGCCCAGCACGGGCTGCCGCAGCATCGAGCCCACCTATGCCCCCGGCGTGGTGTACGGCGATCTGCGCCAGGTTCTGCCGGAGCGCATCACTTCGGTCATGGCCGGAGCAATTCCCGCCCTGGGCCGGAAGCTGCCCGGATTCGACCATCCCGATGCGGTGCTCACCGGACCGGAAACCCGGTCCTCCAGCCCTGTGCGTATTGTGCGTGGGGAGGACTGCCAGAGCCTGAATCTCAGGGGCCTGTACCCCTGCGGCGAAGGCGCAGGCTATGCCGGCGGCATTACCAGTGCCGCTGTGGACGGTGTGCGCTGTGCAGAGGCAGTGATTCAGCGGTACCGTTAACGAAAACAGACATAAAGCGACTGAATGAATCATTCAGTCGCTTTTTTTCGTGGAAAATCCGCATGCGATGTTTACAATTTATTCATAAGGTGCTATACTCTGCATATTCTTGAGCAATTACATATTAAGGAGGTATACTGTCCATGCGCACCGACGGTATTCGCGTAAAACGCGCAGACCCCATGTATAGTTTAATGCCCTTTTTCCTGACGCATCGCTATGATGCTCAGAATATGATTAATCTGGATATCCCCGTAGAGCCCCTGCATGCTTACATCAATGAAAAGCGTGCCCAAGGCGTCAAAATGAGCCATCTGGCTCTGTTTTTGGCTGCCTATGTCCGCACTGTGGCGGAATTTCCCTCCATGAACCGCTTTGTGGGCGGCAATCACCGCATTTATGCCCATAGAGATTTCAGCGTGGCCATGATTGTGCTGCGCCCCGGCGCCCAGGGTGATACCTCGGCTAAAATTCATTTTAATTTTACAGACACCATTTTTGATGTGCAGAATACCATTCAGAAGGCCATCGAAGAGGGCCGCAATGCCACCGACGACAACGGCCTGGATAAGCTCATGAGCGTGCTGCTGGGCGTGCCTTTCCTGGCTCCCGTGGCCACCTCCATCATGCGTGGTCTGGACCGCATCGGTCTGCTGCCCCGGTCTGTGTGCGAGGTGAGCCCCTTCCATTCCAGCCTGCTCATCACCAACCTGGCCAGTATTCGTACCAACTACATTTACCACCATGTTTATGAGTTCGGTACCACCAGCATCGCCGTGGCCATGGGCAATATGCGTGACGTGCCCAGAAAGACCAAGAACGGCATCGTGCTGGAGCGCTGCCTGCCTGTGGGCGTGGTTATGGACGAGCGCATTTGCAGCGGCCATTACTTCGCTTTGGCATTTGCCCGCATGAAGGAATACCTGAAGGACCCCCACCTGTTGGAGGAGCCCCCCAAGGTCATCAATAAGGACGAATAAGGGAAAACCCCAGCGGACAGAAGGCTTCTGTCTGCTGGGGTTTTGTTTCTCCCGGGTCATACGCCGGATATCTCCGGAATATGCCATTAAAGGGAAATATGTGACTTGTTCCACCTGTATGGAATGACCGTCTTATTCTAAAATGAATGAAACCGGCAGGCGCTGCATTGCGCCTGCCGGTTGTTGGTTTTTGGTGGAAAATTAAAGCTGTCTTGCCAGCTCGGCTGCTTCTCGGATGGCGTCCACGGCGAAGCGGGTCTTTTTGGCGTCGCCGATGATGCTGTAGGGGATGCCCAGACGGGTGGCGGTTTCCTCCAGAGCGGAGTGATCCACGGGCACGGAGCCTACGGCAGATACGATGGTATCGCCGGGGACCTCAATGTCCTCTTCCCGGACAATGGTGACCTCGCCGGTGCGGCGGTTCTTCTTTTCTTCCTTCACATGGGCGTAAACCCGGTTGGGCTCCAGCTTGGTGACCCAGGCATTGGTGATGACCGTGACCTCGGGGTGGGCCTCCAGATAGCGGTCCACAGCCTCGGCACGGCCGTGGGACAGACCGGCACCCAGCTTGGCCATACCGCCCACGATGGTGGTATCAAAGCCGCGCTCATGGAGGTATTCCATCACCTCTACGCTGATGATGCCGCCGCCGATGATGACGCACTTACCGAAGGGCTTGCGGTGGCCGTTCAGAATATCGGCACAGCTCACCGCGCAGCTGCCGCCGGGGACGGGGATTTCCCGCATCTGGCCGCCGGTGGCGATGACCAGGTGGTCGGGCCCTATTTCTTCCAGCAGCGCAGGGGTCACGGGGGTATCGACCCGCAGCTCCACGTCGCTGAGCTGGACCTGACGGATCATGTAGTCCACAGCTGCGGCAAAGTCCTCTTTATTGGGGGCCATACCGGCCAGGCGGAACTGACCGCCCAGGGTGGCTTCCTTTTCGCACAAAATGACCTTGTGGCCCCGGGCACTGAGGGTGCAGGCCACTTCCATGCCGCCTACGCCGGCACCGGCCACCAGAATGGTCTTGGGGGTCTCGGCGGGCACCAGAGCAAACTCACGCTCACGGCCCACGGCGGGGTTGCGCAGGCAGGAGATGTGCTTGGCGTCGGGGATGTGGTATGCCTGAGAGCAGGCCTGGTCGCAGCCGATGCAGTAGCGGATATCGTCATAGCGGCCTTCACGGCACTTCTTCACGATTTCGGGGTCGGCAATGTGGGCGTGGCCCCAGGCCACGAAGTCGGCACCCTGGGCCAGGGTGATGTTGGCCAGCTCCGGGCGGCCCAGACGGCCTACGGCCATAACGGGCATACCCACTTGCTTCTTGAGGTACAGGGCGTTATCCTTGTTGAAGCCGTAGGGGATACCCATAACGGGCACCTCGTAAATATTGCCCTTGCCGAAGTTGCCGCGGGAAACGTCCAGCACGTCAACGCCCAGCTCGTGGGCCTTTCGGCAGAAGGTGACCATGTTGTCGATGGTCAGACCGTCGAAGTTGCCCTGGGCGTCGTATGTATAGTCGTCCTGGGCCACAATACGCATGAACAGCGGCTTTTCTTCGGGCCAGTTTTTGCGGACCTGGTCAATGCACATGAGGGGGAACTTCATGCAGTTTTCAAAGGTGGTGCCGTAACCGTCGGTACGGGTGTTGAAGTGGGGGGACAGGAACTGGTGCAGCAGGTAGTTATGGCCGCAGTGAATCTCAATGGCGTCGAAGCCGCAGCGGGCAGCTCTCTGGGCTGCTGCGCCGAAGGCCTGGGCAATGAGGGGCAGTTCCTCGGTTTTCACGGCCTTCCACTTGCCGTGGTAGCGGTCGATGGGGGTCATGATGCGCAGCTTACTGGTATCGGCGTGGCCGTTCATGATGCCCTCTGCTGCCTCATACAGCTGGATGCCCACCTTGCCGCCTACGGCGTGGATGGCGTCCACCAACTGGGTCAGACCGGGGATGAACTTATCGTCAGAGATACCCAGCGCATAGCCCTGGGTGGATTCCGGCCAGATGGAAGCGCACTCCAGGAAAATGAGGGCTGCGCCGCCCTTGGCCCGTTCCACATAGTAATCAATCATACGCTGGGTGACCATGGAATCGTCCCCGGTCATCAAGGTGCCCATGGAGGGCATGATGATGCGGTTATCGAAGGTCATTCCGCGGATTTTGATGGGTTCAAACATATAATTACATTCCATAAAAAACACCACACATACACAAAAATTCGATAAAACTATCATAGCACGCGAATTATGGGAAATTCAACGGCAAATTTGTGAACAAAAAAAGCACCTCGGCCCGTACAGGGAACGAGGTGCTTTGATTTAAGAGCAGAAATCCGATAAACGGTATTGGGTGCACACGCTTGCCGTAAAGGGCTCCTGACCCGTCAAAATTCCGCTAATGCTTTCGGGTGCATCCACCAGCTGCCGCTTTTTTTCGGCGGGCAGCCGTTTGATGGCACATTCCAGCCTGGCGGCGGTGTGCCGGGAGTCCACCTGCCAAACGGCGGCGATGGACTGGGGCCTATGGGCGGCGGTATATTTGGCTCCGCCCCGGATAAGGCCCAGGTGCTGGCGCATCCGACGGGGCACGTCCGGCGTAATGCCGGTGTACAGGCTGCCGCCGGTGCAGCGGAGCACATAGACGAAGTAGGCGCTCTCCATGGCTTATCCCCGCCAGCTGCGGCGGTTCACATGAACGGCCCCCTGGTCAAACACGAAGTTATAGTAAGCGGTGTTGAGGATATCGGTGGAAATGGAGAACTTGGTCTGAATCTGCTTAATGAGGTTTTCCACATAGCCGGGAGGCAGCTGGGATTCCGGTACCTGGTAGCGGATTTCGCCGGTGTCGGCGTTGAGCCAGACCTTATCGGTGAGGAAGCTCTTGTCGATGAGCACGGCCATGTGATTACCGTTTGAGAAAACGTCGGTACCGGCCAGCATACGGGAGTCATATTCAAAGCCCCACAGGTTCAAAATGGTGGGCAGAATATCCACGTTGCAGCAGTATTCGTCCACAACCACGGGCTCGTCCCAACCGCCGACCCAGAACAGCAGGCTGGACTTGAACTTGGAGAAATCGTCGATTTCATAGCCGATCAGCTCGCTGTACTGATCGTCCCGCAGGCCGTAGGGGAAGTGGTCGCCCACCAGTACAATGGCGGTGCGGTCGGCTACGCCCTCAGCTTCCAGGCGGTCCATCAGGTAGGCCATGGCTTTTTCCAGCTCAATGTTGCAGCTGAGGTAGCACTTGACTGCCTCGCTGTAGTCCAGGTCTTTCACCAGGTCGTAGTTGTTCCGGGCAATCTTATTGGTGCTGCGGTCATACTTATAGTGGCCAGAGAAGGTCATATAGTAGGCGTGGAACTGGTCCTGGCTCAGCCAGTCGTCCACGGACTGCTCCATCATTTCCAGGTCGGAAGCGGGCCAGCTGGAGGTGAAGTGCATATGGGAACCGGCAAAGCGCATATCGTAGCCCATATTGGGGTGAGACTTATTGCGGCCGTAGTAGTTGCCGTAGAAATTGTGGTAGCCGTAGGCCTGAACGCCCTTCTGCTCCTTGAAGGCGTTGCCCAGTACGAAGGGCAGGTAGCTGTTGCGGGACGCATAGAAGCTGGAAGAGTCCTTGCCCCGGCTGCCGTCGGGATATAGGCCCTGACACAGGGCGTATTCGCCGTCGGTGGTGGTGTTGGGGAAGGAATTGTAGAAGTTATTGAACACAATGCCGTTGGTGACCATTTTGTACAGGGTGGGGGTCAGCACGGGGTCAATGGCGCCGGTGGCGAAGCTCTCTGCACACAGCACAATGAGGTTGTAGTCCGCAAGCATGCCGGTGTACGCATTCTTGTTGGTGCCGGTGAGGCTGGCGCAGTAGTCGTTGATGGCGTGGATGCGCTCATCCTCCGTGAGGGCGTTCAGGGCGTCGAAGTCGATGTCCATGATGTTGTATTCCACCACTTCGTCCTCCGGTTCAGCTTCAGGGGACTGGGTGAAGTAGCCGTCGTCGGCCTGACCGCTGCCGGTCAGCTCCAGACGGAAGGCACTGAGCAGGCCGAAGCGCTCGGCGGCCTGGCTGGTGGTGGTTTCACCGCTGCGGTAGAAGTAATAGTCGGAGAAGTATTCCGTGCCGGTGGAGTAAATGCAGGCGAAGGTTACCAGATGCAGTGCCACGGCAGCCACGGTCAGGGCGATTCTGGAGCGGGCCGTACCGGGCCGGAATGCCTCTTTTTTCCAGTGGTGCAGCACCAGCAGAGCCACAAAGGGCAGGCACAGAAGCAGCAAGGTGGGCAGATGCTCCCAGGCGGTGACCAGGGTTTCTTTCCAGAAGCTGGTGACGGCGCTGCTGCCCATCTTCATCTGCACGGCGGCGTACAGACTGCCGAACACGGCCTCATAAATCACCTGGGAAATATACAGGGCGGTGAGCAGGAAGCTCACCAGCAGGTGCAGGGCAAAATTGACCTTTTTGGGCACGAAGCTCAGTAGCAGGCTCACAAAGGCGGCCAGGGACAGGCTGAAGCCTATGGCATAGCCGAAATGCAGGGAAAATTCACCGAATACGGCGGTATGGAGTACCGTTTCCCAAAACAGCATACTCAATACCCAGAACAGCAGGGAAGCCATGCCGCTCAGCTTGCCGGTATTCCGGGACGTCACAGATGTTTGCAAAGGAATACCTCCTTCAGGTATAAAATTAATCATTTCTTCATTTGTTCGGATAAACATTTATTATATACTAATATATCCGACAGTACAAGCCGGAACAGAAACTTGGGACATTCCCGGCGCTGTGTATGAAAAAAATCTTGTGATGAACCCGTAAAAGTGATATATTTATTTTGTATGCAAGTGTCTTTATGACACGCTGAGCATGCGAATTTTAACGGATAAGGACGTAGCCCGCTTATGGAAACCACACAGCCAACAGAACAGACCCATTTGCCGAAAAAAACCGTGTTTTTCCGGTGTTTTATCGTGCTTTTGGTGACGCTCGGCTTCGCGCTGGCCGCTTTGAGCGGGTCTGTATATATTTTGCTGAACGGGCCGTCTCCCCGGGCAAGAGCCGAGGCCGGCGAGGCCCTGGTGAGCCACCGGGCGACCAAATGGATCGCCGGGCTGATGCTTACCCCGGAGGAACTGGAACAGCTGGGCGCAGCGGACGCTGCAATCCAGCCGGATGCATGAAGTTAAAGGATTATTGATGAATAACAAGAAAAAACATGGATTTGGCCTGGGCATTTCCATTTATATTCTGGTTTTGCTGGCCCTGGTTCCGCTTTTGTGGCTGCTCCAGTGGAAATACTTGGCAGCTTACGAGGCCAATTCCATGGAATATGCCGTGGAAGACTATATGCAGGCCAGCTTCCCCCAGGCTGTGCAGCACGCCGTGGAAGAATACAGCACGGAGCACGCCACCAAATGCCAGTCGGCAGAGCAGATTTCTGCGGCGCTGAAAACGCGGCTGAAGGAAGAACAGTGGACCTACACCATGCAGGACCGGGATGAAGATGACGCCGACTTTACCCTGTGCTATGACGGCCAGGAGCTGGGAAGACTGTATTTGCACGCCGTGCGTACCAATATTCCGGGTCTGGTGGAGTGGAACTATGAGCTTCTGCCTTTGGAATTTGACAAGCTGGGCAGAACCATCTCCATTGTGGCCCCCCACGGCTGTACCGTTGTAGCCGACGGCGTGGCCCTCCCGGAGGACGCCATCACGGCAACCCTGGGCACTTACCCCCAGATTGAGGCTTATCAGCAGCTCATTGCATCGCCGGACCAATTACTGTGCTATGAGCTGAATCCCGTGTTCCGGGACCTGCCCCTGACGGTCAGTGACGGCTTCCGCATTTATCCTTATGATGTGCCGGACGCCTATTATATTCTGCCGGAATGTCCGGCAGAGCTGGGAGAGCTTCTGGTGGATACGGCCAAGCAGTTTTCCACCGGCTGCCTGAACTTTTACGGCAACCAGGGCGGCGTATGGGCAGCCCAGCAGTATGTGAAACCCGGAACGGCGCTGTACGCCGAAATTACCAAGCAGCAGACCGCCGAAACTCTGGCTCAGCGCCAGGAAGCAGAGCTGCTGAAGGCTGAAACCGGTGAGTTCACCTATTACGGCAACATTGCCACCTGCCTGGTGAAATACGAACAGAAAACCGCCGAGGGCAACCGCAGCGGCAGCTTGCTGGTTGTGATGACGGATACGGACGAGGGCTGGAAAGTGGTCCATCTGGAGCAGAAGTGAACGTCCCCGGAGCAAATGAACTAATTGAGGTATACCTATGAGTAATTATAAAACCGATGTCACCATCGTGCTGCCGTCCCTGAATCCGGACGAGAAGTTTTACGGCGTGGTGAGTGAACTGGTGGAAGCCGGTTTCCAGGATATTGTGATTGTGGATGACGGCAGCGACGCCGACCACATGGCGTGGTTTGAAAAGGCAGAAGCCTATACGCAGTGCACCGTGCTGCACCACGAGGTCAATAAGGGTAAGGGCAGAGCGCTGAAAACGGCCTTCAGCTTTGTCAATGCCCACAGACCCCATTCCATGGGCGTTGTCACCATCGACGGCGACGGTCAGCACCTGACCAAAGACATCATCGCCTGTGCCCAGACCATGCTGGACCGGGAGCATAAGGTGATTATGGGCTGCCGGGACTTCTCCCTGCCCGATATTCCTGCCAGAAGCCGCGGAGGCAACAAGTTCACCTCCATGCTGTTTCTCATCGGCTGCGGCATCCGCCTGAGCGATACCCAGACGGGCCTGCGTGCCATTCCCAAGCAGTATCTGGCGGCCTTCTCCGAAATTAAGGGCGAACGCTTTGAATACGAAACCAATATGCTGCTCATGATGAAGCGCATGGGCATTGAATTTGAAGAAGTGAGCATCGAAACCGTCTACGAGGGCGATAACGAGGGCTCCCACTTCCGGCCCATTGTGGACTCGCTCAAAATCATGAAGCTGATTTTCGTGTTCATGCTCTCCGGCCTCACCTCCAGCCTGCTGGATATGGGCATTTTCTACCTGGCGCTGAAGGTGGTGCCCGATGGCAAGTACGCCATCTTCATTGCTACCGTGATTGCCAGAGCCCTGTCCAGCTTCTATAACTTCAACGTCAACCGCAAGGTGGTCTTTGGAGAGGCTGCGGACTATAAGCAGACCCTGGTGCGCTATTACTGCCTGTGTGTGGTGCAGACCTTCGTGTCCGCTACCCTGGTCAGCCTCATCAAGAGCGTTGTGCCCGGCGGCGACTTTGTTTCCACGCTCATTAAGTTCCTGGTGGATACGCTGCTGTTCTTTGCCAGCTTCACCATCCAGCGGGAGTGGGTTTTCAAAAAATAAGAAGAATCAGTTGACAAGTGTACGCACAAGGTGTATCTTGAATCCAACCAATAGACTAAAAGGAGCCAAATATGAAGGTTGTTTCTTTCCTGTTTGCATACTTTACCTATTACTTTTTTCATCACGAAGTAATAGCGATTTGTGCTGCATAAGAAACGGAACACAGGCTCATTTTCACATGACAACCAAAGGCCGTACAGCATGATCGCTGTACGGCCTTACTTTTTTCTCAGGAGGACTGGCATATGATCGTAATTCTCAAACCCAACGCATCCCAGCAGCAGATCGACCACCTCAGCCATTGGTTCCGCTCCAAGGGCGTAGAGCCCGATATTTCCCGGGGCGAGAACGTGGCCATTATGGGTCTTGTGGGCGACGTGAGCAAAATCGACACGGAGCTGGTGGAAGCTCTGGATATTGTGGAATCCGTGAAGCGGGTTTCCGAGCCCTTTAAGCAGGCAAACCGTAAGTTCCACCCGGAAGATACCGTCATCACCCTGGATAACGGTACCAAAATCGGCGGCGGAAACTTTGTTTACATGGCCGGCCCCTGCTCCGTGGAATCCGAGGAACAGATTGTGTACTGCGCCAAGCGTGTGCAGGCAGCCGGCGCCCAGATTCTCCGGGGCGGTGCATTCAAGCCCAGAACCTCTCCTTACTCCTTCCAGGGCATGGGCGAGGAGGGCCTGCGTCTGCTGGAAATTGCAAAGCAAGAAACGGGCCTGCCCATTGTCACCGAGCTTATGGACGCACGGCATCTGGACCTTTTCGGCAACGTGGATATCATCCAGATCGGCGCCAGAAATATGCAGAACTTCGACCTGCTGAAGGAAGTGGGCCGCTGCAATAAGCCCATCCTGCTCAAACGCGGTTTGGCCAGCACCATTCAGGAATGGCTCATGAGCGCAGAGTACATTATGGCCGGGGGCAACCACAACGTCATTTTGTGTGAGCGGGGCATCCGCACCTACGAAACCTTTACCCGCAACACCCTGGATCTGAGCGCTGTACCGGCCATCCACGAGCTGAGCCATCTACCCGTGATTGTTGACCCCAGCCACGCCACCGGTCTGAGCCGCATGGTGCATCCCATGGCCATGGGCGCTGTGGCCGTGGGGGCTGACGGTCTGATGGTGGAAGTCCACAACGACCCGCCCCACGCCAAGTGCGACGGCGCACAGTCCCTGACCCCCGACCAGTTCGACAAGCTCACTGCAGCAGTCGGCCGTCTGCGGGCAGGCATGGCGGAGGACTGAGCCATGGCAGAAGAAACACGCACCGTGGGCATTGTGGGTCTGGGCCTCATGGGCGGCAGCTTTGCCAAAGCCTACCACGAGGCGGGCTGGACCGTGCTTGCCCACAACCGCAGCCGGGACACCCTGGAGCTCAGTATGCTGAACGGCGTGGTGGACCGGGAGCTCACCGCCGAAACCATCGGCAGCTGCGACCTGGTGATTATCGCCCTGTATCCCCAGGCCACCATTGACTATCTGACCCGGATGGCCCCGCATATCGGGCCCCACACCCTGGTGATCGACACCTGCGGCGTGAAGCGCAAGGTCTGTCAGGCGTGTTTCCCCCTGGCCCGACGCTACGGTTTCCCCTTCGTGGGCGGCCATCCCATGGCGGGCACCCAGTTCAGCGGCTACAAGTACAGCCGCAGTACCATGTATAAGGATGCGGCCATGATTATTGTGCCGGACCATTTTGACGATATTGACTTTTACGAGTGGGTGAAAACCCTGCTGGAACCCTGCAAATTCGGCCGTATGACCGTTACCACTGCGGAAAATCACGACCGGATGATTGCCTTCTCCTCCCAGATGGCCCATGTGGTGTCCAACGCTTTTATTAAGAGCCCCACAGCCAGAAGCCACAAGGGCTACTCCGCCGGAAGCTACAAGGACATGACCCGTGTGGCCTGGCTCAATGAAACCATGTGGACGGAGCTGTTTTTGGATAACCGGGACTATCTCACGGAGGAAATTGATATTCTCATGGAGCATCTGGCCCAGTACCGCAAGGCGCTCCATGAACAAGACGACGAAACACTGTGCAGCCTGCTGCGTGAGGGCAGACTGCTGAAAGAAGAGGTGGATCAGCTTGATTACCGTTCCCGTTAAGGCCTCAACTACATATGATATCTGCATCGGCCGGGGACTGCTGGAGCAGTCCGGGGCGTATCTTCGCCGTGTCACCAAGGGCGATACCATTATGCTGGTGTGTGGAGATATTGTGGCAAAGCTCCATGCCCCCAGGGTGAAGGCCAGCCTGGAAGCCTCCGGCTACCGGGTGGAGCAGTTTATTTACCCCCACGGGGAGCAGAGCAAGACCATCGACACTTATTTCCGACTGCAAATGGCCCTGGCAGAAGCGGGGCTGACCCGCAGCGATACCATTGTGGCTCTGGGGGGCGGCGTCACCGGGGACTTGGCCGGGTTTGCTGCTGCCACCTATCAGCGGGGCATTGCCTATGTGCAGATGCCCACCACGCTTTTGGCCGCTGTGGACTCCTCCGTGGGCGGAAAAACCGCCATCGACCTGCCCGCCGGGAAAAACCTGGTGGGGGCCTTTTATCAGCCCAGGCTGGTGTTGTGCGACCTGGATACCTTGGACACCCTGCCCCCGGAAATTTTTACGGAGGGCATGGCCGAGGTGGTAAAATACGGCGTTATCTGGGACGAGGTGTTTTTTGACAGGCTTTCTGCCGGTATCGGTGGTGGCTTGGAGGATATCATTTCCCGCTGCGTCAGCATCAAGGCTGAGGTGGTGGCCCAGGACGAATACGACCGGGGGCTCCGGGGCTTGCTCAACTTCGGCCACACGGCGGCCCACGCCATAGAGCAGCTGTCCCACTATGCTGTGCCCCACGGCAACGCTGTAGCCATCGGTATGGTGCTGGTGACCAGGGCGGCCCAGCTGGCAGGACTCTGCACCGAGGACGTATTTACCCGGGTGCTGCAGCTTGTGCGGCAGTACGGTCTGCCGGAAAAAACAGACTTTGCGCCCCGGGACGTGGTGAAGGCCATGTACGCCGATAAAAAGCGGGCAGGAGGCAGCATTACCCTGGTGGTTCCCCGGGCTCTGGGCCGCTGCGAACTGCGGACCATGACCACGCAGGAAATGGAGGACTTTTTCCTCCCGGCCTTGGAGGATCAGTCATGGACGTGATCATTCAGCCCCGGAAGCTTTCCGGGCGGATTATCCCGCCGCCGTCCAAAAGTCAGGCCCACCGCCTGGTGATTGGGGCGGCCCTGAGCGGGGGCGAAAGCCTTGTAGAGAACATTGATTTTTCCCAGGATATTCTGGCTACCCTGGAGGCTATGGCGCAGCTGGGGGCCAAGTGGCAGAACCTGGGAGAAGGAAAAATAAAAATTTTCGGCGTCGGCGCTCACGCGCCGAATAGGGAAGCGGGGGAGCTGCCCCATATAGACTGCGGAGAAAGCGGTTCGACGCTGCGCTTTCTCATCCCCATTGCTCTGGCCCTTGCCGGGGGCGGCGTGTTTACGGGCCACGGCAGGCTCATGCAGCGGCCCCAGGAACCTTATTTCCGGCTATTCCGGGAAAAGGGCATTGACTACTGCTTAGCAGGCGATACCCTTACGGTGCAGGGCCGGCTGCCTGCCGGGGACTACGCCCTGGCGGGCAACGTGTCCAGCCAGTTTTTCACGGGGCTTTTATATGCCCTGTCCCTGGTTCCCGGCGAGAGTACTGTCCGCTCCACAACGGCGCTGGAAAGCCGCAGTTATATTGACATGACGCTGGACGCTCTGGGCCTGTTCGGCGGCCAGGTGCAGGAGCTTTCCGGGCCCTACCCGGCCTTTGCCGTCACCGGACGGGGGTACCTGCAGTCCCGGAACTGCACCGTGGAGGCAGACTGGTCCCAGGCGGCCTTTTATTACAGCGCTCTGGGCCTGGGAAACGCCCTGGAGATTGGGGGCATGAACCCCAATTCCCGTCAGGGGGACCGGGTGATTGCCCGGTTTTACGAGGCTCTGCGCTGCCCCGGGGAAGTGACCCTCAACGTGGAGGACTGCCCGGATTTGGTTCCCCCTCTGGCGGTGCAGGCTGCCCTGCGTGGAGCGGGGAACCTGACCCATATTGTGGGGGCCGGTCGCCTGCGGATGAAGGAGAGCGACCGTCTGCAAAGCGTCACGGCGGCCCTGAACAGCCTGGGGGCCCAGGTACAGGAAGAATCGGCGGGACTCACCATTGTGGGCAGCGACGCCCTCCGGGGCGGCACGGTGGACCCCTGCAGCGATCACCGCATTGCCATGATGGCGGCAGTGGCCGCCCCGGCCTGCCGGGAGCCCGTGACCATTCTGGGCGCACAGTGCGTCCGGAAGTCTTACCCCGGATTTTGGACCGATTACGCCGCTCTGGGCGGCCAAATCACCATGGAGGAAAGCCAATGATTGACTATACCATTTTCGGCGAGTCCCACGGCCCCGCCATCGGCGTGGTGCTCACGGGACTGCCTGCGGGCCTCACCCTAGACCTGGACGCCATAGACCGGGACATGGCCCGACGGGCTCCCGGCAGCTCTCCTCTGGCAACGGCCAGAAAGGAAGCCGACGCCGTGGAGCTTCTCTCCGGCGTATTTGAAGGAAAAACCACGGGCACACCCCTGTGCGCCATGATTCGCAACACGGATACCCGCAGCAAGGATTATTCCCGGCTCCGGGACTTGCCCCGCCCCAGCCACGCCGATTATACCGGTGCGGTGCGCTACGGCGGCTATGCCGATTACCGGGGCGGCGGACATTTTTCCGGCCGTCTTACGGCTCCCCTGGTGTTTGCCGGGGCAGTGGCCAAGCAGATTCTGGGCCGGAAGGGCATTGCCGTTTCTTCCCGGATTTCTATGCTGGGCGGACTGGAAAATCCCAGCGCCCAGGACTGTGAGCGCCTAATCCTGGAGGCAAAAGCCGCCGGGGACAGCATCGGCGGCGCCATTTCCTGCACGGTTACGGGCATTCCCGCAGGCTTCGGCTCTCCCGACCTGGGGGAAAACGCCGAGGGCATTGTGGCAAAGCATATTTTTGCCGTGCCCGGCGTGAAGGGCCTGGAATTCGGGGCCGGATTCGGCTTCGCCTCCTTGCGGGGCAGCCAGGCCAACGACGCATTTTATTATGACGGCGACGCCGTGAAAACCCGCACCAACCATTCCGGCGGCATTAACGGCGGCATTACCAACGGTATGCCCCTGTGCTTCCGGGTGGCCATGCGGCCCACTCCCTCCATTGCCCTGGCCCAGCAGACAGTGTCGCTCCGGGGAAAAACGGAGGAAAACCTGACCATTACCGGCCGGCATGACCCCTGCATCGTTATGCGGGCTCTGCCGGTGATTGAAGCCGCAGCGGCTTTGGCCGTCTGTGAATTACTGGATGAATAAGGGAGGAAAAGACCATGGATATTGAAGAACTGAGACAGCAGATTGATGACGTGGACCAGCAGATGATTGCCCTGTTCCATAAGCGTATGCGGATTTCCGAGGGGATTGCGGAATATAAGCAGTCCGTGGGCAAGCCCATTTATGACCCGGAGCGTGAGCGCAAAAAGCTGGTGCAGGTGGCCAAGGCCTCTGACGTGGACGTGCGTACCGGCACGGTGATGCTCTTTTCCACCCTCTTTGAGCTCAGCAGCACCCACCAGATGAAAATTATGAATAAGACCACCAGCCTCTCCGGCAAAATCACGGAGGCCATTGAAACTACCCCCAAGCAGTTCCCGGAATACCCCGTGGTGGCCTGCCAGGGCGTGGAGGGGGCCTATTCCCAGATTGCCTGCGGCAAGCTCTTCAAGGGCGCAGACATTATGTACTTCAGCGACTTTGAGGCCGTGTTCTCGGCCATTGAAAGCGGCCTGTGCGAATACGGCATCCTGCCCATTGAAAACAGCACTGCCGGTTCCGTCAACAAGATTTATGACCTCATGGCCCAGCACAACTGCTATGTGGTGCGCTCTACCCGCATGAAAATTGACCACAACCTGCTGGTGAAGCCCGGCACAAAGCTGGAGGATGTGAAGGAGATTTTCTCCCACGAGCAGGCCGTGAACCAGTCCGCAGGCTTCCTCAAGAGCCTGAAGGGCGTGAAGGTCACGGTGGTGGAAAATACGGCTTTGGCTGCCAAGATGGTGGCAGAGTCTGACCGCAACGACGTGGCGGCCCTGTCCAGCCATGCCTGCGCCAGCCTTTACGGCCTGGACTGCCTGCGCTCCAGCGTCCAGGACAAGGGCAACAACTATACCCGGTTCATCTGCATTTCCAAGAACCTGGAAATCTATCCCGGCGCCGACCGCACCAGCATTATGTGCGTGGTGCCCCACCGTCCCGGCTCCCTGTACCGGGTACTGGGCCGCTTCTTTGCCCTGGGCATCAACCTGCAAAAGCTGGAAAGCCGTCCCATTCCCGACCGGGACTTTGAGTATATGATGTACTTCGATTTCGATACGCCCCTGTATTCCCCTGAGTTCGTGCAGGTCATCTGCGAGCTGGAAAGCCTGTGCGAAGAATTCCGCTACTTCGGCAGCTACAGCGAAGTGGTGTGACGGAGGTGGGCTGAGATGACGGAGTACGGCTTACTGGGCCGCAAGCTGGGTCACAGCTTTTCCCCGCAGATTCATGGTGACCTGGGGGGCTATGCCTACGGCCTGTTTGAGCGGGAGCCCGAAGACCTGGACGCTTTTTTCCGGGAGGGCGGTTTTAGGGGCATCAATGTGACCATCCCTTATAAAATGGCGGTTATTCCTTACTGCCGGGAGCTTTCGCCTCAGGCGGAGGCCATCGGCAGCGTGAACACCATTTGCCGCAGAGCTGACGGCAGCTACTACGGCGATAATACGGATTATTACGGCTTCACCTACATGGTGCGCCGCAGCGGTGTGGAGATTCGGGGCAAAAAGTGCCTGATTTTCGGCGACGGCGGCGTGGCCCCCACGGTCCGGGCCGCTTTGCGGGATTTGGGCGCCGGAGAGATTGTCACCATGTCCCGCAAAGGTGCGGTGAACTTCTCCCAGCTGCCTGCGCACTACGACGCACGGATTCTCGTGAACGCCACCCCCGTGGGCACCTACCCCAATACCGGCGTATCCGTTGCAGAGCTGGCGCCCTTCACCCAGCTGGAAGCTGCCTACGATTTGGTGTATAACCCGGCCAAAACCGAGTTTCTCCGGCAGGCAGAGGTCCAGGGGGCTGTGGCCGTAAACGGCCTTTCCATGCTGGTGGCCCAGGCCAAACGAGCCTGCGAGCTGTTCCTTGACCGGCCCATTGATGAGGCCCTGCTGGAGCGGGAGGTGGAAAAGGTACGCCGCCAGACCATGAACATTGCCCTCATCGGCATGGCGGGCAGCGGCAAGAGCACCACGGGTAAGGCCCTGGCAAAAGCCCTGGGCCGGGACTTCGTGGACTGCGACGAGCTGATTCCCGTGTATGCCGGAAAGTCCATTCAGGAGATTTTCGACCAGGACGGGGAAGAGGCTTTCCGTCAGGTGGAAACCGCCGTACTCAGTGACGTTGCCAAGCAAAGCGGCCTGGTGATTGCCACCGGCGGCGGGGTAGTGACCCGGCCGGAAAATCTGCCTCTGCTGCGGCAGAACAGCCGCACGGTGCTTCTGCGCCGTCCCGCTGAGGAGCTCAGCAGCGACGGACGGCCGCTGTCCCAAAAGCACGGGGCCCAGGCCCTGTATGCCCAGCGCCGCCCCCTGTATGAAGCCTGGGCCGAGTACGCCGTGGACTGCACCAGGGTGGAAGCCACCGTGCAGCAGATTTTGGAGGTATTGGAGAAATGAAGCTGCTTGTACTGAACGGCCCCAACATCAATATGCTGGGCATCCGCGAACCGGAAATTTACGGCAAAACCACCTTTGCGGGTCTGCTTGACCTGCTGCAGCGCTGGGCTTTTGAGCTGGGCGCAGAGTGCGAGCAGTACCAGTCCAACTCCGAAGGTGACCTGGTGACGAAAATCCAGCAGGCTTACGGTACTGCCGACGGTATTGTCATCAATCCCGCAGCCTATACCCACACGTCCATTGCCATCCTGGACGCCTTGAAGGCCGTGGGCCTTCCGGCAGTGGAGGTGCACCTGTCTGACCCCATGACCCGGGAGAGCTTCCGCCATGTGTCCTATGCGGGGCTATACTGCGAAAAAACCATCCGGGGCCAGGGCGTGGAGGGCTACCGCATGGCCATGGAATACCTGGTGAATACTTACGGAAAATCATAAAAAAGCACCCTTTCGGGTGCTTTTTTTATGGGAGAAATTGGGCTTTGTTGCGAAAATCGGCCCTGCGTGGTACAATATGGCCACTATGCGATGAAGGAGGCAGACAATGAAAAAGAGCGTTCTTTGCACGGTGCTCACTGTGCTGACATTGTTGCTGCTGGTGGGCTGTCAGGGCCTGTTGGGCCCGGAACCCACACCGGTTCCCACCCCGACCCCCACGCCCAGCCCCACGCCGGTGCCTACCCCGGAGCCCCTCAATGCCCCCATCCCCATCGAGCAGATGCCGGAGCTCACCGACGGCGACTACTTTACTTGGGCTGCCGGAGCCGTGCATTTGCAGGCCACCGACCGAAAAATCGGCTCATTATATCTGATTTGGGATCAGCTTCCCGGCCAGTGGACCATGACCGTGGACGGCAAGACCGTCACCGACGGCCAAAACGGATTTTTGCATGAATATATCACCCTGGACGCCCCGGCGGAAAATATCGTCATCCAGGCTTCTGTGGGCCTGTGCGAGGTGTACACCTTTGAGCCGGACTCCCAGATTCCCGATTGGGTGCAGCGCTGGCAGCCCGCCTGGGAGCACGCGGATTTGCTGCTGCTGAGCACCCATTCCGACGATGAGCTGCTGTTCTTCGGCGGCATGATGCCCTATTATGCCCAGGAACGGGGACTCAAGGTGCAGGTCGCTTATCTGACCCACCATTGGGACCAGCCGCCCCGTCCCCATGAGCTGCTGGACGGCTTGTGGGAGGTGGGCATCCGGGCCTATCCCGTCATCGGCCCCTTTGATGATTTGTACAGCCGCAGCTGGGAAAATGCCCTGCAGCGCTTTAACTGGGACGAGGTTGTGGCCTATCAGGTGGAGCTGCTGCGCCGGTTTAAGCCCAGCGTGGTGGCAACCCATGACCTGAACGGCGAATATGGCCACGGGGCCCATATGCTGTCCGGCAGAGGCATGGCCCAGGCGGTGACGCTGGCAGCCGACCCGGAATATGACCCCCGTACCGCAGCGCTTTACGGTACTTGGGACACCCCCAAGCTGTATTTGCACCTGTACCCGGAAAACCAGATTACCCTGGACTGGTATCAGCCCATGGCCTCCTTCGGCGGCCGGAACGGCATCGAGGTGGCCCGTGCAGGCTATGAAAAGCACGTGAGCCAGCATATTTACGCCTTTTATGTGTACGGCGAAGGGGACGAGTACGACAGCCGGAAATTCGGCCTGTACCGCTCCACTGTGGGCCCCGACGTGGAGGGCGGGGACCTGTTTGAACACATCACCGAGTTTTACTGAACGAAAAAAGAGCAGACCGTATAGGTCTGCTCTTTTCAGCTTTCCATGTGTTTGCCCAGAAACAGCGCCGAGGACTGAATGAGCAGTTTTTCTCCGGGCCCCATGGGGGCCTCCCCCTCCTGCTGGCAGAAGATGATTCCCCCCAGCACGTCCCCTTCGGACAAAATGGGGGCAACCAGAGCCGCCCGGGGCATATCGGCGTCGGCGGTCAGGGCGATGGGCTCTTTTCCCGCCCCGGCTTCAAACAGGCCCCGTGCCCGGAGCAGCTGCTCCAGCGGCGGCGTCAATGGTTTTTCTGCCAGCTGTTTGGATTTCCCACCGGCAGCGCAGAGTATGGCGTCATTGTCGCAGATGGCCACGGTGCGGCCGGTGGTTTTGCTCATGGACAGACACAGGTGCTCGGCAAAGGCTGTGAGCTCGCCCATGGGCGAATATTTTTTGAAGATGACCGCTCCGTCGTGGTCGGTAAAAATTTCCAGTGGATCGCTTTCCCGGATGTGCAGCGTGCGGCGAATTTCTTTGGGAATCACCACACGCCCCAGGTCGTCAATGCGTCGGACAATGCCGGTTGCTTTCATATTCAAAACCTCCTGCGGATATTTTTCTTGTTTTAGCATGTGCAGGAAAGGTTTGGTTATGCGGGGACAGACGGAGTAATAACTGAAAATCAGCTTTCTTTTACTATGCTCAGCAGTTTCGCTATATCGCTTTGTAAATTAAGAATATGCATCTTCTTATGGCAATTTGGACATAAAGCCACGACATTATCTATTGCATCTATACCGCCCTTGGATAACCATACGATGTGGTGCGATTCCAGATATGGATGTCCATGACTATCCAAAAATGGTGCAGGTCTTCCGCATAACTGGCAAATTCCGTTCGCTCGTCTTTTTGCGTATTGTGAAATAAACTCATTACGCTTATATTGATAAGATGATATTGGTGTCTTTACTACTTGTTTTGTGGCATGACTTTCAGCTTGCTTTTTAAGCAGATTCAAGGGAAGGTTATACACATTTGCTTCGTACTGATCAGGGCTTATTGTGTTATCAATATTGTGCTTCATCTTGGATTCAATAGAAGAAAGATATTCATCCAATTCCTGAGATACACTCTGTGCTCCCATGAGCTTTGACTTCAGACCGTTTTGTTTTAAGCACTGAAATGTCAGTTGATTTGTTCCATTGAGGTCCATCAGCAGACACATTTCAAAAAATGGTCCATCTGTAAATTCGTCTGTTTGCTCATATGAATAGGTATCTTCATCATCAGGTCTTAAATAATACCCTACTTCACCCACCATACATTTCCATTGGATTGATTTTATTTTTCCGCTTATGTATATGTAAATAATGTCACCAGTTTCAACATTTCTGTTTTTGTACCAGTTGATTTTATTCACTTTTAGAAATTCACTTCGTACATCATAATTAGCCGGATTGCTGGGAAATATCCAAACTTTCATAAAAATTGCCCCCTCATCGTATGTTTCTCATAGTCTATGCTTTTTATTTTAGCCTGTCAAACGACCCGGTGTGCACTAGACATTCGATTTGTTTTGCCGTAATTACTGGGAAACCATATAATTCTGTGTATTCGTATAGGAAGGGGGGAGTTATGCGGGAAAACATGGAGATTTTCTACTTTGGTCATGGTAGCTAAAAGTATATTTTTTAACGCTTGTCGCCGGGCAAATCCTGGGGTATTCTACTGTTAGGCATAGAAAATAAATGGAAAAACCATAGCAATAGAAAAACCGCAGAAAGGAGCAACGGAAATGAGTACACCGTTCGAAATTGAGGGTTCCACCCTCGTTAAATATACCGGCACTGAGGAAGAAGTTATTGTTCCCCAGGGCGTGAAGTGCATTGGGGAGGGCGCTTTCGGCTTTTGCCAGTTCCCCAAGCGTGTGGTTCTGCCGGAGGGCCTGACCCACATCGGCGATTCTGCCTTTGAGGACTGCTGCAATTTGCAGGAAATCAACATTCCCGGAACCGTGGAGCAGATCGGCCAGTGCGCTTTCCGCACCTGCACCAACCTCACGGCAGTGGAGCTGCCCGGCAGCGTGCAGGAAATCGGCGCAGGGGCGTTCTCCTTCTGCCGTATGCTCCGGGACGTCACTTTGCCTGCCGGACTGCGTGAGCTGCCTGCCCACCTGTTTGCCGGCTGCAAGAGCCTGGAACACGCTGTGATTCCCCAGGGCGCTGCGTCCATCGGGGAATACGCCTTCCGCAGCTGCAAGGAGCTGCGGGAAATCAGTCTGCCGGAAAGTCTGGAATTCATTGGCGGCAGCGCCTTCGGCGGCTGCACCGGCCTGGAAAAGGTTACGGTTCCCGGCAAGTGCCAGTGCGAAAAGCGGGCTTTTCCCCTGAGCTGCACCGTCACGGTAAAGTAACAAAAAATCAGTAAAACGCCCCGTTTGCGCTGACTTTCAGCGTAAACGGGGCGTTTTTTCTCAGGACAGCTTATGAATCAGGATGTCTTCCAGCACCTGCTGCAGCTCCTCCAAAAAGCCCTCCATCTGGGGCGTGATGACCTTGCTGCGGTGGTGGACCAGCTGGACAGACTGGGTCTGGGCAAATTCCGGCACGTCCAGAATACAGAGCGTGCCCTCCCGCACGGCGTCCTGCACGGTGTACAGGGGCAGCTGGGAGACGAAGTTATCCCGCTGCACCAGACGGCGGGCGGTATCGGCGCTTTTGAGGCGCAAAAAGGGCTGACAGCTCAGATGCAGGTCCGCCAGCACCTGCTCAAAGTGCAGGCTGTACGGGGCG
>SAMEA104404106__coassemble_509_pt1 | contig 39457 bp, 41 predicted proteins | sample SAMEA104404106__metabat2_high_PE_053 | metagenome-assembled genome bin SAMEA104404106 (sample SAMEA104404106) | Balaenoptera acutorostrata
CACTTCATCCAGCGCCATGCTTCTGCACCGCTTACGCTGCTGACCTTTACCGGTATTGCCGTCCTGACCGTTATCCCCTTTACGGGCTTCGGCAAAATGCTGGGCTTCGTGGCCCTGCCCGCTGCGTACTTTGCTTACCTGGCACCCTGCATCCTGCTGTACATGATTCTGGCAACGGTACTGAAAAAGGCTTACGTCAGACACTACGGCGAACTGTTATAAGGAGGTATTTGCATGAACTGGACCCATATTTGGCTTAGCCTGTTCGGCCGCTCTACCCTCATGGGTATCGACATGGGCTTTTGGGTTTCCATGGCCATCTCGGCCCTGGTTGCCCTGACCATGGTGCTGGTGTTCTGGAACACCAAGCCCTATGAAAAGCCGGACGAGCAGCATAACAACTGAATACAGCCGTTAAAACCACAAAAAGAGGCACCGGGTTTCCGGTGTCTCTTTTTGCAGGAGCAGATATTGTCGGGCAAATAAAAGAGCCTGCCTTTCTTCTGAAAGGCAGGCTCTTTGCTGGTTTTTAGGATTTGCGATTGTGGCCCAGATAGAGCAGAATACCGATGCCGGAGCCACCCAGGATGTTGCCGAGGGTGACGGGAACCAGATTCCGCAGCAGGAAATTGCTCCAGGTGAGCTCTGTGAGGTCCAGCCCGGCCTCGGCTGCCAGTGCAGCGTAAGCGGGGTCGGACTTGGCAAACAGGCCCGCAGGCACATAGTACATATTGGCCACGCTGTGCTCAAAGCCGCACAGCACAAACAGGGCCACGGGGACGAAGGCCCCCAGAATCTTGCCGGTGGTGTCCTTTGCTGTCATGGCGCACAAAACACCCAGACAGACCAGCACGTTGCAGGCTGCGCCAAGAAACAGGCCGTTTGCAAAGCTCAGAGAGCATTTGCCTGCAGCAAGACTCATGGTGAACACTGCCAGCTCACCGCCGGAGTAGTTAAACTGACCGCAATACGCACACAGGGCAGCCACCAGAACGGAGCCTAAGAAGTTGCCGCTGTAAACGATTATCCAGTTTTTCAGCATCCCGGCTAGGCTTGCTTTTTTCTGGAGCACGGAAATGGCAATCAGGCAGTTGCCGGTAAACAGCTCTGCGCCCATGAGAATCACAATGGCCAGGCCGAAGGGAAACAGCAGCGCACAAATCAGACGCACTGTGCCTACGGCTCCGGCAGTATGGGCCGCAGTATTGGTGGCGGCCCCGGCAAAGGCGATGAGGGCCCCGGCCAGAATGGCCAGAAGAAACACCGCCAGGGGAGTATTTTGACACTTTTTCCCGCCCACATCCCCATAAGTGTTCACCACCTGGGCGGGGGAGAGAATAGCAGTATCCATAGGCTTAGAACAGGCCGGTGATGGTACCGTTTTCGTCCACGTCGATTTTTTCGGCAGCGGGAACCTTGGGCAGACCGGGCATGGTGAGAATATCACCGGTGAGGGCCACCAGGAAGCCTGCACCGGCAGAAACCTTCAGGTTGCGTACGGTGATGGTGAAGTTTCTGGGGGCACCCAATTTGGCAGCGTCGTCGGAGAAGCTGTACTGGGTCTTAGCCATGCAGATGGGCAGCTTGTCGAAGCCCAGTTCTTCCAGCTCCTTGAGCTGCTTTTTGGCGTTGGCAGTGAGCTCTACGCCGTCGGCGTGGTAAATCTTAGTGGCGATGGCATTGAGCTTGGTAACAATGTTATCATTTGCATCGTAAGCGAACCGGAAGTCGTTGGGCTGCTCGCACAGACGGATAACTTCTTCTGCCAGAGCCAGGCCGCCTTCGCTGCCCTTGGCCCAGACTTCGCTGAGGCGAACATTGACGCCCTGCTCACGGCACTTGGCTTCCACCAGGTCCAGCTCGGCCTTGGTGTCGGTGGGGAAGGCGTTGATGGCGACTACGCAGGGCAGGCCATAGACATTAGTAATGTTATCCACGTGCTGTAGCAGGTTAGGCAGGCCCTTTTCCAGAGCTTCCAGATTCTCCTGATTGAGCTCAGCCTTGGGCACGCCGCCGTGGCTCTTGAGGGCACGGACAGTTGCCACGATGACAACAGCGGAGGGGTGAAGACCGGCAAAGCGGCACTTGATATCCAGGAACTTTTCTGCGCCCAGGTCAGCGCCAAAGCCTGCTTCGGTGACGGCGTAGTCGCCCAAACGCATGGCCATGCGGGTTGCCATGACGGAGTTGCAGCCGTGGGCGATGTTGGCGAAGGGACCGCAGTGGATGAAGGCGGGGGTGCCTTCCAGGGTCTGTACCAGATTGGGCTTCAGGGCGTCCTTCAGCAGAGCGGCCATAGCGCCTTCTGCCTTCAGATCATGGGCGGTGACGGGCTTGCCGTCGTAGGTGTAAGCCACGACCATGCGACCCAGACGGGCCTTCAGATCGGGAATATCGGCAGCCAGGCACAGCACAGCCATAACCTCGGAGGCGACGGTGATGTCAAAGCCGTCCTCACGGGGCACGCCCTGCATACGGCCGCCCAGACCGTCAACGATGTTACGCAGCTGGCGGTCATTCATATCAACAGCGCGCTTCCAGGTGATGCGCTTAACGTCAATGCCCAGAGCGTTGCCCTGCTGAATGTGGTTATCCAGCATAGCAGCCAGCAGGTTATTGGCAGCGCCGATGGCGTGGAAGTCGCCGGTAAAATGCAGATTAATGTCTTCCATGGGAACCACCTGTGCGTGACCGCCGCCGGCAGCACCGCCCTTGACGCCGAACACGGGGCCCAGGGAGGGCTCACGCAGAGCAACCAGGGTGTTCTTTCCCAGCTTACGCATGGCGTCAGCCAGACCAACGGTGGTGGTGGTCTTGCCTTCACCGGCAGGGGTGGGGTTAATGGCGGTGACCAGAATCAGCTTGCCGTCGGGAGTCTGATTTTCCCGCAGCATGCGGTAGTCAACCTTTGCCTTGTAAGAGCCGTACAGCTCGAGATACTGCTCATCAACGCCTGCGATTTTTGCAATCTCGGTGATGGGCTTCATGGTGCAGGACTGGGCAATTTCAATATCAGTTTTCATGTCTGAATCTCCTTTTCCGTGCGTCCGAATAACAAAAAAGGACGCACTACACATTGTAGTACGCCCAGACGGTCGGCATTGGTGGGGAATCCCACAGCTGTACTCCATGTGGTGCTTCCACTTCCGTCAGTAATACAGCCAACTTACATATAGCATTTTACGACAAGTTTGTCAAGCTGGTAAATGAAATTGTGAAGAAATTAATTATCCGATAGTTGTTGACAAATCAACAAATTTGCGTATACTCATATCCATTACGATTACAAGGAGACTACGCATGAAACGGCGATTTGAATTATTTGTCACAGCCATCAACCAGATTTACCGCTGCATCCAGAAGCTGAAAAGCTCGGAAATGGCCGATTTTGGGCTGAAAGGGAACCACGTGATGTGTCTTTTTCAGCTGCGTCAGCATGAAGAGGGCCTGACCAGTGCAGAGCTGGCCAAGCTGTGCGAAGAAGATAAGGCGGCCATTTCCCGCTCCATTGCCGAGCTGCGCAGCTGCGGTCTGGTCTGCGAGCCGGAAGGGGAGACCAAGCGCTACCGGGTGAAAATTACCCTGACCCCGGAGGGCCGGGAAATCACGGAGCGTATGGACCAGAAAATCATCGACGCCGTGATGACCGGAGCCCAGGGCTATTCCGTTGAAGACCGAGAGAATTTTTACCGTGTGCTGCTGCAGGTTGCCGATAATCTGCAAAACGCCTGCTTACATTTGGAGGACACAAAATCTTGAACATCCTGAAAAAACTTTACTGCCGTACCTATCAGTCCGTATTGCGGGCAGCACTGCCCGTTCTGCCTTACCGGGAGCCTGAGCGCCTGGGCAGCATCAATGACCTGCCTGCAGTGCTGCACAAGGAGCACATCCGCTCTGTGCTGCTCATCACCGATGAAGGCGTCCGCAGCTGCGGTTTGACCCTGCCCCTGGAGAAGGTCCTGCGGGAAAATAACATTACCTGCACCGTTTACGATAAGACCGTACCCAATCCCACCAGCAACAACGTGGAAGAGGCCCGACAGATGTATCTGGACCACGGCTGCCATGGAGTAATCGGTTTTGGTGGCGGTTCCTCCATTGACTGCGCCAAGGGCGTTGCCGCACGCATTGCCAAGCCCAGACAGTCCCTGCGTCAGATGGGCGGCGTTCTGCGGGTACACCACAAGCTCCCGCCCATTATCGCCATTCCCACCACCGCCGGTACCGGCAGTGAGGTCACTCTGGCTGCGGTAATCAGTGACAGCGAAACCCACCACAAGTACGCCATCACGGACTTCTGCCTGATTCCCCATTATGCCGTGCTGGACCCCGAGCTTACCCGCAGCCTGCCCCGCAGTCTCACGGCAACCACGGCCCTGGACGCACTGACTCACGCCGTAGAAGCCTACATCGGCCGCTCCACAACGAAAGAAACCAGAGCCTGCGCCCTGGAAGCCGTGGAGCTGATTTTTGCAAACCTGGACCGGGCCTATGTGAACGGCAATGACATGGAAGCCCGCCGTAATCTGCTGACGGCAGCCTATCTGGCCGGCAACGCATTTTCCAAGTCTTATGTGGGCTATGTACACGCTGTGGCCCATTCCCTCAGCGGTAAGTATAACCTGCCCCACGGCTACACCAATGCTGTGCTCCTGCCTCTGGTACTGGAGCAGTACGGCTCTGTGATTTACGATAAGCTGGCCGACTTGGCTGTGGCTGCCGGTGTGGCTCAGCGAGGCGATGCACCCGTGCAGGCTGCTGCCGCCTTTATTCATGCCATCCGTGCCATGAATACCCGCTTCGATATCCCCGAACGCTTCAAGGAACTGAAAGCCGCGGATATTCCCGAGCTGGCCCGCACTGCCGACAAGGAAGGTAACCCCCTGTATCCCGTGCCTGTGCTCATGAACAGCAAGGAGCTGGAGCGCATTTACATCGCTGTACTGGATAACGTGACGGTATGCAGTCAGCCGGTCATCCGTGTGGATGAGCGCCAGAGGGAGAGCGCATGAACCGGGAAGATTTGCAGCTGATGCTGCAAAAGCAGCGGGAATACTTTAATTCCGGCAAGACGCTTCCGGTGGAAGCCCGCATTGGGGCGCTGCGCTCCTTGCAGCGGGTGCTGGCTGAGCAGGAAGAGGCCATTTATGGGGCTCTCCGGGCCGACCTGGGAAAAAGCGAAGCGGAGAGCTATATGTGCGAGCTAGGCATGGTGAAAAGTGAGCTGAGCTATATGCTGCGCCATGTGCGTTCCTTTGCCAGACCCAAAACCGTGGCAACACCTCTTGCACAGTTTGCGGCCCGCAGCTTCCGTCAGCCCTGTCCCCGGGGCGTGACCCTCATTATGAGCCCCTGGAATTATCCCCTGATGCTGGCTCTGGACCCGCTGGTGGATGCTTTGGCTGCCGGTAATACGGCCATCATTAAGCCCAGCGCTTACGCTCCGGAAACCAGCCGGGTGCTGCAAAGCATTGTGCAGCAGGCTTTCGACCCCGGCCTTGTGTCTGTGGTCACCGGCGGACGGGAAGAAAACCGCCAGCTGCTGGAACAGGAGTTCGATTATATCTTCTTCACCGGCAGCTCTGCCGTAGGCAAGGAAGTGCTGAAAAGCGCAGCGGAGCACCTGACCCCGGTGGCTCTGGAATTGGGCGGTAAAAGTCCCTGTATTGTGGACGAAACCGCTGACCTGAAGCTGGCAGCCAGACGCATTGTATTCGGCAAGTTCCTCAACTGCGGCCAGACCTGTGTGGCGCCGGACTATCTGTGCTGCCATGAATCCATCGCCGAGCCGCTGATGCAGGAAATCAAGGCAGAAATTACCCGCCAGTTTGGCGCTAAGCCTTTGGAAAATCCCGATTACGGCAAAATCATTAATGGGCGGCACTTTGAACGAGTCAGCGGCCTCATGCAGGCCGGAACCATCTGGCTGGGCGGCCAGACTGACGAGGCTGCACAGCGGATTGCGCCCACGGTGCTGTACCCTTGCACCTGGAATGAGCCCGTTATGCAGGAGGAAATCTTCGGCCCCTTGCTGCCGGTACTGACTTACAGCAATTTGGATGATTTGCTGGCCGTCATCAACAGTCGGCCTCATCCTTTGGCATTCTATCTGTTCTCCCATGACAAGGCATCTATTCGCCGGGTGACGATGTGCTGTCCCTTTGGGGGTGGCTGCATCAATGACACCATCATTCACCTGGCCACCACCAACATGGGCTTCGGCGGTGTGGGCAGCAGCGGCATGGGGGCCTATCACGGCAAGACCGGCTTTGACGCCTTTACCCATTATAAGAGCATCGTGGACAAGAAAACCTGGATGGACCTGCCCATGCGCTACCAGCCTTATACCAAGCTCTATGCAAAACTGGTGAAACTGTTTTTGCGGTAAGTACATACTGAATGAGAAAGCACAGCGTTAAACGCTGTGCTTTTTTTGCGTCCGGTGCTATTCGGGACAGGCCGTACATACAGTGGAGTAAGAAAACCTGGGGGTACGACAGATGGAAGTGGATTTGATCTTTAAACTTGCGGCGCTGGGAATTTTGGTCTCGGTGCTGAATTTGCTGCTGGCCCGCTCCGGCCGGGACGACTACGGCCTGATTGTCACCTTGGCGGGGCTGCTCATTTCTCTGCTCGTGATTATCCAGAAGGTTAACGAGCTGTTTCAGACCATGCGGACCCTGTTTGAATTTTAAATGAGCTTAGTGTGTAAGGCGGCAGCCATCTGCACGGCGTCGGTGGTGTTTGCCCTGGTCATCAAGAAGACGAACCCGGAGTTGGCGCTGCTTCTGGGACTGGTGACGGCCCTGATGTGTCTTTGGATGGGGGCCGAACTGCTGAAAAACCTGACAGCGCAGCTGAAAGCCTGGCAGTCCGGCAGCCTCATCAGCTGGAGCTATTTTATGCCCCTGGGCAAGTGCGTAGCCATTTCCTTTGTGACGCAGATCGGGACAGGCCTGTGCCGGGATGCGGGGCACTCTGCGGCAGCTGTGACCTTGGAGCTCTGCGGAAATCTGGCCTCTGTGTGGTGCCTGGTGCCGCTGATGCAGGAGCTGTTGGGAATTTTGGAGGACTTACTATGAAGATGCTGTTCCTGGCGCTGATTTGCGCCCTGAGCCTTACTTTTCCGGCCCATGCAGCTTATGAACAGGAATTGGAGGCACAGCTACAGACCCAGGAACTCCGGGAAAGTGTGCCGGAAGAACTGCAAGACCTGGTTTCCGGGGTGAATCTATTCACGGGGGAAGGACTGCAAGAGGCGTTTTCCGGCCTGAAAAAGCTGGCTGTGGAAGCCGTCAAAGAGCAAATCCGCAGCGTATGGACTCCCAGCATGAAGGTACTTTTGGTGGTTATGGTGTGCAGCGTTGCCGGGGCGTTCTTGACGGGAGAGCGGGGGGAGTTTGTGCTGAGCCTCACCGGGGGCGTGGCCATCGCCACTTTGAGTCTCAGCCAGGCGCAGTCTATTTTTCAGCATGGCCTGCAGACCATCGGCAGGCTGTACGACTTTTCCAGTGTGCTTTTGCCCTGCCTGACGGGGGCGGCAGTGCTGTCCGGTGCCAGCATATCCGCAGGCACGAAGTATACGGCGGCGGTGCTCGTCATGAACGGTCTGCTGAATCTGAGCAACACCTTACTGATTCCCATGATTGGGGCCTATCTCAGTCTCAGCATCGGCGGTCAGCTCCTGGGCCAGTCCATACTGACGGGAGCGGCCAAGCTCATGCAGAAGGGCACCCGGCTTGCCCTCACCGGAGTTGTGGTAGCGTTTACCTCTTACCTCAGCATTGCGGGGCTCATTACTTCAGCCGGGGACGCCTTTGCTGTGCGTGCAACACGGACGGCCCTCAGTGCGACGCTGCCCGTTGTGGGCCGGATTATATCGGACACGGCCTCCACCCTGGTGGCCGGTGCCGGGGTACTCAAGGGCTGCATCGGGGCTTTTGGCCTGGTGGTTATCCTGGGGCTGCTCATTACTCCGGTTATGGGGCTGGGCCTGCGGTATTTGCTGTTTAAGGCGGTGGGCGTGCTGTCGGAGCTATTTCCCCAGCAGAAGCTCAGCGGTCTGATTTCGTCCATCGCCGGGGCTTTTGGCCTGATGCTGGCGGTGATGGGGACAGGCTTTGTGATGCTGTTTCTTACGCTGCTGTCATTTATGTATTTGCATGGAGGATAAGAAATGGAACTACTGACCCAGTGGATGAAAACGCTTCTTACTTGCAGCTGCATCTGCACGGTGCTGCTGCTCATCTGCCCGGAGGGCTACGGCAAAACGCTGGTGAAAACCGGCTGCGTGTGTCTCATGCTCATGGCGCTGGTGTCTCCTGTTCGGGGACAGCACCTGCACAGCTATGTGGAAGCCGCAGCAGAATTTCAGCAGGAGGTGCTGCACCGGGAAAAGCAGCTGGAGGGGAGTGTGCAGTCTTTCAGTCGAACGGTTATGGAACAGGAATACGCCGCATATATCCTTAGTGAAGCGGCGTCCCGGCAAATCCCTTTGACGGATGTGCAGGTGGAAACGGTTTGGAGTGCTGAGGGCTTTTGGCTGCCCAGTACCATCCGGTATCCGCAGAAAGTGCCTGCGGACTTTCGCCGGGAGATGCAGGAAAGCCTGGGAATCAGCGCAGGAGGTGAGGCCGGATGAAGCTGCCGGAACAGCTGGTGGAGAAGTTAAGCGGGAAAAAGGGTCTGCACTATGTGCTGGCTCTGCTGTTTCTGGGGATATGCCTGATGCTGCTGCCTGTGAGCGGTCCGGAAACGCGGGAAGAAACGCTTCCGGGCTACAGCGTGGAGCAGGAGGAAGAACGCCTGGCCCACATGCTCAGCCTGATTCAGGGAGCGGGGGAGTGCAGGGTGCTGCTTTCCGTGCAGGCCGGGGTGGAAACGGTGCTGGCTAAGGATCACGACGAAACCCTGGTGCTCTCCAAGGGCGCAGGCCAGTCCACGGTTACGGTGCAGCAGCGCAATCCCACTGTGCAGGGGGCCGTGATTCTCTCAGCCGGCTGCGGGGACGCCCATGTGCGCTACGATATTCTCTCAGCCGTCATGGCATATACGGGCCTGAGCGCCGATAAAATTACTATATGTCCCATAGAACAATGAAGATGGAGGTATCAGGATGGTCAAGTTAAAACGAAATGTGGTCACGCTCACTGTGCTGCTGTTTGTGTGCGCGGCGGTGTATCTCAACTGGTCGTACAATAACCGCTGGGGCGGGGTGAACCAGGCCATGGTGGAGGCAGAAGACGAGGCCATGGCCCAGGCAGAAAGCGAACGGGCGGAAACCATGGGGGCGTCGTCGTACTTTGCCACAGCCCGTCTGACCCGGCAGACAGCCAGAGATGAGGCGCTCAATCTGCTGGAAATCAGCGCAGCGTCCCAGGAGGCATCCCAGGAAACCATAGATGCGGCCATGTCCACGATTTCTGCCATGGCAGAAAATGCGCTGCTGGAAACCCAGATTGAAAATATGCTCATCGCCAAGAACTACGCCGACTGCGTGGCCTTTATTACCGATGACAATATTACCATCACAGTTCCGGCACCGTCAGACGGTCTGGCAGCTGACGCCGTGGCCCGGATTACTGACGTGATTACCGCCGAAACCAGCTTCGGTATGGAGCAAATCAACATCATTCCCATCAAACAGTGAGCCATAAGACAACAAAGTACCCCGGTGCTTTGTTGTCTTATGATTTATCTCTTTATTTTTAGGGGAAACTATGTTATAATGCATAGGATTAAATGGATATAACCATGCCACACAGATGAATATCGGAGGTAAAACCATGGCTGAAAATTATATTACTAAGGTAGAAGAAAATGGCAGCATCAACATTTCCGATGATGTGATTGCCACTATGGTAAAGCTGGCTGCAAAGGAAGTTGAAGGCGTTGCCGGTATGGCAGTCACCGCCGGTCCCGCAGTTGCTGACCTGCTGAATAAAAAGACCGCTGCCAAGGGCGTGAAGGTCCACTTTGAAGACGACGGCATGCTCATTGACGTGGTCATCATGATTAACTACGGTGCTAATGTTGTCGGCGTTGCCGAAGCAGTACAGGACGCTGTAAAGACTAACGTTCAGTGCATGACCGGCATTGAAAACGTCACCGTAAACGTACACGTTTCCGGTATTGTATTTGATAAGTAAGGAAGGTATAACGATGAAAAGATCTGCAGTACGCGAACTGGCTGTTCGCCTTTGCTACTCCGCTGAGCTGGCTGAACACGAGAACGCTGAATTTATTACAGATTTCTTCTCTGATGAACAGTATGAAAGCCTGGCTGGCGAGGATGAACTGTTCAGCACGAAGCCCACTGAGGAACAGCTGAACTACATCCGCACCCTGGTGCAGCTGGTATTCGACCACAAGGCCGAGCTGGACGCCACCGTTCAGCAGCTGTCCAGAGGCTGGTCTCTGAGCAGAATTTCCAAGATTTCTCTGGCCATCATGCGCTGCGCTCTGTGCGAGATTCAGTACATGGACGAGGTACCCGAAAAGGTTGCCATCAACGAGGCTGTGGAAATTGCCAAGAAGTATGAGGAACCGGAAACCGTCAGCTTCATCAATGGCGTGCTGGGCAGCTTTGTCCGTGCAGGCCAGGAAAATGCCTGATGGAACGGCCGTTTTCCGTTAGCGAACTCAATACTAGAATAGCTGGACTTTTGGACGCCGACCCCGTCCTGAGCTCTGTCAGTGTCCGGGGGGAATTGTCTAATTACAAGATATATCCCTCCGGGCACCATTATTTTACGCTGAAGGACGCTGAAAGCACCCTGAGCTGCGTAATGTTCAAGTCCAGCGCCTCCAAGCTCCGCTTCCGCCCGGAAAGCGGTATGGGGGTAGTAGTGAGCGGACGCGTACAGGTGTATAACCGGGACGGCAAGTACCAGATGTATGCCCAGCAGATTACCCCTGAGGGCATCGGTGACTTGCAGATTGCCTTCGAGCAGCTGAAAGCCAAGCTGGGCGAAGAAGGCCTGTTTAATGAAGAATACAAAAAGCCCATCCCGGCAATTCCTGAGCGAATTGCCGTCATCACGTCCTCTGCCGGTGCGGCAGTCCATGATATTATCCGGATTCTGCGCAGACGCTGGCCCATGGCCAAGGTTCTGCTGCTGCCTGTGCGTGTGCAAGGTGTGGAGGCCCCTCCCGAAATCGTGGGGGCAATCCGGTACTGCAATAAGTACGATATCGGCGATGTGATGATTGTGGGCCGCGGCGGCGGCTCCATCGAGGACCTGTGGGCCTTTAATGATGAGCGGGTAGCCAGGGCGATTTTTGCCTCCCGGATTCCCGTTATTTCTGCTGTAGGCCATGAGCCCGACGTGACCATTTCGGACTATGTGGCCGACGCCAGAGCGTCTACGCCCTCCAATGCCGCAGAAATTGCCGTGCCCAACCACCTGGAGCAGCGAGATATGCTGGAAGCCGCAAACGCTCGGCTTTCCCAGATGATGCTCAAGCAGCTGGAACAGCGCAGACGGCACCTGCAGGATGTGGCCTCCCGTAAGGTGATGACCACGCCCACGGGCTATATTGACAACAAACGAATTGACCTGGACCGGGTGCGTGAGCGCCTGATTACGGTGTCCGAGCGGTATTTGGCGGCAAAGAAGCGGGAATACGTACGCTATGCCTCCACACTGGATGCCCTGAGCCCCCTGAAAGTTCTGTCCCGCGGTTACAGCGTGGTGAAGGACCGGCAGGGCGAGGCTGTGAAGAACGCCAATCAGGTCGATATCGGAGATACCATAACAATTACACTCACCGGGGGCCAGCTGGGCTGCCGTGTGGAAGAAAAGGTGACAGACAATGCCGAATAAACTGACATACGAACAGTCTGTTGCGCGACTGGATGACATTGTGCGCAGCATGGAACGGGGCGACGCTCCTCTGGAAGAGGCGCTGAAGCTCTTTGAAGAAGGTGCAGGTCTCATTGCTGCCTGCAATAAAATGCTGGACGAGGCCGAGCAGAAGGTTGTTAAGCTGAAAAAGGGCGCCGACGGCGAACCCATTGAACTGCCGTTTGAGGATGTGGAATGATGGATTTTAAAACGCAGCTGAATGCCTATAAGACCCAGGTGGAGCACTACCTGGAAACCTATTTTGACGATACTCCCAGAGCTTACGAGCGGCTCATTGAGTCCATGGAATACAGCCTCATGGCCGGTGGTAAGCGCCTGCGCCCTGCGCTGGTGCTGGAGTTCTGCCGTGTATGCGGCGGCGATGTGCAGAAGGCTCTGCCTGTTGCAGGCGGTGTGGAAATGCTGCACACCTACACCCTCATTCACGATGATCTGCCTGCCATGGACGACGATGATATGCGCCGTGGCAAGCCCACCAACCACATGGTGTTCGGTGAATTTACCGCTACCCTGGCCGGTGACGCTCTGCAGGCTGAGGCATATCACTCCATTCTGAATGCCAATCTGCCCGCTGAGGCCGTGCTGAAGTGCGCCAATGTCCTCACGGCGGTTGCCGGTGCTGACGGCATTTGCGGCGGTCAGCAGCTGGACATGGCAGGGGAGTACAGACCCCTTACGGAAGATGACCTGATGGAAATTCACCAGAGAAAGACGGCAGCCCTCATTCGCGGCGCCTGCCTCATGGGCGTATATGCCGGCGGCGGCGATGCCCGTCAGGAGCAGGCAGCCATCGACTATGCCGAAGCTCTGGGTCTGGCTTTCCAGATTCGCGACGATATGCTGGACGTGCTCAGCACTGAGGAAGAGCTGGGTAAGCCCATCGGTTCCGACAGCCAGGAGCACAAGACCACCTTCATGACTCTGCTGGGTCAGGAAGAATGCGAACGCCGTGTCCGTGCCCTCACCGAGCAGGCCAAGCAGGCTGCTTCTGTATTTGCAGACAGCGACTTCCTGGTGGCTCTGGCCGAGTCCATGGCAGTCAGAAGAAACTAAAGATAAAGGAACGAGGATATTATGTATAGACCTCTAGCCGATGACATTCGCCCCCAGACTTTGGACGAGGTTGTCGGACAAAAGCATATTTTAGGCGAGAACGGTTTGCTGCGCCGCATTGTATCCTCTGGGAATATTCCCAACATGGTGTTTTACGGGCCTTCCGGTACCGGCAAAACCACTGTGGCCAGCATTATCGCCAAGCAGACCAACCGCACATTGCGGAAACTGAACGCCACCACGGCGGGGATTGCGGATATCCGCCAGATTATCGCTGAGCTGGATACTATGCTCACCCCCGGCGGCGTGCTGCTGTATCTGGATGAGATTCAGTACTTTAACAAAAAGCAGCAGCAGTCCCTGCTGGAATTTATGGAGGACGGACGCATCACCCTCATTGCCTCCACCACGGAAAATCCCTATTTCTATGTGTATAACGCCCTGCTCAGCCGCAGCACCGTTTTTGAATTTAAGCAGGTGCCCGCTCCTGAGGTGGAAAAGGCTGTGGACCGGGCCATCGGGCTCATGACCGAGCGTGTCGGACAGCACGTTATTGTGGAGTCCGGCGTGGCGCACACCATTGCCCAGAGCTGCGGCGGTGATGTACGCAAGTCCCTCAATGCTGTGGAATTGCTGTTTTCGGCGGCGACCGAAGTGGACGGTGCGCTGTACCTGACCATGGAGGACGCCAAGGCCGTGGGCCAGAAGAGCGCCATGCGCTATGACCGGGAAGGGGATGACCACTTCGACATTCTCTCAGCACTCATGAAGTCTCTGCGTGGCTCTGACCCCGATGCAGCCCTGCACTACCTGGCTCGGATGCTGGAAGCCGGGGATCTGCCCTCCACCTGCAGACGCATTTTGGCGTCTGCCTGCGAGGATGTGGGGCTTGCCTATCCCCAGATTATTCCCATTGTAAAGGCCTGCGTGGATTCTGCCCTCATGATGGGTATGCCCGAAGCCCGACTGCCTCTTGCGGATGCGGTGATTCTCATTGCCACATCGCCTAAGTCCAACGTGGGTGAGGCATCTATTGATGCTGCCCTTGCGGATGTGCGTGCAGGTAAAACCGGCCCCATTCCCCGGCATTTGCAGAATGTCCATGCTGACGGCACCGGCTTTGAACGGGAACAGGGGTACAAGTATCCCCATAATTATCCCGGCCATTGGGTGAAGCAGCAGTACTTGCCGGACGAGCTTGTGGGCCGTCAGTATTATCACCCGGCGGAAAATAAAAACGAGCAGGCGGCTCAGGCCTACTGGGCGAAAATCAAAGGAGGCCGATAACCATGCCGATGGATATTCAGGTGGGGGATATTCTCACCATGAAAAAAAGCCACCCTTGCGGCAGCAATCAGTGGCAGGTACTCCGTATTGGCGCAGACTTCAAGCTGCGCTGTACCGGCTGCGGCCATGAGGTCATGGGCCCCCGGAGTAAATTCGAAAAGAATATTAAGTCTGTGACGAGAGAGTAAATCTCCACAGAAAGGAAAAAGCCCTCCTGCAGTGCAGGAGGACTTTTTCTTATTCCCAGTCGTATGGTCCCATGGGGGTCCATTCTTGCGTGATACTGACGGCGTAACCATTACGCACGTCTATGAGAACCCGTATACCATGGAAGTCCTCAAACAGACTATCAAAGCTGTCCAGGGGCGTATCGATGAACTGGTAGTCGATAATCTGTCGATAGAGGCTGACGCTGTCCAGGATGGGCAGCTGCCCACTGCCGTTAATTTCCCAGTTGGGGACATCAATGTTGGGATCACTCCAGTAGGGCTCCACGGCGTATGCGGTGGCCATCCAACCGTAATCTGTTTTCTGCATCTCATCACGGTACAGCACTACCTGGTGAGTGCCGTCCGAAAAGTCGCTCACGGGCGCCGGAGTGGGCCGCGGTGTAGGTCTGGGTGTCACCTCCGGTTGGAGGTTGGGGGTGATTTTAGGTGTGACGGTCGGACGCTCTGTGATGGAGGGCGCTTCTGCGTTCTCCATCAGTGCAGCCAAATCGTCGGATTCCATGATGGTATAAGTTACCTTGCCCTGACTGCTTTCCAGGAGCAGGCCGCAGTCTTGCTTCCACTGGGGTGTCATCGCACTGTTTTTGCGGCCCTCTGCATAGCAGGGAACCTCATGGGTGATAAAGCAAAAAAGCGCGGCATCCGGAACACCGTCACCGTTGACGTCACCGGTGCTCATGAGATTCATGGACGTGGATCGATGCAAATGACTGGCCAAGGACATGAGCAGATTTTCCGAAAGATTCTCGGAACATTGGGTTTTCTGTCCAAAAGCAGGACTGTGCAGCTGCAGATTGTGGAGGTCCAGGGCGTCTATGTAGGCATCCAGCTCATCTGCATCTGCGTCCAGGTCACCAATCCAACCATATTCGCCCCGGCCTTCGGCTACAAGCTTCATAGCGTTGCCGTCGAACATCTGCAGGGTGAACCAACTCTCATCCTCAGTTTCGGTATCCAGGACATATAGTCCACCGGTGGTCTTCGATTGCAAAAGCTGCACCTCATGACCGGACCCGGCACTGATGCAGACAGGTTTCGGTTCCCCGAGCATGCCGGGCTGCAGACACCAGTAGTCACCCTGGCGATAAACTGCATCCGGATTGCGGTCACCGGTGAAATCGGGTGTGCGCAGATCCATCATCTGTGCACCGAACAGGTAGCCGATCACATCCTTCCGAATGTAGTCGGCGTCATAGTAGCAGGGATAGGGAAGGACGTCCAGTAATTCCGGGGAGTCCGTTCCGGTGAGCTTCGCAAGGTCCAAGGGTTTATTTTTTACCGGAGCTTCAGCTGCTCATCGGGATAGCTGAGTACCTCCAGCATCTTCTCCTTGGCACCGTCAGCGGCCACCTGGGCAATGGTTTCCAAGCCTTTTTCGTCTTTAAAGTTCAGGTATCCCACCTGGCAGGCACGCAGATACAGTACGGTGCAGTATTTGAGGGCCAGAGGGTCATAATTGGGGTTCTGGATGTTGTAGGAAGGAATAGAACTGCGGGCATTCACCTGAATGTCCGTCAGTGCCCGGGCCTGCTCCGTGGCGTTTACCTTTCCGGAGGTATAATACTCGGAAATCCGCTTAACCAGTCCGGTGGCCAGATTGGTAGAAAAGGAGCTGGTCTGCTTGAACAGCTGCTCCAAACCCTCAGCGGCGAGATCTGAGCCGGTGAGATAAATGACTTCCCGGAGACCTTCTCTTGCGGTCAGTCCTTTTTCATCTAAGAATGCCGTCATGCGCTCCGTGGCCTTGTAAAGGTTTTTCTCTTCCTCCTCATAGACATCCGCAGTGCCGTACTGCAGAGCCTTGACGTAGGCGAGGTCTGCCGTGTATTTGAGATTCATGTTGTGGTAGGTATCCAGCAAATCCCCTACGGAAATAGGACTGCTGCCGATGGCGCTGCTGATGGCCAGCAGGTCCTTGGTACTGGACCCCAGCCATACAGTGTCGGGATCCTCATACAGGGAGACACCCGACTGATTGAGCAGCTTTTCCAGTGATTCTTCTGCCTGATGCTCTTTCTTTAAAAAGTCCACAATGGCTTCGGCATCTTTCCGACGCTCCCGCAGGTACTTTTCCAGCTCAGTTTTGCCGCCGTCCTCTTCCGTGAGAATATCGTGGTAGGCGGTGGCGTACAGCTCTTGGTCATAATGGCCCGTGGCAAGACTCAGCAGGTCAGCGGGCAGAAAGCCGGACTGGGTCAGTACGCCGTAGACCGTAGCCAGCTGGTATTCGTCCGTATCCGGAATGTACCCTAAAAAATAGGGGGAGTCGGGCAAATCACCACCGGCCAGAATCTCATTACACAGTGCGGCGAAATCAGCAGGCAGAATAGGGGAGTAGTCCATCATCAGAGTGCGGATATCTGGGAGATAGGTGTAGGATACACCCAGCGCATCGGCGCTGCTCCGGAGAGGGACATAGTATTCTCCGTCCAGCTTTTCGTAGTCCATGCGGTAAGAAGATACACTGCCTTCCCGGAAATATTGGACCTCATGACGATCTGTATAAAATCCGGTGTTCATTTTGGCCGCGCGGCCCATAGCCTCGGCCTGTAGGTACACTTCGCCGTCCAGGTCTATGAGCTCCAATGCCTCTTCCCGGCCGGTGGCGCTCATGAAGCAGCGCACATACAACCGGTCACCGTCAGATGCACGGACGCCCAAAATGTCTGCTTGGAAAACCAGGCACAGCGCAAGAAAAATGGAGAAAATACGGTTCATCAGAGTAAGCCCCCTCATCAGTTTCTTATGGCCAGTATAGCACAATTTACCGCCATTGGGGAAATTTAGACCACAGAAAAACCGGCATACAGAAAATTCTCTGTATGCCGGTTTGTTATTTGTGAACGGGAATTACTTTGCTTCCTTATCAGCGATGTGCATGTAGTCGTCGTAAGAGCACATACGGTCGATGATGGTACCGTCTTCGGTAATCTCGATGATGCGGTTTGCAACGGACTGGGTCAGCTGATGGTCATGGGAAGAGAAGATGATGTTGTAGGGGAAGGCTTCCATGCCGTTATTCAGGGCAGCGATGCTTTCCAGGTCCAGATGGTTGGTGGGCTGGTCGAACAGCAGCACGTTTGCGCCGCTGAGCATCATCTTGGACAGCATGCAGCGAACCTTCTCACCACCGGACAGGACATTAACCTGCTTGTAAACGTCGTCGCCGGAGAACAGCATACGGCCCAGGAAGGTACGCAGGTAGCTCTCACGCTTATCTTCGGAGAACTGACGCATCCAGTCGATGAGGTCGTAGGTGCAGTTTTCAAAGTATTCGTTGTTATCCTTGGGGCAGTAGGTCTGGGTGGTGGAAACGCCCCACTTGATGGAACCGGAATCGGGTTCCTCTTCGCCCATAAGAATCTTGAAGAGCATGGTGACTGCCAGCTCGTTCTTACCGATAATGGCAATCTTGTCTTCCTTATTCATGATGAAGTTTACGTTGTTCAGCAGAGTCACGCCGTCAACGGTCTTGGTGACTTCATTGACGAACAGACGGTCCTTGCCGGGTTCGCGGTTAGCCTGGAAGCCGACCCAGGGGTAACGACGGCTGGATGCGGGCATTTCTTCCACGGTCAGCTTATCCAGCAGCTTTCTGCGGGAGGTAGCCTGACGGGACTTGGACTTGTTGGCGGAGAAGCGGCGGATGAAGCTCTGCAGTTCTTCAATCTTCTGCTCTGCCTTCTTGTTCTGGTCACGCATCAGCTTCTGCATCAGCTGGCTGGATTCGTACCAGAAGTCGTAGTTACCAACGTACATCTTGATCTTGCCGTAGTCAATATCAACGATGTGGGTACAAACGTTATTCAGGAAGTAACGGTCATGGGAGACAACCAGAACGGTGCCTTCGTAGTCCATGAGGAAGTCTTCCAGCCAGACTACGCTGTTCAGGTCCAGGTTGTTGGTAGGTTCGTCCAGCAGGATGATGTCGGGGTTGCCGAACAGAGCCTGTGCCAGCAGAACCTTAAACTTGAGACGGGGGTCCATCTCGCTCATCATCATTTCGTGCATATCGGTGGAGATGCCCAGACCCTGCAGCAGCTTGGATGCATCAGATTCAGCTTCCCAGCCGCCCAGCTCGGCGTATTCCTCTTCCAGCTCAGCAGCACGCAGACCGTCAGCGTCGGTGAAGTCCTCCTTGAGATAGATGGCGTCCTTTTCCTTGCCGATGTCATACAGGCGCTGGTTGCCCATGATGACGGTATCCATTACGGAGTATTCATCATACATGAACTGGTTCTGCTTCAGTACGGACATACGAGCCTTGGGGTCGATGAACACGTGGCCGGAAGTTGCTTCCAGTTCGCCGGAAAGAATTTTTACGAAAGTGGACTTACCGGCGCCGTTCGCACCGATAATGCCATAGCAGTTGCCTGCGGTGAACTGCAGGTCTACTTTGGAAAACAGCACAGAGCCGCCAAACTGCATAGAAAGATTGTCAACAGTAATCAATTCGAATCCTCCAAATAATAGTTTTAATTACATACGGATTGACTATACCATATATTTCATGAATTTAACAGTATAATTTTATAAATAACAACGAAAAAATTCCGGCAGGCCCAAAATATAGCCTGCCGGAACGGGATAAGACGAAATTATTTAGCGATGTAAATCATATCACGGCTGATTTCTTCCAGACTGTGTGCGCCGCACATGGTCATGGTGTCCACCAGTTCAGCACCCAGCTTATCGGTATAAACCTTGATGCCTTCCTTGCCGCCGCCGTAAACCATGGGGACGTAAGGACGGCCGATGAGCACTGCGTCAGCGCCCAGAGCCAGGGCTTTGAAGATATCCGAGCCGTTGCGGATGCCGCCGTCTACCAGAATGGTGACGTCCTTACCCACAGCGTCGGCAATATCGCCCAGCACTTCGGCAGTGGAGGGGCAGTTGCCCAGAACACGGCCGCCGTGGTTGGACACAACAATGGCCTTAGCACCGGATTCTACGGCCTTCACAGCGCCCTTAACGGTCATAATACCCTTAATGATGAAGGGCATCTTGGCGTAAGAGGTGATGGTCTGCATTTCCTGGATGGTTTTGCTGCCTGCGTTGGGATTCATCTTCTTCAGGAAGGGCAGACCGGCGCCGTCGATATCCATACCGGCAGCGAAAATCTCGGTCTTATTGAGGATGTCCAGCTTTTCCAGAACGGCTTCCACGTTCCAGGGCTTAATGATGGGCACGCCGATGCCGCCGTTTTCGCTCATGACACGGGCAGAGTCGATCATGATTTCGGGGTCAACGCCGTCGCCGGTGAAGGCGGCAATGCCGGCTTCCTTACAGCCGGGAATCAGAATCTCGTTGTAGGTCAGGTCGGTGAGCTCACCGCCGTAGTGCATCTTCATGGAGCCGATGGGGGCAGCGAAGATGGGGTATTTGAAGTCCTTGCCAAAGAGGCTGAAGTTGGTTTCGGGAGTCTTGCTGGAGCACAGGGTATCCATGTTCACAAAGATATCCTGCCATTTCTGGTAGTTGCGTACAGCAGTGAGGCCGGGGGCCTTGCAGCCGGGGCCGGGGATGGTGTTGCCGCAGCGCTTGCCATCGCACACAGGGCACACCGTGCAGTGAGAACCGAAAATCTCTCTGGCGTTTTTGCAAATTTCAGCGTATTCCATATCTCTTTTTCTCCAATTACAGAATTTGGTTATATGCACATGATAACCGCTTAAATCTTAACATGATTTTGGCAGTTTTGCAAGGTTATTCCATGCGCTTGACCATCTCCCGCCGTAAGTGCCCGATGGTTCGCTTTTCCAGTCTGCTGATATAGCTCTGGCTGATGCCCATAATTTCCGCCACTTCCTTCTGGGTATATTCCTGGCTGCCCTCTAAGCCGAAGCGCAGCTGGATAATCCGCTTTTCCCGGGGACTCAGGGTGGCGATGGAATCCCGGAGCATTTTTCGGTCGGCGTCGTCCTCCAGACCACGGCTCACTTCGTCGTCCTGTGTGCCGAGCACGTCAGACAGCAGCAGCTCGTTGCCGTCCCAGTCTGTATTCAGCGGCTCATCCAGACTGACTTCGGTTTTCACGTTGCTGTATTTCCGCAGATACATTAAAATTTCATTTTCGATGCACCGGGAGGCATAGGTGGCCAGCTTGATTTTTTTATCGGGTTTAAAGGTGTTGATGGCCTTAATGAGTCCGATGGTGCCCAGAGAAATCAGGTCCTCCAGACCGATGCCGGTGTTTTCAAAGCGCTTGGCAATATACACCACCAGACGCAGATTGTGCTCAATGAGCAGCTGCTTGGCCCCGAAATCTCCGTCGGACAGCAGCGCAATGGCCTGGGCTTCCTCGTCTTTCGGCAGTGGGGGAGGGAGGGTGTCGCTGCCGCCGATGTAAAACATATGGGGCGTGCCGAGAAATCCGGACAGCAGCTTCCATTTCCAAAGGGTCCATTTCAGTTTAAGGTGTTGCACTAGATGACCTCCTAATAAATTGCGCTGTAGGGACTGCCGGGAGAAAAGGCAGAGGCCGCCACAGCAATACAAAATTCTTCACGCTTTCCGTCAATGGTCACGCAGTCCGGCCGGAACCCTGCCAGCAGGCCCGGACCGCTCACCGTGGTGCAGCAAATGAGGTGCATGGGCGTCCGGGTGCTGCACTCCACCATATGTAAAGGGTCGCCGGACCGTAGCAGCTCAGCGCAGTGGGGCAGGAGCCTGCCCACCGGCTCCGGCTCGCACACCAGCACCGGCAGCCCGGTCAGGGGGTCAAGCAGCTCGTTGCCGGAGTCGTGCAGACCGCAAATCTGTACCGATCGGTCGCCGCAGGTAATCACAATTTGGGCATAGTCCTGCTTGTGGGCCTTGGGAAGGTAGGCATATAGTAGGTGCAGCAGGAAATAGGCCAGGAAAAAGGTAAGCAGCAGCACCTGCGGCGCTATAGGCAGATAGAAGCCGTTAAGAGTTTGCCATCCGAAGGCGGTGAGCATCCCGCCAAAGGCGGCAGACAAAAGGAAAAACAGCCCGCAGCAGACCCAAAAGTGCCGCTCTGACCAAAAGGCCATGAGGCATACGCCGACTCCGGCACACAGCTTCACGGCGCCGTCCAGCAGCCAGGAAAAGTCCGGCAAAACGCTCAGACAGGCGTAAATTCCCCCGAAAACAGCGGCCCACAGTAGCCTGATTCGTCGGATTATGCCCCCGGACAGCACACAGGTGCATAGCAGGGCCAAATAGTCAAGTGACGTATTGAGCAAAAAAAGCTCATCGAGAAAGATAGTGTTCATGAATGAATTATAAACATTGCGCTGTAAGAAAATTGTCATTTGCAATACAGCGAATCTGTGGTAAAATGATACGAGTATGATTATAGTCACCTAACTACGGGTACTTGGACCATATACATTGAAAACTTAAAATAAATCGAGGGGGTAATCAAATGACCCAGAATCATCCTGTGTATCATCGCGTTCTGCTGAAGGTCTCCGGCGAGGCACTGTCCGGCGGAAAGGGTAACGGTCTTGACTTTACCGTAATGAAGGACGTGTGCGAGGCTGTGAAGTCCTGCACCGAAATGGGCGTTCAGGTCGGTATCGTTGTCGGCGGCGGCAACTTCTGGCGTGGCGTAAAGAACGGCGAGGGCAAGATGGACAGATGCCGTGCAGACCGTATGGGTATGCTGGCCACTGTCATGAACGCTCTGGCTCTGAGCGATGTTTTTGAACAGGTGGGCGTAGACGCCCGTGTGATGACCGCAGTTCCCATGACCGCTTTTGCTGAAACCTTCAATAAGGAAGCAGCAGTGCGTCACCTGAATGCCGGCAGAGTTGTTATCTTCGGCGCAGGCAGCGGCAATCCCTATTTCACCACCGATACTGCCGGCGTGCTGAAGGCTCTGGAAATCGACGCAGAGGCCATCCTGCTGGCTAAGAATATCGACGGCGTATATTCTGCCGATCCCAACAAAGACCCCAGCGCAATCAAATACGACACCATTACCTATGACGAGATGCTGGCAAAGCGTCTGCAGGTTATGGATACCGCAGCTACTTCTCTGTCCATGGAAAATGGTCTGCCTGTAGAAGTATTTGCACTGAAGGACCCGATGAACATTGTCCGTGTGATTTCCGGCGAGAAAATCGGTACTTCCGTAACTAAGTAACAGATTCATTTTTAGGAGGATAAAATCATGGCAAATCTGGATTATGAAGTTAAAATGAAGAAATCTCTGGAGCACCTGGCAACTGAGTTTGCGACCGTTCGCGCAGGCCGCGCCAACGCAGGCGTTCTGGACCAGATTCAGGTCGAATACTACGGTGTTCCCACTCCCATTCAGCAGGTCGCTTCCATTTCTTCCCCCGATCCCAGATCTCTGGTGATTCAGCCCTGGGACAGCACTCTGCTCAAGGCAATCGAGAAGGCAATTCTCATGTCCGAACTGGGCATCAACCCCACCAACGACGGCAAGGTAATCCGTCTGATCTTCCCTCAGCTCACTGAGGAACGCCGTAAGGAACTGGTTAAGCAGGTCAAGAAGTACGGCGAAGAGTGCAAGGTTGCTGTTCGTAACATCCGCCGCGATGCTATGGACCACCTGAAGAAGGAACAGAAGAACGGCGACATTACCGAAGACGACGTAAAGGACCTGGAAAAGGACGTACAGAAGGTAACTGACGAGTACATCAAGAAGGTTGATGCACTGACCGCCGAAAAGGAAAAGGAACTGTTTGCTATCTAAGCGAATAGGAAAGCAATATTGGTATGAGTCTATTTTTTAAGAAAACAACCAAAGAGGCGGAGAAGGTTGACTTTGACAACCTTCCCCGCCATATTGCCATTATCCTGGATGGTAATGGCAGATGGGCGCAGAAGCGAGGTCTGCCCAGAACCGCCGGCCACGCTGCCGGTGCCGAGACCTTCCGCCGTGTGGCAACCTACTGCAAGGAGATCGGCCTGGAATACCTGACCGTGTATGCTTTCTCCACGGAAAACTGGAAGCGCCCCAAAAACGAAGTCGACACCATTATGACTCTGCTGGAAAAGTACCTGTTTGAGGCCATCGACCGCATGGAGAAGGACCACGTAAAAATGGAGTTCTTCGGCGATGTTAGCGTACTGAGCCCCAAACTGCAGGAGCTGATTGCCCGCACCAGAGAAATTTCCAAGCACTATGATGGCTGTCAGGTCAATATCTGCCTGAATTACGGCGGACGTGACGAAATTATCCGCGGTATTCAGCGCTACGCCGAGGAATACAAGCAGGGAACTGCGCCGGAACTCACGGAAGACAGCTTCAATCAGTATCTGTTTTCTGCCGGTGTGCCCGATCCCGACCTGATGATTCGTCCCGGCGGAGAGCTGCGTCTTTCCAATTTCCTCATGTGGCAGTGTGCGTATTCTGAACTGTATTTCTGCGATACCCTGTGGCCCGACTTCAATGAGCAGGAAATTAACCGCGCCATTGCGGCTTTCCAGCACAGAGATCGTAGATTTGGAGGCGTAAAGCTGTGAAAACAAGAATTCTCGTAGGCGTAATTGCCATCCCCATTATTGCAGCGCTCATTATGTTTGCACCCATCTGGGCCCTGGGCATTGTGCTCGGTGCCGTTGCCGCCATTGGCGCATGGGAGCTGCTGAACTGCGTCTGCCCCAACCTGCCCGGCCGTATGGTGTATTATGCCATTTTCGGCGCATTCATCCTGACCGTGGGCACATCCCTGGGCTTTTATGTTCTGGCGGAGCGCTTTGTGCTTTGGATGCTGGTGGTTGTGATGTTCTGCGAGCTGATGGCCAGCTTCTTTAAAAAAGAAAAAATGGCCTTTGAACCCGTTGTGATGGTGCTGTTTGCCGGTTTTGTCCTGCCCATGCTCTTTACCTCTCTTTTGCGGATTGACATGATGGATAACGGCAAGCTGCTGGTGATTATGGTCTTTGTGGTTGCCTTTGCCAGCGATAGCTTTGCTTATTTCGCCGGTATGTTCCTGGGTAAGCACAAGCTGGCTCCCCAGCTCAGCCCCAAGAAAACCATCGAAGGCAGTGCAGGCGGCTTTATCGGTACCATTGTCTGCATGCTGATTTACGGCTTCTTCATGCAGAATGCAGGCTTTGAAGTCAATTACCTGGTGCTGGTGGTGTATGCCTTCCTGGGCAGCCTGGCCGGTCAGCTGGGCGATTTGTCCTTCTCTGCCATTAAGCGTCTGCACGATATCAAGGACTACAGCAACCTGATTCCCGGTCACGGCGGTATTCTGGACCGCTTTGACAGTATGCTGTTTGTGGCACCCCTCATTGAACTGCTTCTTCTGTGGGTACCCGCAATTCGATAAGAAGTAAGAAGGTAAAATACTTATGGTAAATGCAATTTCTATTCTGGGCTCTACCGGTTCCATCGGTAAGCAGACCATTAATGTTGCAAAACGACTGAATCTGCCGGTTAAGGCACTTTCTGTGCAGAAGAGCATCGGACTTGCCGAGCAGCAGGCCCGTGAGCTGCACCCTGAGCTGGTGGCTGTTTATAATGAGGACGCCGCTAAGGCTCTGGCAGAAAAGCTGTCTGATACCGATATCCGCGTGGTTGCCGGTGAGCAGGGCCTCATCGAAGCGGCCACCATCCCCAGCGCCGACTGCGTTGTTACTGCGGTTTCCGGCGCCATTGGCCTGAAGCCCACCCTGGCTGCCATTGATACCGGCCGCCGCATCGCCCTGGCCAATAAGGAAACCCTGGTTTGTGCCGGCGAAATCGTTATGGCCAGAGCCAAGGAAAAGGGTGCAGAAATTGTCCCTGTGGACTCTGAGCACTCTGCAATTTTCCAGAGCCTCATGGGCAGACGCCCCGAAGAGCTGCACAAGATTCTGCTCACCGGTTCCGGCGGTCCTTTCCGCGGCAGACCTGTGGAAGAGTTGGAAAATATCACCCCCGAACAGGCTGTGAAGCACCCCAACTGGTCTATGGGTGCAAAAATCAGCGTGGATAGCGCAACCATGATGAATAAGGGCCTGGAATTTATCGAGGCCATGCATCTGTTTGCCTGCAAGCCCGAAGATATTCAGGTCATCGTTCACCCTGAGAGCATCATACACTCTATGGTAGAGCTGGTTGACGGTACCGTCATTGCCCAGCTGGGCGTGCCCACCATGGAACTGCCCATTCAGCTGGCCCTCACGTATCCCGAGCGCTCCGGCGCAGGTTACGAGCATCTGGACTTCTTCAAGCTGGGTAAGATGACCTTTGAAGAGCCCGACATGAAGAAGCTGCCCTGCCTGAACCTGGCCATTGAGGCGGCCAAGACCGGCGGTACGGCCACCACCGTGCTGAGTGCTGCCAACGAAGTGGCAGTTGCCCTGTTTTTACACCATCAGATTGGGTATAATCAGATTTACAGAAGTGTTGCAGAAGCGATGGAACACGTGAAGTTTACGGCAAAGCCGGATCTGGAAACTATCCTGGAAGCTGACCTTGCAGCGCGCAATTATATCAAGGAGCATTTTGCTTAATGTTTATTCTCATCTCAATTTTATTATTTGGTGCGCTGATTGCCGTCCATGAGTTTGGCCATTTTATTACGGCCAAACTCTTCGGCGTCAAGGTGCACGAGTTTGCCATCGGTATGGGACCCCTGCTGCTGAAAAAGCAGGGTGCGGAGACACTGTATTCTCTGCGGCTGTTTCCAATCGGTGGCTATTGTGCTATGGAAGGGGAGGACGGAGAATCAGACGATCCCCGGTCTCTCGGCGCACAGCACCCCGTTAAAAAGATCATAATTCTGGCAGCAGGCGCAACCATGAACTTCTTGTTTGGCCTTTTGCTGCTGCTGTTTGTATTCCACTACAGTGCGCCCCAGACCAACGTCATCACCGACTTTATGGAGGGCTGCCCCTATGAAGGGGAGCAGGCTTTGCAGGTCGGCGACGAATTTTGGGAGATTGACGGCAAGCGTGTCCGGGTGACCGGGGACGTGGGCCTTCTGCTGGGGAAAAACGGTACGGTCCATGATGTCACTGTGCGCCGTGATGGTGAGCTTGTGACTTTGGAGGACTTCGAGCTGAAGCTCTTGGAGTATGACGAGGTGGAAGTACCCCGTTATGGCTTCTACTTCGGCGACCGGGCCGACTCTCTGGGAGAAACCCTGCGCTATACCTGGAACTATGCCCTGAATTTCGGCTCTCTGGTTTGGCAGAGCCTGGCGTCTTTGGTGTCCGGTGAATATGGCGTGAAGGACCTGAGCGGCGTCGTGGGCGTTGTGGATATCATGAACGATGTGGGCCAGCAGGCCCCCACCTTCTTTGAAGGTTTCCTCAATTTGTGCTATTTTGCAGCCTTCGTGGCAGTGAACCTGGCTGTCATGAACCTGCTGCCCATTCCCGCATTGGACGGCGGCAGAATCTTCTGCCTGCTGGTGCTGTGGCCCGTAGAGAAGATCATCGGCCACAAGGTTGACCCTAAGTACGAGGCGTATATCCACTCTGCCGGTATGTTCCTGCTGCTGGCACTGATGGCCTATGTGATGTTTAACGATGTGATTCGGTTACTGCGGTAACCCTGCGAGAAGTAAAGGTGAAGATATGAAGAGAAACGAAACAAGCGTAATTAACGTGGGCGGCGTGCTGGTTGGCGGCAACAACCCCGTAGCCGTTCAGTCCATGTGCAATACCAAGACCCAGGACGTAGACGCAACTCTGCGTCAGATCAGCGCCATGGCCGCCGCAGGCTGTGACATTGTGCGTCTGGCTGTGCCCAATATGGACGCTGCCCGTGCAATCAGTGCCATCAAGGAGCGTTCTCCTCTGCCTCTGGTAGCCGATATTCACTTCGACTACAAGCTGGCTCTGGAAGCTGCTGAGCGCGGCATTGATAAAATCCGCATTAACCCCGGCAACATCGGCGCTGACAGCAACGTGAAGGCTGTGGCCGATATTTGCCGCAAGAAGAATATTCCCATCCGTATCGGCGTCAATGCCGGCAGCCTGGACCCCAAGCTGCTGCAGAAATACGGCCACCCCACCGCTGAGGCTCTGGTGGAAAGTGCACGCAATGAAATCGCTCTGCTGAACCGCTACGATTTTAATGACGTCTGCCTGTCCCTCAAGACCTCCAACGTGCCCCTGACCATTGAAACGTACCGTCTGGCCGCAGAAGAATTTTCCTGCCCCCTGCATGTGGGTGTAACGGAAACCGGCACCGTGAAGAACGGCACCATCCTGTCCGCTGTGGGCATCGGCACCCTGCTGTGCGAAGGCATCGGCAACACCATCCGTGTGTCCCTTACCGGCGACCCTGTGCAGGAAGTCACCACCGGTATCTCCATTCTGAAGGCCTCCGGCCTGCGTGAAGGCGGCATCCGCTTTATTTCCTGCCCCACCTGCGGCAGAACGGAAATCAACCTCATCGGCCTGGCCGAAGAGGTGGAAGGCAAGCTGGCAGACCTGGATAAGGACATTACCGTTGCCGTTATGGGCTGCGTGGTAAACGGCCCCGGCGAAGCAAGAGAAGCAGACTACGGCATTGCCGGCGGCAAGGACTGCGGTTTGCTGTTTAAGAAGGGCGAAATCGTGCGCCGTGTCCCCGAGGACCAGCTGTGCGATGCGCTGATTGAAATGATTATGAAGGACGAATAACATGGCCAAAGTACCATTTATGGAAATCTTCCCCGGCTGCAGCGGCATGGTTGATATGTGCGGCGGTCTGCAGAATGCCTTCGTTACGGGCGTGCTCATTGACGAAGAAAATTTCAATATGGAAGTTTCCGCATTCTTTCAAAAAGCTCCCTCCGGTGCGGAGCTGACTACAATCGAATCCCGTCTGATGACCGATTACGCTCTGCTGGATGTGAACATCAAGGCCTCTTACCCCAAGGATCTGGGGGCAAAGGGTGGCGATGAAACCCTGCTCATGGGCCGCAAAATCAAGGTCAAGCAGATTACCCCCATGAATGAGCTGACGGCGGACTCCGGCGAGGTCGCCGTGACCGGTGAAGTGTTCTTTACCGATTCCCGGGATATTGCCCGCCACAACGCCACCGTCTTTACCTTTGAGATTACCGACCACACGGGCTCTGTCCGGTGCAGCCGTTTCCTGGGCTCTGACGAAGAAAAGGCCATTGTGGGCAAGCGCAAGGAAGGGGACTATGTGACCGTAACCGGCCGCATGGGCTACAGCAAGTACGATGAAGATATTAACCTGGACTTCCGCAATATCTGGAAAGCCAAGCGGGAAAATGTCCGCATGGACAACTCTCCCGATAAGCACATCGAGCTGCACTTACATACCCGCTTTTCCAATACGGACGCACTGACGGACCCCAAGGCCCTCATTAAGCGCTGCAAGGAGTGGGGCGTTCCCGCTGTTGCCGTCACCGACCACGGCGTTGTGCAGGCGTTCCCCGATTTGTGGCACGCCAGCAAGGACTACGGTGTAAAAATCATTTACGGCGTAGAAGGCTATTATGTGGACGACGTAAACATCAAGCAGCCTGTGCGAGGTAACAGCAGTCTGCCTTTGGACTGCGAATGTATCGCCTTCGATATTGAAACCACCGGCCTCAGCGCTACCCATGACCGCATGACGGAAATCGGCGCCGTGCTGTACGCCGGGGACGAAATCAAGGATACCTTCCAGACCTTCGTGAACCCCCATATGCCCATCCCCCCGGACATTAAGCGCCTGACCGGCATTACCGACGAGGACGTGAAGGATGCTCCTGAGGAAGACGAAGCCATGCGGAAGTTCCTGGAATTTGTGGGCGACAGGCCTATCGTTGCTCATAACACTGACTTCGATACGGGCTTCATGGCCGAGGCTTGTGCCCGCCATGGGATTCCCTTTACACCGGTTGTTATGGATACCCTGGTGCTGTCCCAGTGCCTCATGACGGAGCTGAAGCGCTTTAAGCTGGATATCGTGTCCCGTAAGCTGAAGCTGCCTGACTTTAACCACCACCGGGCCTATGACGACGCCGCCGTAGTTGCCCGCATTATGAGTAAGTTTATCCCCATGCTCAAGGATTTGGGCGTGGAGAATATCGGCCAGATCAACGAGGCCCTGAAGGACATGCACCGCATGGACATCGGCCGCAATCACCACATCACTCTGCTGGTGAAGAACAAGGCCGGCCTGAAGAATCTGTATAAGATTATTTCTGCTTCCCAGATTGACTACTATAATAAGACCCGTAAGCATCCCATGATGCCCAGAAGCCTTATCCAGCAGTACCGTGAAGGCATTTTCGTGGGCTCTGCCTGCGAAGCCGGTGAGCTGTATGAGGCGGTTCTGCGCGGCAAGGACCCGGATAAAATTGAAGAGATGGCCAAGTTCTATGACTATCTGGAAATTATGCCTCTGTTCAATAACCGCTTCCTCATTGATAACGGCACTGTCCGCAACGATGAGGACCTGATGGAGATTAACCGCAAGATTATTGCTCTGGGCAAAAAGCTGGGTATTCCTGTGGTTGCCACCTGTGACGTCCATTTCCTGGACCCCGAGGACGAAATTTACCGTAAAATCCTCCTGGCGTCCAAGAAGTTCAACGATGCCGACAAGGATCTGCCTATTTATTTCCGCACGACAGAAGAAGTGCTGAAGGAATTTGAGTACCTGGGCGAAGACCTGTGCAGGGAAGTGGTCATCGACAATCCTCAGATGATTGCTGACCAGGTGGAAGAATTTGAGCTTCTGCCCAAGGACCTGTTTGCCCCCAAAATCGAGCACTCCAAGGAAGACCTGGAACGCCTGGTTATGGATAAGATGCACAGCATTTATGGCGAGAACCCCAGCCCTCTGGTGACTGAGCGTGTAGAAACCGAGCTGCGCACCATTCTGGACCACGAATACGATGTCATTTACATGAGTGCCCAGAAGCTGGTACAGAATTCTCTGGAGCACGGCTACCTGGTCGGCAGCCGAGGCAGTGTAGGCTCCTCTCTGGTGGCCTATATGTCCGGCATTACGGAAGTTAACTCCCTGCCGCCCCATTACGTTTGCCCCAAGTGCAAGAACGCTGAGTTCATCACAGACGGCTCCTACGGCTGCGGTGCGGATATGCCCGACAAGGTGTGCCCCGTCTGCGGCACCCAGTACAAGAAAGACGGCTTCGATATCCCCTTTGAAACCTTCCTGGGTTATCCCGGCAACGAAAAGACCCCTGATATCGACCTGAACTTCTCCGGCGAATACCAGGCCAACGCCCACAACTACACCCGTGAGCTGTTCGGCGATGACCACGTGTTTAAGGCCGGTACCATCGGTACGCTGGCGGATAAGACCGCCTTCGGCATGGTGAAGAAGTACCTGGAAGAACGCCAGATTCACGTGACCAAGGCGGAAGAAAACCGTCTGAGCAAGGGCTGCGTAGGCGTTAAGCGTACCACCGGTCAGCATCCCGGCGGTCTGGTTGTTATTCCCCAGGATATGGAAGTTACGGACTTCTGTCCCATCCAGTGGGCGGCAGAAGACCCCACCTGCGGCATTAAGACCACCCATTTTGAATACCACTGTATGGAAAGCAACCTCCTGAAGCTGGACGAGCTGGGCCATGATGACCCCACCATGATTCGTATGCTGGAGGATATGACCGGCGTAAATGCACAGGAGATTCAGCTGGACGACCCGGAAACCATGGGCATCTTTAAGTCCCCGGCGCCTCTGGGCCTTCCCGATAACGACCCCGTTGTGGGCAAGACCGGCACCCTGGGTATTCCCGAGTTCGGTACCGGCTTTACCCGAGGCATGCTGGTGGATACCCAGCCGGAGCAGTTTGATACCCTCATTCGTCTGGCCGGTCTGGCACACGGCACCGACGTATGGGCAGGCAACATCCATGACCTGGTTGTGGACGGCATCGCAACGGTTAACGAATGCGTCTGTTGCCGAGACGACATTATGCTGTTCCTCATTCAGCGTGGCATGGACCCCAGCCTGGCCTTTAAGACCATGGAGGCCGTCCGTAAGGGCAAGGTAAAGAAGTCCGGCAGCTTCCCCGGTGACGCAGAACAGATTATGCGTGACCTGGAAGTCCCCGAGTGGTACATTGAGTCCTGCCGTAAGATTGCTTACCTGTTCCCCAAGGCCCATGCCGTAGCTTACGTCATGATGGCTTTCCGCATTGCCTGGTTTAAGGTGCATCAGCCCCTGGCGTTCTATGCGGCTTATTTCTATCGCCGCAGCCAGAAGAATTCCTTTGACGCTGAGCTCATGACCCAGGGCTTTGACCAGGTTAAGGCCAAGATTCACGAGCTGCGCAATAAGCAGACCAGTGCCACCGAGGAAGATACCCTCACCACACTGGAAAGCGTTTACGAGTTCTATCTGCGTGGCTTCACCTTTGCCCCCATGAGCATCTCAGAAAGTGACGCCACCAAGTTCCGTATTGCCAACGATCACCAGCTCCGTGCGCCCTTCGTCTCCATCGGCGGTCTGGGCGAAGCTGCTGCCTTCGACCTGGCCAATGCAGCCAAGAGCGGCCGTGACTTCCTCTCTGTTGAGGAACTGTCTGAGTGCTGCCCCAAGGTTTCCCAGTCCCACTTGCAGGCACTGAAGAAGCTGGGCGCTCTGGGTGAGCTGCCCGACACCAGCCAGATGTCCCTGTTTTAAGCAAACAAAAAAGAGCGATGATGGTTTTTCATCGCTCTTTATTTGTAAATATTCCGGATTTTTGCCAGTTTTTCTTGTTTCTGCGTGGAAAATCGGGTAAAGTATGGATGTATTCCACTGTGTATAAGGAGAATCCTATGAAACGAATGAATTTACTGCTGGCAGGCAGTGTGGCGCTGTGCGCTCTGCTGCTGACCGGCTGCGGCGGGGAAGAGAAGCTGGAGCTGCCCACCCCTACTGCACCCATTGTATATATTGACCCCAGCCCCACGCCCACGCCCGAGGTTAAGGTCCCTGCAAAGATTGAGATTAAGTTCTCCACGGAAGCTGAAATCGTGGACAACGCAGGCTATGAGCATTTTACGGAGGAGCAGTATAGAAACAACGAGTTCCTCAAGTACATTACCATTTCCACGGACCAGACCATCACCAACGTGCAGTTTAAGCAGGTGGGTGTGGCTGAGGTGGGCACGGCCAACATGATCTTCAATGAAGGCGCTGTGCTGTATACCGCCCTGGAGCTGAGCCCCAGCAAGTCCCTGGTCATCGGCACGGTGTTTGACGGTGAAAGCCCCACCAGAGCCATTTCTTACACCGACGCCACCGGCGAAACGGTGAAGATGTACGTGGCCCAGAGTGTCCGTGACGGCACCCTGGTTTTTGAGCAGTACGAATAAGGAGAGAAAAAGCCGTGTGCTTCATGCACACGGCTTTTTATTTTAATCGGCAAAGTATTTGGCCACGAAGTCAATGTCCTGTTCGGGGACGGTGAAGGTCTTGCCGTTCAGGTAATTGAGGATACCGGCGTCGGTGGTGAAATTGAAGGTCAGTTTGTAAGAGTACAGCGCCTGACCGCCGGTTTCACCGAACTGCTTGTTTTTGCGCTCGCTGCCGTATTTGCCGTCACCCAGCAGGGGCCAGCCGGCGTCGGCCATCTGGGCACGAATCTGGTGGGTACGGCCGGTGAGCAGCTCACACTCCACAAGAGACAGGCCCCTCACGCTCTTTACCACCCGATACTTGGTCTTGGAGAGCTTTGCACCGGGCTCAGCCTGCTTTTTCACGTAGACCTGGTTCTTCTTGGCATCTTTGAAGATATAGCCGGTGAGCAGGCCCTGAGCAGGGGAGGGCTTGCCGTGAACGGCGCATAGATAGAATTTATCCAGCTCACGGTCCTTGATTTTGTCGTTCAGAATCCGCAGGGCCTCGGCATTCTTGGCAGCAATGACGATGCCGCCGGTGTTGCGGTCAATGCGGTTGCACAGAGCGGGGGCGAAGGAATGCTCTGTTCTGGGGCTCCATTCGCCTTTCTGGTAAGCATAGGCTTGAATATTGGCAATGAGTGTGTTATAATCCCAATGTCCGGCACTGTGACACAGCACGCCGGGCTTTTTATCTGCCAAAAGAATGTTTTCGTCCTCATACACAATGTGCAGCTTGGGGGTAGAAACCTTCAGATAGGAATTTTCCTCTGTGGGCTTCTCGAAAAACTCATCATTAATATACAGCTGGAGCACGTCGCCCTCGACGACATGGTAGTCCCGCTTGGCGCCCTTGCCATTAACCTTAATGCGTTTGAGTCTGATATATTTCTGTAATAGAGATTCAGGCAGCAGGGGAACGGCTTTGCCGACAAAGCGGTCCAGACGCTGACCTGCATCGTTTCTGTTAATTTTGAGCTCTTTCATGATTTCTCCTCCGATTCTCACCTATTATGTGTGATACAAGGCCTCTTGTCAACGATAGTTTTCGGATGCTTATTGACATTTCATTAATTTGGGGGTAATATCTTATCGTAAATTCACAGTTTTTCTCATTTTTTCTGTTGACATTGCTCGTGAATTTGATTATAATACTCTAGCGACTGTGTGAGGTAGAAAGCACATGAAACTGAACCTGCGCAAAATTATCGAAGTCCCCGGAGCAAGGGCTCCGTTTTCCTGCGAACTTTCCACTGATGGGCTGGACTTTCCGGCTGTCGTTGGTTTCGATGGAAACCTGCAGGCTGAGGGCGAGGTAGTAAACACTGCCGGTATCCTTGAGCTGAAGGGTACGGTGAAGGCCAAGATGCACTGTACGTGCGATCGCTGCGGCGCACCGTTTGATCGTGAGAAGACGGTTGTTGTAAATGCCGGTATTGCCACCGACGAGTCTGAAGAAGACCTGTTCGAGATGGTGGACGACGAAATCGACTTGGACGAAATTCTGTATACGAGCTTTGTGTTCGATATGGATTCCAAGATGCTGTGCAAACCGGATTGTGCCGGTCTGTGCGACGGTTGCGGGGCAAACCTGAATATTGAGGAATGCCGCTGCAAGAAAAAAGTTGATCCAAGATGGGCTGTGCTTGAGCAGCTTTTGGATAAATAAATTTTAAGACTATTAAGCTGCTCATAAACAGCTGAACCAATTAGGAGGTGTCACAATGGCTGTCCCTAAAAGTAAAGTATCTCGTCAGAGAAGAGACAAGAGACGTTCTGCTAACTGGAAGCTCGAAGCTCCCAATGTTGTAAAGTGCCCCAGCTGCGGCGAATACAAGATGCCCCACCGCGTCTGCACCGCTTGCGGTAAGTACAACGGCCGCGTTGTTCTCAACGTTGACTAATCGAACAGTAGCTTTAGAAGAAGGTCTTTGACCTTCTTCTTTTGCTATCTATCCCAAATTTAGGAGGAAGGAACAATTATGATCAGTCGTTCCATTATTAAATCGCTGGCACCCCATAGCTGTCTGCATGGCAAAGTTCATATTGGTGATGCACTGGTTTCCATCAACGGAAATCCGATTAAGGACGTACTGGATTACATGTACTACTCCTATGAACCCAATGTAACCTGCGAATTTGAGCATCCCGACGGTGAGCGCTACACAGTGGAAACCCATAAGATGGAGGGACGTGACCTGGGCCTGGACTTTGAGGACTACCTCATGGACTGCGCCATGGAGTGTACCAACAACTGTATGTTCTGCTTTGTGGACCAGACGCCTCCTGGTATGCGTGAGTCCCTGTACTTTAAGGACGACGACGCCCGCATGAGCTTCCTCACCGGCAGCTACATTACGCTCACTAACCTCACGGACCGTGAGCTGCAGCGCATCTGCGATCTGAAAATCAGCCCCGTCAATGTTTCTGTCCACACCACCAACGGTGAGCTCAGAGCGGAAATGATGGGCAACGGCGCAGCTGCCGACATTATGGACCGCATCCATAAGCTGGCTGACGCCGGTATCGAAATGAACTGCCAGATTGTCTGCTGCCCCGGTTATAACGACGGGGAAGAGCTGCTCAATTCCATTCATGACCTGGCCGCCTGCTATCCCGGCGTCAACAGCGTGGCTGTTGTCCCCGTGGGCCTCACGGACTACCGTGACGGTCTGGAGCCGCTCAAGCCCTTTACCAAGGAAGGCGCCGCAAAGACTATCGACATGGTAGAACATTTCGGCAGTCAGTGTCAGGCCTATTACGGAGCAAGAATCGTTTACTGCTCCGATGAGTTTTACCTTCTGGCAGAACGTGAACTGCCGGATGAAGAGTTTTACGAAGATTTCACACAGCTGGACAACGGCGTCGGCATGCTGCGTTTGCTGCAGGTCGAGTTCAATGCAGCCCTGCGTATGGTAGAGCCCGATGAGGGAGACGGTGTGCCGTTTTCCATCGCCACGGGTACTGCGGCAGGCCCTTACCTGCAAAAACTGTTGGTGACAGCTATGGAAAAGTGTGCTAATATAAAAGGAACGGTCTATCCCATTGTGAACGACTTTTTCGGTCATAAAATCAATGTGGCGGGCCTGATAACTGCCGGCGACCTCATCAATCAGCTCAAGGACAAGCCCTTGGGCCAGCGTCTGCTCATCCCTTCCTGCATGCTCCGCCACGGCGAAGATGTATTCCTGGATGACCTGACGGTGGGCGATGTGGAGCAGGCACTGAACGTGAAAATAATCGAAGTACCCCAGGACGGCGGCGACCTGCTCGACGCCATGCTGGGTCTGGAAGTGATAGGAGGCCTGTAATGTCCAAACCTCTCGTAGCAATCGTTGGCCGCCCCAATGTGGGCAAGTCCAACCTGTTTAACCGCCTGATCAACAAGCGTGTTTCCATCGTTGAAGACACTCCCGGCGTAACCCGTGACCGTATTTACGAGGAATGCGAATGGAACGGCAGAGTGTTCGACCTGGTCGATACCGGCGGTATTGAGCCCACCACGGACAGCGAACTGCTGCTGTTCATGCGTGAGCAGGCAAAAATTGCCATTGAATCTGCAGACGTCATTATGCTGGTGACCGATATCACCACCGGCGTTACTGCAGCTGATGAAGACGTCGCCCACATGATTCTGCGTTCTAAGAAGCCTGTGGTTCTGGCCGTCAATAAGTGCGACTCCACCGGCAGAGTGGACCCCAATATTTATGAATTCTACTCTCTTGGCTGCGGCGACCCCATTGCGGTTTCTGCGGTACACGGCCACGGCACCGGCGACCTGCTGGACGCCTGCCTGTCCTACTTCCCGGAAAACGACGTGGAAGAAGAGGAAGACGACAGCATCAAGGTAGCCGTAATCGGTAAGCCCAATGCGGGTAAGTCCTCTCTGGTCAACTGGATTCTGGGTGAAAAGCGTGTGATTGTTTCCAACATCGCCGGCACCACCCGTGACGCCATTGACTCCAAGTTTGAAAACGAATTCGGCAAGTACACCTTCATTGATACTGCGGGCATCCGCCGTAAGAGCAAGGTAGACGACCGTATTGAAAAGTTCTCCGTCATGAGAGCAAAGCTCGCCATCGAGCGTGCTGACGTGTGCCTGCTGATGATTGACGCCACCGAAGGCGTTACCGATCAGGACACCAAGATTGCCGGTCTGGCCCACGAGGCAGGCAAGGCAACCATCATCGTGGTCAATAAGTGGGACCTGATTGAAAAGGACTCCAAGACCATGGATAAGATGCGCAAGGAGGTAGAGCAGGACCTGAGCTTCATGTCCTATGCTCCCGTGGTATTTATTTCCGCCCTCACCGGTCAGCGCACCAACCGCCTGTTCGAGCTCATTAACTATGTCCGTGACATGAGCTGCATGCGTATCTCCACCGGTATGCTCAACAACGTCCTGGCTGATGCACAGGCCCGTGTACAGCCTCCCACCGATAAGGGCAGACGTCTGAAGATTTACTACATGACCCAGACCGGTATTCAGCCCCCCAATTTCGTTGTATTCTGCAACAGCCGTGAGCTGTTCCACTTCTCTTATCAGCGTTACCTGGAAAACCAGATCCGCGGTGTATTCGGTCTGGAAGGTACGCCTATTCGCATGGTTATTCGTCAGAAGGGGGATAAAGAATAATGATTCCGTTTTGTTTGGTAGTTATTGCCTTGGTCAGCTATGTATTGGGCAGCGTGAATGGCGCAATCGTTGCCTCCCGTGTGCTGTACCATGATGATATTCGCAATTACGGCAGCCATAATGCGGGCCTCACCAATTTCCACCGTACTTACGGTATGGCCGGTGTAGCTTGGGTTATCGGCATTGATATCGGCAAAACTGCCTTGGGCGTTCTGCTGGGTAAGTTCCTGATGAGCTTCTTCGACGCCTCGGATGTTGGCGCACTGTTTGCATCTCTCTGCCTGGTGCTGGGTCATATGTACCCCGTATTCCATGGCATGCGTGGCGGCAAGGGTGTAATGTGCGCAGGAATTTCTATGTTCTTTATCGACTGGCGGATTGGCATTATGGCAGCGATCGTCTTCTTTGGCTTGATTGCAGCCTTCCGCTATGTATCTCTGGGCTCTGTGGTAGTAGCCCTGGTTTACCCCATTCTGGTACTGCTCACCGGTCACGGTGGTCTGTGTGCGACCATTGCTCTGGTGATTGCGATTCTGGTGATTGTGAAGCACAGGACCAATATTGTGCGCTTGCTCAACCATACGGAGAGCAAGCTGGTGTTTAAAAAAGACCTCTCTGATAAATTCGGGGAGAAATTCTAAGATTTTAGTATATTCTAACTGGAGGCCCACATGCTCGAACTCAAAAATGTCTGCTTCAGCACTGAAGAAGGCGGTATAAAGAAAGATATTCTCAAAGATGTTCAGCTGACTATTGATGAACGCTTTGTTGCAATCACCGGTCCTAACGGTGGCGGCAAGTCCACCCTGATTAAGATTATCGCCGGTGTACTGCAGCCTACCTCCGGTCAGATTCTGTTTAACGGTACCGATATTACCCATATGTCCATTACGGAGCGTGCCCGTCTGGGCGTGAGCTATGCGTTCCAGCAGCCGGTTCGGTTCAAGGGTATTACCGTATTCGACCTGATCACTCTGGCCTCCGGCAGAACGCTGACTGTAGCTGAAGCTTGTGAATACCTGTCCGAAGTGGGCATGTGCGCAAGAGAATATGTGAATCGTGAAGTAAACGGCAGCCTGTCCGGCGGCGAGCTGAAGCGTATCGAGATTGCCACCATCCTGGCCCGCGGTACCGAGCTCAGCCTGTTTGACGAGCCCGAAGCAGGCATCGACCTGTGGAGCTTCGGCAGCCTCATCACGGTATTTGAAAATCTGTATAACAAGATTAAGGGCAATATCATCATTATTTCCCATCAGGAGCGTATCCTGAACATCGCTGACCGCATCATTGTGGTATCCGGCGGTTCCGTCATCGGTGACGGCACAAAGGAAGAAATTCTGCCCACGCTGCTTGGCCACGACGATTTGTGCTCCAAGCTGGCTGGTGCAAAGGAGGGTAACTGCTAATGGATGCTATTCAGAAGAACCTGCTGCGTGCAGTTGCTGACCTGGAAGAAATTCCCGTAGGTGCATTTAATATCCGTTCCAACGGACAGCTGGACAGCCGCAATACTACGGCCAACATTGATATTGTTTCCAAGACCGATAAGCCCGGCATTGATATCATCATCAAGGCCGGTACCAAGAACGAAGCAGTACACATCCCCGTCATCATCACTAAGTCCGGCCTGAAGGACCTGGTGTACAATGATTTCTACGTGGGTGAGGACTGCGATGTGACCATCGTTGCCGGCTGCGGCATCCACTGCAGCGGCGAACAGGAATCCCGTCACGACGGCATTCACACCTTCTACATCGGCAAGAACGCCAAGGTGCGCTATATTGAAAAGCACTATGGTGAAGGCGACGGCAACGGCGAGCGTGTCATGAACCCCACCACGGTGGTGCACCTGGAAGAGGGCGCATACATGGAGATGGAAACCACACAGATTAAGGGCATTGACTCCACTCTGCGTGAAACTAATGGCACCCTGGCCGACAAGGCTACCCTGATTGTGAAGGAAAAGCTCATGACCCACGGCAAGCAGCTGGCAGAAAGCCAGTTTGAAGTGGACCTGAACGGCGAGGACTGCAGTGCAAACATCATTTCTCGCAGCGTTGCCAAGGATAACTCCAAGCAGATTTTCCGTGCTGTCATGAACGGCAATAACCGCTGTGCCGGTCACTCTGAGTGCGACGCCA
>SAMEA104404106__coassemble_525_pt1 | contig 38806 bp, 35 predicted proteins | sample SAMEA104404106__metabat2_high_PE_053 | metagenome-assembled genome bin SAMEA104404106 (sample SAMEA104404106) | Balaenoptera acutorostrata
ACAGCAGGCTCAGGCCCAGATTGATCAGATGAACAATGGGCTTAACGGCCGTGCCGAAGAGTACAGTCAGTATGATAAAGCCCGCAATGCTCAGCATGGCAGACTTGTCGGTGCGTTCCACCGCCAGTTTCGCTTCCCCGTCAGGGGCTTCGGGGTACCAGATGCCGATCATGGCCGGCAAATAGTACAGGGCATTCAGCACGGAGCTGGCCGCCAGGGCCAGCAGGGCCGGAACCATCAGGTGCAGGCTCTCCATGGCCGCCATGCCCAGATAAAATTTAGAGGCAAAGCCCGCCAGCAGAGGAATGCCGATGAGCGACAGGCCGCCCACCGTAAAGCCGATTCCCGCCAGGGGATTGCATCGGGCTGTGCCTCGCAGGCCGCTCAGGTTTTTGTTGCCGCCTGCACTGCGGATGAGAATGCCCGCAGAGGTAAACAGCAGAGGCTTAGCCAGGGTATGGGCAAACATCTGGTAACAGGCCGCCATCATGCCCTCCGGCGTGCCCATGCCCACGCCCATAAAGACATAGGCCATTTGGGCCGCACTGGAATAGGCCAGCATACGCTTCACGGACTGCTCCTGGTACGCTCTGACCGAGGCCATGATGATGCCCAGCACCCCCAGCCAGAACAGCACCTGCAAAATGTGCAGATCCAGCATGAGGTCAATGGTGAACACCCGGTAAATGAGCTTTATGAGCAAAATCACATAGCCCTTGGATACAAGCCCCGCCTGCAGGCTGGAGCCGCTGGTGGTGGCCGTGGAATAGGCCCCGGGAATCCAGCCGTAGAAGGGGTACAGGGCCGACTTGATGGCCAGGCCCAGGGTCAGCAGCGCCACGGCAATGAGCAGCGGCACCCGGTACTGCCCGGAAGACGCCAAAGCCGCAATGACGGCGTCCATGCCGGACATGAGCAGGTGGCCCGTGCACATATACAGCAGGGTGATGCCCATGAGGAACAGGCCGGAGCCCACGCAGCTGAGCACAAAGTACAGCATGGCCGCTGCCGTGGCCTTACCAGGTCGGCGGGCAATAACAATGCCGCAGGCCGTAATGGCGTTAATTTCAATGAATACGTAAGCCGTAAACACATCGTTGGTGTAAATGAGGGCCAGAAGCGATGCCAGCATCAGGTTCAGCATCAGGCAGTAGCCGCTCTGCTTATGGGCGGAGATATCCGAAAACAGGTCCGTTTTTCCTCCGCGCATACTCAGCAGCATAACCATCGAGAAAATGGACGCCAGCATGGCCTCCAGAGGGCCTGCACGCAGCTCATTGCCCCAGGGGGCCGGGAAGTGGCCCATCATGAAGGTGAAGCTCTCCCCTGCCTGCACCGTAGCTAGCCACAGCCAAAACGACAGTGCACCAATGAGTATGGTTGCGCCCTCCGTAATCCGGTAGGCAGTTCGTCCGTTTTTCACCAGGGGCATGATGATGCCGGCCAGCATTCCGATAAAAATACTAAAAAACGGGACATTGTTTACAAAAGGCATAAACAAGTCTTTCCTTTCTTATGGTCAGCTTCTTTTCAGCTGTCCTGACGCTGCTTTGCCAGCAGCAGAATTTCGTCCAGATTGAGGGTGTGGTACTGGCGGTACAGATGCTGGGTCATGGCCAGGAAAAAGGCCGTGGTACTCACCGCCACCACAATGCCCGTGAGCACCAGACCGCTGGGCACGGGGTTTACATAATACGCAGCATCCGTAATGCCGTCCACAATAATGGGGGCCTTGCCCTCCTCGTCGTAGCCGATGGAGGCCAGCAGCAGGAACACCGAAACATCCATGATGTTGAGTCCCATAATTTTTTTAATCAAGTTGGGGTGGAGAAACAGGGTCGTAATGCCCACGCAAAACAGAATCACCGCCACCACCTGGTAGCGCATTTCAATCAGAGTTTCCAATGCTTCCGGCACGGTTATTCCTCCTCTCCCTGAGAAAACAGCGAATAAAAACTATACATAGTGCAGGCAACGATGATGCCCACGCAGATATTCAGGGGCAGAATAAAGCCGCCGCTGAGAATATTGCCCGGGGTGCCCTTGGGAATCTCCCAGCCCACGTGGTTGGCCCCCGTGAAGAAGGAGTAGCCCTTCATGGCCCCATAGGCCAGCAGACAAATGACGCTGAGGCGGCTGGTACGCTCCGGACTGAGCACATCGGTGAGCTTGTTCTGTCCGAACAGCGCCGAAGCCAAAATCAGGCCGCCGCCTAAGATTGCCCCGCCGGCAAAGCCGCCGCCGGGAGAAATATGGCCGTTTAAGACCACGTACACACCGTAAACCAGAATAAAGGGCAGCAGGAGCTTGCCCAGGGTTTGCAGCACAGGGTCCAGGCTGGCCTGGGCAAAGGGGCCACGGGCCGTCCACTGCCGGGTGTGCTTACTATACGTAATAAAGAGCACTGCTGCCGTGGCGGCAAACAGTACGGTAGACTCGCCGAAGGTATCGAAGGCGCGGTAATCCAGAATCATGCCCGCCACAATGTTCACGGCGCCGGTTTCCTCCATGCCCTGTTCCAGATAGCGCTGGGATACCTCGTTATCCGTAGGCACAGCGCCGTCGGCATATGAGGGCATATGCCACACCGTATACAGCAGAGCCGCCATGAGCGATACGCTCACCAGTACCGCCGCAATGCGGTAGGCCAGCACCTGCTGGCGCAGATGGTGCAAAGGCTCCGCCTCGTGGCGCCGGGGCTTTGCCCGCTCAGCCACGGCGGGCCGCTCCTCCAAGGTGCGGATATTGCCCGGCTGATGCTCGGATTCGCCGTCTACCCAGCGGATAAAGCGGTGCATCCGGGAATTATCGTTCATCTTTTTCCGTTCCTTTCAGCGCACGAATCCGTTTCAGTGTTACAACAAATAAGATGGTATCAATGCCGGCGCCCACGGCGGCCTCCGTAATGGCCAGGTCGGGGGCGTTCATCAGCAGCCAAATCACCGCCATAATGGAGCTGAAGGCCATGAACACCACCACGCTGGCCAGCAGATTCTTGGTGCATACGGTGCCGATGGCACAAAAGACCAGAAACGCCAGCATAAACAGTTCAAAATAAATCACATTAACTGCTCTCCTTCCTCGTGGGGGGCGTCCACGTCCAGGTCGAACTCCGTGAGCAGCTCGGTTTTGCCGATGAGATGGGTGGCCACCGGGCCCGTGAGCCACATGAACACCAGCACAATCACCAGCTTCACAGACAGCACGCTCCAGCCGCACAGCAAAATCAGGCCGGAAAGCACCCCCAATACCCCCAGGGTATCGGTGAGGGCCGCTGCATGAATGCGGTTCAGCACATAGGTATACCGCAGCAGGCCCAGCACGGAAACGCCTATGGAAAACACGCCGAAGCCCATAAGGGCCACGGCCAGAATGACTCGGATCATCGCTCCGCCTCCTGTTTCTCCTTGAGCTCCCGATGGCGCACTGCAGCCACACGGCACAGCACGATTACGCCCACCAGGTTCAGCATGGCATACAAAATGGCCACGTCCACCAGGAAGCTGGCCTCCAGCAAATAACTCAGCATGCAAATCATCAGTACCACAATGGTACCGATGACGTTCAGTGCCACTACCCGGTCGCTGATGCGGGGGCCTTTCAGGGCTCTGACCAGGCAGAACACCACTTCCAGCAGCATCAGGCACAGCAGCACGGCAAATATGGTTTTTATGGGTTCACTTACGGCAATCAATGGCTTACTCCCTCCATTTTCCGGATATCCCGCACAAAGGCGGAATCCTCCAGGCCCTGGGCAAAGGGTTCATCCAGAGCGTGAATACACATCATGTCCTCCCCTACGCCGCAGCTGATGGTGCCGGGGGTGAGGGTAATGGAATTGGCCAGAATCACTTCGCCCAATTTCGTGGAAACAGGCTTTTTTATGTAAACCAATCGGGGCTTTACTTCTTTGGCGTGGGGACTCAGCGTGACCCGCATTGTCTGCACACCGGCGACAAGCACATAGCCGATGAGCTTCACCAGATATAGCAGCGCCAGGGGCGCTTTACTCCACAGCTGCAGCTCCCGGCGGAAGGAAAATCCCAGGGTTTTGCAGGCCAGGGCGTACACCCCGCCGCAAACCAGCAGGCCGATTACCGCAATTTCTGCCGTCAGCTTACCGCACAGCAGCAGCCAAAAGGCAAACAGCAATACGAACAATCCTTCACTTCCCTTCTCAGTTTGTCCGCTTACGGGGGAATCCAAGGGGGATTTCCCGCATAAGCGGCCTTAGTTAGCATACGTTTACAGGATATATGATACTGGAAAATTTATATTCGCACAAGTGTTATATAAAACTTTTTTCAACTTGTTCCCCAAAAAATACATAATTTTGCGATATGGACTGATTTTGTCTATAGAAAAAAGCACCCCCGCAGGGGTGCCTTTGTCATCAGTCTTTGTAATACGTATAACTGTCCTTTTGAACGGACTTACGGATTTTCCACACGCCGGAGGCGTCCTTTTCCCAGTCAATATCATAGTGCAGGCCCACGAAGAAAATCTTCTTCTCGCCCTTGCAGTCGATGATCATGGGGTTAAACAAAATGTTGTCCGATTTGGCGTGGAGGCCGTCTGGGTCCAGGTCCACCCGGACATTGCACATCACGTGCTCCGACATGAAGGGCTTCATGGACTTTTTCAGTTCCCCCTTCATTTCCTCCGCCGTGCAGGCCGCACCGCCGGAGGCTGTGTAGTCAATCCACGCATCGGGGTAGGCTACCTCGTCCAGTCGGTCAAACTGCTTGCTGTCCACCAGGTGCGCATACAGCTTAATCTGATCCTCAATGGCTGTTTTTTCCAACAGCTGCAGTATCCGTTCGTCCATGTTTACCGCCTTTCTTTTACCTTAGAATAATCCGAAAACAATGCCCGCAAGGGCAGAAAGTCCAATAAAAACAATGGGGTGGAGGGATTTTGTCTTCTCCACGTGGTTCGTGAGCACATAGATGACCGCAGCCAGCACCAGGCCTTTCCAGTTCACGGCAGCAGCGCCCAGGGCGGCAAAGTCGCCGGGCAGCAGGGTCGCTGCGGCAACCGTCAGGCCGGAGGCCGCAATGAGGGCCGTGGAGGCAGGGCGCAGACCGTAGAAGGCGCTCTGCACGAAGCGGTTATCTTTAAAGCTGCTGAGAATGGCCGCAATCATTAATATAATGATGATGGACGGGGTAATCAGGCCCAGGGTGGCAACCACAGCGCCCAATAGACCCTCGGTGGTGAAGCCCACGTACGTGGCCACGTTGACGCCGATGGGTCCGGGGGTGGACTCACTGACGGCAATCATATTGGTCAGGTCCATGTGGGTAAACCAGCCGGTGCGGTCGGACAGCTCATACAAAAACGGGATGGTGGCCAGGCCGCCGCCGATGGCAAACAGGCCCGTCTTGAAAAATTCCCAGTAAAGACGCAGGAGAATCATGCTTCCACCTCCATGCTCTTCACGATGATGCCCACAGCACCTGCAATGACCACAAAGACCACAGGAGACAGGTCCGTGAGCAGGGCGGCCAGCAGAACAGCCACGAAAATGGCCACGGTTTTCCGGTCAATGACCGATTTCTGCCACAGCTTCTTCACTGCGTTATAAATCAGTACGCATACGCACACCCGGATGCCTGCAAAGGCGCTTTCCACAATGGCATAGTGGCTCACGGCGTCAATGAGGCCGGCCAGCAGGCTGATAATCACCAGGGAGGGGAATACCAGACCCAGAGTGGCCACGATGCCCCCCAGGATGCCCCGATTTTTATGGCCGATAAAGGTGGCTGTGTTCACGGCGATGATGCCGGGGGTGCACTGGCCGATGGCGAAGTAGTCCGCCAGCTCCTCTTCCGTGGACCAGCCCTTATTTTCAACAATTTCCCGCTGCAAAATGGGCAGCATGGCATAGCCGCCGCCGAAGGTCATGACCCCCACTTTGGCAAATGTGGTAAACAAATCAAGCAGCATAAACTTCCCTCTTTCCGATTTTCTTTCTGTTTTCCCGTTAAGTATCTTACCAGTTTTTCCCCCTTGTATCAACCATGACAGGTTCTGTCCGCCCCGTTCATCAGGCTTTGTCTAAAGTTCTTCATTCATGCACATGTTTTTCGTCTACTTACACATGAACGCTGTTATACTTTTGGCATTATGCTGATTATACAAAGCGCCGTTGACTTTATGACTTGAACTGTCTATATTTAATAAATAGGATAGCCTTATTTTGCTCCTGCAAATAAGGCGGATGAAATTTTTTAAATTCTATAAGGAGATGCTAAAATGAAAAAGTTTCTGGCTATGTTATTAGCTCTGGTACTGTGCTTCAGCCTGGTCGCCTGTGGCGGCGGCGATGAACCCGCAGCACCCGAAGCAGACGGCGAAGCTACCGGTTCCGTCTACTACATGAACTTTAAGCCCGAACAGGACCAGCAGTGGCAGGACCTGGCTAAGGCTTACACCGAACAGACCGGCGTGCCCGTAACCGTCGTTACCGCTGCTTCCGGCCAGTACGAGACTCAGCTGACCTCCGAGATGGCTAAGTCCGACGCACCCACCCTGTTCCAGATTAACGGCCCTGTGGGTCTGGCTAACTGGAAGGATTACTGCTACGACCTCTCCGGCACCGAGCTGGTCAACCAGCTGAGCAACCCCAGCTTCGCACTGAAGAACGGTGAAGAAGTTGCCGCTGTTGGCTACGTCATTGAGTCCTACGGCCTGATTACCAACAAGACCCTGCTGGCTGAGGCTGGCTACACCATCGACGACATTCAGTCCTTTGCAGACCTGAAGGCCGTTGCTGAAGACATCACCGCACGCTCCGAAGAGCTGGGCTTTGCTGCCTTCTCTTCCGCCGGCATGGATCCCTCTTCCGACTGGAGATTCAAGACCCATCTGGCAAACCTGCCCATCTACTTTGAGTACCAGGCAGACGGTATTTCCGATACCGACGCCATCAAGGGCGACTTCCTGGACAACTACCGCAACGTATGGGACCTGTACATCAACAACTCCACCTGTGATCCCGCTCAGCTGTCCGCTAAGGTCGGCGACGACTCCAGAAATGAATTCCTGGCCGGCGACGCAGTCTTCTTCCAGAATGGTTCTTGGGAGTACGGCAGCCTGACCGCTGAAGGCGCTTTCACCGATGACGACCTGGCCATGATCCCCATTTACTTCGGCGTTGGCGACGAAGCTAACCAGGGCCTGTGCACCGGCTGCGAAAACTTCTGGTGCGTTAATAAGATGGCTCCCGAAGAAGACATTAAGGCTACCATCGACTTCCTGACCTGGTGCATCACTTCCGAGGAAGGCACCAAGGCTCTGGCTGAAGACATGGGCTTTGTTATCCCCTTCAAGACCGCCGTTGAATCCCCCAACCTGTTTGTAAAGCAGGATAAGGCTTACACCGAAGCAGGCAAGACTCCTGTTTCCTGGAACTTCACCACCATGCCTTCCGAAGAGTGGAAGAATGGCGTTGGCACTGCTCTGACCGCATACGCTGCTGACCAGACCGATGCTAACTGGGATGCTGTTGTCACCGCCTTTGTTGACGGCTGGGCAGCTGAAAAGAACGCATAATTTACCCTGCATCAAGCACAAAACGATTCGTTTTAGGGGGAGCCTAAAAAGCTCCCCCTTTTTTAAACCATTGAGGATTTTTTCTGTTAAGAGAGAGAAAGGGCTGTTACTATGGAAAAAGCTCTTAAACGCTGGTTCCCCGTGTTCGTCCTGCCCACACTGGCGGCGTTCTGCGTGGGCTTCATCTGGCCGTTTTTACAGGCACTGTACCTGTCATTCTGCCAGTTTATTACGGTGGATAACGCCACCTTCACCGGCCTGACCAACTATGTGAAGGCCATTTCCGATGAATCCTTCCAGTATTCCTTTGGATTCACCGTGGTATTCGTCATTGTTGCCACCATCCTGGTCAACGGCATCGCCTTTATGCTGGCCCTGGCCCTGACCCGTAAGATGAAGGGCACCAACTTCTTCCGCACGGTGTTCTTTATGCCCAACCTCATCGGCGGCATCGTGCTCGGCTACATTTGGAATATCCTGATTAACGGCTTGCTGTCTGAACTGGCGCAGCCGCTGCTCGCTTTGAATACAAACGCAGGCTTCTGGGGCATCATCGTGCTGCTGTGCTGGCAGCAGGTGGGCTATATGATGATTATTTACATCGCAGGACTGCAGAATGTCTCCGGCGACCTGCTGGAATCCGCTCAGATTGACGGCGCAAATTCCTGGCAGACCCTGCTGAAAATCAAAATTCCCATGGTCATGCCCTCCATCACCATCTGCCTGTTCCTGACCCTGACCAACGCCTTCAAGCTCTTCGACCAGAACCTGGCGCTCACCGCCGGTCAGCCCGGTCATATGACGGAAATGCTGGCCCTGAACATTTATCAGACCTTCTATTCCCGTTCCGGCCCCCAGTGGAAGGGCATCGGCCAGGCTAAGGCCGTGCTGTTCACCATCTTCGTGGTGATTATCGCCCTGGCCCAGCTGAAGTCTACCCGCTCCAAGGAGGTACAGCAGTAATGGAAAAACGTAAATTTGACTGGAATTTCATCGGCACCCTATTTTTTGCCGTACTCTGCGCCATTTACATGTACCCCATTATGATGGTGTTCCTGAACTCCCTGAAGCTGGAAAGCGCCATTTCCACCGACACCACCTTCGACCTGCCCACAGCAGAAACCTTTGCTGGCCTGGATAACTACGTGACCGCCGTGAACTCCCAGGGCTTTGGCAAGAGCCTGTTTTACTCCCTGATCATCACCGTCACCTCCGTGGCCCTGATTCTGATTTGCTGCTCCATGTGCGCCTGGTACATCACCCGGGTTCACAGCTGGCTGTCCAAGGTCATGTATGGCCTGTGCGCCTTCTCCATGGTCGTCCCCTTCCAAATGGTCATGTTCACCCTGAGCCAGACCGCCGACCGCTTTAACCTCTTCGGCCTGCGGCTCAACACGCCTTACACCATCTGCTTCATTTATCTGGGCTTTGGCGCCGGGCTTGCGGTGTTCATGTTCTCCGGCTTCATGAAATCCATCCCCCTGGAAATTGAGGAGGCCGCCATGATGGACGGCTGCAATCCCCTCCAGACCTATTTCAAGGTGGTGTTCCCCATTCTGCGGCCCACCATGGTATCGGTTGGTATTCTGGAAACCATGTGGGTCTGGAACGACTATCTGCTGCCCACCCTGGTACTGGATATCAAGAAGTACCGCACCATCCCCATGCTGATTCAGTATTTCCGCGGCGGCTACGGCCGAGTGGAAATGGGCCCCATGATGGCCTGCCTGGTCATGACGGTGGTACCCGTGGTCATCATCTACGTTCTGGGTCAGAAGCACATCATCAAGGGCGTCCTGTCCGGCGCCGTGAAGGGCTAAGGCCCCGTTAAAGTCAATATTGCCCGGATGCAGCCACGCTGCGTCCGGGTTGAATTATATGGTCTGGGATGGTATACTCAGCCCATATCGCAAGCCTATTTTTCTCGAAAAGGAGCATTATTATGATTAGAAGTGCCGGTATTTTACTGCCCATTTCTTCCCTGCCTTCTCCTTACGGCATCGGAACACTGGGCAAAGCCGCATATGAATTCGTGGACTTTTTGGCTGAGGCCAAGCAGTCCTGGTGGCAGATTCTGCCGGTAGGCCCCACCAGCTACGGTGACTCCCCCTACCAGAGCTTCTCCACCTACGCAGGCAACCCCTACTTCATCGACCTTGATTTGCTGATTGCCGACGGTCTGCTCAAAAAAAGCGACCTGAAGGGCATCGACTGGGGTAAGGACGCCGCCCGCGTTGACTATGAAAAGATTTACATGAGCCGCTTCACGGTGCTCGCCAAGGCCACCGAAAACGGCTGGGAACGTGACGCCGAGGAAGTTTCCGCCTTCGTGGAGGAAAACAAACGCTGGCTGCCGGACTATGCCCTGTATATGGCTGTGAAGCGCCATTTCGGCATGAAGGCATGGACCGACTGGGAGGATGAAGATATCCGCCTGCGCCGCAACGGCGCTGTGGAGCGCTACAGAGAGCTCCTGCAGGACGATGTGCGTCTGTTCACCTATATGCAGTTCCTGTTCTTCAAGCAGTGGAACGCTCTGCGGGAATACGCCCATAGTAAGAACGTGGGCATCATCGGTGATATGCCCATTTACGTGGCTCTGGACTCCGCTGACGTTTGGGCTGAGCCCGAATGCTTCCAGCTGGATGAAAACAATGTGCCCACCGAGGTGGCCGGTGTTCCCCCCGACTATTTCAGCGCTGACGGCCAGCTGTGGGGCAATCCCCTGTACCGCTGGGACCGCATGGAAGCCGACGGCTTCGGCTGGTGGATTCGCCGGGTAGACGGCGCTTCCAAGCTGTATGACGTGGTACGCATTGACCACTTCCGTGGTCTGGAGAGCTACTGGGCCGTACCTTACGGCGAAGAAACCGCCCGCAACGGCCATTGGGTCAAGGGCCCCGGCATGAAGATGGTGGGCGCTGTGACCGGCTGGTTCCCCAAAATGAAGTTCATCGCCGAGGACCTGGGCTTCCTCACCCCCGAGGTTGCACAGCTGCTGGCTGACTCCAAGCTCCCCGGCATGAAGGTGCTGGAATTTGCCTTTGACGATCGGGAGCCCTCCAACTACCTGCCCCACACCTACGAGCGCAACTGCGTATGCTATGTGGGCACCCACGATAACTCCCCCATCATGGCCTGGAAGGACGAGGCCAGCAAGGGCAACGTGAAGATGGCACAGGAATACCTGGGTCTCAGTGACAAGGAAGGCCTCAACTGGGGCATTATCCGCGGCGGCATGACCAGCGTGGCAGACCTGTTCGTGGCACAGATGCAGGACTACCTGGGTCTGGGCGCAGAGTCCCGCATGAACACCCCGGGCGTGCTGGGCGGCAACTGGCAGTGGCGCATGGCTAAGCGTCAGGCCACCAAGAAACTGGCCAAGCAGATTGCCCACATGACCTGGATGACCGGCCGTGACCAGAAGGTCGAAGAAGACTGATTAGTTTACATAATACTATTCCCACAGCATAAGCCTATGCTGTGGGAATTTTTATTGGATGACTTCCCCGGTATCACCTCTCCAGCAGAACGTCACCGGGCAGGGCATCCAGACCTGTCCGCCGTCCGTACTCGAGCATAACCCTCGATTTAGTGCTCCGTAAATTTCCGCAGAACGTCACCGGGCGGTGCACCCGGTGCAGTACGCCGTCCGTACTCGAACTAAAAAACGGCAGCATCCGAAGATGCTGCCGTTTGCATTGATGTTGTTGTGCGCTGCTTCCCGGCTTACTTTTCAGCCATGTCCTTATACTTCTTGTACAGGGCGTCGCACTGCTGCTCAGCCTGAGCAAACAGGCGTTCAGCGGTTTCGGGGAAGGTACGGGTCAGGGAGGCGAATCGAGTCTCGCCCATCATGAACTCACGCAGCTTGCCGTTGGGTGCCTTGCTGTCCAGAATGAAGGGGTTGAGGCCCTTTTCTGCATTTTCGGGGATGTAGCGGTACAGAGGCCAGTAGCCGCAGTCCACTGCCATCTTTTCCTCGGCCATGGAAACGCCCATGCCGTTGGCAATACCGTGGTTGATACAGGGAGCGTAAGCGATGATGATGGAGGGGCCCTTGTGGGCTTCTGCTTCCTTCATGGCCTTAATGAGCTGGTTGGGGTCTGCGCCCATGGCAACCTTTGCCACGTAAACATAGCCGTAGTTGCTCATCATCAGGCCCAGGTCCTTCTTGGCCGTGGCCTTACCGGCGTTGGCAAACTGTGCCACAGCGCCGATGGGGGTAGCCTTGGAGGCCTGACCGCCGGTGTTGGAGTAAACCTCAGTATCGACAATCAGGATGTTCACGTCCACGCCGGATGCCACAACGTGGTCCAGACCGCCGTAGCCGATATCGTAGGCCCAGCCGTCGCCGCCGTACATCCACATGGTCTTCTTCACCAGCTGGTCATCGTTATCCCGCAGGAAGATGACGTCCTCGTTGGTGGTATCGGCATTTCTCAGCTCAATCTTCAGTGCCTCAGATACGGGGCGGGTCTTGTCGCCGTTGTCGCCGTCAGCCAGCCAGGCTGCGATGGCGCTTCTCAGGCTGCCTTCGGGCAGGCTTGCCACAGCAGCTTCGGCGTGAGCCTTCATCTGCTTGCGCATCTGCTCAACAGACAGGCACATACCCAGAGAGTACTCGGCGTTGTTCTCGAACAGGGAGTTGGAGAAAGCGGGGCCGTGGCCGTCAGAGTTAATGGCGAAGGGGAAGGCGGGGGTGGAGAATGCAATGGCCTGGGTACAACCGGTGGCGTTTGCCACGTACATACGGTCGCCGAACAGCTGGGTGGCCAGTTTGATGTAAGGCGCCTCACCGCAGCCTGCACAAGCGCCGGAGAACTCGTACAGAGGACGCTCGAACTGAGAGCCCTTCAAGGTGAACTTGTCCATGGGGTTGGCCTTTTCGCTGAGGCTCAGGCTGTAATCCCAGTTAGCCTGTTCGGGCATCTGGCTTTCCAGAGGCTCCATAACCAGGGCCTTGTTCTTGGCGGGGCAGATATTAGCACAGCTGCCGCAGCCCTGGCAGTCCAGAGGATCTACCTGCATACGGTAGGTCAGGCCCTCGAAGCCCTTGCCCATGGCCTTCTTGGTCACGTAGGATTCGGGCTTGGTGGCTTCCTCAGCCTCGTTAATCAGGAAGGGCCGGATACAAGCATGGGGGCAAACCAGTGCACAGCGGTTGCAGCCAATGCAGTTTTCGGGAATCCAGTGGGGAACGTCCACGGCAATGCCGCGCTTCTCGTACTGGGTTGTTGCAACGGGATTTACGCCGTCTACATAAGGCAGGAAGGTGCTGACGGGCAGGCTGTCGCCGATCTGCTTGTTCATAGGAATCAGCACGTTGCGGATGAAGTCGGGCAGGTTGGGGTCAACCTCTTCCACTTCGTCCACCAGGTTCTTCCATTCGGGCTTTACGGGAACGGAAACAACTGCGTCAACGCCCTTATCTACAGCGGCGCAGTTCATATCCACCACCTTCTGGCCCTTCTTGGAGTAGGACTTCACAATGGCGCCCTTCATGTAGCCCACGGCTTCTTCGATGGGCAGCACGCCGGACAGCTTGAAGAAGGCTGCCTGCAGCACGGTGTTGGTGCGGTTGCCCAGACCCAGCTCTGCGGCGATTTCGGTGGCGTCAATGATGTAGAACTTAATGCCCCGCTCAGCCATGATGCGCTTTACCTTATTGGGCAGGTGAGCTTCCAGCTCTGCGCCCTTCCAGTTGGTGTTCAGCAGGAAGGTGCCGCCGGGCTTGATTTCATTGACGATGTTATAGTCCTTGATGTAAGACTGCTTGTGGCAAGCCACAAAGTCAGCCATGGTGACGTAGTACGTGCTGTGAATGGGCTCGTGGCCGAAACGCAGGTGGGACTTGGTTACGCCGCCGGACTTCTTGGAGTCATATTCAAAGTATGCCTGGGCATACTGGTCGGTGTTATCACCGATAATTTTAATGGAGTTCTTGTTGGCGCCGACGGTACCGTCAGAGCCCAGACCCCAGAACTTGCAGGAAATAATGGATTTGCCGGAGGTGACGATATTCTCGCCCACAGGCAGGGACAGATGGGTCACATCGTCTTCGATGCCGACGGTGAAGTGGTTCTTCATTTCACCCTTCATGTTATCGAACACGGCCTTCATCTGTGCAGGCGTGGTGTCCTTGGAGGACAAGCCGTATCGGCCGCCCAGGACCTTGACCTTACCGGCAAAGTCGGATTCCATGATGGCTGCACACACATCGGCGAACAGAGGCTCGCCGGCGGAGCCGGGCTCCTTGGTGCGGTCCAGAACGGAAATGGCCTTGACGGTTGCGGGGATGCTGGCCAGCAGATGCTTGATGGAGAAGGGGCGGTACAGATGAACCTTGATGTAGCCGACCTTTTCGCCCTGCTCAGTCAGGTAGTCAACAACCTCACGCAGGGTCTCACAGACAGAGCCCATGGCCACAATGACCCGCTCAGCGTCCGGTGCGCCGTAGTAATTGAACACGTGGTAGTCACGGCCGGTAATCTTATTGATTTCGCCCATGTAGTTTTCCACAATCTCCACCATGTCGTTATAGGTGGTGTTGCAGGCTTCACGGTTCTGGAAGAAGGTATCGCCGCCCTGTACGGCAGAACGGACGGTGGGGTGATCGGGATTCAGGGCATGCGCTCTGAATGCCTTCAGGGCGTCTCTGTCCAGCAGGCGGTCCAGGTCTACATAATCCAGAACTTCAATCTTCTGCAGCTCGTGGGAGGTGCGGAAGCCATCGAAGAAGTGCTGGAAGGGCAGGCGGCCCTTAATGGCCGACAGATGTGCCACAGCAGCCAGGTCCATACATTCCTGCACGCTGGCCGAGCACAGCTGGGCAAAACCGGTCTGACGGCAGGCCATAACGTCGGAGTGGTCGCCGAAAATGGACACGGAGTGGGTACCGACGGTACGGGCGGAAACGTGCTGCACGCCGGGCAGCATGGAACCGGCCATACGGTACATGGGGGGAATCATCAGCATCAGGCCCTGGGATGCGGTGTAGGTGGTTGCCAGAGAGCCCGCCTCCAGCGCACCGTGCATAGCGCCTGCTGCACCTGCTTCTGCCTGCATTTCCACCAGCTTTACGGGCTGGCCGAACAGGTTCAGCTTGCCGTTTGCAGCCCACTCATCCACATGGTCTGCCATGGGGCTGGACGGCGTAATGGGGTAAATGGTGGCTACTTCCGTAAATGCGTAAGACACATATGCAGTAGCTTCATTACCATCCATGGTTTTGAACACTTTATTTGCCATAATTATGGGTCCTCCTATACTTATATCGCTTCAAAACACACAAATTCTAATCATTCTCAATAGAATGTGTTCCCACAAGGCACACATTCCCAACATCTATATTTTATTCCTATCCCCGTTAATTGTCAAACTTAAATAAGCAAACCGGGTATAAAAACGATATTTTTAACACATATGTACATATTTAGTCGGTAAATCGTCTTTGCCGGAACGGGCATAAAAAAACGCCCCATACGGGGCGTTTCTTATTTTTTTGTTATTCTTCGAAGAGCTTATCCACATCTTCGTAGCTGGTTTCCATCTTGACCTTGTAAGGTTCCTCATCCTTATGCAGGTAATCCCAGTCCTGTGCAAAGTAGGGGTTCACCTTAGCCTGGGTGAAGTAGTCCCATTCATGAGCCAGGCAGTGGGGGCACCAGTGGCCCAGACCCAAAACGGTGTTGGGTGCTGCGGTGAACTCATGGCCCAGAGCGCACTGCCAGCGCAGAGGCGTGAACATATCGCCCTTCTTCATGCTGTCGCACAGGCACTTGCCGCCGCGGAAGGCTGCTGCCTGCTGCATATCCTCGATGCCCAGCTCGGAAACGGGCTTGGATTCATCGTAGCCGTGGTCCATGATGATGGCGTCGGCAGGATCGGTAGAGGGGTGGGTTTCGGGAATGGTATCCCAGGTATCGGGCAGAGCATCATGCAGAGCCAGAGAGCCGAAGTATACCTTGATGGCTTCTTCATTGCCCTGGGCCTCATAATACAGGGTGCCGCCCTTCTTATTCAGAATTTCCTTGTTGCGTTCCTTGATTTCAGCCAGAGTGCGGCGAGGACCTGCCTTAGCCAGCTTAATCTGGTGCATGAGCTCATCCATCAGGAACTTATCGGGTGCTTTCAGACGATAAGGAATCATCTCGTTGAGCTTATCGGAGTCCAGGAAGTAGTGGCCGTGGTAGTTTCTGGTGGCAATCCAGTTGGGATTGAAGTCACGGCGGAAATCACCGTGGAGGGCCTTGATGAACTCAAAGTTGCTGAACCGGAAGCCGGGGCCGCCGCCCAAGTTGTAGCCATGGCGCCAGAATTCATCGGGTGCATGGAGGGCAATCTGTACGCACAGGTTACCAGAGGATTCGCAGTCGATATGCTCGGAGCAGTTATCGTCAGGCTGCATGCCGATGATGGGATACTCGGCAGCCTTGGGGTTGTTGGGGTTCTGGAAGCTCTGGCGGACGCTGGCCCAGTACTTCAGGCCGGATTCAGCCACAGCACGCTCGGAGAATACCTTGCTCAGCGCATAGTAGCAGTACACAGGGGGCTGCAGGGGGTCGCCCACTCTGCCCCAGTGCATGGGAGGAGAGCGATGGCCGACCATTTCGATGGTGCCAATATAAATAAAGTGGGTGGTTTCTTCCTGATGGAACTTCTTGATGCCCCGCAGCATAGCCTTGGTGGAGCCGTAGTTGGTCTTCATCACCACTTCGGGCGGGAAGTCATCGGCCATGGGAGGCAGCAGAGCGCCGACATGGAACACATAGTCCATGCCCTTCATGGATTCGGTCAGCAGATCAAAGTCGGTGAGGTCGCCCCATACAATATGGATCTTGTCAGCATAGGGGGCCAGTTTTTCTTCATTCTTTGCACCGGGACGAGCCAGTACGTACAGTTCGATTTCATCGGGATGCTCTACAAAGCGTTTTACAGCTTCCATGCCCATAACGCCTGTTGCGCCGGTGAGAAATACTGTTTTTTTCATGGGATCTCCTTTCAACTTGGGTCTAAATCGGCACTGAGGCGTGCCGACACGGTTCTGTTAATAGTATAACAGCCTTTGGGCATCCCGTCTAATACAAATAAGTCAGTCAGTGATAAGTTTTAGTTATGATAACGAAAAAAGCACACTTCCGGGTGGAAGTGTGCTTTCGTGGTGTTCAGTTTATGCAGCCTTCAGGTAGTTGCTCTTGAGCCAGCAGAAAGTGCCGTCTTCAGCCTGTACCATCAGCCACTCGCCGTCTTCAGCGTAAGCGGTGACGATTTCGTTCTTATCAACGCCGCCGACTCTTCTGTAGTTCTGGCCGGGGCCTGCTCTCATGGTCACGCCGTTTTCGGGAATAACCTTGTACTTCTTGCCCTCGTCATACAGCTTTGCGGGCTTAACGTCCAGAGTCTTCACATTGTTCAGATTGACAATGCCTTCCTGGCCGTCTTCGGGAGTGGCAGGCTTAGCGGTTTCTTCGGGGGTAGCAGTTTCTTCAGGATTAGCATTTTCTTCGGGCTTTGCAGCTTCTTCGGGCTTAGCCTCGGGAGTGCCGTTGGCGTCAGCTACGCTGGGCATTTCGACCATAGCCTGTGCCTCTGCCAGCTGCTTGCTCAGGTCGGCAATCTCATCCTCGAACTCGCCAATCTGGGTTTCGTATTCAGCAGCCAGAGTCTTGTACTTATCGCGGTCCTGGCCCAGTGCCTCGTTCTTTTCGCGCACCAGATCCAGATTAGTAGAGGCATTGTAGTACAGCAGACCCAGTGCGGCTGCAGCAACTACGGCGATCATGGTAATAATAATCAAAAATACCTTTAATACGGTACCGGATTTCTTGGGCTCTTCAATGTAGTTATCGTTCATTTAAAATCCCTCTTTTTCAATAATATTGCTTGGGTAAACTTAGTTTTTTATACCATAATTTTGACAAAAAGTCAATGTTTCCGACTTGACAGTCCAGAATTTACAAGGCTTTTGCAGGCTCTTGCCGCTTTTTCGCAGGCAGTAACAAGACGATTCTGCCGGAAAAAGGTTCCTTCTGCCCCATTCCCGGCAGAAAACAAAAAATCCCCACAGGTGCAAAACCTGTGGGGAGTTTCAGTCATTACTTTTTCTTCTTGCCGAACTTGGGCTTTCTTTCGGGCACATGCTCTTCCATAGCGTGTGCGTACTTGCGCAGAGCTTCCTTTTGTGCAGCCGTCAGGTTCTGGGGGGTCTCAATGGTCACGGTGACGTACTGGTCGCCGCTGCCGTTGCCGCGGATGTACGGCACGCCCTTACCCTTCAGACGGAACACGGTGCCGGTCTGGGTGCCTTCGGGAATGTTCAGGCTGACCTTGCCGGTGAGGGTGGGAATGGTGACTTCTGCGCCCAGGGTTGCCTGTGCGAAGGTAATGGGCAGGTCCAGCAGAATGGAGCTGCCTTCACGCTCGAACAGAGCGTGTGCACGGACGGTGACGGTGACCAGCAGGTCGCCGGGAGCGCCGCCGTTGATGCCCTGGTTGCCCAGGCCCCGCAGGGAGATGGTCTGGCCGTTATCAATGCCTGCAGGAATGGTCACGCTGACCTTCTTCTGCTTACGCACTCTGCCGTTACCGTGACAGGTAGGACAGGGGGTGTGGATAATCTTGCCGCGGCCGTTGCAGCGGGTGCACTGGCTGGAGGTCTGCACCATGCCCATCATGGTGCGCTGGGTTTTGAATACGGTGCCCTTGCCGCCGCATTCAGGACAGGTTTCGGGGCTGGTTCCGGGAGCGCAGCCGCTGCCCTGGCAGTCGGCACAGGTTTCCACCATATTCACGGGGATTTCCTTCTTGCAGCCGAATACAGCCTCTTCAAAGTCGATGGTCAGGTTGACACGGACGTTCTCGCCCTTGCGGGGGCCGTTCTGCTGACGGGCACTGCCGCCGCCAAAACCACCGAAGCCGCCAAAGCCGCCGAACATGGAGCCCAGAATATCGCCCAGGTCACCGAAGCCGTCAAAGCCGCCGAAGCCGCCGCCACCGAAGCCCGCATTGGGATCGAAGGCTGCAAAGCCGTACTGGTCGTACTTAGCACGCTTATCGGGGTCAGACAGGATTTCGTAAGCCTCGTTGACTTCCTTAAACTTGGTTTCTGCCTCCGTATCACCGGGATGCAGGTCCGGGTGGTACTTCTTGGCCATCTTGCGGTATGCTTTCTTTATTTCATCGTCTGTGGCGCTCTTTTCCACGCCCAGAACTTCATAATAATCTCTTTTATCTGCCACTGGGAATTACCTCTCTTCCGATTTCGGACATTAGGATACCACAAACCGCAAAGCCTTGTAAAGTCTCAAACGGCTCAACAGGGGAGGACTGTTGAGAGCCCTCCCCTGAATGTGGTATTCCGGGTAAATTAGTCGACTACGGTGTAGTCTGCGTCGTAGTAATCCTGGCCGCCGTTAGCGCCGTTGCCGGGGTTACCTGCGCCGGGGTTGCCGCCAGCCTGGCCGCCCATGTCACCGGGGTTGCCGCCCTGTGCCTGGGATGCTGCCTGGTACATCTTCTCGCTGACCTTGTAGAAGGTCTGCTTCAGGTCTTCGGTAGCTGCCTTGATGGCTTCAAAATCGGTGCCGGACAGGGTGCTCTTCAGAGCAGCCAGCTTACCTTCCAGCTCGGACTTATCAGCTGCATCCAGCTTGTCGCCCATCTCAGTCAGGGTGTTTTCTGCCTGGTAAGCCATGGCGTCGCCTTCGTTGCGGACGTCGATTTCTTCCTTACGCTTTGCGTCTTCAGCAGCGAACTGCTCGGCGTCGCGAACTGCCTTATTGATTTCATCCTCGCTCATGTTGGTGGAGGAGGTGATGGTGATGTGCTGTTCCTTGCCGGTGCCCAGGTCCTTAGCGGTTACGTTAACGATGCCGTTGGCGTCGATATCGAAGGTAACCTCGATCTGAGGAATACCGCGGCGTGCAGGAGCAATGCCGTCCAGGTTGAAGCGGCCCAGAGACTTGTTGTACTGTGCCATTTCACGCTCGCCCTGCAGGACGTTGATTTCTACGCTGGTCTGGTTATCAGCAGCGGTGGAGAATACCTGGCTCTTGCGGGTAGGAATGGTGGTGTTGCGCTCAATCAGCTTGGTGCATACGCCGCCCAGGGTTTCAATGCCCAGAGACAGAGGAGTAACGTCCAGCAGCAGGATGCCTTCAACGTCGCCGCCGAGAACGCCGCCCTGAATAGCTGCGCCGTCAGCAACACATTCGTCGGGGTTGATGCCCTTGAAGGGTTCCTTACCGGTCAGCTCCTTAACCTTGTCCTGAACTGCGGGGATACGGGTAGAACCGCCAACCAGCAGAACCTTGCTCAGCTCGGTAGCCTTCAGACCGGAGTCGGTCAGAGCCTGACGAACGGGGCCTACGGTTGCGTCAACCAGGAAACGGGTCAGATCGTTGAACTTTGCACGGGTCAGGTCGATTTCCAGGTGCTTGGGGCCGGTTGCATCAGCGGTGATGTAAGGCAGGCTGATGGTGGTGGTGGTCATGCCGGACAGGTCGCACTTTGCCTTTTCGGCAGCTTCCTTCAGTCTCTGCATAGCAACCTTATCGCCGGTCAGGTCAATGCCTTCGGTCTTCTTGAACTCTGCAACCAGGTAGTCAACGATAGCCTTGTCGAAGTCGTCGCCGCCCAGACGGTTGTTGCCGGCAGTTGCCAGAACTTCGATAACGCCGTCGCCGATTTCCAGTACGGATACGTCGAAGGTACCGCCGCCCAGGTCATATACCATGATCTTCTGGTCGTCTTCCTTGTCCAGACCGTAAGCCAGAGCAGCTGCGGTGGGCTCGTTGATGATACGCTTTACTTCCAGGCCTGCAATCTTGCCGGCGTCCTTGGTTGCCTGACGCTGAGAGTCAGTGAAGTAAGCGGGAACGGTGATAACTGCGGAAGTAACGGTTTCGCCCAGGTAAGCCTCAGCGTCTGCCTTCAGCTTCTGCAGAACCATTGCGGAAATTTCCTGAGGAGAGTAGCTCTTCTCGTCGATGGATACGCGGAATGCGGAGCCCATCTCACGCTTGATGGAAGCGATGGTGCGGTCGGGGTTGGTAACAGCCTGACGCTTTGCAACCTGGCCAACCATACGTTCGCCGGTCTTAGAGAATGCTACAACGGAAGGAGTGGTACGAGCGCCTTCAGCGTTGGGGATAACAACGACGTCGCCGCCTTCCATAACGGATACACAAGAGTTGGTTGTACCCAAGTCAATACCAATAATCTTAGCCATAATACTTATTCCTCCAATATTCTAATCACTTGAATTTACTTAATTATATAATGTATATCAGTTTGCGACTTTAACGGTGCTGAAGCGAATCACTTTTTCGCCCAACTTAAAGCCTTTTTCAAACTCTTCCACGACGATGTTCTCGCCGACAGAATCATCTTCAGTGTGCATCACTGCGTTGTGCACGGTGGGGTCAAATTCCTGACCCAGCGCCTCAATGGGGCTTACGCCCAGCTTGGTGAGGACGGTTTCAAACTGCTTCAGGGTCATTTCCATGCCCTTGCGGCTGGGATCACCTTCCGGCGTCATAGCCACGGCTCGCAGCAGGTTATCATAGACCGGCAGGAACTTGGTGATGGTATCGGCGCGTACATCGGTGAAAATCGCATCGCGTTCGCGGGCGCTTCTCTTGCGGAAGTTATCATATTCAGCAGCCAGTCGCATGTAGCGGTCCTGGGCTGCACGCAGCTGTGCGTCAGCATCGGGGGCAGCTTCCTTGGCAGGTTCTTCTGCCACGACTTCTGCTTCTTCTACGATTTCTGCTTCGGTTTCGGGAACTTCAGGAGTCTCCTGCTGTTCCTGGTTCATCTCTTCATTCGTCACGTGCTTCGTCTCCTCTGATCATGAGTTTATTGTCCATCCCTGTCGGGGGTTTTATACCGCTATTCAGCGCACCGGAAATGGTCTGCGCAATCAGCTGCATCTTACTGGCAACCGTTGCATAGTCCATTCTGGTGGGTCCGACCACACCCACAACACCGCGGACACCGCCGCCGGCGTCGTAAGTTGCGAGTACAACGCTGGAATCCTTCAGCGCTTCGGACACGTTGGAAGGGCCTACAATCACCTTTACACCGGTCTCCCCTTCCATCATTCCCGGAAATTCCATAGGCGCCTGATTGAGGTACGCCATGAGGGCGTGGGCCTTATCGGGGTCCTGATATTCGGGGTGATGCAGGAGTCTGTTCTGTCCGCCAACGAAGCTGCCCGGCTGACTGGCCTGGGTGAGGGCTTCAATGGCAAAGGAGGCAGCCACGGCGGTCAGGCCCATGGCGTCGTCCAGCGCCCGCTCAGTGGCGGAAATCACGGTGGGGGTAATCTGGCTTTCCACAAGCCCCGTGAAGTTTGCGTTCACCAGGGTGTTCAGCTTGTCGATGGTGATTTTATCCACCGAGATCGGCAGCTGCACCAGCTTGTTTTTCACCGTGTTGTCACTCAGCAGCGCCACCATAATAAATGTATTGGCGTCCACATAGATGAAATCGAACCGCACAACGGTCACCGCTCTGGGAGCGGCAATGGCCAGTGCCGGCAGGTCAGTGACCTGGGAGGCAAACTGCCCGATGTCGGAAACGAGGTCATCCAGCTCCGTGAGTCTGCGGTTCAGCTCACGATTGAGCTTTTCCGTTTCCTCTGCGGATAACCGCTGACGTTCCATCAGTTCGTTTACATATAATCTGTAACCCTGCACTGTGGGGATGCGTCCGGCTGAGGTATGGGGCTGATTGAGATACCCCATGGCAGACAGCTCTGCAAGCTCGTTGCGGATGGTGGCCGATGAACAGCCGAGACCTGCTTGCTGGGCAATCACTTTACTGCCCACAGGCTCAGCGGTTTCGATGTACAGCTCAACCACTGCTGCCAGTATTTTCTTTTTTCTCTGGCTGATCTCCATGTACACTCGCCTGCTTTACTATCTATTGTATTTCTTCTGGAAACGGGGGGCTTAGCACTCACTGCTTAGCAGCTGCTAGCACTCTTTGTTTCCGAGTGCTAATATACCACCATTTTCCCCCTCCGTCAATACTTCTATGCTTTTAGAATGTGAATTTACGGTTAACAAAGCAGAGATGTTTGTAAAAAAACACAAAGTTTTCATTTTAACGGACTTATGTCTGTAATTTTGCACAAAAGACGCGCGTTATTTTTGGGTGATAATAATTTATCATTCATTGAGTATTTGTCCCGCTGGTGATAGACTAAATCTCGGAAAAAGCAAAAACACGGAATTCGATAAGAAATCCCGCAAGAAATAAGGAGGACAATCCATGGCAAAGTTTAATCCTGTTACCCCTGAGATTGCTGAGCAGCTGAAGGCCATCGTTGGCGAAAAGCGTTTTGCTTACGGCGATAAGGTAAGAGAAGATTACGCTCACGATGAAATGCCCATTTACGGCAAGTTTTATCCTGAAGCAGTTTGTGAAGTAGAATCCACTGAAGAAGTTTCCGCTATTATGAAGCTGTGCAACGAGCACTGCATCCCCGTCACCGCACGTGGCGCAGGCACCAGCCTGACCGGCGCATGTGTTCCCGTTCAGGGCGGCGTAGTTGTTTCTACCGCTCGCATGAACCACATCATCAGCTACGATATTCCCAATATGGCCGTTACCGTACAGCCCGGCGTTCTGCTGCAGGACCTGTCCGCTGACGTAGACAAGCACGGCCTGTACTACCCCCCCGATCCCGGTTCCAAGACCTCTACCGTAGGCGGCAACGTTGCTACCAACGCCGGCGGCATGCGTGCTGTTAAGTACGGCACCACCCGCGACTACGTTCTGGCTCTGACCGTGGTTCTGGCTAACGGCGAAATCATGAACGTCGGCAAGACCGTTTGCAAGAGCTCCACCGGCTACTCCCTGCTGCACCTGATGGTCGGCTCCGAGGGTACCCTGGGTATCATCACCGAGATGACCCTGAAGCTGGTTCCCAAGCCCGGCATGAACGTATCCGTTCTGCTGCCCTTCGAACAGCTGGAAGCCTGCATTGCTACCGTTCCCGCAATTCGTATTGCAAACCTGGATCCCCAGTCCATTGAATTCATGGGCATTGACATTGTTCGTTCCTCTTCCGAATTCACCGGCAAGAGACTGTTCCCCACCGAATACAACAATAAGAAGGTAGAAGCTTCTATCCTGGTTACTTTCGTTGGCGAAACTGAAGACGAACTGTACGACAAGATGGAAAAGCTGGACGCTCTGGCTGCAGAGCACGGCGCTATTGATACTCTGGTTATCGACACCCCCACGCTGAAGACCGAAGTTTGGTCCGCACGCAGCGCATTCCTGACCGCTATCGAAGGCGACACCAAGCTGCTGGACGAGCTGGACGTTGTTGTTCCCGTTGACCAGATTGCTAACTACCTGAAGTTTGTGCACAAGCAGGGCGAAGAACAGGGTCTGACCATCCGTAACTTCGGCCACGCCGGCGACGGTAACCTGCACATCTACGCTTGCTCCAACGATATGGAATTCGAAGAATTCTGGAAGCGCAACAAGATCCTCATGGCAAACTGCTACACCGAATGCAAGCGCATCGGCGGTCAGCTGTCCGGTGAGCACGGTATCGGCCACGGCAAGAAGGAATACCTGGAAGAGTCCGTTGGTTCCGTTGCTTACGGCATGATGCAGGCAATTAAGAATGCGTTTGACCCCAAGGGCATTCTGAACCCCGGTAAAGTTTGTTCTTAATGAGGAGGTAGTAGACAAATGCTTAAGATTCTCGTATGTGTAAAGCAGGTTCCTGACGTAAACCTGGTAAAAATTGACCCTGTAACCGGCTCCCTGATTCGTGACGGCGTTCCCGCCATCATGAACCCCCTGGATGGCAACGCTCTGGAGTGTGCCGTTCAGCTGAAGGAAACCTACGGCGGCGAAATCACCGCCATCACCATGGGCCCCGACAACGCTGCTGCTGTTCTGCGTGAGTGCATCTCCGTAGGCGCTAAGGAAGCTGTCCTGTGCTCTGACTACGCATTCAAGGATGCAGACACCCTGTCTACCTCCTACGTTATTGCTAAGGCTGCCAAGATGTTCGGCGACTTCGACCTGATCATCTGCGGTAAGGAAACCCTGGACGGCGCTACCGGCCAGATGGGCTCCCAGTTGGCAGAACGCTTCGGCTCTGCTCTGGTCAGCTCCACCGCTCTGATTAAGGAAGTTAACGAAGAAAAGGGCACCGTCATCGTTGAACGCGACACCGAGTACGGCGTTGAAATCGTCGAAGCTCAGATGCCCTGCCTGTTCACCGTTGAAAAGACCAACTACCAGCCCCGTATCCCCAACTTCAAGGGCAAGAAGTACGCTCGTACCGCTCCTATTTCCAAGCTCACCGCTAACGACATCACCGGCCTGGAACGCGAAAAGATCGGCGCTCCCGGTTCCGGCACCATCGTTCCCCGCACCTATCCCCCCGAAAAGGGCGAATCCGGCATTATGCTGGACGAAGGCAGCGACGACAAGAACGTTGCCAAGGTTGTTAGCATCCTGACTGAAAAAGGCTTGATTTAAGGAGGTACCCCCAGATGACTAAGTTTGATTATAAGAATATGTGGGTATACATTGAGCATGACGGCAAGACCATCAGCCCCGTTTCTCTGGAGCTGTGCTGCGAAGTCAGAAAGCTCTGCGATGTAACCGGCGACAAGCTGGTAGCCGTTGCTGTTGACGGCCTGCCCGAAGAAGAACTGGCAAAGGTTCGCGCTACCGGTATTGATGAGTTCATGTTCATCGACGGCACCGGCTACGAACGCTACAACAACGATGCTTACACCAACCTGTTCACCGTTCTGTGCCAGAAGTACAACCCCAGTGCAGTATTTGTCGGCGGCACCACCAACGGCCGTGACTTTGCTCCCCGTTTCGCAGCCCGTCTGAACACCGGCTGCACCAGCGACGCTATCGAAGTGGTTTACAACCCCGAATCCGGCGACATCGAGTTCATCGAGCCCGCAGTCGGCGGCAAGATGATGGCTGTTATCACCGTTCCCATCATGCGTCCCCAGGTTGGCACCATTCGCCCCGGCACCTTCAAGTACGAGCCCGTAGGCGAAAAGGAAAACATCAAGATCACTCACGAGACCGTTAACTTCGACGTTGACAAGATCCGCACCAAGCTGCTGGAGTTCATCCCCGAAGAAGACGACGGCGCTATCAACCTGGCTGCCAGCGATGTTGTTGTCTGCGTAGGCAACGCCATCACCGGCGCTGAAAAGCTGCCTATGTACGGCGAACTGGCTGAACTGCTGGGCGGCGACCTGGGCTGCACCCGTCCCGTATTTGACCGCGGCATTCTGCCTTTCAAGCAGATGATCGGTCAGTCCGGCGTTGTTGTTAAGCCCAGACTGCTCCTGAGCTTCGGCGTTTCCGGCGCCATCAACCACACCGCAGGCATCAAGGAATCTGACCTGATTATCGCTGTTAACTCCGACCCCGAAGCAGCTATCTTCGACGTAGCTGACTACGGCCTGGTTGGCGATATGGACGAAATCTGCCAGATGATGATTGATGCACTGAAGGCTCGCAAGTAAGTTCATTCTTCCCTGAAGTGTCCCCCGGTATCTGCCGGGGGATGCTTTTTTATCCCCAAATACGAAAAAAGCCCCCCGACTTAGGTCGGGGGGCTTAATGTTTCTCTTTTTCCGTGCGCCTAACTTACTTTACACAGTGGCAGGCCACGAAATGGCCGGGGCTGACTTCCACCAGCTCGGGGTTGGCAGCGGACTCACAGCAAGCCTGGCAGGCGTCACAGCGCTTCAGGAAGCGGCACTGGTCAGGCAGGTTCACAGGAGAGGTAATCTCGCCGCGAATCAGCTTGCGGGGAGGGCGTTCCTCGCCGACGATGGGCAGAGGAATTGCAGACAGCAGAGCCTGGGTGTAAGGATGCAGAGGATTAGCAAACAGCTCGTCTGCACTGGCCTTCTCTACCATCTGGCCCAGGTACATTACGGCGATATCATCGGAGAAGTAACGTACAACGGAAAGGTCATGGGTAATGAAGATATAGGTCAGACCGATATCCTTCTGCAGCTGCTTCAGCAGGTTCAGAATCTGTGCCTGAATGGAAACGTCCAGTGCAGATACAGGTTCGTCACACACAATCAGCTTGGGGTTTACTGCCAGAGCACGGGCAATACCGATTCTCTGACGGCGGCCGCCGTCCAGCTCATGGGGGTAGGAGTTCACGAAACGACGTGCCAGACCTACGGTATCCATCAGCTCCAGGGTTCTCTGCTCAATCTCAGCCTTGCTGCGCAGCAGCTTGTGCTCGATGATGGGCTCGCTGATGAGCTGCATAACGCTCATTCTGGGGTCCAGAGAGGAGAAGGGGTCCTGGAAAATCATGGTCATTTCGGTGCGCAGCTTGCGCATCTTGGACCGGCTGTAGTTGGTGATATCTTCACCATCGAAGATAATCTTACCGGAGGTGGGCTCCAGCAGCTTCAAAATGGTGCGGCCGGTGGTGGACTTACCACAGCCGGATTCACCTACAACACCCAGAGTTTTACCGGCTTCAATCTTGAAGCTTACGCCGTCTACGGCGTGCAGCTGGCCCTTAGGGGTGTTAAAGTACTTGGTCAGATGGTCAACTTCAAGAAGAACGTTATTTTCTTTCTCAGCCATTACTGTTCCTCCTCAAGCAGAATTTAGGATCATTGTAGGCGTCGCAGGCAACGTAGTGCGTGCCGCCCAGGTGGCGCATGCCGGGAACTGCCTTGGTGCAGGCCTCAGTTGCATAGGGGCAGCGAGGCGCAAAGGTGCAGCCGGAGGGCAGGTTCATGGGGTCGGGCATCAGGCCGCTGATGGGAATCAGCTCTTCGCCTCTTGCACGCAGGTTGGGCAGAGAGTTGAACAGACCTTCCGTGTAAGGATGCGCGGTGGAATTAAAGACTTCCTCAGTGGTACCGATTTCCACGATACGGCCGGCATACATAACGGCAACGTCGTTGCAGACTTCTGCTACAACACCCAGGTCATGGGTAATGAGCAGCATGGACATGTGACGGCGATTGATCAGGTCCTTCATCAGGTCCAGAACCTGTGCCTGAATGGTTACGTCCAGTGCGGTGGTGGGTTCGTCGGCCAGCAGCAGCTTGGGCTCGCAGGCCAGAGCGATAGCAACAACTACACGCTGACGCATACCGCCGGAGAACTGGTGAGGATAGTCATAGGCACGGCTTTCGGCGATACCGACCATCTTCAGCATTTCCTTAGCCTTTTCAAAGGCTTCCTTGGGGCTGACATGCTGGTGCAGCTCAATACTTTCGGCAATCTGGTCGCCAACGGTCATAACGGGGTTCAGGGCGGTCATGGGGTCCTGGAAAATCATTGCCACGTCGTTGCCGCGCATTTCTTCCAGTTCTCTGTCGCTCATCTCCAGCACGTTTCTGCCGTCCAGGGTAATGGTACCGGACTTAATCTTGCCGGGAGGGTTGGGTACCAGATTCAGAATGGACAGTGCAGTGGTGGTCTTGCCTGCACCGGTTTCACCAACCAGGCCCAGCGTTTTCTCGCGGCCGATGGTGAAGTTCAGTCCGTTGATGGCTTCAACGCAGCCGTCTTCGGTTTCAAAATGAACCACCAGGTCTTTTACTTCAAGAATATTATCACTCATGTTCATTTCCCCCTTACTTCTTCAGCTTGGGATCCAGTGCATCACGCAGACCGTCGCCCATGAGGTTCAGAGCAAGTACGGTGAACATAATGGCCAGACCGGGGAAGATGCACATCCAAGGAGCAGAACGGATATAGGTTCTGCCTTCAGACAGCATTGCGCCCCATTCAGGAATGGGAACAGGAATACCTACACCCAGGAAGCTCAGAGAAGAAGCAGCAATGATGTTGTTACCAACAGCCAGAGTCACCTGCACGATGATAGGAGACAGGCAGTTGGGAATGATGTGACGCAGAATGACCTTCCAAGTGGGAAGACCCATAGCGTATGCGGACTCAATGTACTCGTAACCGCGGACCTGCATAACTGCAGCACGGCTGATACGGGCAAAGGAGGTTGCCGCCGTAATCGACAGCGACATCAGCAGAGAAGCGGCACTGGTACCGAAAATGGATACAACAACAACTGCAATCATAATATTGGGAATGGAGTACAGAATATCGTTGGAACGCATAACCAGGTTATCAATGAAACCGCCGTAGAAGCCTGCCAGAGAGCCCAGAATCAGGCCGAAGCACAGGCCAATCAGTACGCTGCCGATACCAATCAGCAGGGAGTACCGTGCGCCGTACATGATACGGGCCAGAATATCACGACCCATGTTGTCGCAGCCGAAGAAATGTTCAGCGCTGGGAGCAGCGTAAGCTGCTGCGGGATTCATACCGATAATATCGGTATCGTAATCAAACAGGAACTGGGATGCGATTGCAGCAGTTACCAGGATCAGCAGGAAGCACATACCCACGATAGCGCCCTTATTTTTCATCAGGCGTCGCAGGGTTTCCTGAGCCATGGAACGGCCTTTAAATTCTTTCAGTTCTTTTGCAGACATAGTCTGTTCGTTAGTGCTCATGTGCTCACCCCTTTCTGGAATACTGTGCTTTAATACGAGGATCACAATAAGCGTACAGGATATCAACTGCCAGGTTAATCAGAGCCATCAGAATGCAGCACAAAATGATGGAGCCGGTAACCATGGGCGTATCACGCTTATTGATGGACTGGACGACCAGAGAGCCGATGCCAGGCCAGGAGAATACTGTTTCTGCCAGTGCAGAGCCGGTCATAACCAGGCTGAACTGCATGCCGATTGCAGTAACAATGGGAATCATGGCATTACGCAGGCCATGACGATAAATAACACGCTTAAAGGATGCACCCTTTGCCTTAGCGGTGGTCATGTAGTCCTGACGGATAACGTCAAGCATGGAGGAACGGGTAGTTCTGGTAATCAGAGCTGCCAGGCCCAGACCAACGGTGGTAGCAGGCAGAATCAGGTACATGAAGTTGTCCGAACCGCCCGACGGCAGCCAGCTCAGCTTCAAAGAAAATACGATAATCAGCATCAGGCCCAGCCAGAAGTTAGGCATGGACACGCCGAACAGGGCAAACACGGTGCCCAGAGTATCCTTCCAGGTATTCTGGTTCAGTGCGGTCCAGATGCCCAGAGGAACAGACAAAATAACGGAAATAATCAGCGCGGTGCCACCCAGTGCCAAAGTCATGGGCAGGCGCTTCATGAATACATCAAATACATCCAAACCGGAAATGTAAGACTTACCCATATCGCCGGTAATGATACCGCCGACGTAGCGGAAATACTGAACAAAGAAGGGGTCGTTGAGGCCCATTTCCTCACGCAGGGCTTCCTGCTGCTCAAAGGTGGCATTTTCAGGAAGGATCTGCATGACGGGGTCACCGCCGGTCAAGCTCATTGCCCAGAAGATCAGAAGGGAAGTCAGCAAAATGGTCGGAATCATCAGAACAAGTCTTTTGACAACATAGCGAAACATTTACAAGCTCCTATCTTTTACGAACTGCTAAAACGAATGTACACAAAAAACACATGGTTTTTCTTGGAAAAAGAGGCCGGACTGCAGAAATTTGCCGTCCGGCCTCACTCACATCTTAGTTTTGTTCAAACTCGGTTGCTCAATTACTGTGCAACGTATGCGTGAGTCCAAACGTGGTTGCCGCCGCCAAACAGGTAGGTGCCGGTCAGGCCATCGCGGTAAGCGATAACCAGGTCAGCAACGTACATGGGAACCTGGGGGCAAGCCTCTGCCAGATACTTCTGCAGCTCGATGGATTCCTGAACACGAGCTTCGGGATCCTTTTCGATCATGATCTGGTTTGCAGCTGCGTCAACTTCGGGGTCGTAGAAGTGATGGAAGTTGGAAGCGTAACCGGAGCAGAACAGTTCGTTGAAGATTTCGCCGAGGCGGTCAACAACGTTCCATCTCCACAGGAACATTTCCTGATCGCCGTCCTTGCAAGCGGTCTTCAGGGTAGCCTGGTCCAGAGATACGATTTCAACATTAATGCCGATTTCCTTCAGGTTAGCCTGAATGATGGGAGCAATGGTCTTGTAGGGGTCATCGGTAGCAGCGGTCAGCTTAACGGTCAGTTCGCCGGGCTGGTAGCCAGCTTCAGCCAGCAGCTGCTTTGCACGTTCAACGTCGTAGGTGTAAGCGCCCAGGTCTTCTTCATCGTAGAAGGTGGGAACGCCGCGGTTAACAACGGTATTCTGGGTCTTGCCCAGGCCGCCGAGAACGATGTCAACAATAGCCTGCTTGTCGATAGCGCAGGATACTGCCTGACGCAGAGTCTGGTTATCAAAGGGAGCCTTGTCGCAGTTGAAGCCCAGGTAGAACAGACGAGTACCAGCCTGAGTATGTACTACAACGCCGTCATCCTTTTCCAGGAACTGCAGTTCGGTGGTGGGGGGGTCGATGCAAACATCGATTTCGCCGTTCTGCAGAGCGATTACACGGGAAGCAGCCTCCAGGATGGGCTTGAAGATGATTTCTTCAGCAACGCCGGGAGCCATGATGCCTTCAGTGATATCGTTGCCCCAGTAGTCGGGGTTCTTGACGTACTTAACGTACTGGCCTTCAACCCAGTTGCTGAACAGATACTGGCCGGAGCCGATCATCCAGGGTTCTTCCATGCCGCTTTCCCATGCTTCCTTGGACTGGATAACAACGGGTCTGCCGGCCAGCTGAGACAGCAGGTCGTTGGAGTAAGCGGTGGTCTTAACAACGAAGGTATAAGGATCGCGAGCTTCTACGCCGGTCAGCATCTTGAGGGTGCCGGAGATAGCAGCTTCGGGAGCCATTGCCATTTCGAAGGTAAATACGCAGTCTTCAGCGGTCAGTTCAGCACCGGTGCTGAACTTTGCGCCTTCAACCAGGTGGAATACCAGGGTGTTGTCATCTTCCCACTCCCAGCTTTCTGCCAGACCGGGAACGTAAGTGATACCGGTTTCAGCAGCGTCGTTGGTGAGGTAGATCAGGCACTGATGAGACAGAGTAATTGCATTGTTATTAATCTGGTCATTCTGCATCTGAGGGTTGAGGTTGTTGATGTCCTGTGCAGTACCGATGGTCAGAGTCTTCTGAACACCACCGGTTGCTTCGCCTTCTGCTGCGGGATCTTTGGCTTCTTCGCCGCCGCCACCGCAGGCAACAAGGGTAAGGAGCATCAGTGCTGCAAGCAGCATAGCAATCAGTTTTTTCATTGTTATACTCTCCTTATGATTTGGTTTTGGTTTGATTGTTGATCGTTCAAACCCTACGACTAACATAACCCTGCTCCCCTAAGCAGGGATTAGTACAATGAAAGGAACCTTTTATTTCCCGGAGCCGTCAAATGCACCGAAGAACTGTACCACGTTGATATCTTCCTCCCGATATTCCCCGTGGTTGCCGTGGCCGTTCCAATCCAGATGGCAGCCATGATCCGACGCCCATACCAGCAGGCTCCGGTGCCCGCTCCAGCAGCGCTCTGCCTGCTGGGCCAGCCGGTCAAAGCTGGCTATATGATGGGCAGCCGCCGCCATGGCCTCAGGGGCCTCCGGCGTGTGGGCATGAATCATGTCGTCATATTCCTGATTGTATACTTCAATCAGATCGTAGCGGTCTTCTGCAATGAGCTCCATGGCCTTCTCGTTCACGGCTGCATCATCAGGCAGAAGATAATAGTCAATCGCTCTGCCGGAAAAAATTACGGCCATACTGGACTGCTCCACAGCCACGATTGCCGCTTTCTTTCCGCTGCGGCTGACCGCATCGAAGAGACTGTCAATTTCAATTTTGTGTTTTTCATAGTGTTCGATTCCGTGTACGGCGGGCATAGCGCCGGTATACATGGTTCCGAAACAAACCGGTGTAACTGCCGGCATCACCGTAGAAACCGGCACCGTGAGCTGCACATGGCGTTCTACGCCCTCATACATGGGCGTATACTTCTGCCAGAACCAATGTCCCATGCAGTCCGGATTATAAAGCAGCACCCGCTCAGCGTTTCCGCTCAGCTTGCGCTGCACAAAACGATCAACAGCGGGGATTGAGGCCTCACTGCTGGTCGGGGGCTCAGCGCCCATGGCCTTGGCGATGGATGCGGCTAAGCCGGTCATCGAATAAGTGTTCATCATGAGTTTTTTCTCCAATTTCCTTATTCATTTTTGCAAGTTTTTCATCAAAACCTTATGACCAGTACAATAAAACAGTATAATTATATCTTAGTTTTGTGCAAAGAGCAAGCATATATCTTGTTTTTTGTAGGCTTTGTGCTTTTCTTACAATTTCCCCTGCAGATTCATTGACTAAATCACAAAAATTGCGTATGATGAAGAGTATCCCAAAGAATTTGGAGTATTTTCTCATGAACAAAGATAAACTAAAACGCAAGCTGGACGAGCAAACTGCCCGGGATCACACCAATATGCGTCACTGGATGGACCGGCGTCATACCCGCTTTGAAAAGCTCATGGACGACCCCGTTCTGCCCAGTTTCTGCAACATCAGCTTCTATGGTATGCTCATTGCCACAGCCGCTGCTGCCCTGACGGATATCGTGAACCATCTCACCTATCTCAGCCATCTGGGATTCATGCACATGGTCACCAACGCAGTGAGCTCTGCTTTTCTGGCGTGGACAACATTCTCTCTGATTGTGCTGCCCTGCACGCTCATTCAGCTCAAGCGCGGCTTTGATCATCCGTACTTCGACCGCTTTGTACTCAATAAGCGCGGCCAGCGCCGTATGCCCATCAAAAAGCGGTTTACCCTGTACCTGCTAATAGACCTCCTGGGTCTGGTGATTCTGGGCGCTGCATACGCCCTGGTGAAGCTGTTTACTTAACGCTGTTCCTGCAAAAAATCAAACAGGCTCTGGGTATCCTGCTGGGTCGGGTAATTTACCGCATATACATCTTCCCCACAGGTAATCACCACAGCGCTGTTTTGCTCACTGGATACATACAGCTGGTACCGCCCCCACTGGGCGCTGTTCCACTGACCATATAACCATTTTTTACCGGCCTCGCCGCTGACAGGCTCTCCGTACTCCGGAGCCTGTACCAGCTCCAGGTCGGTAATTTCATCATATACAATAGAAATACTCTTTCCCTCGGGATCTGTGATTTGCAGAGCCGTCTCACCGGGGACCAAGGTCATCCCGGGACTGCGGAAAAAGCTGTAAATCAAAACGACAATCAGCACTGCTCCGGTAATGAGAAAATTCTTCTTCCAGAAGTGCACCTCACGCTGTGCCTCTTCCTCTACACTCTTCACCATATGCGGTTCAAAAGCCACTATGGATTCCACCTTTCCTAAATGTTTGTCACACTTATGTGACATTTCTTTGACTATCATTATACGTATGTTCATCAGGCTTTGCAATACACCATCCTGACGAAAAAGGAAAGCGCACAATCCCTTTGGGGATTGTGCGCTTTTGCATTTTATTCGGTTTTTTACTGGTTCTGAGCCTTGGCCAGCTTCTTTGCCTGTCTCTTCTTTTCCCAGTTGGAAACAACGATGGTGCAGGAAGCGTCGCCCACAATGTTCAGTGTGGTACGGCCCATGTCGAAGATCTTGTCTACGCCCCAAATCAGGCCGATACCGGCAACGGGCAGACCTACGGATTCCAGTACCATGGTCAGCATGACGGTGCCTGCGCCGGCTACACCGGCAGTACCGATGGAGGCCAGAGTGGCGGTCAGAACGATGGTGGCCATCTGGCTCAGGGTCAGGTCAACGCCGTAGCAGCAGGCGATGAACACGGAGGTTACGCCCATGTAGATGGCGGTGCCGTCCATGTTGATGGTTGCGCCCAGGGGCAGAACGAATGCGGTGACGTCTTCGTCAGCGCCCAGCTTCTTGGAGCACTCCATGGTCAGGGGCAGAGTTGCCACGGAAGAAGTGCTGGTGAATGCCATAATCATGGCGGGAATCATGCCCTTGAAGAACGCCAGGGGGCTCAGGCCGCCCATGGTCTTTACGGTTACGGAGTAAACCAGCAGGTAGTGCAGAGCGTAAGCCAGGTAAGCTACGGCAATGACGATACCCAGTGCACCGATGATCTTGGGGCCGTTTACTGCAACGGTTTCGCTCATCAGGCAGAATACACCGATGGGGCTGATGTTGATAATCAGCATCATAACCTTCATGAACACGGCGTTGGCGGAGTTCATGACCTTTTCCAGAGGCTTGGCATCCTCACCGGTCAGCAGAATACCTGCGCCGATGAACAGGGCAATGACGATAACCTGCAGCATGTTTGCGTTAAAGAAGGACGCCCACATGTTGCTGGGGAAGATATTGACGATGGTGCTCATGAGGTCGGAGCTCTTGGCTTCGTAGGTAGCGTCCACGGTTTCCAGCAGGGGGAAGAAGCCCTTGAACAGGTTTGCCATGACCAGACCGATGATAATGGCCACAGCAGTGGTTGCCATGTAGTAAATCACGGTCTTGCCGCCGATGGAGCCGACCTTTTTCACGTCCTCCAGGCTGATCATGCCGCAAATGATGCTCAGCAGAACCACGGGGACGACAACAAACTTCAGCAGATTAATAAAAATGGTGCCGAAGGGCTTAACATAGGTGGTGATTACATTGACAGCCGCAGGACCCATAGCATAAGCGGCGATACCGGCCACAATACCGGCGATCATCGCTGTGAAAATCCACTTGGCTAAGTTGTATTTTTTCTTTTCTTGCATAATGAACTAACCTCACCTTTCATTCGGGCAGCAGCCGTACTGCATTTCCTGCCCCGGCGTTTACCATTTTTAACAACGCACCAATTATAGCATTTACGCTTCCCATTCGTAAATTGACAGTTTTTACAATGATAAATTGCATTTTCGTTCATTTTCGCATATCTACGACAAGTTGCATGATTTTGCCCATTTTCCGCAGTTAATCCCTTGTTTTTGCAAAATATCTATCATTTATAGGGGATTATCCCAAATTAACTGACGGTTTCTTTTGCATCCTCCCAGATAAAATGCAATGGTTTTAAAAGTTCATGCATTTTAAAGACTTCAAAACTTGCAAATTAGGAATTTTGCCCGCTTATACGCTGTTAAAATGACGTAAACCGCCCCACAGGCTGCAAAAATCAGCACTGCAAGGCGGTTTATCCGTGACTGTCATATAGGCAGGTGAGAAATCCATACACTTTTCCCAGTGTATCCTACCTATGTTGAAAACTATGTGGGAAATGTGGGAAAGTCGGTGGAAAGTGTGGAAAACTCGATTTTGTCCTCAGCTGAGAATCAATTCTGCGATTTTGTCCATAGAATTAGCCACATATGTGGGCTGAATGTTGGGATTCACGGGTTTTCCCTGGGGGTTATACCAAATGGTGTCGATACCGGCATTGATGCCGCCCAGCACATCGGAGGTAAGACTGTCCCCCACCATAACGGCGGTGGACTTCTCCTCCAGGCCGATGGCCCGGAACACCTGGTCATAATACGCTTTGTCCGGCTTTTGGGTGCCCATATCCGCCGACACAAACATCTGTTTAATGTACGGCTTAATGGGGGACTGATGAAACCGGCCGAACTGGGCTGCGTGCATACCGTTGGTGAGGATATACAGTGTACAGTGCTGAGCCAGCTGCCGGCAAAGGTCCTCTGCACCGGGGAGCATAATGGAATAGGTGCCCAGACCCTCCTGGTACTGCGTATTCAGTGCCAGCGGATCGCCGTCCCTCCCCATATAATCCAGCAGCTTCCGGAAGCGAATCTCACTGAGCTCCTCACGGGTCACCTGTTTCAGTTCAAAGGCATGCCACAGCTCTCCGTTTACCTGATGATAAAACGCCATGAGCTCCTCGGTCATCTCCTCCCCCAGGGAGGTAATCACGTCCCGCAAGGCCAGACGCTCCGAGGCTTCAAAGTCCCAAATGGTCATATCTGCATCCAAAAATACCGTCGTGTACATATCCCGTCACTCCTTACCGTTTTCTCCCATCATACCCGATTCCCCGCTTTCTGTATAGGCTGAATTTTTCTGCACATGCTAAGTCCATTGGAGGGATTTCCATGGCAGAAAAGCACTGCGGTCGTCAGACCGTGATTTTTAAATGTCCGCCCAGCATTATGTCCTGGGCCTCCGTAGTGGGCCAAAAAGAAGGCAGCGGTCCTCTGCGGGACGCCTTTGACTGTATCTGTGCCGATAGTCTCTTTGGCCAGGACAGCTGGGAAAAAGGTGAAAGTGAAATGCTGCGCCGCTGCGTAGAACTGGCTTGCAGTAAAGCCAAGCTGAAGCATAGTCAGCTGGACTATGTGCTCAGCGGCGATTTACTCAATCAGTGTGTGGGCTCAGCCTTTGCCCTGCGGGATTCGCAAATCCCCTATTATGGTCTGTACGGCGCCTGTTCCACCATTGCCGAGAGCATCAGCCTGGGCGCTATGCTCATCGACGGGGGCTTTGCCGACAGGCTCTGTGCCGCAACAGCCTCCCACTTTTGTTCCAGTGAACGCCAGTTCCGCCTGCCCCTGGAATACGGCGGACAACGGGCTCCAACGGCCCAATGGACCGTCACAGGCTCCGGCGCAGTAATCCTCAGCAGTCGGGGGCGTGGGCCTTATGTTACCACCGTGACCACCGGTAAAATCGTGGATAAGGGCGTCACCGACGCCGCCAATATGGGGGCAGCCATGGCGCCAGCCGCCTATGATACACTGGCAGCGCACTTTGCCGATACAGGCCGCAGCCCCCTGGAGTACGACGCCATTTTCACGGGCGATTTAGGTGCCATCGGCCACCGCGTTGTTCTGGAACAGTTCAAAGCCGACGGCTACGACTTAACAGACCGCTATTTCGACTGCGGACTGGAAATTTTTGAACGGGATAAACAGGAAGTCCACGCCGGCGCTTCCGGCTGCGGTTGTGCCGCCTCAGTACTATGCAGCCACATCCTGGGCAATCTCCGGGATGGCCTGTGGAAACGGGTGCTTTTCTCCGCCACCGGCGCCCTGCTCTCGTCCACCAGCCCCCTGCAGGGCCAGTCCATTCCGGGCATCTGTCATGCGCTGAGCATCGAGGCAGAAGGTTGAGGTGCACTATGGAAGTCATTTACCTATATAGTAAGGCGTTTATTATCGGCGGCCTCTTGTGCCTTGTGGGTCAGCTGCTCATTGACCGAACCAAGCTGACTCCTGCCCGGATTCTGACGTTGTATGTGGTCTCCGGCGTCGTTTTGGGCGGTCTGGGACTTTATCCGCCCTTCGTCCAATGGGCCGGTGCCGGGGCCACAATCCCCCTTCTGGGGTTCGGTAACACCCTGGCCGCAGGCGTGAAAAAAGCCGTGCTGGAACACGGCTTATTGGGGGCATTTACCGGCGGATTCACCGCTGCGGCAGGCGGAATCTGCGCTGCAATTTTCTTCGGATTGCTGATTTCTTTGGTATTTCGTCCACATGATAAGAACAGCTGAGTGCGGAAAACTCTGTGGCAAAGTGGGAAACTTCGACCAAATTCGACCTAAATCCACAGGATATTGGGCCGATGACCGGACTGAACCCTAAATTTTGTGGTGTGGTAGACATAAGTTTTCCACTTTTCCACCGAACTTTCAACATTCGTGCAAAACCATAGTCGTATGGTGTCCATGACAAATATCGTCCATTTCAAGAAAAAATCGGCAGCCGAAAATCGGAACAAGCAAGCACCCTGTGTAAAACTCATTGAGATGTGGAAAACTTACGCGATCCGGAACAATCTCAGCCAAAAATCACAGGAGTTTTCCACATTCTGCGTAGATTCCCACATACTTTGTAAATAGAAACGAAGCAGAGAGGAAGTATCCAAGGTTTCCCTCATGTTTCAGTTTATTGTGGGAAAGTCGCTCTCTAAAACAAGCCATCCACGCCACAAGAAAAATCAGATGGAATTTTTCCACAATTTACTGTCCGGTAGGGAAAGACGAAGCCAGAAAAAGAAAAAAGCCACAGTCAAAAGACTGTGGCTTTCGTGTTGGCATTGACCTATTTTTCCAGTCCGTCACCAGACAAGTATCTTCGGCACTGATGAGCTTAACTTCCGTGTTCGGAATGGGAACGGGTGGACCCTCATCGTTAAAAACACCAACTATGGTACACCATCAGAGACTCGAACTCTGGACACCCTGATTAAGAGTCAGGTGCTCTACCAACTGAGCTAATGGTGCATATTTGAAAGTAAACGGTATAAAAACCACAGCCAAAAACTGTGGTTTTTATGTTGGCATTGACCTATTTTTCCAGTCCGTCACCAGACAAGTATCTTCGGC
>SAMEA104404106__coassemble_570_pt1 | contig 36800 bp, 31 predicted proteins | sample SAMEA104404106__metabat2_high_PE_053 | metagenome-assembled genome bin SAMEA104404106 (sample SAMEA104404106) | Balaenoptera acutorostrata
GAACTGGGGAGGGTAACCGGGAGTGTTCGCTGCCTGCCCCACTGGTGCTTGTCGTTTTTGCGGCGCTTAAGATCCTTCGCAGGGCTCAGGATGACAAGTGGGGGGGATGGCGTGTCATTTGGGGATGGTGCTGGGCGGTACTGAATGGGGCTTTCTTCCTTATTTTCAGCACCGGGGACGGAAAAAGAGCGTATCGCTTTTGCGATACGCTCTTTCTTTACACTTTTTTAGATATTCAGGACGATTTTTTGGTCCCGGAGCTCCTCCACCTGGAGCTGCACGCCGTAGACCTCTTTGAGCATTTCCGCTGTGACCACATCCTTGGGGGCACCCTGGGCCACCACGTGTCCCTTATGGGACAGGGCCACGATTTCGTCGCTGTAGGCGATGGTCTGGTTCATGTCGTGGAGCACCATGACGATGGTGATGCCGTAGCGCTGGTTCAGCAGGCGCACCAGCTGGAGAATTTGCAGCTGGTAGCGGATATCCAGGTAGGTGGTGGGCTCGTCCAGCAGCAGGGTGTTGGTGCCCTGGGCCAGGGCCATGGCAATCCAGACCCGCTGGGTCTGGCCGCCGGACAGGCTCTGGATGCTACGGTCACGGAGCTTGGTGATGCCTGTGATTTTCATGGCCCGCTCGATGGCTTTCAGGTCCTCTTCCTGGGTGGCGGACTGGCCGAACCGGGTGTAGGGCAGGCGTCCGTAGGCCACCAGCTGCTCCACGGTCATGTCACCGGGGGCGGTGTTATGCTGGTGGACGATGGCCACCTTTCGGGCGAATTTTTTCAGGCTCATGTCCCCGATGGGCTGGCCGTCCAGGAGAATTTCGCCCTTTACGGGGCTGAGGTTCTTGGTTAGCAGCTGGAACATGGTGGACTTGCCGCAGCCGTTGGGGCCGATGAGGGTAGTGATTTTGCCCTTGGGAATCTTTAGGCTCACGTCCCGGAGCACCGGCTTGTTGTCGTAGGCGAAGGACAGGTTCCGCAGCTCAAAGCAGGGTTTATTTTCCATAGATGCCACCGCCTTTCCGCAGCAGGAAGATGAAGGTGATGCCGCCTACCACGGCCAGAATCACGGAAGCGTTCATCTCGTGGGGACGAATCATGGTGCGGCCCAGGGTGTCGGCCAGCAGGAACAGGAAGGCGCCCGCCAGAGCCGAGAAGGGCAGCAGGCGGCGATGGTCGCTGCCCACAAAGATGCGTCCGATGTGGGGCACCAGCAGGCCCAGGAAGCTCACGGGGCCGATGACGGCGGTGCAGCCGCCCACCAGGAATACGGCGGTGAGGCTCACCAGCAGGCGTACCTTGTCAATATCGACGCCGAGTCCCCGCACCGTGCGGTCCTCCAGACCGCAGAGGTTGCAGAGCTTGGCACAGCAGAAGGCCAGCACCAGGCCGATGCCGGCCACCACGGCCAGCATATGCACATCGTCCCAGGTTTTCATGGTGATGTTGCCGTTTACAATGGCGGCGACGCCTGAGGCGTTTCCGCCGCTCATGGCGCCTATGGCGTCCGACAGGCCGGAAAACAGGGCCTGCATGGCGATGCCCAGCAGGATAATCCGCAGGGGCGACAGGCTGCCCTTCCAGGCCAGACTGTACACCAGGGCGAACACCAGCAGGCCGCCCAGGAAGCTGAACAGGGGCGCCATGAAAAACAGCTGGGGGAAGAGCATGGTGGCCAGCAGAGCGGCAAAGCCTGCACCGCTGGAAATACCCAGCAGGCCGGGGTCGGCCAGGGGGTTCTTCAGTACCGCCTGGAACAGAGCGCCGGCCACAGCCAGGCTGGCCCCGCCCATGAGGGAAATGAGGATGCGGGGAAACCGCAGGTCATACACGGAGGCCACGTCCCGGTCGTACTCCACGAACAGGCCCCGCAGCAGCTGGGGCACCGTGAGCCGGATGCTGCCCAGGTTGATGGAGAGGAAAAACAGCACCAGCAGGCCCAAAATCACGGCCCCGAAGGCGATGACGCTATTTCTCCGGAGTTTGGTTTGTTCCATCAGTCTCCGCCTCCCGTGCCCACGGTATCGCCGTAGAAGATGCCGTCCAGAATGTCCAGGGCCTGGGGATAGGTGAAGTTGGCGCTCATGCCGAAGTAATCATAGGGCAGGTCGTAGACCCGCTGATTCTCCACGGCGGTGAAGTGCTTCCAGATATCGTTGGTGCTGAATTCCTCGGCGAACATCTCCATGACGCTGTCCGGCAGGGCGTGGGCCGTGCGGAGAATGATGTCGGGGTCTTTTTTCAGCATATCTTCCGTGTTCACGGTGAGAAATTCCTGGTCGGTTCCGGCGTAAATGTTTTCACCGCCGGCTACCTCCACCAGACTGCCCACATAGGAGTTTTCCGTGGCCACCACGTAAGACCCGGGCAGGCCCATGAGCACCAGCACCCGGGGGGCTTCCCCGGTGGGGTGATTTGCCCGGTAGCTGTCGTAATAGGCGTTAAATTCGTCCACCAGAGCCTGGGCTTCGGCCTCCTTGCCGAAAAGTGCGCCCAGGTCCTCAATGGACTGGTACATTCCGAAGATGGTTTTCAGGTTGAGAAAGCCGTATTTGAGGCCCGCAGCTTCGTATTTGGGCTGCAGGTCGTTTTGCAGGCTGTTGGGGCTCAGCACCCACTCGGGGCCCAGCTGGGCCAGAATCTCCATGTCGGGGGCCATGGGGGTGCCCACAACGGTGGCAGAGGCGTAGCGGTCGGGGATGGTGGCCAGCTTGGTGTCCGGCACACCCACCAGATCCAGATCCAGCTTCTCGCAAATCTGCATAACCGCCACACTGGTGGCCGCAATGCCGCCGGAAGAGCCGGTCTGCCCCTGGGGAGGGGCAGATTGGTCAACGCAGCCTGCCAGCAGCAGGCTCAGGGAAAGGGTCAGGCTCAGACCCAGGGCTTTCAGTTTATTCATCGTCGTCCACCCAGTCGAATCCGGACAAATCGAAGTCGTCGTCATCGTCATCCCGGCGCTGACGGGGACGGCTCTGGCTTCCGGAGCTGTGGAATAGGCCCATGAGGGGCTTGCGAATCAGGCTGAACACCAGGCAGGCCAGCAGCTGGGCGCAGAATACCAGGACAAAGAACATGACCCAGACTCTGGCGGAGATGATGACGTTGCGCTCGCCGTCATTGGTGGCGGTGGTGATGGCATCGGTGCCGGGCTCTGCGGCGGGCTTGGCGGCGGTGCCGCTGCCGCCGGTGACCATGCCGGTGGTGCCGGTGCCGGACTTTTCAGCGGGGGCTGCGGCGATGGTGTGGTTTTCATCCATGCGGGCAAAGCCTGCGGCGTTGCCGGAGGTGAAGTTATCGGCGGTCATGTAAAAGACTACGCTGCGGCCCATGGCTTCCACGAAGCACTCGGCCCGGATGACGGCGTTCTTGGAGGGAATGGCAATGCGGAAGTCCTCCTGGTCATCGCCCTTGCCGGTGCTCTCGTAAGCTGCGGGAGCCCACTGGGCGTCGCCGGGCTTCTGGGCGGTGAGGTTCACCTCTGATACGTTATCCATGAGCTTAAAGCGCACGGACAGGTAGTAATTGCCGTCGGCGCCCTCTTCCATGAGGCCGTCGGGGGTGACCAGGCTATCCACCATGGACTGGCCCAGGGCGAAGCTGGGCTCGCCGCCGGAATCTTCAATGACGCCGGTGACGGGGTGGCGGTACCAGCCGTGTACGGTGGCCGTCTGGCAGGGGGCCTCGGCGGCAAATACGCTCAGGCTCAGGCACATGACCAGGGCCAGCACCAGAGCCATGCAGGCTGCGGTGCGCTTTGCAAAAGTATGTTTCATCTTAGCTTATTTCCTTTCATTGGTGCTTTTTCCAGAGGATATAGCCTGCGCCGCCCAGAATGGCTGCGGTGAGCAGCAGGTAAACAAGAATCTGGGGGAAGAGCTTGGTGTCGATGCGGACAGGGCCCTGGGGTGCCTCAGCGGTGACGGCTTCGGGGAGGGCTTCTTCCTCCTGGGCAGGTTCATCGGCGGGATCGGTGACGTCATCCAGAACCAGATAGAACTCCACGTCGGTTTTCATGACGGTGTTCACAAAGGCAGAGCCCGTGAGCTTGCCGTCCAGGGAGTCGGCCACGGCCTGCTTGGGCAGGATGACCGTCATGGGCGTGGTGGTGTAGTCACCGGCCTCCTCCGTGAATCCGGGGATGGGCGGGAAGTGCTTCGTTACGGGGGATTCCGGGTGCAGGGTGACGGCGTACTTCTGGCCGTTATAGGTGACGGTGGGATTGGCCAGGGGGGTACCGTCGGCTTCAAAGCCGGGGACGGGGTCCACAATGTAGAGGGTAATCTGCACGTTATCGCCTCGGAACAGGAGCTCGGCCTGGTCGTAGAACATATTGTCGGACATACTGGGTGTATTGAAGTCCGTGATTTTCCGGGTGGACACGCTGCACACCTTGGATACGGATTCGCCTTCGCCCAGGGTGAGGGTGATGGCGTCGCCGGTTTCAGCTTCCTCGGAGGCTGTGCCCAGGCTGCCGCCACCGGAGGCGGGACGGTTGGAGGCAGGGCCGCTGACCTGGGTGAGGTCGGCCAGCACCACATAAAACTCCACGTCCGTGTGCATGACGGCGTTTACATAGCAGGTGGCCTTCAGGGCCTTGTTCACGGAGTCCCGCAGGGCCTGCATGGGCAGCTGGACCTTGATGGGCGTGGCGGGATAGGTGCCGCCTTCATCAATGAAGCCCGCAGCAGCGGGGAACTTCTTCATGACCTTGCTGCCGCTGTTTACGCTGGCGGAATAGCTGGAGCCCTGGTAATGCAGGGAGACATTTTTAACGGGGGTCCCTTCCTCCGGGAACTGGGGGACGGGGTCGATTACATACAAAGTCAGGGTGGCGGTATCGCCGGTGCAGGCAATGTCCGCCTTGGGGTAAAAGAGCTTGCTGCACATGCTCAGCTTATTGAAGTCCTGGGCATGGCGCATGGAGACATTGGCAGTATAGTAAGTGCTGCCGCTGCCGGTTCCGCCGGAACCGCCGTCAGAGGGAGGCGGAGGCAGAGGTGCGTCGGGAGTAGTGGGGGAAGGTGTGGGCTTCGGCGGCGTAGTGGGCGTGGGGGGAGCCGGAGGCGCCGGGGGACTGTCGGGCAGGCCGTCCAGCACCACATAGAAGGTCACGTCCGTGTTCATGACGGCGTTCACGAAGGCGGTGCAGGTGAGCTTGCCGCTGGTGGACAGGGCCAGTGCCTCGTAAGGCAGGGTGACGGTGATGGGGCTGGCGGGATAGGTGCCGGCCGGGTCAATGAAGCTGGGCTTCACGTCAAAATACTTGTCGGTCTTTTTGGACTGGTCCAGGGTGGCGGGGTACTCTTTGCCGTTATAGTGCAGCTTAATGTTGCTGACGGTTTTGTCGTACTGGGGAAAGGCGGGCACGGGGTCAATGACGTAGACGGTCATGGTGGCCATGCCGTCTTTTACGTCAATGTCTACGGTGCGGTGAAACAGACCGTCACACATGCTGGGCTTATTGAAGTCATACTCGTTGCGCATGGAGATGGTGGCGGTCAGGTGCTGGTCCTCCGGCACAGGAGGCACGGTGGGCTCCTGTGTGGGAGGGGTGGGGGGCTGCAGCGTGGGCAGCTCCGGGGAAATTTCCGGGGAAACCTCCGGTTCATCGGGCTCCTGGGGCACGTCGGGGCTCACTTCGGGGTCCGGGGGCGTGGTGGGCTTGAGGCCGTATTCATAGGTGATGTTGAAGTTCAGGGTGCCGGTGTAGCGGCCGGGGGCTGCGGAGGCAATGTCAGACTTCGCAATATGCAGGTGGCCGTTTTCCGTGGCGCTGGCATAAAACTGCCGGGTGCCCTCGGTGCCGAAGCGGTTCATGCAGGTGAGCGTATCACTGCCGCCCTCCCGGTACAGGGGGATGCTGGGGTAATCGGCCCGGACGGTCACGCACTGGCTGCCGTCAGCGCCGGGCATGGTGACCTTCACCGCATAATCCTGGGAAAAGTCCCGGTTGGGGCTCAGCTGGCCCAGGTGCAGACCTTCGGGGATTTCCACGGTGTAGTTTGACTGAGCGGGGGCAACGGTGGCCTCCAGCTGGGTGCCCTGCTCCCGATTGCTGTCCGGGGAGGCATTGGCTGCGGGGGCCTGGAGCTGGGGCAGGGACTGCTCGACTGCGTCTTCTTCCGGTTCAGCTTCCGGCTGAGACTCCGGCTGGGGCAGGTATTCTTCGGGAATGGTGACCCGTGGGGGCGCTGCTTCCTCTTCGGGCTCCCCGTCGTCCCGGACAGAAGGCAGCTGGGGCTGCTCCGGGACCAGGTCGGGCTCTTGCAGATGCAGCGAGTCTTCCACCTGCTCACTTTCCGGGGGAGCCTGGTCGGGAAGGGACACCGCAGCAGCCGAAAGGGAGTTGGTGAGGAACATGGCCAGCAGCAACAGCCCGGCGATTCCTTTTCTGATTGTGTTCATAAACTCTCCTTTATGACGAAAAAATGGGGGATATGGCAGAAATTCCCGCAGAAAAGCTAATCTGCGGGAATCTCCGTTATCGTAAGTGTGTATTTACTTTAAAGGATTACTTACCTGCAAAGTAGCTGATGTCGAAGAGGACAGTGCCGGTGTAGTTGCCAGCGCTGGCGGAAGCTACGTCAGCAGCGGTGACGGTGAACTCACCGTTCAGGTCAGCAGAGACGCTGGTTTCCTGAGCGCCGAAGCTGTTGGCGTAAGCCAGGCTGTCAGAAGCGCTGGCCAGTTCGCCGGCTGCAGGAGCGGAAATAACGACCTTGCCGGTACCCAGGTTAGTTGCCTTCACGTTTACGGTGTAAGCGGTGACGTTATCCTCGGAAGCAGACAGGGTGCCCATGGCGATAGCTTCGGGAATATCAACGGTGTAGCTGGCTTCGGGAGCGGCTACGTCAGCGGTAATCTGCATGCTCTTGGTTGCGTTCTCGTTGGGGATTGCTCCAGAATCGGAATCGGAATCGGAAGTGGACTTGATGTTTTCAATCTTCAGTCTGAAGATTTCGTTGCTCATCATAACGACGTTAACGTAAGCACCAACGGGAGCGGGAGTGGCAACCATAGCGTCCAGCTTAGCGGTGGGAACGGTGAAGCTCAGAACCTGGCAGGGAATGGAAACACCGTCTTCAACGCCGAACAGCGGATTGGTTTCGTCCATTTCACGCATGGGCTTGTTTTCAATGTTGGATACAGCAGCAATCTGCTGGCCGTCCAGGGTCAACTTGACGTCCTTTACGGTGCCGTCAGCGCCGGCGTCGGGGAAACCGGGAACGGGATTAGCTACATACAGGGAGATGACAGCCTGGTCGCCCTTGACGGTGATGTCAGCGTCGTGGTCGAACAGTGCGTTGCACATGCTGGCCTGCTCCTTGTTTTCGTGCATCATGGTAACAGTGGCGGTGTAGTCGCCGTCTTCGTAAGTGTTTGCTGCAAAAGCGCTCATAGCGCCCATGGATACAACCATGCACATGGACAGAGCTGTTGCAGCAGCCTTCTTAAACAATTTGTTCATAATTTTTCCTCCTAAGAAAAATAATCAGAAAAAATATATATCTTGATTCACCTGATGGTGATGAATCCAAAATCAGTCAGCCCGGAGAATGCAGTTCACAGTGGCCCCGTTTTTGGGGGTGTAGTTGTCGTCGGTGCTGAAGGTGCTGTACTGGATGGTCAGAGGGTACTCGCCCTTTTCCAGTGCCCGGTCCAGAGTGATGTTATAAATGTGCTGGCCGGGTTTCAGGAGCTTGGACTGGTAAATCTGCTCACCAGTGTCGCTGAGAATGAAGGTCAGCTGGAAGTACACTTGGTTCTCCTCCGGGTTATACAGGTCGATGCTCACGTCTGTGGAACCGGCCTGCACGGGAATCACCGTGTAGCCGGGAATCTTGATGCCCCGGGTGACGGAGGGCTCCGTATCGGTCAGCACCTGGCTCTGCTCGGCTTCAAATTCCGGGGTGAAGTTGGTCACGGGACCGGAATGGCTTTTGTGCCAGTAGAAGGCGGCGCCGCCGATGAGCAGCACCAGAACCAGGGCCAGTATGCCCCATTTCATCCATTGCTTGTTATTCTGTTGTTCGGTGTTCATAAATTCCTCCTGAACCTGTGACGGCAGAAATTTCACGGGGCAGAGTGTACTCCGTATAACGACACAGCTTGTTAGGAATAACTAACAAAAGAAAGAAAATAAAGCTCCTGCACGGCTGCCCGGCAGGATGCTAACCAGGAAAATCGGACAAAATAACTTGTTTGTTACATTATGTTAGTTACTTCTAACTTCATCAGGAGCATAACAAAATTGCTGCTGGGTGTCAATACCGGATTGTGTATAGATTAGCCCGAAAAGACATTTTTCACCGGGTTTTTGCACAGTTTTCGCATACTGGTGGAAAAATTTCCAGTCTGGGAATGGACGGAAACCCAGGGGCTTGGGGCGATTTGGGCAGCAAAATGCCGGAAGCTCCGGGAAGGGCGCTTCCGGCATGAGGGCTTGCCGCAGAAAACTATACTGCTGAGGGAGGGTATCCGTCAGTGACGGACGAAGAACCCCTCCGAGAGCGTTTCTCCCGGAGGGGTGATGGCAGGTTAAGGATTGTAAGTTACGTCAAAAACGACGGTACCGGTGTAGTTACCGGCAGCAGCTTTGGCTACGGCGGTGTGGGCAATGTGGAACCGGCCGCTGTACTGAGCGGAGACGCCGGTGGTCTGGTCATTGAAGTGGTTCATGAAGAACAGCATATTGCTGCCGTTGGTGAGGAAGCCCTCGGAGGTGGCAGTGATGGAGACGGTGGCGCCGCCCAGGTTTTCGGCAGTCACGTCCACGGTGTAGTCGGCGTAGTTATCCTCGGTGGCAGACAGGGTGCCCATGGAGATTTCCTCGGGAACCACCACGTCGTACCGGGCCACAGGAGCGGCCACGTCGGCAGAGAGGGTCAGGCTGTGGCTGCTGGTTTCGTCTGCCTGGGGAGCGGCAGCTTCCACCAGGGTGATTTCACTGAGCTGGAAGCGGCAGGGCTTTTCCTGCCCCATGGCGGCGGACACGGCTGCTGCGGGCATACCGGTCTTGAAGGTTTCCAGAGCGGAAACGGGGACGGTCAGGCGCTGCTGCTGGGCGGAATAGGTCTTTCCGGCGGTGATGCCCAGCATCGGGCTCGTGACGTCAGCCACACGGTCCACCAGGGTGTCGGCGGCCTGGGCGTCAATGCGCTGGCCGTCCAGGGTGATGTGGATGTCCTTGATGTCCGGCTTTTCAATATTGCCGGACTTATTGAAGGTGTACAGGTCCACCACGGCTACGCCGTCAGTGACGGTGAGTTCCACGTCGCTGTCGTAGCCTGCGCCGCTCATGCTCACGGCGTCTTTGTCCTCCTTGAGTACGGCCAGCTTTGCGCTGTATCGGCCATCGACATAGGCTTCGGGCTCGGCTGCGGATGCACCGAACACGGCGAAGCTGGACACGGTGCAGACGGTCAGGGCCGCTGCCAAGAGTTTACGGAATTGCTTGTTCATAAGAACCTCCTATGGAATTGGGATTGGGATGCACGCTTTGCGGGAATCCGAGGGATAAAAGCGCCGAGAGGGTGTAGCGAGCCCCCTCGGCGTGGACACCAAAAGATTTGGTTGGATTATGCGGCAAAGTAGCTGATGTCGAAGAGAACAGTGCCGGTGTAGTTGCCGGCTGCGGCACTGGCTACGTCAGCAGCGGTGACGGTGAAGCTGCCGGACAGCTGGCCGTTCTGGCTGAAGCTCTGGGTGCCGAAGCTGTTGGTGTAGGCCAGGCTACTGTTGGCAGAGCTCAGAGCGCCCTCGGCCGGTGCGCTCACTTCCACGTGGCCTGCGCCCAGGTTCTTGGCAGTGACCGGCACGGTGTAAGCGGTGGTGTTGTCCTGCTCAGCGGACAGGGTGCCCAGGGCGATGACTTCGGGAATCTCAACGGTGTAGCTGGCTTCCGGTGCAGCTACGTCAGCCGAGAGCATCAGACTGTGCTGGGAGGCTTCCGTTGCCTGGGGGGCTTCGGCCCCTGCCTTAGTGATGTCGGACAGCACAAACTTGTGCTCCACAGCGCCCATGGGGATCACGTTGGCGCTGGCCATGAGGCCGGTATCGGCGGCAGCATCCAGAGCCTCCACGGGGATGGTCACGGTCACGCACTGGCTGGCCATGACGCTGCCTGCGGGAATGCTGATGATGTTGGGGAACTCAATGGCCTCTTCAAAGCAGCGCTCCTGCTGGGTGGTGATGTCGGAAACGCCCTGGTACACCTGGTCGCCCACGGTGATGGACAGGGAGTTAATGGGGCCGTTGGGGGCCAGAGCCTTCACGGCCTCCCCATAGGGGGAGTAAATCTGCAGCTGGGCCTGGCCGTCCTGGATGTGGATGTCCACATCGTGGTCATAGACAATGCGGCCCATGCTGGGGGTGCCCACCTCCGTGGCGTGCATGACGCTGAGCTGGGCGGTATAGTCGCCGTCATCATACACCGGGCCTGCGGCGTTGGCGCCCAAAACGCCGATGCTGCAAATGGCGCAGGCGGTCATGGTGGCCGCGATGAACTTACGGAATTTAGTGTTCATAGCTTTCCTCCTGAGATAATCTGAGATAAAACAAATGCTGTTAGTTGTGACTAACTTTCGAGAAAAGCATAACAATCCGGGGCTGAATTGTCAATCGGACAAGTATGTTCATGTGTGGAGAACAAACGGGGGAGTAAGCGCAAAAAAAGCACACACCCGAAGGTGTGTGCTTGGTGATGGTCTAGGGGGATTTACTTGATGGGGTCGTCCAGAGAGTTGATCTCGTGGTCCAGGTAGCCCTTGGGGTAAATGGAGAAGTCGGAGATATCATAGCCGATCTGCTTACCCAGCAGAGCGTAACGGGGCACACGCACACCGCCGCGGTAGCGCCAGCCGGTAGCAGTGGAGTCACCGTAGTAGAACTGAGTCTCGCAGTCGGGGTGCAGGTCGATGAACTCCTGCATCTGCTCTTCGGGGCAGTAGGGGCTGCAGTACATACGCTGCAGGTTTTCCAGGTGCATGATGGGGCTGATGTCCGTGACGTGACGCAGACGGGTCATGTTCAGGTGCTCCAGCTTGGTCAGGGCTTCAACGCCGGAAATATCGGCCAGACGGCCGTTGCCGAACAGCTCCAGGAAGGTGATTTCCGGGCAGTTGCGCAGGGGCGTCAGGTCCTCTACCATGGTTTCGGCCAGAATGACCACTTCCAGGTGGGGCATATAGTTGCAGAAGTCGATGGTCTTAATGCGGTTGTGGCCCAGGTCCAGGTAACGCACCTCGGTGCAGTACTTCAGGGGGCCGGTTTCCCATTCCTTGACGCTGTAGGTTGCCCACAGGCGGTAGGTGTCGGTGAGGCAGTTAAACTGGTTGAAGAAAATACGCCAGACTACCTTAATTTCGGGGAAGTCGTCACGGAGCTGTGCCATGGCTTCGTCCGTGGTGTCGCACCAGTCCAGACGCAGGTACGTCAGGTTCTGCATCAGGGGCAGCAGGGTGCGGAACTGAGGCAGGCCCTCGTCGCCGATGTGTACCTGGAAGTATTCCACACGCTCCATGTCGGTGGAAATCTCCTGGCCGAAGAGGGTGGTGGTGTACGTGAAGAATACCTCGGGAACGGCGGCCTGCAGCTTAGCGGCGTCGTCAAGAACAATGGCGCTGACGCCATCCTGATTGAGGTTTACTTCCTTCAAGTTGGGCAGCAGGCTCAGCAGCACGGCGGCCTCGTCAATATCCTGGCCGGTGACGTCGGACAGGTCCACGGACTTGGTGTTCCTATCGTAAGTCTTGCCCAGGAAGTTGATTTTATTGAACAGCAGCTCGGCGTCGCTGAACTTTTCCTGTACGGCCTGCAGCTCAAAGGGACGCAGAGAAATATCCCCCAGGTCCAGGGTTTCCAGGTTCTGCAGGTATTCGGCCTGGGCCATGCAGCTGTCCAGCTGCTCCCGGTGGCTGAGGGTCAGGGTCAGGTCCTCGTTGCTCAGCTCCACGGGGGGCTCCGTGCCGTCTACGGTGACGGTGTAAGTGACATTGACCTTGGGGTGCTCGGCCTTGTAGGCTTCAATTTCGCTGTAAGGCTTGCCGGTCATGTCCTCATTCATGGCGGCGTAAGCGCCGAAGGCCACAGCCGCACAGGCCGCAGCAACACCGATGATGATGCTTGTTTTCTTGTTCATGGTTGATCCTCTCTTGTGTTTCTGACTGTAAAAAAATGCCTCCGCCATTAAGGGGTTAAGCTATTGATCTCCTCCCGGACATAGCCCCGGGGGTATTTGGAATGGTCGTGGGCGGCGTAGCCAATCTGCTTGCGCAGCAGGGCATAGCGGGGGTGCAGCTGGGTGACCCGGGAATTGCCGTACAGATACCGCCACTCGTAGCCCGTGGGGTCGCCGTAGGTGCTGAACACGCACACGCAGTCCGGGTGCAGCCGACGAAATTCCTCCTGCTGGTCCAGGGGAATGTGGTTCATGGTGGAGCTCAGACGCTCCAGCTTGTCCAGCCCGTACAGGGGCGTAATGTCGTCAATATCCAGATTGCTGATGTTCAGGTGCTTTAGCTCCGTGAGCTCGGCCAAGGGGCTCAGGTCCGTGATGTCGGAACTGAAAATTTCCAGGTATTCCAGCTTCTTGCAGTGCCGCAGGGGCTCTGCGCTGTCCTCACCGCCGATGGCCACAATGGCCACCTCCAAATCCGGCATATATTCCACGAAGCTGATGTCGTTCAGGTCGTCGTTATGGCCCAAGTCCAGATACTTCACCTCGTTGCAATATTTCAGACCCGCCGTGTGGCTGTCTGCAACACCGAAGGTGGCCCAAATTTTATAGGTATCGGTCAGGCAGTTATAGGGCCCGAAGAACACCCGCCAGACAATGTGAATGTCCGGAAAGTCCTCCCGGAGCTGGGCCATGGCCTCGTCGCTGGTTTTGCACCAGTCCAGTTTCAGCTCTTTGAGGGCGGACATCATGGGTAGAAGCCGCCGAATCTGTTCCAGACCGTCATCGCCGATGTTCACCTGAAAATAGGACAGGGCTTCGCTCTGGGTGCTGACCTCCTGGCCGAACAGCCGGAAGCGGTAGTCCACCGTTATTCCGGGCCGGGCACCGTGCAGACGCAGAGCGTCCTCCGGGCTCAGCAGGCCGTCGGCCTCGCTGCCCAGATACAGGCTCGTGAGCTCCGGCAGCCGCTGCACCAGGGCTGCAGCTTCCTCCACCTGCCCGGAGGTGAGCCAGGACAGGTCCAGGGCGGTTTCCCCGGTGGTATACTGCCGGTCCAGGGCGGTGATCAAATGGTACTGCAATTCGGCCCCGGGAAACCGGGTTTCCAGCTCCGCCAGCTGGGCTACGGTGGGGGACAGGTCCCCCAAATCAATGGCCGTCAGGCCCTGCAAATAGGCCGACTGATTGAGCAAAGAGTCAATTTGTTCTGTTTCGTCCAGCTTTACCTGCTGGCTTTTGTCCGTGAGCAGCAGAGGGTCCCCGCTGCCCGTAATGGGCACGGTATAGGATACTACTGCATAGGGATGGGCGGTCCGATAAGCCTCAATTTCCGCATAAGGCATGCCGGTCATATCCCGAAAAATCAGCGAATGCAACAGGCCGGCGCCCAACATACAGCAGACAAACACAAAGAATGCGCGGTTTGTTGGATTGTTCATGTCTTTCCTCAAATTTTCCCACAACAGCCGGGGCCTTTGTGGGAAAACTCCTTTATGCAATATTATACCGCTCATTATACACGCTTCCGGAACGGGGGTCAATGCTTAAAGATCCCCGGTTCTTTACGCTGGGGCCTTTAATTTTAACGCAGCTTATGGTATATTAACTGTGTATGAAGATGCCTAAAAGGAGCGTAATTGCTATGATTCAAATATACGGTACCTTTGGCCCGGCCTGTGCTGCGGAACAGACCATAGAGGCCATGTTCCATGCCGGCATGACCGGTATGCGGCTCAATCTGTCCCATACGGGTCTGAAGGAAAGCGCCCACATGGTGGACTCCTTCCACCGGGCTGCCCGGAAGGTGGGCGTGGAGCCCAAGCTGCTCATTGATATGCAGGGACCGGAGCTGCGCATCGGCGTGCTGGAGACCCCCGTGGAGCTCACCCAGGGCGGTACGGCCCTGCTGGGCCTTGGAGGTATTCCGGTACCCAAGCAGGTGCTGCCTGTGTGCTCTGCCGGGGACGAGCTGCTGCTGGACGACGGCAAAATCAGTCTGAAGGTCACGGAAAACCGGGGCGACAGTCTGCTGTGCCGGGTGCAGCGGGGCGGCCTGCTCACGGGCAGAAAGAGCCTCAAGCTCAAAAATCCCGACGTGCATCTGGATATGCCCGTGCTCACCGAGCACGACCTGCGGAATCTGAGACTGGCAAAGCAGTACGGCGTGACGGGCCTCATGCAGCCCTTTGTTCACTCCGGTGAGCAGCTGCGGAAGGTGCGCCAGGCCCTCAAAGACTGCGGAGCAGGCAGCTTGCAAATTTTTGCCAAGGTGGAAACCGTGGAGGGCGTGCGCAACCTGACGGACATTCTGCCCTACGCCGATGAGCTCATCATCGCCCGGGGCGACCTGGGCAACGATCTGCCTTTGTGGGAGCTGCCCGGCGTGCAGAAGTACATCGCCGCCAAGTGCCGCCGTAACGGCATCCCCTTTATGGTGGTCACCCAGATGCTGGATTCTATGGAGCACAGCGCCGTGCCCACCCGTGCAGAAGTCTCCGATATCTTCAACGCTGTGACGGACGGGGCCTCCAGCGTAATGGTCACCGGCGAAACCGCCGTGGGCGAATACCCCGTGGAAGCAATCCGCTATCTCAGCAATACGGCCCGCAGCGCTCTGGAATGGCGCAGGGGCTTTCTGGCGGAAAACTGAACCCCCGATGCTCCGGCATCGCGATTTTTGGAAGGAACGGCAATGATTAAAGTAGAACATCTCTCCTTTGGCTTTCCCAATGTAGAGCTATACCATGATATTTCCTTTACCCTGGAGTACGGCCAGCACTGCGCCTTCATCGGCTCCAACGGTACGGGTAAAACTACCCTGGTGGAGATTATGCTCCATCCCGACCGCTTTATGTACGACGGTAAAATTACCCGGGACGAGGACTGGAAGGTCGGCTATGTGAACCAGTTCGACAAGGCCGACAAGGACCGGGACGACACCGTATTTGAGTTCCTCAGTGAGGACTTTTTGGAAAACCGTCGGAAAACCGAAGAGGTCTGCATGTATATGGGCGACGCCGAATGCGGCGAGCTGGACCGGCTTCTGGGCATTTACCAGGGCCTGCTGGACGAGTACCAGGCCATGGACGGCGACAACTTTGAAACCAACATCCGCAAGCAGCTGAAGCTGGCAGGGCTCAGCCATCTGGAAAATGTGGGCATCTCCGGCCTGTCCGGCGGTGAATACAAGCTTTTGCAGGTCATCAAGCAGATGCTGCACCAGCCGGAGCTGCTGATTATGGACGAGCCCGACGTGTTCCTGGACTTTGAAAACCTCAACGGCCTGGTGGGCGTCATCAACTCCTACAAGGGCACCCTTCTGGTGGTGACCCATAACCGCTACCTGCTGCACCACTGCTTCGATAAAATTCTGCACCTGGAAGACACCGACGTCCAGGAGTTTAACGGCAACTACATCGCCTATAACTTCGCCCTGCTGCTCAAAAAAATCGAGCTCCAGGAGCAGGCCTGCAATGAGGCCGCCGAAATCGAGCGTAACCGCATCCTGGTGGAGCGTCTCCGGGACGAGGCCACCGAGGTGGACTCCGCTACCCGCGGCCGCAGTCTCCACGCCAAGGTGAGCCAGCTGGCCCGTCTGGAGGCCCGCCGCATTAAGGCCCCCTTCGTGGAACTCCGGGAGCCCCAGGTGCATCTGCCGGAGGTGGAGGCCCCCATGGAGGAAAATCCCGAACAGCGGGACGTGCTTTTGGACGTGCAGGACTACAGCGTGGCCTTCGACGAGCTGCTGCTGGAAAATGTGAGCTTCCAGCTCAGAGCGGGGGAGAAGGTGGCCATCGTGGGCCCCAACGGCACCGGCAAAACTACCCTCCTGCGGGAAATTTACCGCAACGCCAACCCCGCCATCACCATTTCCCCCGACGCCGAAATCGGCCTGCTGAGCCAGCTCCACGGGGAAATGCTCAACGAGGAAAACTCCGTTTTGCAGGAGTTCATCGTCCTGGGCTTTAAGGACCGGGAAGAGGTGGTGGACTATCTGCGGGCCTACTGCTTCAACCCCGACCACCTGGACAGCCCCATTTCCGTGCTGTCCGGCGGCGAAAAGAACCTGCTGCAGCTGGCCAAAATCGGCATGAGTCAGGCCAACCTCCTGCTGCTGGACGAGCCCACCAGCCACCTGGACACCTTCGCCCAGATTGCCCTGGAAGAAGCCGTCAGCAATTATCAGGGCGCCGTGCTCATGGTGTCCCACGACTTCTATACCATCGTGAACTGCGCCGACTATGTGCTGTTCGTGGAGGATAAGACCCTGCGGCGTATGCGTATCCGCACCTTCCGCAAGAAGATTTACGCCAACCACTTCAGCAAGGAATATCTGGAGCTGGAGCTGCAGAAGAAGGACCTGGAAACCCGTGTGGCCCGCTGTCTCAAGGAGGAGGACTTCTCCACTGCCAAGAGTCTGTGTGCACAGATGGAAGACATTATTGATAAAATGAGCCGGGCATAAGTCCCCGGAATCCACAGCAGCCGGAACAAAATTTGTTCCGGCTGCTTTCTTTTTTGCGGTTTTGGGAACAAATGGCAGGAAAATTCGTCATAGAGTACGTGATAAAAGACATAATTTGACATCGTTATGGACGTACAGTATAATGTATCATGTCGAGTTATGGAATTAGCCCTAAGGAGGCAACCTATGATATTAAAGAAAACAGGCAGACGGGTGCTGAGTCTGGTGCTGGCAGTGCTGACACTGGCCGGAGCCCTGGCCATGCCTGCCATGGAGCTTCCGGTCAACGCCATTTCCCAGGCCGATATCGACCGGAAAATCGCAGAGAAAAATGCGCTGAAATCGAAAATCAAGTCCCAGCAGGGCGTCATCAATGACCTGAAGCAGAACCAGGGCGACTACGTTGCCCGGAAGCAGGCCCTGGATGAGCAGCAGACCCTGGCCATGGAGCAGATTTTGCTGGTGCAGGAAGAATTGGCCATGTACCGGGAAATGATCGCCCAGAAGCAGGAGGAGGCCCGCATCGCCCAGGAAGCCGCCGACGCTCAGCTGGAGGTTTATAAAAAGCATATCCGCAACCTGGAAGAGCAGGGCGTGAACAATATGTATCTGGACCTGCTGTTCAGTTCCAAGAGCTTCTCCGAGCTCATCACCCGCATTGACATGGTGGGCGAAATCATGGCCTACGATAAGCGCATCGAGGATGAGTACAAGGCCGCCAAGGCAGAGGCCGACGCCGCAAGAGCCGAATATGAGCAGGCCGAGGCGGAGCTGGCTGAGCAGGAGGGCAACCTCCAGGCCGAAATCGAAGCCCTCACCAAGCAGATGCAGGAGATTCAGGCGGAAATCGACGAGCTGCAAAGCAACATCAACGAATATGCGTCGGTCATCCGGGAGTACGAGGCCCAGGAAAAGGCCCTGAACGCTGAAATTTCCAAAATGCAGGAGGAACTGAAAAAACAGGAGAATCCCCCCACGGCCACCGGCGCTTACACCTGGCCCTGCCCCTCCTGCTGGCTCATCACCTCCGGCTTCGGCAACCGTCCCCACCCCCTGGGAGGCGGCGTGAAGTTCCACGCCGGTGTGGACATCGGCGCCCAGCAGGGTGCGCCCATTGTGGCCGCTGACGGCGGCAACGTCCAGACCTCCACCAATGGCGGCGGCTACGGCAACTATGTGATTATCTATCACGGCAACGGCCGCAGTACCCTTTACGGCCACATGAGCAGCCGTGCCGTGAAGGCCGGCGATACGGTGCAGAAGGGCCAGGTCATCGGCTACGTGGGCTCCACCGGCAACGTCACCGGTCCCCACCTGCACTTTGAAGTACGCATCGACGGTGCTCCCGTCAACCCCCTGCAGTACTTCTCCGGGTACACCATTTTGGGCTGACGGGCCCCAGTTTGCTGCAAATAAACGGTGCAGTCCATGGCGGGACTGCACCGCTTTTTTTGGTATAGATTGGTATAGAATTGTGCGAAAGCACGGAGGTATGATGATGCAAGTGTATATGATTACGTTCAGCCCCACAGGGGGCACGGACAAGGTGGCCAGAGCCCTCAGCGTGGGCCTGTGCTGCAGACCCCAGGAGCTGAGCTTACTGCGGCCCCTGACGGAAAGCAACACCCCGGTCTTCGGCTCCGGGGACCTGTGCGTTGTGGCGATGCCCGTCTATGGCGGACGGATTCCCACAGCTGCCGCAGAGCGTCTGCGGACGCTCCGGGGAAACGGGGCCAAGGCGGCAGCCGTGGCCGTGTACGGCAACCGGGAAATCGACGACGCCCTGGTGGAAATGGAAGACATCCTCACGGACTGCGGCTTCACCCTCATTGCCGGGGCCGAGGCCGTGGCAGAGCACTCCATTGTGCGCAAGTACGGCGAGGGCCGTCCCGACGTGAAGGACGAGCTGGAGCTGGAGGCCATGGGCCGTGCCATTGCGGATAAGTTCGTTCGGGGCGACCTGCACCGGCCCAAGCTCCCCGGCAACCGGCCCTATAAGGTGTTCGGCGGTGGGCTAAAGCCCCTGGTGGACCAGCGCTGCGGCCTGTGCGGCATCTGCGCCGGTCTGTGTCCCGTGGGGGCCATTCCCTTCCACGCCCCCAACACCACAGACACCAGCAAGTGCATTTCTTGTATGCGCTGTCTGAGCGTGTGTCCCAGCCGGTCCCGGTATCTGGACCCCAAGGCCCTGGCGGGCCTGTCGGAGCACCTGGCCCCTGTGTGTGCCGGACGGAAGAAAAATAAGCTGTACATTTAACGGCGCAGCGCAAAAAGCACCGCTTCACTAGGAGCGGTGCTTCTTTTTATGCGATTTCTTATGCTTCGGGCTTCACGATGAACTTGCGGTAAATGGTGTCTACGATGACGCCGATGGCGTTGTCGCCGGACACGTTGCAGGCTGTGCCGAAGGAGTCCTGGGTGATGTACAGGGCCACCATGAGGGCACAGATGGGGCCGTTGGGGTCGCCCTGCTCGGCACCGAAAATCATGTACAGGAAGGGCAGAGCCGTCATGATGGAGCCGCCGGGGGCACCGGGAGAGGCCACCATGGCAATGCCCAGGGTCATGATGAAGGGAATCACCGTGGCCAGACTGATGGGAATCTGGTTCATGAGGCACACGGCAGTGGCGCAGGCGGTAATGGTAATCATGGAGCCTGCCATGTGGATGTTGGCGCACAGGGGCACAACAAAGTTGCGGATCTGCTCGGATACGCCGTCAGCTTCGGCGCACTTCAGGTTCACGGGGATGGCGGCTGCAGAGGACTGGGTGCCCACGGCAGCGGCGTAGCCGGGAATCTGGTTGCGGATGAGCCGCAGGGGATTCTTCTTGCTGATGGCGCCGGCAATCAGGAACTGAATCAGAATGCACACCAGGTGCATGGCGATGACCACCAGGAATACCTTCCACAAAATGCCCAGAATCACAAAGGTCTTGCCGGACTTGGTCATGTCCGTGAAGGTGCCGCAGATGTACAGGGGCAGCAGGGGGATGATGACCACGTTCAGCACGTTGCTGATGACGCCGGACAGGTCCTGCATACCGTTGTACAGGGTGTCGCCGATGGTCTTACCCCGGAGGGTGGACAGGCTCAGGCCCAGCACAAAGGCCAGCACCACGGCGGACAGGGTATCCAGCAGCGGGGGAATGTTCAGCTGGATGTAGCTTTCCAGGCTGGTACCGGCGGTGGCGGCAATCTGCTCCAGTGCGCCCTCACTCATGAAGTGGGGGAACAGCGCAGAGGACACCACGTAAGAGGCAGAGCCGAACACCAGGGTGGAGGCGTAGGCAATGAGTACGGTGATGACCAGCAGCTTACCGGCTCCGGCCTACAGATCGGCAATGCCCATGGTCACATAGGCCACAATCATCAGGGGGATGATGAATTTCAGGAAGGTGCTGAAAATGCTGGAGGCCGTGACCACAATGCGGCCAAACCACTCAGGCATAAACTGGCCGATGAGAATACCCACGACAATGGCAATCAGCAGACGGGGCAAAAGCCCCAGTTTCTTTTTCTCGTTCAAGGGGAGAACTCCTTTCGATTGTTTTTTCTTGCATAGTATAGTCACAGCAGCCCCTGCGAACAATCGGAAATATGTACAAAATCTTAATATGTCCTCCCACTGTAGACAATTTGGGTAAAAAAGAAGCCGACACCTTGGTGTCGGCTTCCGGGTTTGTTGGGTTTACAGCTCTTCGATGAGCACAATGTTCTGAATCATGTGCAGCTCGTCGATGACGGCCTCGGAGCTGTACTTCTTATTCAGGCGCAGACTGAATATGGCGCAGGTGGTGTTGGAGTCCTGGCCGCCGTGGCGGGTGATTTCCAGGTCCAGCAGCTTCAGGTCGCACTCGTGGATGAGCTTCAGCAGCTTTTCCAGGGTGTGGCGGCCGGTGTATTCAATGTACAGGTTCACCTCGGGGGCCGTGTTCAGTAAGATGTATTCCCACTTGGAGAACAGCATTTCCGCCATGAGGATAAACACCGTGACCAGCAGGCCGCCTTCAAAGAAGCCTGCACCGCAGGCCAGGCCCACAATGGCGCTGGTCCACAGACCGGCGGCGGTGGTGAGGCCCTTGACCCGCTGACGGCGGGTGACGATGATGGTGCCAGCACCGATGAAGCCGATGCCCGCAATAACCTGGGCGCCCAGTCGGGCCATGTCCGTGAAGTAGCCCGTGACCAGGCACATATACTGGCTGGTGAGGGTGGTCATGGCTGCACCCAGGCAGATGAGGATATGGGTGCGGAAGCCTGCGGGACGGCGCTTGTATTCTCGCTCAATGCCGATGATGCCGCCGCAGACCATGGCAATTACCAGGCGGACGGCCACACTGAGCATATTAATGTCCCTGAGCGGATCAAATATGGATAACATGTGGGTCCCTCCTTAAACTTCGTCAATCATGGTCACATAGTCCACCTGAGAAATGGCGGACAGGACCTCGCCGTGGGTGCGCTTTTCGTTCAGCCGGATGGCGAACACAGCGCCGGGATTGAAGCCCGGTTCGGCGTTTTTGTTGATGTCAACCTCGTAAATCTGGGCGTCGATGCTCTTGATGGCGGAGATAATCTCGCCCACGGCGTCCAGACTGGAAAATTCCACATAAATATTCATGTTGCGGGCACGTTCAATGATGATGCCCTCGATATAGGGCAGGGCACGGATGCTGAGCCACATGAGCAGCAGCGCAATGATGGCGCACTCATAAAAGCCCGCGCCGATGGCCAGACCTGCACAGGCCGAGGCCCACAGACCGGCGGCGGTGGTGAGGCCCTTGACCTCCTGGCGGCCTGTGACGATGACGGTGCCTGCACCCAAAAAGCCGATGCCGTTGATGACCTGGGCGCCGAAACGCACCACGTCTACCTTGGTGCCGGAGGCCACGGCGGGGTCTGCCGCATGGGTGAGCAGCAGCTCTGCCTCGTACTGGCCCAGAAGCATGGCCAGAGTGGCGCCCATACACACAAACATATAGGTACGGAAACCGGCTGCACGGCGCTTGCGGGCACGCTCAATGCCCAGCATACCGCCGAAAATCATGGCCAGCACCAGTCGCAGGCACACGGAGGCGAAATTAAATTCACGCAGATAGGTGAACAGTTCACTCACGAAAAGCACGCTCCTTTCCGGGGAAAATGATAAAGCACCTACAGGAAAGTCCCTGCCCAGGTGCCATAAAATGAAAGAGGTCCGGAAACCTCTAACCATGAAGTTGAACTGATTTTACTGTGTGAGTATACACTGTATCCGGCCACTTGTCAATAATCGCAACAAATTCCGGGGCGCTCACGGGAAAGTAATTGGGCAAACTGCACAATACAAGCCGTACCAGTGAGGGACGTGGTGAAAATGTGGGCAAAATGAATATTTTTCTGGGACGTTCTGCACAATATTCACCATACCGCCGGGGAAAATCAGCTGTTTTTCCGGAAAGTTTGACGCTGCGGGACATTTTTGCACTTAAACTTTACGGGTTTATGCGTGGAAGCGGGAAAAAATTCAGCACTATGCCAAAACTGTCCAACAGATGACAGCTTTGGCATAGTGCCGGGATGGAGACGGATTGGGATATCCGGATGGGGGGAGATGGGGGAAAAGGGGTGCCACTGAATGGGTCACTAAAGAAGACGGTGGCTCGGTTCACCTCTCAGTCACCTTTAGGTGACAGCTCCCCTTGAGGGGAGCCAAGGGGTGCCACAGAATGGGGCCTAAGAAAGACAGTGGCTCGGTTCACCTCTCCGTCAGGCCGATGGCCTGCCACCTCCCCTCGAGGGGAGGCTAAGATGCGGGTGCAGCCTTTGACGCTGCATTGTGCCACTCATTTTGCCCGCCTATTGTCTTGCGGTGCACCAAAGGCTCCCCCAAAGGGGGAGCCAAGGGGTGCCACAGAATGGAGCACTAAAGAAGACGGTGGCTCGGTTCACCTCTCAGTCACCTTTAGGTGACAGCTCCCCTCAAGGGGAGCCATGAAGGTGCGAAGGTGGCTTCTACACTTAAGGGGAGCCAAGGGGTGGTACAGAACCCGGTGACGCACTATGTTTGTTCTCGCTCTAAAAATCTTGCGGCGAAGCCCGTATAAATTACCTCTGTAGTACGTTACCGGGCGGTGCACCCGGTGACGTACAATGCAAAGACTCGAATTAAATAAAAGTGAGGAGCTGGTCGACGGACTTGCGCTTGGGGGCTTCGGGGCACTCAGCGGGGTAGCCCATGTAAATGAGGCAGCCGATCTTCATGTTTTCGGGCAGCTTCAGCAGCTCGATGATCTTGTCCTCTTCAAAAATACCCGTGATGACGGTGCCGACTCCACGGTCGTGGGCAGCCAGGCAGAAAGCCTCTGCGGCACAGCCTGCGTCGAACATCTCGAAGCTGTCGCCCTTGGAGGTGGTGAAGGTGCCGTCCTTCTCGTAGCCGGACTTGCCGGTGACGTAGGTGAGGACCATGAGGCAGGGGGCCTTCTTCAAATTATCGTGGTTGTACGTAAAGCCGCAAACCATGTTCTCGGCAATGGCGTCCATGATGGCGCGGTCAGAAGTGTACATATAGCGCACGGGCTGGCCGTTCTTCCAGCTGGGCGCATAGGCGGCGTCGCCGACAATGGCCTCAATGACGTCCCGGGGCACGGGGCGGTCCTCAAACTGTCTGATGCTGCGGCGCTGACGAATACCTGCTAAAAGTTCCATGGATGGTTCTCCTTTAAATGTTTTGGTATGCCGAAAATCCGGCGAATTGTCATGATTATAACGGAATCAGCCGGATTTGTAAAGACGAAAAACAGGCAGTACCGAAAACGGTACTGCCTGTGTGGTATGCTGGGAATAGAAACTTATGCCTTGTGCCACTTTACACCCTGGGGGGTATCCTCCAGAATGATGCCGGCGGCCTTCAGCTCGTCACGGATGCGGTCAGCCTCGGCGAAGTTCTTGGCCTTTCTGGCAGCCTGACGGGCAGCAATCTTTTCTTCGATTTCTGCGTCCATGCTCTGCTCAGCGGCAAAGGGAATGCCCAGAACGTTGCACAGCTCCATGAACTCGTCGTAGCAGGTTTTGGCCATGGCCTTGGTGGGGTCGGCTGCGGGGGAGACGGAAGCGTTCACGTCACGGACCATCTCAAAGATGGCGGAAATGGCGTCGGCGGTGTTGAAGTCGTCGTCCATGGCGTCGCAGAACTTCTCCCGGTACTTGCCCAGACCTGCTGCGGCAGCGGACTCAGCCTCGGTGAGCTCGCCGTCCTTGCCATTGCTCATGAAGAACTCCATGTTGTTCTTAGCGGTCTGCAGACGCTCCAGAGCGTTCTTGGCCTGCATGAGAATCTCGCCGGAGTAGTTCAGGGGAGAGCGGTAGTGGCTCATGAGCATGAACATACGGATGCAGTCGTAGCCGTAAGCCTCGGCGGCCTCACGGACGGTGAAGAAGTTGCCCAGGGACTTGCTCATCTTCTTGTTGTCGATGTTGATGAAGCCGTTGTGCAGCCAGTAGTGGACGAACTCCAGGCCGTTGGCGGCTTCGGACTGGGCAATCTCGTTTTCATGGTGGGGGAAGGCCAGGTCGCAGCCACCGCAGTGGATGTCGATGGTCTTGCCCAGGTAACGGTTGGACATGGCGGAGCACTCAATGTGCCAGCCGGGACGGCCCTGGCCCCAGGGGGATTCCCAGTAGGGTTCGCCGGGCTTGGCAGCCTTCCACAGTGCAAAGTCCAGGGGGTCTTCCTTGATGTCTGCCACGTCGATGCGGGCGCCTGCCTGCAGGTCCTCAATGGGCTGGTGGCTCAGCTTGCCGTAACCCTTGAACTTCAGTGTGCGGTAATATACGTCGCCGTTTGCTGCGGGGTAAGCATAGCCCTTTTCAATCAGGGTGGATACAATGTCGATAATCTGCTGGATGTTCTCGGTAGCCTTGGGGTGTACGGTGGCTTCCTTGACGCCCAGAGCGTGGGAGTCGGTGAAGTACTCGGCAATGTACTTCTCGGCCACGTCGTGGGAGCTGATGCCCTCCTCGTTGGCCTTCTTGATGATCTTGTCGTCTACGTCAGTGAAGTTCTGCACGAAGGTGACCTCATAGCCCTTGTACTCAAAGTAGCGGCGCACCACGTCGAACATGATGATGGGACGGGCGTTGCCCACGTGGATGTAGTTATACACGGTGGGGCCGCAGCAGTACATGCTCACCTTACCGGGGGTGATGGGTACAAATTCTTCCTTCTGCTGGGTCAGGGAGTTATACAGTTTCATAGGGGGTCTTCCTCTCTTACATATCCTTAAAATTCATCACATCGCGGTTCACAACAAAGTACTCCACGCCGGAGTACAGGGTGGTGACCAGGATGATGATGCTGCATGCGGTATCGAATGCTGCGCTGGAGAAATAGGGGTAGAGCATGGCAATAATGCACACCATGGTGCAGGCGGTTTTCACCTTGCCGGACTTGGCAGCGGCGATGACCCGTCCGCCCTCTACGGCAATCAGACGCAGGCCGGAAACAGCAAATTCACGGGTGATGACCAGAGCCAGCACCCAGGCCGGCATACGGCCCACCTCCACCAGCATGAGCATGGCGGTGATGACCAGCATCTTATCGGCCAGGGGGTCCATGAACTTACCGAAGTCGGACACTTGATTATAATGCCTTGCGACATATCCGTCAATAAAATCGCTGACGGAAGCCACAAGAAATACCACCAGAGCGGCCATACGCATGGCGTCACCCTCCAGGTACATGAGAACGATAAACAGGGGGATGCAAATGACCCGGAACATGGTGATTTTGTTTGCCAAATTCATGAGTGAACCTCAGCTTTCTTGTACGGCAGAGCCGATGAGGTCGCCATCATCGGTGTCTTTAATGAATACGGGGATAATCTGACCGGGGTGGTAACCTGCCCAGTCGTCAAAGAATACCTGCCAGTCAATGTCAGGGGAGTCAGCGCCGCTGCGGCCTACGCCGAAGCCGCTGACGGGGTCGATGTCTTCAAACAGCACGTCGATGGTTTCGCCAATCTGATTGTTGGAGTATTCCTCCATAATGTCGGACTGAATCTGCATGATGAGCTCGGCTCTGTGTTCGGCCACTTCCTTGTCCACTCTGGGCATGAGGGCTGCGGGAGTGCCGTCCTCGGGGGAGTAGGGGAATACGCCGGCACGCTCAATCTTGGCCTGACGCAGGAAGTCGCACAGCTCTTCAAACTCTTCCTCCCCTTCACCGGGCAGGCCCGCAATAATACTGGTGCGGATCACTACGCCGGGAATGCGGTCACGGAGCTTAAACAGCAGGTTGCGGATGTCCTCGCCGGTGCCGTGGCGGTTCATGCGCTTCAAAATCTGGTCGTTGATGTGCTGCAGGGGAATATCCAGATACTTCACAATCTTGGGCTCCGTGGCAATCATGTCAATGAGCTCGTCGGAGAAGGCGTCGGGGTACAGGTAGTGCAGACGAATCCAGCCCAGGCCCTCAATGGCCAGCAGGCGGCGCAGCAGGGTGGGCAGCACACGCTCGCCGTACAGGTCCTCACCGTAACGGGTGACGTCCTGGGCAATGAGGATGAGCTCCTGGTAGCCCTGGGCCACCAGAGATTCGGCTTCCTTCACGATGGCGTCCATGCTGCGGCTGCGGTAACGGCCGCGAATCTTGGGGATGATGCAGAAGGTGCAGCAGTTGTTGCAGCCCTCGGCAATGCGCAGGTAAGCATAGTTCTTGCCGGTGCTCACTACGCGGTCAATCTCCTCCACGGGGGCGTGCTTATCCCGGAAGGCCATGACGGGGGAGTCGTCGTTGAGGTTTTCCAGTACCTCGCAAATCTGGCCGAAGCTGGAAATGCCCACCAGAGCGTCAACCTCCGGCAGCTCCTGGAGAATCTCATCCTTAAAGCGCTGGGCCAGACAGCCCGTGACCACGATGTGCTTGATTTTGCCCTCTGCCTTCCACTGGGCTACCTCCAGGATGTTGTTGATGGCCTCCTGGATGGCGCTTTCGATGAACGCACAGGTATTGATGATCACCGCATCCGCCTGTTCGGGGGCAGTGACAACCTCATGTCCGGCCTGCTTGACCAGGTACACCATCTGTTCGCCATTGACGGTGTTCTTGGGGCAGCCGAGAAAAATAAATCCAACCTTCATTGTTTTTCTTGTCCCTTTCAAAGTTTACACACTGTTTAATCAGTCATTTACCGAATAATCATCATAAAAATCCCCCAAAACCCGGGCCTTGCATGCCATGATTTCAGACCACGAAAAGCCACGACGCAATAATGCGTCGGTGGCTTTCTTGATTTGCGCCCGATCGGGGTGTTCGGTTTTCAGTTTCGTGCGGAGCAGCTTATCCATGATTTCTTCCTGGGAGGGCAGCTGCTCCATGGCTTCCTCCCACTGTTCGGTTTTGATGCCGTGGCGGTACAGCTCCTGCTTAATCCGGCAGGCGCCGTAGCCCTTGGCTGCGTAGTGCCGCACCAGCATTTTGCTGTAACGGTCATCGTCGATGACCCCCAGCTCCACCATGCGCTGCACCACCGCTGCGGTATCTTCTTCCGTTTCGCCCTTTTCCCTGAGCTTCAGGGTGAGCTCCTTTTCCGAGTAGTCCCGGCGTTCCAGCAGGCGCAGCGCCCTGGCCTTAGCGGATTCCGGCAGCGTGCTTGCCATCAGCCTTCAAACTCCTCGGCGCTCACGTCCACAGCCCGGCCTGCGGCCTTGGCGGCCTTCTTGGCCTGGGGGGTCATGAGCTTTACGTAGTTATCCCGGACCTGCTGCTCCAGAAGGTCAGCAACCTCGGGGTTTTCTTCCAGGTAAATGCGGACGTTATCACGGCCCTGGACACGGACGCCGTTGACGGTGAACCAGGCGCCTGCCTTCTCGATGATGTCCAGCTTTACGCCCAGGTCGATGATTTCGCCGATTTTGGAAATGCCCTGGCCGTAGATAATATCGAACTCGGCCTCCTTGAAGGGGGGAGCCACCTTATTCTTGACCACCTTGGCTCTGGTGCGGTTACCGATCATCTCGGTGCCGGATTTCAGGGTCTCCACACGGCGCACGTCAATGCGGACGCTGGAGAAGTACTTCAGTGCACGGCCGCCGGGGGTGGTTTCGGGGTTGCCGTACATGACGCCGATCTTTTCACGCAGCTGGTTAATGAAGACCACCACGCAGTTGGTCTTGGACACGATGCCGGCCAGCTTACGCAGGGCCTGGCTCATGAGTCGGGCCACGACGCCTACGCTGGAGTCGCCCATTTCGCCTTCCAGTTCGCTTCTGGGCAGCAGAGCCGCAACGGAGTCCACCACCACGCAGTCGATGGCGCCGGAGCGCACCAGCTGCTCGGTGATTTCCAGGGCCTGCTCGCCGGTGTCGGGCTGAGAGATGAGCAGGGTGTCGATATCTACGCCCAGGGCTCTGGCGTAAGCGGGTTCCAGAGCGTGCTCTACGTCGATGAAGGCCACGTCGCCGCCCATCTTCTGGGCGCTGGCCAGAATGTGCAGGGCCAGGGTGGTCTTACCGGAGGATTCAGGTCCGTAGATTTCCACGATACGGCCCCGGGGAACACCGCCGATGCCGAGCGCCAGGTCCAAAGACAGGGAGCCGGTGGAAATTGCTTCTACGTTTACGGGGATATCGTCGCCCAGGCGCATGATGGCGCCCTTGCCGAAGTTCTTTTCAATCTGCGCAATGGCAGTTTCCAATGCTTTCTTCTTGTCACTGGCCTGTCCGGGCTGAGTGACCGTTCCCATTTTGTTAGTAGCCATATATTTTCTTCTCCTCTAACTGTAGTTTGGGGAATTTGTTTCCTTGACTTTAGTATAACTGACCGGCTACGACTCTTTCAGTACAGCCGGTATCTTTTATGGCGGTGACATGGCTGAAGCCCGCCCGGCGCATATGCTCTTTCACATACTCAGCCTGACCTTCGCCTACCTCAAACAGCAGCCAGCCGCCCTTTTTCAGCAGGCGGCGCCATTTGCGGATAATGCTCCGGTAGAACATATAGCCGTCCTCTCCGCCGTCCAGGGCCATCATGGGCTCAAAGTCACGGACGGAGGGGTCCAGGGTCCCGATTTCTTCCGGGGTGATGTACGGGGGATTGGACAAAATCATGTCGAACTGGCCCAGGTTTTCCAGGGGCAGGGACAGGGCGTTTGCCTGCACGCAGGAGGTGCGTACCCCCAGGTTGTGCTTCATGACGTTGGCCCGGGCCACGTGCAGGGCCGGAGTGCTCAGGTCTGCCAGCACCAGCTTGGCCTTGGGCAGATGCACCCCCAGGGCGCAGCCGATGCAGCCGCTGCCGCAGCACAAATCCAGCACCCGCAGCTCGGCGGTTTTGTCCGGAATCCGGCTCAGGGCCTCATCCACCAGCACCTCAGTGTCGATGCGGGGGACCAGTACGTCGGAGGTGACCACCATGTCCAGGCCGTAGAACTCCCAGGAGCCCAGAATATAGGCCAGGGGCTCACCGGCAATGCGGCGGTCTACCAGAGAAAGAACTTCATGCTCAATGTCGTCGCTGGCATAGAGCATATAGTCCCGAATCAGCTCGTCTAAGGTCTTTCCGGCGGCCAGAGCCACCAGGCTCCGGGCCTCCAGATTGGGGTTTTCTGCGCCGTATTCCCGCAGAGCGTTGCGGGCCTCGATGCACAGACCGTTATAGGTTTTCAAAGCTCTTGCTCACCACGTTTCTCTTATCTTTCGCTTGCCTTACCAGGCGTCTGCGCCCTCTTCTTCGGGAATCACCAGCTCCATGGCCCGGATGGCACATTCCATCATGCCGTCGTCAGGCTCGCTGGTGGTGATGCGCTGCACCTGCTTGCCGGGCCAGGCCAGCATGCGGGCAATGAGCAAATCGTCATGGCCGCCGACCCAGCGGTTCAGTTCGTAGGTGACGCCGATAATGAGGGGCAGAATCAGCAGCTTCAGGCCCATGCGGGCCCACATATTGCCGGTGTGGATAAAGGAACCGGCGATGATGCTGATGATGAGTACCACAACCATAAAGCTGGTGCCGCAGCGGGGATGCAGCCGGGGCTGTACCCGCACATTGTCCACCGTGAGCTCCTGGCGGTTTTCATAGCAGAAAATGGTCTTGTGCTCTGCGCCGTGGTACATGAATACCCGGCCGATTTCCGGGACTCTGGCGCACAGAATCATATAAATGAGGAAGATGGCCAGCTTGAGAATGCCCTCCAGGGTGGTACGGGCATAAAAGCTGTCCCGCAGACCGGGAATGATGCCCGCAATGAAGGTGGGCAGGAACAGAAACAGCAGCAGGCTCAGTCCCACGCCCATAATCATGGCCGTGGCCATCATGAGCTTTTGGGCCGTTTCGCCGGTGAAGTGCTTTTCAATCCACTGGTCCAGCTTGCCGGGCTCCTCCTGCTGGTCTTCCGGCAGCAGAGATACGGAGTAGCTCAGGGCCTTCATGCCGTTAGACAGAGAGGAGAACAGGGCCACCACGCCACGCAGGATGGGCAGGCCCAAAATGGGGTACTTTTCCCGGATGGGATGCAGGTCCTCCACGGTTTCCACCATCTCGCCGCTTTCCAGCCGGCAGACAATGGCCTGCTTCTTGGGGCCTCGCATTAAAATGCCTTCCATCAGGGCCTGGCCGCCGATGGAGGTGCGGAAGGGTGCGTTTTGGGTTGTTTTTGACATAAATACCTCGGTTCTAAATATGGGAATCGCTGATGGGGAGGGTGACTGTGATGAGACAGCCGCCGCCTTCGGCATTGGCTACACTGAGCACGCCGCCGTGGCGGGTGATAATCTCATCGCAGACGGCAAGACCGATGCCATTCCCGCGGACATGGGTGCTGCCTTTATAGAATTTTTCTTTCACGTGACCCAGCTCGTTTTCCGGTATGCCGGGGCCGTGGTCCCGGAAGGATACAGAGATGGTTTCGGCGCCTAAGCTGACGCCGATATCTATGGTCTGGCTGCCCTTGCCATACTTGGCGGCGTTGTCCAGAATGTTCAGGAACACCTGTCTCAGGCGTTCCGGGTCACCGTTAATGAGGGGACATTCCTCGTCGGGCATGGAATACACCATGCGCATATTTTCCTTTTTCAGCAGCTCGCTGTAGGCCATCATGGCGTCTTCCAATTCGGCGCACAGGTCTACGGGCTCAATGGTGAGCTTAAAGCGGCCGTCCTGAATCCGGGTGAACTCCAGCAGGTCGTTGACCATGTTGGTGAGGCGTCCGGCTTCCCGGCCGATAATTTCCAGGCCCCGTCTGGAATCGCCGGTGATGTTTTCGTCAAAGAGCATGGTTTCGCTCCAGCCGGTAATGGCTGTGAGCGGGGTGCGCAGCTCGTGGGACACGGAGGACACAAACTCGCTTTGCACCTTCTCTGCCTCGCAGATGGTCACGGACAGCTCGTTGATGGAGTCGGCCAGGTCGCCGATTTCATCGTCGCAGGTTTTCACCGCCTGGAGGCCGTAGCCCCCGTGGGCAATGCGCCGGGAAAGGTCCGTGAGCTCCTTGATGGGCTCGATGACGTATAGGGCAAACATAATGTTGGAATGGACGACAATGCCGGCCAGCACCACCCAGATGCCGATGGCCACAGCAATCATGCTCCGGGAGAGAAAATAGTGGCCCAGCAGACCTGCCAGCAGCAGGCATACGGCGTCCAGGGCTGCCGTGTGTACGGCGTGGCCTTTCAGGCCCGTGGGTTCAAGCTTCGCTTTGGAGTCCGCCATGAGCTCTGCCCAAAAAGAGGGGCGCTCAGGGGGCGTATTCGTCTGCGGCCCGTTCATTTAAGAGCCCCACTTGTAGCCGTAACCCCAAATGGTGGTGATGTAGGTGGGGTTGGTGGTGTCGTCTTCAATCTTAATGCGCAGACGGCGGATGTTCACGTCCACAATCTTGAGCTCGCCGGAGTAATCCTCACCCCAGATGGCGGACAGAATATCGCTGCGGGACAGGGCCTTGCCGGGGTTGGACATGAACAGGTTCATGATGGCAAACTCTGTCTGCGTCAGGCGGATGCGCTCGCCGTTCTTTTCAAAGATGCGGTTGGCGGGATTCAGACGGAAGGGACCGGAAATCAGCACGCCGCCGTTATCGTCAGGGCTGGAACCCAGACGGCGGTACAGTGCGTCGATGCGGGCAATGAGCTCGGAGGGGGAGAAGGGCTTCGTCACATAGTCGTCAGCGCCGGTCATGAGGCCGGTGACCTTATCCATTTCCTGGCTCTTGGCCGTGAGCATAATGATGCCGGTTTTGGCGCCGGTGGCACGGATGCGGCGGCAGACCTCAAAGCCGTCAATGCCGGGGAGCATGACGTCCAGCAGGGCCACGCCGATATCGGGGTGATTGCGCAGGCACTCCAGTGCCGCCTCACCACTTTCGGCCTCAATGGGCTCATACCCGGAACGGCGCAGGTTAATCACAATAAAACTGCGAATATTTGCCTCGTCTTCCAGAACAAGTACTTTTTTCATCATTGATGGAAACTCCTTTACGGAATGTCCAGGCTTAACCATTGGACAGTATTCGTTTACATACTTTAACAAAATACATCATAGCATATTTTTTTATTAAATGGTAGTAAAAGATTTGATTTTGTGGTATCTTGAGGGTAGATTTTAGAACCTGAAAAGGGAGGTTTTGGTATGCTGAAACTATATGCAGCGGACTACAGAAACGCTGATGAGCGCAGGGCCAAGCGTAAGCCCAGATCCCCGCAGCAAGGCAGCGCGTTTGGGGTCAGCCTACTGGAATACGCCGTGCAGGACGCCTGGGGCGTGGACCTGCCGGAACTGAGCCCTCCCGGCGGCAAGCCCTACTTCCTCCATGAGCCGGATAAGCACTTCTGCATCAGCCACTCCAAGACCCATGTGGTGGTGGCCCTGTCCGACCGGCCCGTGGGCGTGGACGTGGAGACCCGACGGGAAATTTCCCAGCAGAGCCGCCAGATGCTCATGGACGACACGGAGGACGAAAACTTCGACTTCTTCCAGCTGTGGTGCCTGCGTGAGGGCGTGTATAAGCTGAACGGAGCGGGCAATCTGCGGGAAATTCTGCGCTTTAAGCGGGTGGACGGCCGCATCGTGGGCCCCGACCCGGAAATCTATTATGCGCTCCTGGAGGGCATCGAGGGCTGCGCCGGGGCCGTGTGCCAAAAGGGCGAGTTTACCCTGCCGGAGCTGCAGTGGGTGGATATCGAAAAACTTTGTACTTGATATTTGTGCGCGGATGGTGTATAATCCCCATGTGCTTGCCGGTGTGATGGAATCGGTAGACGTGCCGCACTCAAAATGCGGTGGGGCAACCCGTGCCGGTTCGAGTCCGGCCACCGGCACCAAGTACGATAGAAAGCAGTAACCGTAAGGTTGCTGCTTTTTTGTTGTTTTTGGGGGGATGAGGGGCCACTGAATGGGACACTAAGCAGGACGATATATGTTCATCCCCTCTCAGTCAGCTTCGCTGCCAGCTCCCCCAGAGGGGGAGCCATGAAGGTGCGCAGCTGGTCAGAGGCACAAGGGGAGCCATGAAGGTGCGCCGATGGTCGGACATCAGCGGAAGTACGTCAGTGTGGTAGTTTTCCGGGAGCGCCCCGCATCCAAGCCTCCCCTTGAGGGGAGGTGCCGAGTTTACGAGGCGGAGAGGTGAACCGAGGCGGTGTACTGGTTAGGCGTGATGGTAAACGCTTCGCACCATCCGTTCTGTCATTCTGAGGAACGTAGTGACGAAGAATCTTGAGTGAGCTGCGGGATGATAGAGCTGGGGAAGGCAACCGGGGATGTTCGCTGCCTGCCACAGCTCGGTGGTCGATACTGCGGAGCTTAAGATCCTTCGCAGGGCTCAGGATGACAGTATTGTGGTGCGACCTGTCATTTGGGGATGGTGCTGGGATATGGTAAGGGTGACACAGAATGGGGCACTAAAGAAGACGGTGGCTCGGTTCACCTCTCCGTCAGTCCTGCGGACTGCCACCTCCCCTCGAGGGGAGGCTAAGTACGGGTGCAGCCTTAGCTGCGACACTGTGCTGTTTTTCTTTTCCAGCGCCAAGACTCGCATTGCACCAAAGGCTCCCCTTGAGGGGAGCTGTCGCCTAAAGGCGACTGAGAGGTGAACCGAGGCTGTGTACTGGTTAGGCGTAATTGGTTATGCAATGTAGCAAATAGCTGCCCAGCGGGACAGTAAACGTTCATCCCCTCTCAGTCAGCTTCGCTGACAGCTCCCCCGGAGGGGGAGCCAAGAAGGTGCGCAGCTGGTCGGAGACACAAGGGGAGCCAAGAAGGTGCGCAGCTGGTCGGACATCTGCGGAAGTACGTCGGTGCGGTAGCTTTCCGGGAGCAGTACAGCCTGCGTTACCGGGCGGTGCACCCAGTGCTGTACCATCCCCGTGCTCGAATTGTCAGCAGGCACAGCCTGCGTTACCGGGCGGTGCACCGGGTGCTGTACCATCCCCGTACTCGAACTAAAAATACTCGAACTAAAAATCCCGCAGGGGTTGAGCTCCTGCGGGATTTTCGTTTGGGAATAATTTTGTGTTGGGGAAATTCGATTAAGAAAAACGCGTTGAAACGCAGGGGAAATATCAGATTCAGCGGCCCACCAGGCTGCGGATGGTGTCCTCGGTGGCCAGACTGTACTGCTTGCCGTCCCACTTGATGTTGGGCCCCTTGCCGCAGGCGTGCATGCAGCCTGTGCGCTGGATGGTGAAGCCCTGGGGGTGCTTGCCGTATGTCTTTTCCGCAAACTCGTACAGATCCCGGCTGCGGCTGCACTTGGGATTGCCGCAAATTTCCAGACAGTGGCCCTCGTCCCCTAAATGCAGGGTGGCCACCCGCTTGATGACTGCCAGAATCAGGCTCTGCTTAATGTCATAATACTCGGCAATCTCCTGGACTGCCTCACGGGGAACACTGCCGCCGCTGTGCTCCTGCACATCCCGCAGCAGATGAATCAGCGCATTCTGATCCTGGGGCGCACCGTCTTCGGCGTAGTACTTCATGGCCCGTTTCAGTTTCCAGCTGATACGTCATTCCTCCTTAATAATAATTATTTGCATTAAGATAATAGCACGTCGCAGCCCATTTGTCCAGAGGAAAGATGTGTATTTTTTGGGGCTCTGTGGCCCGCTGTGGCCTCCGGGGGACAGACATCGTACCTCATGGGTGCCAAAACTTTCGTTGAGGTTTGACTAATCTGTGCGCTCGTGCGTCGCGTAATTGTCTGAAATGACTGTTTTTCACGAAAATTAACGAAAGTTCTTGCATTATTTCACCAAAGTGTTTACAGTGTTAGTAAGGTACGCAGACATAGGATGACTGCCTGCTCTGCGACCGATTGTAATTCTGCACAGGACAGTAATGCATCTGCCCTGCACACTTGCTATCGCAAGAGAGATGATGAACTTGGGGTGCTTGACGGTTTTGCTGTGGCGGCTTCCGCAAGCACCCGACTAAATTTCCCCCATCCCGGCCATGTGCGGCCGGGAACCCCAAAAAGGCGTGTACCGTTTCGGTGCACGCCTTTTTGCTGTTTCATTTACCAGGGATCGTTCTTGGTGGCCTCGTCCCAGTCGTAGCCGTTCAGCAGGGCCAGCTCGTCATAGTGGAACATCTCACGCATGGTGGCGTAGTAGTCCCAGAAGGTGTAGCCGTTGTCCACGTAGCGCCAGCCGTAGCCGTAGGGCTGCTTGCCCTCGTAGACGGTGAGGCATTCGGGGTGGGCGTCCACAAACTCGTTCTTGGTGCCGGAGGGCATACGGGGATTGAGAATGCAGTTGAAGCGCTCAATGGGCAGCTCCTTGAGTGGGCCCAGGTCCCGGACGTCCGTGCCGGAAATGTTCAGGTATTTGAGGTTCTCGCAGCCTGCCAGAGGGCTCAGGTCCTGGAGCATTCCGCAGAAGCACAGCTCCAGAAATTCCAGGTTCTTGGCGCTGGATAGGGGGCTCAAATCCGTCAGCGTGCTGCCGGAGAGAATCAGCAGCTCCAGGTCCGGCATGTACTGCAGGAAGCTCACGTCGGTGAGCACCTCGTTGTGGCCGATGTCCATGTACTTCACGCTGGTGAGGTACTTCATTTCCTCGACGTTGCCGTTATTGAGGTAGTGGCTGGACCGGATGACCGTCTCGTCGGTCAGGGCGTTCAGCTGGGTGCCGTTGGCCCGCAGGCCGTAGAACACACGCCAGACAATCTTGGTGTCGGGGTATTCCTCCTGGATTTCGGCCAGCACGGGACTGGAGAAGCCGCAGCGGTCCACCTTGAAATAGGTGCAGTTGGGCATGATGTCCAGGGCGGCCCGGATGGCGTCGGCGCCTTCATCGCCGATGTCCTGCTGGACGTACTCCACACGCTCCGTGGTGAGGTCCAGGGTCTGGCCGAACAGGTCGAAGCTGTAGTGCAGCTCCAGGTCGGGGTAGGCGTCCATGATGGTTTTCACGTCCGTGGGGCTCAGGGGAGAGGGGCCCTCGTCGGGCATGAGCTCAATGCTCCGCAGCTGGTGCAGGTAAGCGATGTCCTCCAGCAGTTCCGGCAGCAGAGCAGCGTCCATGGTGGACAGGTTCAGCTTGTTGGTTTCCGGGGACAGAGCGTTGCCCAGCACGTCCACGGTGTAAATGACCTCCACCTCGGGGTGGGCGACCTTGTAGGCCTCAATGTCGTCGTAGCAGGTGCTGCCGGAGAAGTCCACCAGGTCCAGCTTGCGGTATTCCTCCAGGCCCGCAATGTCCTCGGCCGTGGCGGCGGGGAGCACCAGGGATTCCAGGGTGTAGTGGTCCCACAGCTCGCAGCCTGTGAGCAGCAGTACGGTGCAGGCGGTGAGCAGGGCGCAGAGTAGTTTTTTCTTCATGTTCTTTCTCCTAACAATTTAGGGTTTAGTTATCCAAAGGGTAGCACAATTCGCCCGGTTTTTCAACCTGACCCCCGGATTTGACAAGGTTCTACCCATAAGACGACCGCGGGGGCCGGTTTGTTGCGTTTAGTATGCCCGATTTTTGGACGATATGGGGGGCAGCACACGCCATTCTGTCATTCTGAGGAGCTTGCGACGAAGAATCTTGAGTGAGCTGCGGGGTCATAGAGCTAGGGAAGGCAACCGGGAGTGTACGCTGCCTGCCACAGCTCGGTGGTCGTTACTGCGAAGCTTAAGATCCTTCGCAGGGCTTAGGATGACAGTATCGTGGTGCGACCTGTCATGTGGGGATG